>Ga0068859_100000089_pt1 | contig 83676 bp, 63 predicted proteins | sample KBSSwiS22_FD_66585 | JGI IMG/M metagenome (GOLD analysis project Ga0068859, IMG submission 66585) | Switchgrass rhizosphere microbial communities from Kellogg Biological Station, Michigan, USA - KBS Switchgrass S2-2 | ecosystem: Host-associated > Plants > Roots > Rhizosphere > Soil ...
CACGCCTCATTCTAGCACCAGCCGCGATGCAAACTTTTCCAAAGCTTGAAATTGCTGATAAATTTTGGAGCCACTGACCGAGCTTTGGAAAAGTTTAAACGAAACCTGGCGCAAGTGTTCCCGCAGACATTCATTTAATTTTTATTGGGTAACCTGATCTTATTGTCTGCGGGACAACTTGTGCCTGCATGGAATTCTTCGCGTAGTTTTGATTGAATGTTTTTATTTTCATTTGTTTAATTGCCTGGTAACGCAATAGTATAACACCGGAAGAAAATCTTTCTGTGCTTACTAACATAACATTCAATCCCGGTTTTTCATTAGTGGCACCTGGTTTAAAAAACGGTTTCCCTTTTCCTAAAATAACAGGATGTAACCAAAGCTGGTATTCATCGGCCAGGCCTGATTTAATAATGGCATTTGCCAATTGGCCACTTCCATACACCAACAAATTTTTTCCCGGCATTTTTTTTAATGCACTGATTACATGCTGCAGGTTCCCTGTTACCAGTTTTGAGTTGGTCCATGCTGATGAAGTAAGCGTTTTTGAAAACACAATTTTTGTATAGCTATTCATCATATTGGCAATGGCAAAATCTTCGCCTCTGCAGGATGGGTCGGCCATTTTCAGCGGCCAATACGCTGCCATGGCGTTGTAAGTAACCCGTCCCAGGAGTATCGTATCTGCCTGGGCCAACTGATTGCATAAAGCATCGCCCATTTCTTTCGTCCAGCTTGTAAAATGCCAGTCCAGCTCACAATCGGGTCCTGAAAGGTAACCGTCCAGCGTTACATTCATAGATACAATCAGCTTACGCATAAAAACTTTTTTGCCAATTATTAAGCAACCACTGCACGGGTAACTTTTTCATGCCCTGATAAAGTTGAGGTAGTTACTTTGTCTTCTCCACCAAGGGATTTTGCTTTCAGCTTTTTGTGATACCAGGTATAGGAACCTGCGGCTAATAGCAGTGGAAATGCCATAAATAGCCAGTTGCCTGATGGCTGGCCGGAAGCTGCAATGGAATAAGTGGCGCCAATTAAATCAAATGCCAGTCCGGCATAAGCCCATTCTTTTATTCGTGGATAACCGGGAATAAGTATTGCTATTACACCCAGCACTTTTGCTATTCCCAGGAAAGGAAGAAGATAAGTAGGCATATTAATTTTAGTAAACCCTTCAACAGCCACTTTCACAGAAAATACATCAGGAATGGCAGAACCCAGCATCATAAACGCAAACAGGCTGGTAAAAATCCAATAGATAATTTTTGTCTTTTTCATTGTTTTAATTTTTAGTGGTAAACGTATATTTTTTACTGTTGTGGAAATTTGCTCATATCCATATAAAGAACTTCCCAGAGATGTCCGTCTGTATCTTCGAAACTCCGCTGTTGCATAAAGCCAAAGTCTTTTGCTTCACCAGGTTCTTTTCCGCCGGCCTTTAAAGCGTTTTTTACAATGGTATTTACTTCATCACTGCTGTCAACAGACAAAGAATTAATCACTGATGCAGTTGTAGCGGTGTTGCCAATTTCTTTGTTGGTAAACTCCCTGAATTTTGAGTGGGTCAGCAACATCACATAAATCTCCTCCGTAAGCACCATACAGGCGGCTGTATTATCGGTAAATTGCGGGTTGTTGGTAAATCCAACGGCTGTGTAGAAATCCATTGCCTTTTGCAAATTGGCTACCGGCAGGTTGATAAAAATTTTCTTTGCCATAATTGTACATTGTAAACTTTAATAGTTTGTTGTAAATAAATTAACAATACAAAACTAACAGGGGCCAATGTTTTTGAAGGGGTGTGAAAAGGACTTGTTAGGGGGATTTTGCGACTTTTAAGTATCTTAGTTTTATCATTCAATTTTTAAAACAGGCATATGAAACATATATCTATTCTTATACCCCATGAAGCGGTGATGGCTTCTGTTGTTGACCCCCATACCTTATTTAAAGGGGTTAATGATTTTTTGGAAATGGCGGGTAAGCCTGCTTTATTTAAAGTGCAATTGGTAGGATTAACCAAACAGGTTAAACTAACCAATGGGCAGTTTTCCGTTCATACAGACGCTTTATTAAATGATGTAAAGAAGACGGATTTAATTGTTATTCCCGCTTTTGGCGGCGATTTAAAAAAATCTGTACAGAACAATAAAGATTTTGTTCCGTGGATAATAAAACACTACAGGAAGGGTACTGAGGTAGCGAGTCTTTGCATTGGTGCTTTCCTGCTGGCATCAACAGGCTTGTTAAATGGGAAAGAATGTTCCAGTCACTGGTTAACGGCCGAACTTTTCAGGGAAATGTACCCTGAAGTAAATTTAGTAGATGGACGGATTGTTACAGAACAGCAGGGGCTGTATTCAAGCGGTGGTGCTACATCCTACTGGAGCTTGCTGTTGCACCTGGTGGAAAAATATGCCGGCCGTGAAATGGCTATCATGGCTTCTAAAATATTTGCGCTGGAAATAGATCGGAAGAGCCAGTCGCCATTTGCCATGTTCAACGGGCAAAAGAAACATGAAGATGAACCCATAAAACTGGCGCAGGAGTTTATTGAAAGTAATGTAGCAGAAAAAATATCGGTGGAGGATTTGGCAGTAAAATATGCTATTGGCAGACGGCATTTTGAAAGAAGGTTTAAAAAAGCCACACACAATACACCGCTGGAATATATACAAAGGGTAAAAATAGAGGCTGCTAAAAAGCAATTGGAAACCAGCCCTAAAAATGTAAATGAAGTAATGTATGACGTGGGTTATGCTGATAGCAAAGCATTCAGGACAATATTTAAAAAGATTACTGGTTTATCGCCCGTTGATTACAGAAATAAATACAATAAGGAAGCGGCTGTGGCATGACTAACTAAATAGTATCTGGAACTGGCCGGAAACTGGCGCAAGTGTTCCCGCAGACATCATGTAGCATTTATTTGCTAACCAGATCTTACTGTCTGCGGAACAACTTGTGCCTGCCATGCCAGGCACAGGAAGCCAACATACAATTCCTCGCCTCATTCCTGCGCCAGCCGCGAATCAAACTTTTCCAAAGCTTGAAATTGCTGATAAATCCCGGAGCCACTGACCGGGCTTTGGAAAAGTTTAAACGGAACCTGACGCAAGTGTTCCCGCAGACATCATGTAGCATTTATTTGCTAACCAGATCTTATTGTCTGCGGGACAACTTGTGCCTGCCAAGCGGATGCCAGGCAAAAGAAGCCAGCACGCAATCTCACGCCTCATTCTAGCACCAGCCGCGATGCAAACTTTTCCAAAGCTTGAAATTGCTGATAAATTTTGGAGCCACTGACCGAGCTTTGGAAAAGTTTAAACGGAACCTGGCGCAAGTGTTCCGGCCATTTCCGGCCAGTTCCTGGCTTGGCTATTCTTTGTTATCTTTGCAGCCCGACCGCATTTTACGGAAAGGAGCAGAAATTTTGTTCACAACGCAAGTGTCCTTAAAGTTTCAACCACTATGGCAGTATTACACAACCGTGTCTCTCAAAAAGAGCTGAAACAACGTCTGTACCAGGAAGCGGAACCCCGCACTACCATTTCATTTTACCAGTATTTTCCCATTACCGATCCCAAAGTTTTCAGGGATGAGCTCTACCGCGCCCTGGAGGCCATCAAAGTCTTTGGCCGCATTTATGTGGCGCATGAAGGCATCAATGCACAGGTAAGCGTGCCACAGGGCAATTTTGAAAAGTTTAGAAACTACCTGTATTCCTTTGAACCATTGAATGGCATAAGGCTGAACATTGCGGTAGACGATGATGGCAAATCTTTCTGGGTGTTAAAAATAAAAGTAAGGGAGAAGATCGTTGCAGATGGAATAACAGACAGCCGTTTCAGCATGGAGCGAAAAGGCAAATATGTGAATGCGCAGCAAATGAATGAATTGCTGAAAGACAGCAATACCATTGTGATAGACATGCGCAACCACTACGAATATGAAGTAGGCCATTTTGAAAATGCCCGGGAAGTGCCCAGCGACACTTTTCGCGAACAGTTGCCCATGGCGGCCGACATGCTAAAAGAGGAAAAAGACAAGAATATTATTATGTATTGCACCGGTGGTATACGCTGCGAGAAAGCCAGCGCATACATGCTGCACAATGGGTTTACCAATGTATTTCACCTGGAAGGCGGCATCATAAACTATGCACAACAAATAAAAGAAGCCGGACTGGACAGCAAATTCATTGGTAAAAATTTTGTGTTCGACGACCGGCTGGGAGAGCGCATAACCGAAGATGTAATAGCCAAATGCCACCAGTGCGGGCAGCCGGCAGACAGCCATACTAATTGTAAAAATGATGGCTGCCATTTGCTGTTTATTCAATGTGAGGCATGTGCCGCCAAATTTGATGGCTGTTGCAGTACGGAATGCCAGGCTGTTTACAATATGCCGCCGGAAGCGCAGAAAGAATTGCGAAAGGGGATAGACAAAGGCATGATGGTGTTTAATAAATCGCGAAAACGACTAAGGCCCACCCTGGAAGAACGGAATGCTGAGAGGCGTGAGACGTGAATAATATAGTGAGTGGTGAGTAGTGAGTGGTGAGTCGCAAGCGCGGTAGTGTTTGTCGCAGGACTCACTACTCACTACTCACCACCATCAGTTATTTCATACCAATCCACTTCAAACAAACCGGACTTCCCACTTCAATTTTTTTGCCGGTATCGGTCAATAAGCCGGTTGTTTTGTTGCGTTTAAAAATGATGATATTGTCGCTGTTCTGATTGGCTACCAAAAGAAAATTGCCCGAAGGATCTAAACTAAAATTACGCGGCGCCTGGCCCATGGTAGACTGGTAACCCACTACAGATAATTTGCCATTAGCAGGATTGATTTTAAAAATAGTAATGGTATTGGCATCGCCCCGGTTGCTGCAGTATAAAAATTTTCCGTCGGCAGAAACATGGATATCTGCACTGCCCATAAAACCTTTGAAAGCCGGTGCTGCCGCACTGATGCTTTGTATTTGGTTAAGCCGGCCATGGTTGTATTGATAGGCCACCACCGTGCCCGTTAGCTCTTCCATAAGGTAAACATATTGGTTATTGACCGAGAAAGTAATATGGCGCGGGCCGCCATTATCGGGCGATTTGGCAAAAGGTTGCCTTGCTGCGGTTAATTTGCCTTTGTTATCGTCAAAAGACCAGATCATCAGTTTATCGGTGCCCAAATCGGGCGCAAATAAGAATTTATTATCGCCCGAAAAAAAAGTGGAATGCACATGTGGTTTTTCCTGGCGCTGTTTGTTAAGGCTGCTGCCCGTATCTTGTAATACCTGCGTTGCGGCATTTAATCCACCGCCTTTTTGTACGGGTAAAAGACAAAGACTACCACCGCCATAATTAGCCGCGGCTACCCATTTGCCTGTTTTATCGGTGGTAACAAAGCAGGGGCTGCTACCACCTGAAGATTGCTGGTTGATAAACGTAAGCTCGCCTGTTTTTTTGCTAAAACTATAGGCGCCGATGCTGCCATCGCCGTCTTCAAAAGCCGCATACACATACTGCTGGCCGGGAGATACTGCCAGGAAAGAAGGATTGGATGCTTTTATTTTGCTTTTATAAGCAGCATTACCGGTAATGGAATTAAAGTCGTACACATAAATACCTTCACTTTTGCCTTTTGTATAAGTACCAATAAGCAGGTAGCTGCTCTGGGCGCTGACTGAAAAAACTTGTAACAGGATAACAAGGCGGAAAATAATCTTCATATACCAGTTGCTTTAAATTTACTATTCGGTGCGCATAAAGATAATGAGCTAAGCGAAAAGGAGAAAAAGTGTTTTATCCTTACTTGGATGTATTGGATGAAACTTTGCCAAAGCTGGCGTATGAATTTCAAATTTTACTGCCTGTTTGAGCTTTGGCAAAGTTGGAGTCGTCTGAAACTTTGCCAAAGCTGGTGTATGCATTTCAAATTTTACTGCGTGTTTGAGCTTTGGCAAAGTTTGGAATCGTCTGAAACTTTGCCAAAGCTGGTGTATGCATTTCAAATTTTGCTGCTTGTTTGAGAGCTTTGGCAAAGTTGGAGTCGTCTGAAACTTTGCCAAAGCTGGTATATGCATTTCAAATTTTGCTGCTTGTTTGAGCTTTGGCAAAGTTGGAATCGTCTGAAACTTTGCCAAAGCTGGTGTATGCATTTCAAATTTTGCTGCCTGTTTGAGCTTTGGCAAAGTTGGAGTCGTCTGAAACTTTGCCAAAGCTGGTTTATGCATTTCAAATTTTGCTGCTTGTTTGAGCTTTGGCAAAGTTTGGAGTCGTTTGAAACTTTGCCAAAGCTGGTGTATGCATTTCAAATTTTACTGCGTGTTTAAGCTTTGGCAAAGTTTGAATCGGCTTTAAAAAAATTACTTTCGTTACGGGGGTTGCCCGCCATCATTCCATTAATTGCTTCAGGGCATCTGTGATCAGCGTATAGGTATCGGCTTCGCTTACCTGTTGTGGTATAAATTTTTCTCCAATTACTTTTTCATACAGTTCGATGTATCTTTTGCTGATGGTGTCAATCCATTCATCGGTCATTTCCGGAACGGTTTGTCCTGTTTTGCCCATAAAATTGTTGGCAATCAGCCATTCCCTTACAAACTCTTTGCTGAGTTGTTGTTGTTTTTCTCCATTTGCCTGTTTTTCTTCAAAACCCTGTGCATAAAAATACCGGGATGAATCGGGGGTATGTATTTCATCCATCAGGTAAATGGTATCACCTATACTGCCAAATTCGTATTTGGTATCTACCAGGATGAGGCCTTGTTTGGCCGCTATTTGTTTTCCGCGTTCGAATAACTGCAGCGTGTATTGTTCCAGTATTTTCCATTGTTCGGCAGTGGCAAGTCCGGTTGCAATAATGGCTTCTTTGCTGATGTCCTCATCGTGTCCGGCATCGGCTTTGGTGGAAGGCGTAATGATGGGAGAAGGGAAGAAATCATTTTCTTTCATTCCTTCGGGCATGGTAACGCCGCAGAGCACCCGCTGGCCGCTGCTGTATGTTCTCCAGGCATGGCCGGTAAGATTGCCCCTTACCACCATTTCTATTTTAAAAGGGATACATTTTTTTCCAATGGAAACATGGGGGGCTGGTACTGCGGACAACCAGTTTGGGCAAATATCCTTTGTGGCGTGCAGCATATATGCAGCTATTTGGTTTAGCACCTGTCCTTTAAAAGGAATGGGACGGGGCAGAATTACATCAAATGCCGATATGCGGTCTGATGCAATCATTACCAGCCATTGATCGTTAATGGTATAAACATCTCTTACTTTACCACTGTAAAACTTTGTCTGATGGGGAAAATTGAATGTTGCCATGGCCCGAAATTACGCGCACGGGGTATACCGTGAGGCTTAAAATATCAACAGCGTATGTGCATTTGTGCAAAAATTAATTTTTTGCAAGAAACTTTACAAATTGTACTTTGTCCTTAATTGATTCAATAAAAACGCCAGTATGAAAAAAAGCCAACGCTACATTGCCTTGTTGCTGATCGCTGTTGTGCCTGTACTTACCGCTGCCGCCCAGGCCATAACCATTATTGGGAATGTAAAAAACAGTAGTACCAGGGAAGCTGCTCCTGCTGTTTCCGTCACGGTTAAAGGATCCTCCGCCGGCACTTTTACCAATGAAAAAGGTGATTTTAAATTGATCACCGCCCAGCAACTGCCTCTTACCTTAGTCATTTCATCCATCGGTTTTGAAACAAAAGAAGTTACGGTAAGCAGTCTTTCTGCTCCCGTGCAGGTGGATTTTGTGCCTTCTTCTTCACTGGGTACAGAAGTAGTGGTCTCTGCCAGCAGGGTGCCGCAGCGCATACTGGAGTCGCCCGTTTCAATTGAAAGAATCAGTGCGGCCAATATCCGGAACGCGCCCGCCGCATCTTACTATGATGTTTTGTCTAATTTAAAGGGTGTGGATGTGGTTACTTCTTCCCTTACTTTTAAAACACCCAGTACCCGCGGCTTTATTGCCAGTGGTAATACCCGGCTGAACCAACTGGTAGATGGCATGGACAACCAGGCGCCGGGGCTTAATTTTTCTGTGGGTGGGGTAGTAGGTTTAACCGAGCTGGATGTAGACAATATAGAATTGCTGCCCGGTGCTTCCTCTGCGTTGTACGGGCCTGGTGGTATGAATGGAACCATTCTTATAAGCAGTAAAAACCCTTTTAAATACCAGGGACTGTCGTTCCAGGTAAAAGAAGGTATTATGAACACAGACAGCCGGTTCAGATCCTTGTCGCCCTATCACAACTGGTCGGTAAGATGGGCAGAGAAAGTGTCAGACAAGTTTGCCTTTAAAATAGGCATGGAACTGGTAGCGGCCAAAGACTGGCTGGGTTACGACAAACGAAATTACTCCCGCACAGGTACCAATGGCAAAATCACCGATGGAGACAGGGCCACCGATCCCAACTATGATGGCGTTAATGTGTATGGCGATGAAACTACTATAGATATCCGTTCAAATGTATTTCCCGGACTGGCTGCACAGGCGCCATTCTTAAAAGGCTTTATGGATACACTTAACGGCGGCAAGCCAATGAATGTATCAAGAACAGGATATAACGAAAGTGATGTGGTAAACCAGAATACACTAAATTATAAATTGACAGGTGCATTACATTACAAACTTTCTTCAAAAACGGAAGCCATCCTGGCCGGTCACTGGGGCACCGGCAATACTGTTTATACCGGCAGTGAAAGGTATAGCCTGAAGAATTTAAAAATCGGGCAATATAAGCTGGAGTTGAACAACCCCAACTGGATGCTAAGGGCTTACACTACCCAGGAAGATGCAGGAGAAAGCTTCAACGCTACTGTAACCACCCGCCTGGTAAATGAGGCATGGAAACCCAGCGGTGGATCTACCGGCTGGTATTCGCAATATACGCAGGCCTACCTGGCTGCCAGGTTAAATGGCGCTTCTGATTTTGCAGCGCAAACACTGGCCCGTGCTACTGCCGATGTTGGCAGACCCGCACCCGGCAGTACGCAATTTAAAACGCTGTTTGACCAGGTAAGAGGTATTCCTATTTCAAAAGGTGGTGGATTGTTTCTTGATAAAACAAATCTCTATATGATAGAGGGGCAAGCCAACCTGAGTCCTTATACAAAAAGCTTTGCTGATATAATCGTAGGTGCTAATTATAAAAGATATTTATTGAATAGTGAAGGAACGCTATTTGCCGACAGTACTGGTAAAATAGGGATTAATGAAGTAGGCGCTTATATACAGGCCACCAGAAGTTTGTTTAATGATGTGGCCAAACTACAGGTAAGCGGACGCTACGATAAAAACCAGAACTTTAAAGGCAAGTTTACGCCAAGGGTTACTTTGGTTATAAAAGTAGCAGAAAACAATAACCTGCGCTTCAGTTACCAGACAGCCTACCGTTTTCCCAGTACGCAGCAGCAATGGATCAATTTAAACATTGGCTCAAATACGCAGTTGATTGGTGGCAATAAAAACTTTATTGATTTTTATAAGTTAAAAAGCAATCCTACATATGAATTAAGCAATACCAATCCGCCCACCGTAAACCATACGCCTTACAGTTATCCCGATTCAAAGGCCGAATCTGTAACTACTTATGAAATAGGGTATAAGGGACTGGTAACAAAAAGCCTGTTGATTGATGCCTATGCATATTATGGCGAGTACAGCGATTTTCTTTACCGCACATTGGTCATTCAACCCAATGCGCCCCTTACCGTAATTGGTGTAGACAGTGCGCTTGCTAAAGGGGCCATTGCCAGTAACCTGGGACGTATCTTTTCTGTTCCGGCCAATACCACCAGCAAAGTAAAGACGTATGGGTTTGGTTTGTCGATCGATTACCGGTTGCCAATGGGTTTCATTATCAGTGGTAATGTATCATCAGACAATTTAAAAGATGATGGCGGGTTCAGGGCTTCTTTCAGTACCCCTAAATACAGAACCAATCTTTCGCTTGCCAATAACGGTTTTGGTGCCGGCAAAAGACTGGGCTTTAATATTACCTGGCGCTGGCAGGACGCTTTTGATTATGATGGCGATTTTGGTAATGGCCGTATACCTGCTGTTAACATACTGGATGCGCAGGTGAGCTATAAAATTCCTGATACAAAAGCCATTCTTAAGATTGGCGCCAACAACCTGCTGAACCAATATTATATAAATGGCATTGGCAACTCAACGGTGGGTGGTTTGTATTATGTGGCATTTGCCTACAATGTATTTTAATAGTTAATTTATTTAAAGCTTATTTATGAATATCATTTATAAATTAAAAAACAGCGTTGCGGTACTGATGGTCCTGGTAGTGCTAGCATCATGTAATAAATTATATACTGATCCTACGCCACTGGCTATTCCCACCACACCTGCGGGTAATACACTGGCCAAGGTGCTTGCCGCCACTGCAAGCGACAGTTTATACAACAGGCTGGTTATTAAATCGGGTATTTTAACAGCCACGCCGGCCACTATAACGGACAGCAGTTTGCGTTTTACCATGTTTGTTCCCGATAATAATGTTATGAAGGGTTTTATCAACGCCATTTCGGGTGGTGCTGTGCCATTAAATGCACCCGATGCGGTTTTTTCGGGTTTTATAACAGCCAATATTTCTGCTTCCAATGCTTTATCGATTGTTAGCTACAATACAGTTCCACAGTCGCTGACGACTGCCAGTTTCCCTACAGCTTTTCCAAATTTGCAATACCCCACTATTTTAAACCCGGCGCCAACCCTTAGTGCTTTATTGCGTTTAACCACTTTTCCCAGCAAACGGGGGCCTATTACCTGGGTAAACAACGTACCGCTTGCTGCTACTGATGCGGTTGCTACCAATGGTATTATTCATCACCCGGCAGCATTTGTAGCGCCTCCTTCGCAGTACCTCTGGGACAGGATAAATACTGATCCCGATATGACCTATTTCAAGGCTGCTGTAATGCGGGCCGACAGTGGTAGCGGAGCGATACAGGGTGCATTACTTAATATTGGCGCCAACTTTACTGTTTTTGTACCAACCGATTCTGCTATGAGGGCGGCCATTACCGGTCAGATAACACTGGTGCTGATAGCCCAGGGACTGCCGCCTGCTACTGCTGCCGCAACCGCTGCGGGGCTTGCAGCTACGCCGGCTGTTTTTTCCAATCCGGCGCTGTACACTTCGCTAACACCCAAGGTGGTTGCCGGACTTGTTTCTTACCATATTTTAACCACAAGGGCTTTTACGGTTAATTTCCCGGGCACCGCCACAAGAGTGACTACTTTAATAAGTCTTTCTGCACCTAGCCTCGATCCCGGGGTAAACCTGCAAGCTACACTTACGGGTCCGGTAGCAAGCGCGGCATCTGTAAAAGGAGCAGCCAATCCATCTGCTTCCAATGTGTTGCTTAATCCTTTTAGTACAAGCGATCAGCATTATTTGAATGGGGTAATTCATAAAATTGACCAGGCGTTGAGACCGCAGTAGCGTATTCAGTACTTAGTATATAGTATTCAGACTTCACGCAAAAAATCCCGGCTGCAATAACCGGGATTTCTTGTTTTAGTATTGTTGATGAAGGAGTATAAAGTATTCAGTATATAGTATTCAGACTTCGCGGCAGGAAATCGCGGCGGCAATAACTGAGGTTCCGGGTCTTAATACTTTATACTAAATACTAAGTACTATACATTGAACCTGAAATGCATCACATCGCCGTCTTTTACAACGTATTCCTTTCCTTCAATTCTTAGTTTGCCTACTTCGCGCGCGGCTGTTTCTGACCCGTATTGTACAAAATCATTGTAACCGATAACTTCTGCCTTGATAAAGCCTTTTTCAAAATCGGTATGTATTACGCCGGCAGCCTGTGGCGCCTTCCATCCTTCATGAATGGTCCAGGCCCTTACTTCCTGTACGCCGGCAGTAAAGTAAGTATACAATGCCAGTAATTTGTAAGCAGAACGGATCAGTTTATTTAGTGCGGGCTCAGTCATTTTATATTCGTCCATAAACAATTGCCGATCGTCAGCATTGTCCATTTCCGCAATCTGTGCTTCAATAGAATTGTTCATTACAATTACCTGTGCATTTTCCGATGCCACCGCCGCTTTCAGCGCCTCCGAATACTTGTTGCCGGTATGCATAGATGCTTCATCCACATTGGCCACATACAAAACCGGTTTATCAGTGAGCAGCAATAAGTCTGCAATGGCATTTCTTTCTTCTTTGTCCAGTTTCAGCTCACGAATATTGCGGCCCTGGTCCAGGTGCTGTTTGCAGCGCTTCAGTACTTCGTATTCAGTTTTTAATTTGGCATCTGCTGTCTTCAGCAATTTTTCTGCTTTCGATAATTTTTTGTCAACACTTTCCAGGTCTTTTAACTGCAGTTCGGTGTCAATAATTTCTTTATCGCTTACGGGGTTGATGGCGCCCTCATCGCGCAAAATGTTTTCGTCTTCAAAACAACGTACCACGTGTACAATGGCATCTACCTCCCTGATATTGGCCAGGAATTTATTGCCCAGCCCTTCGCCCTTGCTGGCCCCGCGAACCAGGCCGGCAATATCCACAATTTCTATTTGCGTAGGCACGGTACGGTTAGGTTTTACCAGTTCCGCCAGTTTATCGATGCGTTCATCGGGCACATTTACCAGGCCGGTGTTGGGCTCTATGGTGCAGAAACGGTAATTACTGGCCTGTGCTTTTGCACTGGTGCTAACCGCATTAAACAAAGTTGATTTCCCCACATTTGGCAATCCTACAATACCCGCTTTTAAACCCATCTTTTATTATTTTAAATTTTGTGTTTTACAGTTTTGACCGTTGACCGTTGACCATTGACCATCGACCATTGACCATTGACTTCCGACTTCCGACTTCCGACTTCCGACCTCCGACCTCCGACCTCCGACCTCCGACCTCCGACCTCGTTTTAAAAGGCGCAAATATAGTGTTTTTACAAGCAGCTATCAATTCACCCGAATCAATTAACTTCAGCGCTTAATCAGCTATTTTCTATGGCCCTAAGCAGGATCTGGAGTGCATTCATCATAATTGCCATTGTGGCCGCTGCTGCCGTATTCATTACCGGCAATGAAAAACAGGTATTTGCTGCCATGGTAACCGGTAAAAAAGGCGATTCCGTGCAGGTAAAAGAAATGACTGTTGCCGGCGCCGATCCGTTGCTGCTTGGCAAACTTGATAGCAGCCAGCGGGTGCAACAAGGCGATCTTATCTATAAAAAAGACGGCGGTAAAATAGTGGCGGTAAAACTGCAGGTAGCCAACGGTATTATCGATACCTGCTGGGATGCCGTAGATATTTGCCTGAAGCTGGTGGGCATATTGTCGTTGTTTATTGGCTTTATGAGCATTGCTGAGAAAGCGGGCGGCATACGCTTGTTGTCGAAAATTGCAGGCCCTTTTTTCTCCCGCCTGTTTCCGGGGGTTCCGCAGGGCCATCCTGCCATGGGACATATGATCATGAATTTTTCGGCTAATTTACTGGGACTTGACAATGCCGCTACGCCATTTGGCCTGAAGGCCATGGCCAGCCTGCAGGAACTAAATACCAGCAAAGAAACCGCTTCCGATGCACAGATCATGTTTCTTTGCCTGCATGCTGCGGGTTTAAATATCATTCCCATCAGTGTTATTGCTATCCGGGCTTCACAGCATGCCAGTAACCCTACCGATGTGTTTATACCCTGTATGATTGTAACCTTTGTGGGCACTGTTACGGCCATGCTGGTGGTTTCTTTCAAACAAAAAATAAATCTGCTGCAACCGGTAATTGTGTTATGGGTGCTGGGCATTTCTGCAGTTATTGCCTTGTTGGTTTTTTATGTGGCATCGCTAAATGCAGCCGGTATTCAGTCGTTTTCGGGTGTGCTGAGCAATGGCCTAATACTGCTGGTTTTCCTGTTGATTTTATTGGGCGGTGTATATAAAAAGATTGATGTCTTTGACGCGTTTATTGAAGGCGCCAAATCGGGGTTCGAGACGGCTATCCGCATTATTCCCTATTTAGTAGGCATATTGGTGGCCGTTAGTATGCTGCGTACCAGTGGGGCATTCGATGTAGCGATAAATGCCATTAAAAGTTTCTTTGCTTTATGGGGCGCCGATACCAGGTTTGTGGAAGGCTTACCCACCGCGCTGATACGGCCGTTAAGCGGCGGTGCAGCCAGGGGCATGATGGTAAGCACTATGACGACCTATGGCCCGGATTCTTTTGCCAGCCGCTTGTCGGGTATTTTCCAGGGCGCTTCCGATACCACTTTCTATGTAATAGCAGTTTACTTTGGTTCTGTGAATATCAAAAACACCCGTTATGCCATTGGCGCCATGCTGCTGGCAGATTTGGCAGGTATCATTACAGCTATACTATTGGCGTATTTGTTTTTTGGATAACATAAAATGAGCATAAAAAGTATGGGTTAGTGGATTCCACTAACCCATACTTTTACTTTTATGCCTTAATATGTAGCAAAAGTGCTGACTGTTTTTGTGGCTTTATAACTTCCGTTCAAAGCAGCCGTATAACTTCTGGTAGGGGTTAATATTGGAACAAGTGTTTTTACTATCAGGGGACTTGTTGTGCCGGTGGCGTATACATATAACGTGTCTGTCTGACCCGAGATATATGGAATAAAATCCGTTACCGCTGCTGTTGCCACATTGGTAAAAACGGGAGCGCCAGTTCCTTTCCTGAAAGAATATACATCCACATTTGGAAGAGCGGTTGTATTAAAGATGAAATTGGCAAAACGCAGTCTTGCCGTGGTATCTGACGGAACTATGATGTTGTTTGCAACCGTTACCTGTTTTACGCTTGTAATGGTATCATACATAAAAATGGTGTAATTCTTTCCCGGATCCAATGTCTGCGAAAAAGTAATGGGTGTTTGTTTTGTTGTAGCGGTGGTGTCTTTTATTAAAAAAGTGTGTGCGCCGGAGTTTAATTTAAATGAATATGCAGTACCCGGGAACGCACTCCCAAAACCAAAGGTTACTCCTGATATTTGTGTACCATCAGCATAAACAAAATTGGAAGCTGCCTTTACCGTAGCATTAAATACCTGCACAGTAGACCCGGTGGTAAAGTCTGTATCTAATGGAGCAACCTGCGGAATCTCGCGGGTACATGACAGACAAAAAGAAGATGCCACCACCACCGCAAGGTGCAACATGAATTTTTTTAGAAGTTTCATTATATGTCTTTTTCGTGTTAATGATTTATTTAGCTATGGCAGGGAAAACCAGCACTCAACCGTGTTGTAATCCTGGTTTAAAGCGCCAATCCTTGTCAGTTCTGGTATATCGTAAAGGTATTCTGAATTATACCTTGGCCTGCACCTGTACACCCATTTGCCATTATTGGTAGAAATGAGATAATTAATGGGCGAAGTGGGCGGAGGTGTAAAATTGGCATATACTTGCTGGCCGGTAAATGGATCATTGTCTTTACTATAATGATATTTTCTCATGTCAATCCATGTTTGATGTGTGCCCCAGCCGTACAATGCAATGTATTTCTGCAGCATAATGTGCGTAAGCGTTAGACCAGCGGCTGTAGCCGGCACGATAGCGGTTTTTGACATATAATCAGCGCCACCGTCTGTAATCGCATGTCCTGCAGGGATGGCCTTGCCGAATTTGGTTGTCAGCAATTCAAAATCGAGCGCTATACCGGCTTTGTAAGCTGCATAGGCGGTAGCAAAATCACCTTTGCGGTAAGCCGCTTCAGCAATAATAAACTTCATTTCAGATGCTGTCATGATTGGCCAGGGCCCTTTGTTGCCATAAACATACCTTGCGCTGTCATCTGTACCGGTAATAGATGCCGGGGTAGGATGCCGCCAAAAGTTCTTCGGGTAATCGGGGCTGGTAGATCCATTGGCAAGATTGGGATATTCAGTAACGCCCAGCCATGGCGTTACCCCTTTAAAGGTGCCGTTGTTATTTTCACTGAGCATATACCACTCCCTGGGGTCCTGTACACCAGTAAAAGCACCAGGATTAGTGCCATTCATAAGATTGGTAATATATCCTCCCTGCCTTATTGTACCAATATTGGAACGGGTGGGACCGAAATAACTGTTAAAGCCATTGCTTACGTTGAAAGCCGAAAACGTAGCCATGGAATTATCTGCATTTGTTGTTTGCGCAAGGCTTGCATACTTAATCGCAGAATCTGCATAATGGTTTGTTGTGAACAGCGCTTTACTGCTCAGATCTATATAAGACCGGGCAAGTATGCCATACACAAATTTTTTCCATTTGCCAATATCACCGCCATTGAAGTAGGCATCGCTTTGCGCAAGGTTGGTAGGACTTACATTGCCATCGGTTCTATTGAGGTAGTCCAGGGCCCTGAAACAAATGGTGCGGGTACTGTCATAAAATAAATAAGATGAATCATATTTGAATTGTGATTGACTTGTATTAAAAGCCTCCTTTAATATTGCTTCGCCATATTGATTGGTCAGTTCGAGCCAGCCCCAGGCCCTGATGGCGTGAGCTACTCCAACAAAATCCCATTTCTGATCCTGGCTGCCCCATTCAATGATTTTATTTACATTCAAACCCTGGCCAAAATAAACAGTACCCCAGATGCCGCCTGTGTTATCGCTGCCAATAGTTCCGCCCATTTCGCCATAGTTCTCAAGATTGGTAGTAGAACCCCAGTACTGAATATAACGACCAAGCAGGATATCATCGATCTGTAAACCGAAGTTGGTACCCGCAGCGGAGTTAAAAGCAGTAAATCCTCCGAGTACGCCCGGCAAAATTGTTTCAACAGGAACTTTAACCGGTGCATTGGGGTTCAGATAAGCGTCGTCAATTTTTTTAGAGCAGGAAATAAAGCATGCGATGCTTACAACCGCAGGTAAAAGAATTGATTTTATAATTGTGTTTCGCATAAAATAATTTTTATTTTCCCGATGATAGAATTAGCATTAAAAATTAGCCTTTAGTCCAAAACTTGCACCCAAAGGGGTAGGAGCGCTGCCAAGATCCATTCCATAGCCCCCTACGCCGGAGGTACCGGGATTGTTGGCGTTTACAGCCGGGTCGGCGCCATAATAATTTGTAAATAATACCAGATCGTTACCGGTTACAAACACGCTTAAGCCTTTGAATGCCCTCATACGTTTTATCAGTTTATCGGGCAAATTATAGGTCAGTGTAAGATCCCTCAGTCTGAACCAGTTTACATTTTTTTGAATGAATTCTTCGTCCGGTAATGTAGTGTAATAAGTACTCTGGTATTGGGGAACTACGGCGAGTGTATTTACAGTAGGCGTGCTGCTGTTCTTATTGGCATCGTTCACCACGCCTTTAACAAGCACGGGTGTGGCACGGTTGGCGGTCCTGGCACTTTTGCCCAGTACGGTCAGCAATTGATCTGTACCATTGTAAATATCTCCTCCCATTTTCCAATCCCATAGAAAACTCAAACTCCAGTTTTTATACCTGAACGTATTTAATGTGCCCAATGTAAAATGAGGCGTTCTGTCGGCAATGACTGAATTGGTGCCTGTGTTTATGAGTGGAATTCCCGATGAAGGATCAACCAGGATTAGTCCTGCATTATTTCTTTGGTAGGTTGAACCGGTGATTGTTCCCGTTGAATAACCCCTGACCAGACCGCCTCTTACATTGGTGATGTAAGTATCAGAGTTATAAAAATCTTTTAAAACATCGATGGATGCCGGAAGCGTCAGCACTTTACTCCACATGTGGTTAAAATTGAAACCGATGTTCCAGGAAAAGTCTGTTGTTTTTACAGGAGAAACATTCAGCGAAATTTCTATACCCTGGTTACGCAGTGAAGCCGCGTTTTGTGTATTTAAAATAAAACCGGTTGCATAGCTGGCCCTGTATCCCTGCGCTATTTGGTTGGTGCAAAGTGTGTTGTAATAGGCAGCTTCCAGCGTAATAGCATTGTTAAAAAATCTCAGCTCTGTTCCTACTTCGTATGTCTTTTGTTTTTCAGGAACAAGGTATGGGTTGGCATTGGTAAAACCATAGGTGTAAGTAACTGGTAACAGGGTGCTGCTATTATTGTTTACAAAAAAAGCCTGGTTTGAATATGGATCATTCAGCCTTGCGGTGCTTGCAAGTGAAGCACGCAGTTTTATATAATTAATCACCTGTTGTTTGTCGAGGTTGGGAATTAAATCAGAAAGGATAAAACTTAAGCTTGCCCCGGGATAATTATAATTCCTGTTGTTTTTTGGAATAGGAGATGCAGATTCAAAACGGTGTGAGTAGGTTAAAAAGATTACATTTTTATAGCCTACTGATGCTTCTGCGAAGTAGGCGATTTCGCGGAAAATAGACACGTTTGGCTCTCCGTAATAGTTTCTCAACAACCGTTTTCTTGTATTGACCGCGGTATTGCTGCTATCGGTGCGGCTTGAATCAATCAGGTTGGTGCCGTATACTGCAAACTGTTTTGTTTCATAATCCTGCCACATTGTACCTGCTAATAATCTTCCAGTAAAGTCGCCCAGCTTCTTTTTAACAGTAGCAGTAATGGTGTGATTGTAGCCCGTGTAGGTCCTGTAATAATTATCAAGACTTCCACCGGTGGCTGCTGTAAGCTGGAAAGATTCCGGATGAATAAAAACATAGCCATCGTCTTTATAAGTATCATATCCAAACCTTCCTGAAACAGATAACCAGGGAAAGGGGTTTATGTCTATCCCCAGTGTGGAAACAATGCGTTTGAGTTTATCACCGCTCCGGTTGTATTTGGCACTCCACAAAGGGTTGTCAAAATCACTGTTGCGGTTGGTTGGATTGAACGTAAAAAGTTTATTACCCTTTGCGTCTTCAAAATTCCTGATATCATTATTTGCGGGCCATGCATAAAGCTCTGAAAGGTAACCACCGGCACCCGAAGTGCCGGTAGAACTTTTAATTGGCCTCAGGTTATCGGCGTTTGTATATGCTATTGATGGTGTAATGGTGATGTATTTCCCTATTCTTGTAGTGTTTGAAATCTTGAGATTGTATTTCCTGTAAGTATTGTTTGGCACCACGCCTTTGCTGTCGAAATACTGCCCTGAAACCCTGAAGCCAATATTTTGTGTTCCAAACTCGGCATTTAAATTATGGGTTTGTGAAAAACCAGTTTGGTAAAAATGATGAAGGTTGTCATAAAAAGTTGTGCCTGGTTTCCAGGCCGGACCAAATGAAGTAAATGTGCCGTTGGTAGTGGTACTTGTAAAAGGAATATTATTGCTGGTGCCCGGTCCAAAATCATTGTTTACCCGGGCAAACCGTGTTATTTTCTGAAACCTGAAATTATTATCATAGCCCAGTAATATTTTTCCGTTGGTACTTTTTGCTTTTTTGGTAGTAATTACAATCGCACCTGAACTTGCCTGGCTGCCATATAAGGCGGTTGCTTCTGGTCCCTTTAGTACTGTAATTGATTCAATATCGCTGGGATTAAGGTCAGCGATGCGATTTGTATTGTCGTTGTTCCGGTTATTACCATCCGACGCAAGACCAATGCCACTGCCGCTTTGTGAATTAGAATTCAGTGTCTGGTTATCCAGGATAATGCCATCAACAATAAACAGTGGCTGGTTATTTCCGGATAATGTATTGAACCCTCTTAATACAATTGCTGCCGAAGCGCCAGCAGCTCCTGAAGTGGGTGTAACGGTTAATCCTGAAACCCTTCCCTGCAGGCTGTTCACAAAATTCTCCCTTTGTGTTTCCTGGATATCTTTCCCTTTTACTGTTTGAACAGAGTAGCCCAGTTCTCTTGGATTACGTTTGATGTCCATGGCTGTTACAACAACTTCGCCCAATTGCGATTCTGTTTTTTTAAGTCTCACGGGAATAACCGCGCCATCGCCAACAGTTGCACTGGACTGATCGTAGCCGACATGGGTGAAAATGAGTACATCCCCCTTATTTGCTCTAATGGTAAATACGCCGGCGTTGTTTGTTTGCGCGAATTTATTGGTGCCTTTAACCCTTACTGTGACATTGGGCAAAACGGCGTTGTCAGCTTCTGACATAACGGTGCCAGTTACTGTTTTTTCCTGGGCATGTCCCGGAATACAGCTAAAAACCAGGAATAGGAGGAATAAAAAAAATGGAAATTTTCTCATGACAGATGTTTTGGTTCTGAAATCTATGATTAAAAACAATTACAGTTTTATTCTATTCAACGGTCTAAAACACGGTGTTTATAAAACAGTAAGCCCCGCGCTTTTATAGGGTTCAAACAATATATCATCCGGCGGCAATTCCGTGATTAAAGTATCTATCTCATTAATTGGACAAACCTGTATTGGCTGAAAAGAATTGATCTTCTCCGAAATGGTCAGGCAAATTGTTTTCTGAGATGATTCTATCATCGCTTTTTTTACTTGTACCACATCCCAGTCGTTATCTGTAACGCCATGCCCAGGATCGATGGAATTTATACCCATCAGGCATAAGTCGGCTTTAATTTGTTTTATTTTAGCAATAGCATCTCCGCCAACCGTAATTTTTGAACTCTTTGACACCTTATCGCCAATCATTATCACTTCTATATTGGGATGTTGTGTATACTCTAAAACTGCCGTAACACTGCCCGTAATAAAAGTGGCCTTTAACTGCGGCGGCAGAATTCTTGCTATTTCAATAATGGTTGTACCACCGGTAGTAAGAACAAACATGCCGTCTTTAATAAGGCTAACTACTTTTTGTGCTATGTTCTTTTTAAGCTCGTGTGAATATATTTTTGCAGCAGGTACGCTGCCATAGCCAAAGGATTGTGATAAAGCACCTCCGTGTACTTTAATGATCCTGCCTTCATCTGCCAGTTCCTGCAGATCCCTTCTTACAGTGTCTTCAGAAACTCTCATCTCCTCGCTCAGGCTGGCCGACAAAACTTTGTTGTGCAGGTTTATCTGGTGCAGTATGAATGCATGACGTTCTTTCTTTAACATAGCAATAATAGCTTGGTTACACCTGTGCAAGCTGCACAGGCTCAAAACTTATAAATTAATGAGGCAAACGTTGGTGTATGAGCCAAAGAGATTCGATAGAGTTGGGATTAAATTCAGAAGTAAGGCATATGTATCCGAAAATAAGAAGCCCTGCAATAATTCCGTAATACGTCTCAATATTAAAATAAAAACCGCAAAAAGCCGCAAAAAACAATCAAATCCTGCAAAATATAGAGGCTTTTTAATGTCGTTATGCTGCACAAGCAGCAAAATTTTAATAAATCGGGAATGGAGGGAAAAACCGGGCTGGCAAAGAAGAGCAGTGATCGGTTTTTTGGAAGATGAAAATATACCTAATCAAAAAAAGGAGAAAGAAACCGGTGGTATACGGTTTTCCTTCTCCTTTCTCTTTATGCTCCTGCGTTTACTTAATGGTAAAACGGGCCGTTAAACCAAAAGCATCGGGTACAAAATTAATACGGGGTATAATATCCAGCTCGGGTTTCCAGTCGAGCGAAAGATTGAGCGGTATATTCTGGAACTTATAGTCAAGTCCTATTACACCGGTGGGACCAAGATAAGTATCATGATCCTGGAAGCCCACATAACCGCCCGCGCCATAGTACCAGTTAAGACCCGGCGTAGCGTTGAGCGGTGTATGTATTTCATATAAACCACCAATACCAAACCGGCTGCCGCCAAAAGAAATCAGGGCATCAACAGCGCTTTTTTCGGTAAAAAAATATTTTACCGACACCGAATTGCTAAGGGTGGGAGAGGCATTGCTGAAACGAATACCCAAACCCAGTTTGTAATCCTGGGCATGTAATGAGGCAATTGCAAAACCACTGCAAACAAAAAGGGTTAGAAGTAATTTGCGCATGTGTAGAGTGTTTAGGCCTATAGAACGAAAAAATAATGCCGGGTAAGATACAGGCTGTTGTAAAACGATGTTAAGATTAGGCGATTAATTGCTGATTTTGTGAAGGCGGTATTTTGTGATTTGCGCAGTATGCATCGGCAAATGAAATCCCAAAATCCCAAAATCAGCAATCAGCAATTTCTTTAACTTAATTTTCAAACAACTCAAATTTTGTCTTGGGTCTTTTATCGTCCTGCCATTTAAAATTGTGAAGTGTTTTTTTATCTTCGGGTGTTTGTTTAAACGGGTACATGGTACCGGTTACATCTCTTACAAAAACCACTTTCTTCAGTTCCTTATTTTCAAAACGCATGTCTATTACGTCGCCGCTGGCATTGTTTACACCAACAATGGCGTTGCCTTCGTCTTTGGCGTAATAGATACTTCTTGCAGGCGAACCCTTGGTACGCATATAGTCCACTTCTCCATTCTTAAAATAACCGTTAAGCGTTTTGCCGCTTATCTGGTTGTACATATTTTCTCCGGTCTTGTTAATGACAAAGCTGTTTTCAAAAGCATACATCCTGTCGGCCTTTTTATTTTTGGTGTACAGGTAAATGGTATCTCCCGTTACCTGGCTGTTGCTGGCCCATAGTATGGGCTGGGTAAACAACCGGAAAACCGAATCGCGGGCCGAATAAAACAAGCTATCGCAGACTGCCTGCAATGAATCTGAAAAGATGCGCACATGGTGATAACATTGAAAATAACGTATATCGCTGCTGTCCCTGCCGTTGATGATACTTGTACTGGTAATGGTATCTTTTTTAAGATCAGTATAGGCAGAATCCTTTATATCCGCCAGCCTGGCGGAATACATAGAGTCGGCCCTGATGTATATTGAATCCTTGTCCTGCTGAATAATCATCAGCGGGTGCTGGGTGGCAATAAATGTTTTGTTCTTTTTGTCTACCTGGAAGTTATTTGACAACAGGGAGATCTTTTGTACTGTATCTACGTACACTGCATTGCCCCTGATAGTTGCTTGTCCGGTGGAATCATCGTTGTAAATATCATCGCCTGTTACGGTAACGCCTTTTCCATCATTAATAACGGAGCGCTTGCCAAAACTGGCCCGGCGGCTTTTCATATCGTACCACCCGTCTGTGGTAACAATGTTGGCGCCTGAGCTGTCTTTTATTATTGTTTTGGTAATAAATGTGGCCCGCTGCGATTCTGTATTATAAATCAAAGAATCGGTATCGACATTGTTTTTAGGATCGCGCAGCTTTACTTCTTTTTTAAAATACACATCTTTTAAATCGCCATAATAGGTGGCTTCCTTACTGGTAATAGTAGTGGTGCCGTTTACAATTTTTCCGCCGGTGGTATAGACGCCCATCTTTGATTTTGTATCGTATTGCAGCTCGTCGGTCGTCAGCGTGCCTTTGCCATCGGTTAGCTTTGCATTCTTTTTCAGTACCGCGGTCTTTGTGTCGATATGATAGATAAGGTATTCCCCATAGACATGTATGCTGTCAGCATCGTTAATATGCACTTTGCCAAATGCTTCCAGTATGTTCATATGTTTATTGATAACTGCACTGTCGCAGTAAAACATGGTCTTGTCTTGTTGCAGCACAACATTGCCTGCCAGCATTTGCAATTGCGTAACGGAGTCTATTTTCTGAAAACGGAGCCTGTCGCTGTGCAGTTGGTTTACAATGCTGATGGAATCTCCCTGGCGGCGTGATAATGTATCCTGCGCCGAAACGGCAAGAGTATTGCTCAATAAAAAAATAAAGCAACCAACGGAAAATTTCAGCATCAATTATTTTTTCGGTAGTGTGGTACTGGCAGAATCATCCGAAAGCGGAGAGGTAAGTGCGCCTGTTTTATCTTTTTTGCCCCCAAACACGCTTACGTTTACATAACGCTTTGGATGTGTTCTGAAATCGTCCAGCAAAATATTCAATTTGTAGCTGGTGCTTTCAAGGTTCTTGTACAATTTGGGATCATTTAACAGTAAACCGATAGAGCCATCCCTGCTATTGGCCTTCGCCAGCACGCCTTTTAACTCGTTTACTGCATTTTGCAGGCTGTTCAGTGTTTCATCAATTTTGATGTTTGCGAATTTGCCGCTGGCCTTGCTAAGATTAGCCAGGGTGGTATCGATTGTGCTATTGTTTTTTGCAAGATTGGCCGTAAATACGTTTACATTGCCCAAGGCTTTTGCCAGTGTGCCTGTCTGGGCGTCCAGCAATTTCTGCAGTTCTACAGAGCTTTTGGCAAGATTGCCAATGATGGCATGAAAATTATTTTTAGTGGCCGGGTCAAAATAGCCACCTACTACCTTTAATAAAGAATCCAGGCTTAATACGGCGCCATTTACAGAATTCAATGCCGGGTTTAACTGGGCTTTCAGGCCTTCTACCAGGCCGGATGTAGTTTCGGTAAGCAGGGTATCGCCATTGTGCATCAGATCTGCACTATTGCCTTTTGTAATAGTAATGGTGGCCGCACCCAGCAAATCTGCATTGATGCTGGCAACTGAATTTTTTGGTATATCAATATCTTTTTGCAGGTTGATGGCAACCACGATGCCATCCAGCCCGCGGTTTTTTTCATGCATTTCGTATACTTTGCCTATCTGCAGGCCATTAATGGTAACGGGGTTGGCTATATTTAGCCCGTCTACTTTTTGAAACACCGCGTAAATCTCTGTATTGGCTTTGCTAAGAAGATTTTTGCCTTTCAGAAAATTAAAACCAAGAATCAGTAACGTAATGGATACAGCCGCCAGCGCACCTACTTTGGTTTCGTTAGAAACTTTCATGTACAGGATATTTGTGAATAAATGGGTTCGGGTAATTTATTTGTTGCAAACCTACAGGAAAATGACGAAAAAAAGCTTTGAGCCGTAAGCTATTAGCACAAGCAGCCCGCTTACCCCGGGATACAACGCTCAACTGCGGTGGTGAATTGCTGAAAGACAGAAAAGAAAACATGCGTCAGCCGTCAATGGTCATCGGTCAATGGTCAATCGTCAGCCGTGAATGGTCAACGATCTTATTTACCCGTACCAGCCGGTTTTGCGCCGTTTTTATTGGTTTCAATGGTTTGTTTGTATTTTCCGAATGCCAGTATAATGCTGCTTACAATTTCGTCCTGGCCCTTCTCGCTGTTCAGGTATTCTTCCTCTTCCTTATTGGTTAAAAAGCCGGTTTCCACCAAAATGCTGGGCATGCCTGTTGCCTGTAATACCTGTATACCCACATCGCGCTGTTTTACACCATAACTGGTGCGGCCACCCGCTCTGAATTCGTCTTCCACCAATGTGGCCAGGTAGGCGCTGTTCTGGAAAAACCTTTTTTCGTACAACTGTGTACGTATAACGGCTTCCGGCGAATGAATATCAAATGCAGAGCTTTCTGCTGTACTGTCTTCCAGCACTTCACCGGTTTCGTCGTTGTTATTAATAGCATTGAGTTTATCTCCCTGTTTGGCCGCTTTCCATACATAGGTTTCCGTGCCCACACGGGTATTTTTTACCAGGTAAGATTCATAAATGGGCTCCATTACCGTTTTCTTTCTTTTTCTCCGGCCTTTGCCCACCATTACTACTTTTCTTCTATGCCCAATGATGCGTTTCATGTAATAGCTGCCGGCAGGTTGCGGGGTGGCATTGCAATGGATGCTGATGAAAAGATCACCGCGTGCCTCATTGGCTATTTTGGCCCGGTTGTGAAGATCGTCCCGCAGGTTATTGGCCCCGCCCGAACAAGCGTCCGTGGTGCGGGTATAGACAACTTTAATATCCGGATACGCTTTTTGAAGTGCTTCTCCCAGCCTTAAGGATATTTCAAGCGTAACATCTTTTTCCGTAGATATTAAACCATGGGCGCCGGGGTATAAACCTCCGTGCCCGGGATCTATAACAACTGTTCTAATCGCTGCCAGCTTGCCCTTTTTTTCGCTGCTATGATTATTATAGGTAAATGCCGATAGCGAAATACACAATACCATAACACTGTTGAAAACAAAAAATCTTCTCATCATGCAATAAAAAACTTTTTAGGGGTTTGATAATCTTCACATTATCTTATAAGGTGAAGCGTTATTTTTGCCTCATTGTAACCATGAACAACAATTCCAAAGGTAACTTAAAATACATTGTAGTCATTGCCCTTGGGGTACTGCTTTGCAGTATAACGTTGTTCAGTGCGTCAAATTATTCCCCCACCAGCGTTTTTTACAGCGATTTAACAGCTGCGGACGATACAATACCTGAAAAATTACCCGTTAAGGACACGGTACCGCTAAAACGCAATGATACCACAGGCATTAAAGATACAACAGGAAAACTTGTTCAAAAAGTTGACACTTTTGATGTAAAAGTATCAAAGGATTCGCTGGATGCTCCTGTTGATTATTCCGCCTCCGATTCAATGGTAATGGATGTTCCGCAAAAAAAAATATGGTTGTACAACCAGGCCAAGGTTAAATATAAAGACATCAGCCTGGACGCAGGCATTATTAACCTTGACCAGGCCAATCAAAATGTATACGGCTATTACTTTGTTGATACGGCGAAGAAAAGAATTGGCCTGCCGAAATTTGTGCAGGGCGAAAACAATATGCAGGTAGACAGCCTGGCTTTTAATTTTAAGACACAGAAAGGCATCACCTCCAACAGCTATACCACCCAGTCGGAAATGTTTGTGCACGGCGATAAGATGAAGAAAGTATCTCCGACAGAATATTATGCACTGCACGGCACATTTACCACCTGCGACCTGGATACACCGCATTTTGCTTTCCGCACCAAAAAGATGAAACTGGTAAATCAGAAACTGGCTGTTACCGGTCCCATCCACCCCGAGTTTGAGGGTGTGCCCATTCCTATTTATTTGCCATTTGGCTTCTTTCCTTTGTCGACCGGCCGCCACTCAGGACTTATTGCGCCGCAGTTTACCGCCAACGAACAATTTGGTGTAGGCCTTGAAAATGGCGGATATTATAAAGTGATTAATGATTATATAGATGTAATGATGCGGGGCGATGTCTATTCGTACGGGGGCTACCGTCTTAATATAACACCTACCTACAGGGTAAGATACCGTTACCAGGGTTCGCTCACGTTCAGTTACCAGAATACGCGTATATTAAGCGATTATGGTACGAAGGAGTTTACCTCCAATAAAAGTTTTAACCTTTCGTGGAGCCACAATGTAGACAGCAAGGCAAGACCCGGGCAAACATTTTCTGCCAGCGTAAATGCAGGCTCTACCAAATACAACCAGTACCTGACTACCAACCCTACCCGCAGTTTCCAGAACCAGTTGAGTTCTTCCATTGCCTATTCAAAAAACTGGAATAATAAGTACAATCTTACCGTAACGGCCAACCATAGCCAGAATAACAATACCGGTCTTATTAACCTTAACCTGCCTACCATTGGCTTTACGGTAAATACTTTGTACCCGCTGCAGAAAAAAGAAATGGTGGGAACCCCCAAGTGGTGGGAGAAACTGGGCATCGGATTAAATACCAATGTTGCCAACCAGGCATCTGTGTATGATTCGCTGTTTAGTTTCCGCCGCCTGCTGGATACCACCCAGTGGGGCGCTCAGCACAGCGTGCCCATTACCATTGCATTGCCATCACTCGGGCCATTCCAGATATCGCCGGGTATATCTTACCGTGAGAACTGGTATTCGAGAAGGATTGAAAGAAGGTATAATTTTGCGTCGGATAGCCTGGAGAACGTGGTTACAAAAGGATTTTACCGGTCCAGCGATGTGTCGTTCAGCCTCGGCATTAACACAGCGTTGTTTGGCCTGCACGAGTTTAGTAAAACAAGTCATATCATGGCCATCCGGCACGTCATGCGGCCCACGCTCAGCGCCAGTTACAACCCCGGCCTGGCAGCAAAGGATTATTATAAACCTGTTATTGCCAAAGATGGCACAAAAGCTCCCGATTATCTTTCTTATTATGATGGCAGTATCTATGGTTCGCTTAGCCGGCAAAAATTTGGCGGACTTAGTTTTGGGCTGGACAATAACCTGGAGATGAAAGTGCGATCAAAAAAAGATACCACTGATGCAGGTATAAAAAAAGTAAAACTAATTGATGGCTTTGGTTTTAATGGCAGTTATAATTTTATGGTAGATTCTTTTCAACTGTCCAATATTTCGCTTTACCTGCGCAGTACCCTTTTTGAAAAAATAAATATTACTGCCGGCGCCAACCTTGATCCTTATCTCAGGGACACACTAACCGGCAGAACAATCGATCATTATGCCTGGAGTGGATATGGCGGTCATAAATTTGGCCTCGGCAATATTACTTCGGGTAATATAGCGGTGTCTACTTCTTTTAAAAGCAAGCCGAAGGACAAGAAAGCGGATTCGGTGGCCAATTCTGCCTTTGCCTCTGCCCAAAGCAACGCAGCCCCGCTAACACTGGAAGAACAACAGGCCCAATTGACTTATATACGCAGCAACCCGGGAGAGTTTGCCGATTTTAATATAGACTGGTCGGTGAATGTTTCCTATTCCCTCACGTTTAACCGTACGTTGACGAGTAACCTTCGCAGTTATATGACTACCATTAATTCCAACCTGAACCTCAGCGGAGATTTTAACCTTACCCCCCAATGGAAGGTTGGTCTTAGCACCTATTACGATTTTAATGGATCGGGCCTGCAGAATGTTAGTGCGTTTATTTCAAGAAACCTGCATTGCTGGCAGATGTCTATTAACGTGTATTCTGGTTATACAAAAGGATTTAATATAACCATCAGCCCCAAATCAGGTATACTCAGGGATTTGAAGATTAACCGGTCGAGGTATTTTTATAATGGACCGTATTAGATGTCGGATGTCGGATGTCGGATGTCGGATGTCGGATGTCGGATGTCGGATGTCGGATGTCGGATGTCGGATGTTCAAGCCGCGCAAGTTACGATTTTTGTGACAGGGTCGGTTAAAGGCCTGAAAGGCCGTCATATACCAGTGAGGGGCGGAGCCCCTCACTGAAGCAATTTCAATAACCCCGGATGAAATCCGGGTGGGGACGCCAATAGCGATCATCAATGATATACCGTTGAACTGAGCGTAGCAAGGATGTTTCCCAATGAACTAATGCTGGTATCAAAAAAAATCCGGTTTGTTTATACCGCGCAAATCAGCCATCGTTACATCAGCCGTCAGAGATTATTTGGAGGAGACCATATAATAAAAAAAGGTTTGTCTATATCGAACAAATCAGCCATCGTCACATCAGCCATCAGCCATTGTTCTTCGCGTAGTATTCACTCATTATACCAAACAATTTTTCTTTTAGTCCCTCTACGGTATCGGTATCAGTAATTTTTACCGGTGGCAGGAAATGCATTTTCATGGGGTGTGGAAACAAAGAGAAAACAGGTTTTTCCGGCATTACTTTCCGGCTGTTAAATATCAGCGAAGGCATCAGGGGCTTACGGGTAGCAATAGCCAGCCTGAATGCGCCGTCATGAAAAGATTTTAATGGCTGGCTGGTCCTGTTACGCGTTCCCTCCGGGTAGATACACATGTGCAAACCCATGTTCAGAATGTTTTTCATGCTGGTAAAACTTTCGCGACGGCTGGCTTCGCTGGTTCTGTCTACCAGCACACTACCCATTTTATACAACATGCCAAATACCGGCGTTTTGGCCAGTTCTGCTTTGGCAATGGTTTTGTTGCCACCGGGTATGCCGGGCGAGGAAACAGGTACATCAATAAATGCGTTGTGGTTGCATATAACAATATAATTTTCGCCGGGCGCAAAATTTTCTTTGCCTTTGATGCTGACGGGGCAACCAATTAACGGCATGTAAATCGCCATCCAGATACGGGCTATATAAACAAAATGGCGGGTTCTTACCGGCTCTGCCTGGTAATACACAATAATGAACGGGATCATAAAAATAAACATGGTAATAATAAACCAGATAAGACCCCATCCGGCCCAAATGCGCCCCAAAATATTTTTCATGGATCAAATGTATTGAAGAATGGCCGATGTCTGATTTTGAGATGGCTGATTTCTTTTGAAGCGATAAATAGTGTTTGCCCTGCAGGATGGGAGGCAGGTTTTGTATGCAACTACAATTTCCAGTCAATAGGATCTATGCCATTGGCCGTCAGGTATTCATTGGTTTTTGAAAAATGATGACAACCAAAAAAGCCATTGAAAGCCGAAAAGGGCGATGGGTGCGCTGCTTTCAGGATGCAGTGTTTTGTTTCGTCTATCAGCACCTGTTTCTCCTGCGCAAACTTGCCCCACAATAAAAAAACGACATGTTCTTTCTGATCGGATATTTTTTTTATCACTGCATCTGTAAATTCGGCCCAGCCACATTTGGCATGGCTCATGGGCTCATTGGCACGAACGGTCAGGGAGGCATTTAATAAGAGCACGCCCTGCTCTGCCCAATGCGTAAGATTGCCATGATTGGGTATGGGTACCCCTGTATCGGTCTGCAGCTCCTTAAAAATATTGACCAGCGAAGGCGGGGCAGGCACCCCGTTTTGAACTGAGAAAGACAGGCCGTGCGCTTGTCCCTTACCGTGATAAGGGTCCTGGCCCAGCAACACCACTTTTACTTTATCGAAAGGCGTGGTATTAAAAGCATTAAATATCAGTGAACCTGGTGGAAAAATGGTTTTGCCAGCCATTTTTTCTGTGCGCAAAAAAGTTACTATCTGCAGGAAATAAGGCCGGCTAAATTCGTTTTTCAGTATTTCCTTCCACCCATCTTCTATTTTTACGTCCATTGCCATTGTTTATATAAATGAAGATAGGAAGAAAATGAATCTGCAACAGGCTGCGACATTGAACATACCGGGTATTGTTAATGCGGATGCATACCTGGCAATTATTCGTATAATAGACGATGTTCCTGAAACAGTCTTCAAGCGGGGTTTTAAATATTGGTGTGCCAGCCAGCCATCAATACCTTATCCACTTGCGAACATTTCTAAACCAAACCTGTTTAGCAGTTCAATTATTTTCATTAAAACAACCAACTATGAGCAAGATTACCGTAAAAGATGGTACCAAAATTTATTACAAGGATTGGGGAAAGGGACAGCCTATTGTGTTTCATCATGGATGGCCTTTGTCTTCCGATGACTGGGATGCACAAATGATGTTTTTCTTAAAAGAGGGTTATAGGGTTATTGCTCATGACCGCAGGGGACATGGAAGATCTGCCCAAACTGCAAACGGTCATGATATGGATACCTATGCTGCAGATGTTGCAGAACTTACAAAAGCGCTGGATCTAAAAAATGCGGTGCATGTTGGTCACTCAACCGGTGGCGGTGAAGTAATTCGTTATGTAGCGCAACACGGCAAAGGCCGCGTTGCAAAAGCTGTGCTTATCAGTGCAGTTACCCCCATAATGGTGAAAACAGAAAACAACCCGGATGGTATCCCTATGTCTGTATTCGACGACATACGTGAGGGCACCGCGACAAAACGACCGCAGTTTTTCCAGGATTTTACGCTGCCGTTTTATGGGTTTAACCGGGAAGGAGCAAAAGTATCGCAGGGAATCCGGGATAATTGGTGGCGCCAGGGAATGATGGGCGCCATAAAAGCACATTACGATTGTATCAGGGCATTTTCCGAAACAGATTTTACGGAAGACCTTAAAAGTGCTGATGTACCTGTGCTGGTTATGCATGGGGAGGATGATCAGATAGTGCCGTTTTCACTTACCGGTGCAAAAGCGGTAAAGCTCTTAAAAAACGGGAAGCTGATTTCATACCCTGGTTTTCCACATGGTATGCCCACTACCGAAGCAGCAACCATCAATGCAGATCTGCTGGCTTTTATTAAATCCTGACGAACAAGCGAAATCTTCAATCACATAGCGCAAAATAAAAAAGCTGTCATCGTTTTCGGTAGACAGCTTTTTTAATCAGCATGTATATTTCCACGCCGTCGTTGGTGCCTGCCTGTCCGGCAGGCAGGTTTTCACCAACAACCGATGCGGCTGATAATTCTCATTGGATTAATGATTACAAGACCAGCAATGGCAAAGTAACTCCGTGCCTTTAGGCCGGAGACAGGAACGCTAAAGAGGTTAAGGCTTTAGCCAAACTAATTTCGGCTAAAGCCAACGGAACAAGATTGCGTTTATCTTCTAGCCTGAAGGCTGGGGTTACTACTGAAGATGATAACCTTTCACGACGTTGTTCGCGTCGTTGTTGGTCTTCATGCCGTTGTTGGTGCCTGCCTGTCCGGCAGGCAGGTTTTCACCAACAACAGATGCGGCTGATAATTCTCATTAGGATTAATGATTACAAAACCAGCAATGGTAAAATAACTCCGTGCCTTTAGGCCGGAGACACGGGCGCTAAAGCAGGTTAAGGCTTTAGCCAAATCAGTTTCGGCTAAAGCCAGCGGAACAAGAACGCGTTTATCCTCCAGCCTGAAGGCTGGGGGTACTACTGAAGATGATAACCTTTCACGACGTTGTCCGCGTCGTTGTTGGTGTTGATGCCGTTGTTGGTGCCTGCTTGTCCGGCAGGCACCAACAACCGATGCGGCTGATAATTCTCATTGGATTAATGATTACAAGACCAGCAATGGCAAAGTAACTCCGTGCCTTTAGGCCGGAGACAGGAACGCTAAAGTAGGTTAAGGCTTTAGCCAAACCAATTTCGGCTAAAGCCAACGGAACAAGATTGCATTTATTCCCCCAGCCTGAAGGCTGGGGTTACTACTGAAGATGATAACCTTTCGCGCCGTTATCCGCGTCGTTGTTGGTGTTCATGCCGTTGTTGGTGCCTGCCGGTCCGGCGGGTTTTCACCAACAACAGATGCAGCGTTACCTGACTTTTTTATTGGCAATAAACATTACCTGCACAGGCCCCAGCAGACCCGAGGGCCTTAAAAGACTGTCGGCGCCGGGCATATCATATTTCATAACATTTGTTTTAGTGAGCCTTTTTTCCGGTGACAGTTTGGCATCACCAATGAGGCGGTTGGGCCAGAGGTTGACCACTTCCACTTCCAGCTGGTTATTTCCCGGTTTTATATAACTGCTGATGTTGAACTGAAAGGGAGCATTCCATTTAACCGGCATTTGATGGCCATTGATTTTTATGGACGCCATTTCCAGTACATTGCCCAGGTCGAGTATGGCTTTTGTATTTTTAAGATTGTTCTCCTTTACAAAAAAGTTCTTTGTATAAACCCCTTTCCCGGAATAATACTTAATACCGCTGTCATTAAAAACCGTCCATGATTGCAGCGAATCGGTTTGTATATGCAAGGGGCCACCCCAACTGGTATCAAAAGCAATATCCCATTTGCCTGTAAGCGGTATGGCTATGGAAGGGGAGGCAAGTGCTGTTTGGCTGATTTTGCCATCAGACCATGTAAGCATATATTTGCCGGGTTGATACAGTGTAGCGGATGTTCCGGCATCTTCTTTACTAACGTCTATACATGGTTGATCAATCTCATTAAATGCATTGCCCGGGAAAAAAGATTGGCCGTCTTTTTCAATTTTTATAATATGCACCGGTGCAGTTGCTTTTTTAAATACAATAAATTTGGAATCTTCCGGTCCAAAATTCAGGGGGATGATGGTTTGATTGTTTTCTTCGCGGTATACCATTATTTCTTTGCTTTCCCCGGTTAGGGGGTCCCATAGTTCGGGCACCATTCCGCTGACCCTGAATTTGCATTCCACCTGTTCATACCGGTCGGGCAAGCTGGTTAAATAACGAAATTCAAAATCGTTGATTCCTTTCCGGCCGAAACGGTTCACCACAAAATAAATATCCATTCCTTTGCCGGTACGGTGTATGTAGTCAAGCGCCGTATTCTCATTGTTGCCCCTGTATTCAAAATCTGGCTGCACATTCATTTCGGCCAGTACGGTGTTCAAGTCTTTGCCATAAATTACTTTGCCTTTTCCGTATTTGTTTTCTTTTATGTTTATACCGTCGATGACCCCCCACATGCGCGAAGCAATCGCCTTAACGGCTGCATCATTTTCCGGAAAATTAGTGAGGCCGGTGGCTTTTACCGGGCGCGGTGCAATAATGGTTATGCCCTCTTTCACCAGTAAATCAATCTTGCGCAATACATCAATATCTATGGCTGTTTCATCGGGAAGCACCAGTAAACGATAGCTCATGCCATCGGGAAAAAATATTGTATTGTTTTTTACCGATAAGGTCTTGATCGCATCTTTTGAACATTTATCCCAGTCGTGACCAAATTTCAGATCGCTTATTTCTTCTTTAAGAAATACAAAATTGGGAACATCGTCTCCATAATAATACAATACATCCGCGGTAAACAATCCCCTGGAAAGCATATAACTGCATCTGTTCAGGTAACTTATAAAATCGCCGGCCTGTTTCCACCAGGTAACATTTGGGTTAAGGTGGGTACCGGCAAAGTATTCGTTGCCGGGCAGTCCAAATTCTTTAGGCGATGAAGTAAACGTATGCCATACAATCCTGTTTACGCCAGAGCAGAAAACGCGATCAATATTGCTTTTTAAGTCTTTTGGCGCCCGTTCCCATTGCGGCCCGATGGAGGTAGGCCCTTCGGCGGCAACAAATTTTTTGCCGTTTGTATGCGCAACACAGGCGCTTTGTTTAACGGCCAGCCGCTCGGCATCTTTTATTCTGTGTGTGTTTGAAGTGGCCCAAAATTCTCCCTGCGGAAAATCGCTGATGGCCATTACTTTCAATGCGTCTACTGGGGCAGAGTGGGGCCCGCCCGACTCGGGATGGATGCCCAGTCCGTGTTGGTGTGCCAGGTCGCTCATCAGCTGGTAATGATATGCGGCAATACAATCGCCTATTGTTTGCCGGTAGTCGTGCAGAAACCTGTCCGACTGGTCCGCTGATTCAACAATCCTTCCCGCAAGTACCGGCAGGTAGGGAAAAATATCATAGCCGCGAAATTTTTTAAAGGCAGCAGCAAAATTATTGGTCCACCCCACATTACCCATTTCCCAGCTGTCTGTTTGCAGAAAATGTAAACTATTTCCTGCCGACTGCGCGGTGTTTATCAACGGCAATATCACATCTGCACTGAATTTTTTAAAGGCTTCAGGGTTTAAATGGTCCAGCGAGAGGCCGCTCCAACCATCACTGTTGGTGGATGTAACGGCGCCTGTGCAGGTCCATCCATACCTGATGATGGTCCATTTTCCTGCGGGCGCCTCCCATGTCAGCATGCCGTCTTTGCATTTATCTGTAAGATCAATAATGGTTGATTTTTTAACATCCTGCACCTGTTGGGTGGCCGTTTCAGGATATTCTTCCCGTAGTTTAGACAAGGGATATATTCCTTTAAACCCAAAGCCCTCATTAAAAGATTTTATTCCCCAGTTTTTAATGGCCTTGTCTTTTAATGCAACGCCGGTATCGGCCCGGAATGCCTGCACAATGATATCCTGGTAGGCCAGGTTTGTTGGCGGCTGTGTAAGCCGGCATTGAATTTTTTTTCCGCCATCAACTACCGTATCTGTATAAACGATTTTTTTTAATGCCAGTTCGGGCGTTATGGTGGGCCCACCGGGATTCCATCCGCTTTGCACATTAACGCTTAGCTCAATGCCCAGTCTTTGCGCTTCTTTGATGGCAAATTTGTAGAGTTCCATCCAGGCGGGGCTCATAAAAACCGGGCCTGCTGCCGTTTTTTTGGCTACGGCATAATTAGAACTGCCGGCATCCACAATAGAAGCGCCGCCATAGCCATTTGCTTTCATCTGTTCCAGGTCTCTGGTAATGGATGCTTTGGTAGCCATACTGTTCAGCCACCACCAGTAACACCTTAAGCGTGATTCGGTAGGCGGTGTCGCAAAATCTTTTTGCAGCCTGTTGTAATTAAGCGTGTCGGAAGTATGTAATGAGTAGTTTATTTTTTGGGCTGAAACCTGCAGGCCGCAGGACAAACCAATTATAATGAACGCTGACTTAAACATAGTGGTGTAATTATTTTTGCCCGTTGGAAACAATCCTGGAAGAATACGGAGATTATTGAATTGTTCCACCGGAACAATTTATGGGAAAAACAGCAGCATAGTATGATTAATAAGCTTATAAACGAATAAAGAAGTTAAAAACAACAGGAACACCTTTTACTGGTGTCCCTGTTGCGCTATATAATACTTGGATTGGTTTACCAGCCGGGGTTTTGGGCCAGTTTAACATCTTTGTTTGCATCAATTACCAGCTGCGGTATCGGCCACAGGTTGTATTGAAAGGTTAATGTGGCTTGTGCTTCCGGCCAGAATGCATATTTTTTTATGCGATCAACTGCAATGGTGCCACCCATACGCAGCAAGGTATTCCAGCGGCATTCTTCATACACCAGTTCCCTGGCGCGTTCATCGAGTATGGTATTGAAATTATCGTCCATATCGCCGGCGGTAACCAGGTAACTGCAATTGGCACGGCTGCGCAGCAAATTTACATCGGCTGCAGCCCCGGCTTTATCGCCACTGCGTTGTTTGGCTTCTGCACGCAGCAAGATGGTTTCGGGCAGGCGTATAAAATAATCGTCGCGGAATAAATTGCTCAGGTTCTCGCCATCTGCAATACCCGTGTATTTGTCGGTGGCAATTTTGCACGATACGGGGTAGTCGAGGCTTTGATCATCTTTGGTATCATACAATACAGACCAGGGTACAGGCTGGTTGTAGTAAGCAGAGGTAGGCACGTTGCCCAAAAATATCCTGCGGAAAACGATATCCGTATTTCTCATATCGTTGGCATAGTTGCCGGTGTATATACCATCGCGGGTATATAGGGTAGGCGTTACCTGGGAGATGCCGCGTCCACCCACATCTGCGCCTGTTCCGGCCAGGTTAGCGGGCGATCCATTGCGGAATACAGGGCCATAAATACGTGAATAGGGAAGTTTTGATCTTGCATCTTCCGTTCTGTAGGCTGCATAGTCAATCTGCAATGCCCAGATGCATTCCTTGTTGCCATCCTGGTAGTTCACGTTGTTTTCCTGGAACAAATCCCAGTAAACATTGCCCTGTGCTTCTGTTTTGCGCGCGCCATAGCGGGCTTTCATTAAAGAAAAAGTACCGCCATCAATTACTTTATTTCCATAGGCAATTGACTGCGTAAATGCTGCAGCAGCACCTGATGCATTGCCATCGGCTGCCAGTTGTGTACCCAGCGCCAGGTATAGTTCACACAGGTTGTGCTGGCAGGCTCCTTTTACAAGGCGTCCGCCCACAGCGGTTACATCGGGCAAATCGTTTTCAATGGCCAGCATTTCGTTGATTGCAAACTGGTAGGTTTCTGCTCTTGTAGCACGTTTATAATCGTAACGGGCCACTTTTGCAATATCGGTTACAAGGGGCACACCGCCAAATAGCTCGCCCAGGTTCCTGTACGCAAATGCCCTGAAAAACCTGGCCTGGGCGACTGTATACGCTTTTTCTGATGCCGATGACCAACTAATAGCGGGAAGATCTGCGCTGTAAATAGCCAGGTTAGCTTTTGCGATAATCTGGTACCATGCGCTGAATATGCTGTAAAAATTAGCATTATTGGCATTAATGAGCCCATAGTTATTGAATGTATTACCCCGCCTGATGCTGGGCACATCGAACATATCAGTACCATTACCACGAAAAACAAAAGTCCAGTTCTGTTCTGTTGGGTTTGCCCACATATCCCTTAATTGGGAATAGATGGCTACTACTGCCTGGTCTATTTGGGCTGAAGTAGAAAAAATATTATCAACCGTATAAAATGTTTCCGGCGTGGTCTGTAAAAATTTATCATCTACTTTTTTACAACCCGGTGCACTCAGCAGCAGCAGAACAAAAAAATAAATGTTTATTTTATTTATAGTTTGTTTCATGTCAATTTGTTTAATAGCTTAAAAACTAAAATTAGCACCCAATGAATAACTTGTTGCCACAGGAAAAATATTCGATTGCACGGTGGTGCCGGTTTCCGGGTCGCCGCCCACCCATTTTGTAAATGTTGCAAGGTTCCTGGCAGATGCAAAAACTTTTACCCCATTTATATGATTGTTTTTCAGCCATTCTGAATTAATGGAATAAGAAACTGAAAGGTCCTGGATCCGTACAAATCCCTGCGATTGCAGGCCAAGAAAACGGCTATCACCTGAGAAATACGCTGAGGGATACACGTTACTTGCATTATCAGGTGTCCAGTAAGGTTTGGAGATGGTATTGTCGTTAAACCGGCCGGTACCGGAAGTCATATACGCAGAAGTATTACTTCTCTGATAATAACCATTGCCGCCGAATATGCCAGATACCATAATATACAGTTCCAGGTTTTTATAGCGTACCGTATTGGCAAGGCTTAAGCGGAAATTTTCTTTGTTGTACCCTAAAACCGTTCTGTCATTGGCATCAATTTTACCGTCTTTATTCAGGTCGATGTATTTGGGGGCGCCTGGGGCTGCACCTGTCATTGTAATGTATGCAGCGTCGCCTGTCTGCACAATTCCATCCTGTTTATACCCATAAATGGCACTTAATGATTTACCAATAAAAAAGTTGTTGGCAATATCATCATCTTCTTTGCCATCGGCGTTTTTATCTTCGCGGTAAAGATGCACTAACTTATTCTGGTTTTTCCAATAGCTAAGCGTAGATGACCAGCTCAGATCCTTCCGTTGAATATTTACTGTTCTTACCGTAAGTTCAAATCCTTTGTTATCTACCTCTCCCAAAGATGACAATTGCGTAGCAAAACCTGTCATAATGGGGATAGTGCGAAGAAATATCTGGTCAGTAGTTTTCGTGAAATAATAATTCATGTCAACAAAAAGACGATTCTTTAACCAGTTAGATTCAAAGCCAATATTGGTAGCGGTGGTTTTTTCCCAACCAAGACTTGCATTACCCAATGTGTTTTGTACCAGTCCATAGCTGATAGTACCCTGGGCATTGGAAAATTCATACCTCGCATCGCCGGCAGCGCCATTTAGTACCTGTGATAAGGTGGCATAAGGACTCAGCCCCTGGTTGCCATTTTGCCCCCATGAAACACTTAACTTCAAATTATTCAGTGGTTCAAAATTTTTCAGGAATGATTCGCCTGAGATTCTCCATGCTGCACCTATTGCCGCGAAATTTGCATACCGTTTATCGGCACCAAAAACAGAAGCGCCGTCACGGCGGAAAGAGCCCGTTAAATAATACTTGTCGTTGTAAGAATAGTTAAGACGGGCCAGGTAGCCAACATTCGATCTTTCACTATTGTCAAGTATTACTTTCTGAACGGTAGCTTTTGACAATCCATATATACCCAGCGTAGTATTGCCATTGGCGGCAAAATTACTGCCGGTAGCATTGATGTCTTCATATTTCAGGTGATCCCTTGTTGCAACCGCCGTTGCGATAATTTTGTGTTTGCCAAAACTGTTCTCGTAGGTAAGTATATTATCGAATACATAGCTGTTGGTAGACCTGTTATCGAGGTTTCCATTTGCATTAGACAATAAACTCTGAACAGTAGCGGGATCGTACCTGCCAGCTATGCCGGCCCCTTCTTTAATATAATAAGTCTCATAAGTAAAATTGCCGCTCTCGTGCTTTTCAAAATTGGAGAGCAGGTTTGCCTTGTAGGTTAACCCTTTTATCCATGGAATACTAACTATTGCATAAGTATTTAACCGGAAGACATTGTAAACATCAATATTTTTAATAGTGCCGTCATTAACCCCCCATAACGGATTGATGGCTGATTGCGTGTAAGGATATTTTTCCAGGTCTCCCAGCGAATCACGGTATAGCACCCCGTATGGGGACATAAATTCTGCCTGCTGAACGCTGGCTGCATTGCCGGAGTAATCCCTTCTTGAGTAACCTGCATCAATACCCGCTTCGAGCCAGGAAGTAACTTTTGTATTAAGTTTACTGAATACAGATATATGGTTAAATTTATCACCCACTACAAGTCCCTTGCTGTTATTATAGGACGCAGATAAATAATAGCTGGTATTTGGGGTAGCGCCCGAAACGGATCCATAATAATCTTGCGTAACACCTGTTTGTATTACTTTATCCAGCCACACTGTTTCCCTGCCTGCGTTCAAATTGGCCAATTCGCCGGCCTGCAGCCAATTGGTACTACCTGGAACATATTTGTTCCGGGCGTTTACTACATCAATCCATTCTTTGCCTTTCAACATTACCGGCCTGTTATTCCATTCCTGGATGCCTGCACCTGTTTTAAAAGAAATCACCGGCTTTCCTATTTTTCCTTTTTTGGTAGTAATGGCAATAATCCCATTGGCAGACCGGGAGCCATAAGCTGCGGCAGAAACAGCATCTTTTAAAACATCATAACTGGCAATATCTCCCGGGGCGATATCACTGACAGACCCCAGGTAAATAACCCCATCCAGTAAAATAAGCGGGTCATTTGAACCACTGATGGATCGCTGACCCCGAACCAGTACCGAAGGCTGGCCGCCTGCCGAATTAACTGCGCCGATATTTAATCCGGGTACATTACCTTTAAGCGCCTCCAGTGCATTCATATTTGGCATAAGAGCGAGGGGCGAATTCTCCAGTTTAACCGAAGAAACAGCACCAGTGAAATCCTTTCTTCTGGTAGTACCATATCCAATAACTACCACATCACTCAAATCTTTGGTATCTTCTTTCAGTTGTATGGGTATATTGCTCCGGCCATTAACCGGTACTTCCTGGGCAGAGAAGCCAACATAACTGATAACAAGAACAGCATTCGTGTTTACTACATTCAGTGAGAAAGAACCATCTTCTTTTGTTATTGTACCGTTGTTGGTCCCTTTTTCCATTACGCTTACATTGGCTATTGGCTGGTTGGCGGCATTGACCACCTTACCCGTTATTACCACAAAGGGGGCTTCATTTTCTTTTCCCTGTTCGGATATAACAATGAGATCATTGCCGATAATCTTAAATGACAGCAGCGTGTTTTCAAGTAATTTTTTCATTACCTCGGCCGCGGGTTTGTCCTGCACACTGATATTTATCTTCTGGTCAGCAGGCAGCACGCCATCATTGTAGAGAAAACGGAAAGAAGTTTGTTTTTCAATAGTCTTAAATGCTTTTTTTAACGAAGCGTTTTCCAGTTTAAGTGTAATATTTTCCTGGGCCAGCCCGTTATTGGCATACGATTGCATGGAAAATACACAAATAAGCAAAACAATCATTTTCATTATAAGCAGGCATTTGGTTACTGAAGTAGCTGCGCAGTCATGCGCCCTACATCCAATTTTTTTCATAACTTAGTATTTGAAGTGTTAAAGGATGAAAAGGCCTCCGCCCGGAGACTTTTTAAATTTCTGAATTTAACCCGCGGAGAATGGTGCAAACATTCTCCGTTTTGTTTTAATGGCGTTTAAGTTAGTTTTTTCATTTGCAGTGTTTAGGTTATCAATCGTTTTTATAGTCAGTTGGTTTGTACTTGTTTATTACCATATCGTTACCACCCCGTCTTTAAGCTGGTACTGAAAATGCGCTGAGAATTGCAGCCCTTCCAGCACCTCATCCAGTGTTTTATTTTCAAACGTTACTGTATAGGTATTTGCACTGAGCTTTTTATTTTTTACCACGATTTCTACATTGTACCAGCGTTCTATTTCAGCAATCATATTGTCAAAAGGGGTTTCATCAAAGGCCAGTTTGTTTTTTACCCACATGGTTTCATATACTTCCTGGTCTTTTTTATCAACATGCACATTGCTTACAATCATGGCCTCGTGGTTGGTTGTTTTAACCGCGTCGCCGGCCGTATTTTTGTTTGATTCGGCCACTGCATCCCCAATCAATACTTTTTCATTGGGTTTAAGGATTACTTTTTTATCGGGCTGTGCATTCAGCGTAACTTCTACTGAACCGCGTATCAGTGCAGTTTCTGTGGTTTTATCTGCCGGATAGGAACGCACATTAAAAGCCGTACCCAATACTTTTATCTGTACGGTGCGGGTATGAATGATAAATGGCCTTGACTTATCTTTTACCACATCAAAATAAGCCTCGCCGCTAAGACTTACTTCCCGGTTTTTACCGCTGAAATCGCCCTTGTATTCAAGTTTGCTGTCTGCATTTAACCACACCTGTGTGCCATCGGGCAATTCTATTTTTGATTTTGAACCGGGTTTGGTGCTCACCGTGTTGCCGGCTATTTTGGGCGAACTACCAGGTTCATTACCGGGGCGCATCTGAAAAAAAATAAGAATAAGTGCTGCAGCGATGCCCCCACCGATCCAGAACCACCGGTAGCCCAGCCGCCGCCGGTTATTTATCGCAATGGCATTTTCCGGCGAATTTTCATCGTCATACTGCAATACCGGCGCACCAAGATGATTGCTCAAACGCTGCAGGTGCCTGTCGAAGCTCATTGCCTTGTTCAGTTCACCGGTAACCCGCATATTGTGCGCCGCCCAGATCTGCTGCATTACAGCAATCCTGGCATTTGCCTGCGGATCATGCTGTTTCAGCATTTCCAGTTCTGCTAATTCTGAGGGTGTGGCTTCGCCGGAAAGCTGTAAACTTACCAGCAGCCATAGTTTTTCGTCTGTCATAAAATTGCTGTTCATTAAGACAATACAAGTAAGAAGAAAGTACCAAAGCCATTAAAAAAATATCAATTATTTTTTAGCCAGGTATTTTAAGAGGCGGAGCGTCTGCCGGTAAACTGTGTTGATTGAAGCCATGCGGGGATAAGCGCTGCAATTTTTCGGGTGGCAATAAAAACCTGGTTGCGTACGGTTAACACCGAAATACCCAGTATTTCAGCCGCTTCTTTGTACGACATGCCGTCTTCTTTTACCAATTGAAACACCATACGGCACTGCGGTGGCAGTTCCCTGATGCATTGCTGTATTTTGTCTACGGTGTCTGCAGAAATGCATAACTCTTCCGGGCTGCCCAGGCTCACTGCAGGTTCAATATCCATTTCCTCCAGGCGGATAACCGGGTTTTTGAAATTCCTGGCAATATAATTAAGGCAAAAATTTTTTGCGATGGTGTACAGATAAACCTTCAGGTTTTCTATTTCGGGCAACTTATTTCTTACCTGCCACAGCTTTATGAAAACGTCTGAAACAATTTCTTCCGCCTGGTCCTGCGATTTTACAAATGAAAAACAGAAACCGGTCAATGCTGGCGATAACAACAGGTAAAGCGATTCATACGCCTTCATGTCCTCGTACAGGGCAATTTTTTGCTGTAATATTTTAATATTGTCGTTTGTATGCAAAATGTCAACCGATAGATAACAAAAATAACATTCTGAAAAGATACATCCGATAAAATAAAAAAACAATACATTCCGCAAAATGCCAGACGATTCGCTTAGCCGGTTAAACAACAGCCTGCTTTAGGAAAGCAGGTTGTTTATAATGAAGCATCAGGGGATTGAGCGACCCTGATGCTTCTTTATCTCTTTTTTTTAATTAATTAATGATTAGTTGCAGTGTTGCCGGACCATTCAGATGGGTGCTTACATAAATAATGTATAATCCCGGGCGCAGATCGGAGGTTTTTATTGCTACCCTGTTTACACCCTTACGCAGATCTACCTGCTGGCTGGTCATTTTATTACCGGTAACGCTTACAATCTGAACAGTGGCCTTTTCCTCCTCATCGCTGTTTATGAGCAGGGTAGTATTTTGACCGCTTAATACCGGGTTAGGATAAATACCCGTGGTCTGAACCACCCCGTCCTTTATATTCAAAAACGCGTCTAAAAATTCAAGGTGCGGTTTGGGATGAATACCTTTATCGTCCTTGTCGCTTGCCGCAGCCGGATACAGCTGATGCATTGGAATGATTTCTTTCTGCGTTGAAGGCCCCGACCAAAAGAGTTTGGCGACAGCATTGCCTTTCTTGTCATAATATTCCATTTGTATGGTATACTTTACGCCGGCCACAAGAGTAATCCTGCCACTGGTTTCTTTAAAGAAACGATGACCCTTCCAGCTATCGCCCAGCAGTTGCCCATTTACCCATAGCCTTGCACCATCATCTGCATCTGTGTAAAAAGTATATGTTTCTGAGTAGAGTGGTTGTACCCAACCGGTCCAGCGCACTGAAAATTCTTTGTGGCCAACCAGCGGCGAAGGAGAACCGGATCCCCAGTTGAAGTTGACAGTTGGGTCAATTCTTGAGAAGACAATTTTTCCATCCATATGGGAGTTCTTATAATAGTCTCCTCTGAGCCCTGTGCCCTTACCCGTATCTGTAACCGAAGAACTGGTGGTAGTAAAATAGGTTTTATTGGAAATACAACCTGTTGCGCGCCCGCTGCCATTGCCCGGCACTATATACCAGCTATAGGTGGTGCCGATTGCCAGGCCGCTTGCCAGGTAACTGTTGGTGGTTGTATGGGCAATTGCTTTAGCAGGCACAGTTGGCCCTGTCCACAGGTACACGTCATAAGAATTGGCTTTGGCTACAGAGGCCCAGTTCAGGGAAGCGCTGTTCTGTGCTGCTATAACAGCGCCGTTGGAAGGGGTTATATTTACTGCGCAAGCAGGTAAGGGTGTGTCTGTAGCAGCGGTAGTGAATACGGTGGTGCCGGCAGCACTGCATCCTGTTGCTGCACCGATGGCATTTCTGGGTATAATATACCAGTTATATAATGTGCCTGCTGCAAGACCCTTTGCATTATAGCTGGTACCGCCCACATTGGCCACGGGTTTTTGCGGGCTTGTTGCACCTGTCCAAAGGTATACGTCATAAGTGGTGGCGGTGGGCGAGGACGGCCACGACAATGTTGCTGTTGTTTGGGTGCTGAGCGTTGCGCCGTTTGCAGGCGCTGTATTGGTAACGCAGGCCGGGTAAAGCGAGGCAGGTAAACGTTTAAAACAAATTTCGTCAATGGCAAAATCATTGCCGGCTGTAACAACCGCCCGGTTAATGATACCGATGGTGGCAGAAACCGCATTGCCCGAATTCCAGGTATAGGTGAATTTCTTCCAGCTGGCATTGCCGGTGCCGGTTACAGCAGCGGCGCCACTTATCAGGGCCGTACCGTTTATAACAGGTGCCAGTTGTGCCGGATTGGTTCCGTTTTGGTTTCCTGCATAAAAACTATATTCATAATTGGTATTGGGTGTAACGGCTATTGATCCGGAACGGGCCCATACCATATCGCCCGCACTATACGTACAACCGCTGCCGTTGCTGGTAAAGCTGGCCAGGAAACGATTGCCCTGTACACCGGTAGCATCTTGCGTAAATTGGTCGGTACCCGATGTCATGATACCGTTCTGACAGGTAAAATTGCTGCGTGAATACGGCGCCGCAGAAACATAGGCGTTATCGTTTGTAAAATGTTCTGCAAACAGCGTATCGGTTGCACAGGCTTTGGTGCTTATTACAACGGGCCTGGGCGACCAGGCAGACCATGCACCACCTGCCACCCGCATAAACCTTACCCTGTACTGGCCTGCCTGTGTTGCCGTGTATTCATTGCCGTTAGCACCTGGAATGGTAACGCCATTTTGTTGCCATTCATAGGCATAAAAGCCCTGTGTAATACCCATGCGTGCAGACAACGGTGCCCCGTTGCAGAACTGCTGGTTTTGAAAATAGACCAGCGGTTGCGCTTTATGGGCATTGGCCCAGTATACATCGGTAAGATAAGCGCCCGCCGGATTCTTAAGCGTCCACATATCCGTCCAGGTATTATGGCTGCTATTGGCAAAATAGGTTTGGTAAATATCGGCGCCGGCGTTTCGCACACCGGTATAAAATCCCTGCATGCTGGCCGGATCGGGATTGACATCTGTACCACCGTTGGCAACCCACACCGGTACATGTACCCAATTATTCACCGTGTTGGTTAATGCGGCTACCTGCACAGGCGATGCCTGTATTGAAACGGCCACGCGTTGCGGATACAGGCTGGTATAGGATAGCCCGCCAAAACCACCGGCAGATAAACCCATAGCAATAACCCTGTCGGGATCGGTATTGTTATATTTTTGCAGGGTATCCAGCACACTGTTAATACGACTGAAATGATAATCATTCCAGCCGATAGCCGGTTCCTGCGGAAAAAGCAGAAAACCATTCCATTCGCCGTTGTTGATGCGTTGTTCAAAAAGCTGTGCGCCCCATACCAGTTGCATTTCATTATCGTACACACCACCAATTTCTCCACCACCGTGAAAGAAAACGATCACCGGGTACTTGCCGGGGTTAGCAGGGTTATAGTTGTTGGGAAAACGCAGGCGAAACTGCATGCCGTTCCATATATAGCATTTAAAATTATTGGTAGGCCAGTGCATCTTTGAGCTTCTTACCCATTTGGACATTATAAAATTGGGGGGAACACCGGGATTGCTGGTAGTGCCTGCCGGCGAAGAACCGTCGTAGGTAATAAGCGTATCACTGGGATCGAAAACATTTTGGGCGCTGAGAAAACTGGCGGTACAGACCAGCGCTACTACACAAAACAGTTGCTTTAGCATTTGAATTCAATTAGAGCCAGGAAATGCGATAAATATTTTGGAAACGGGAATTTCAATAAGATTGGAAATACGCGCGCAAACTACGTAAATGGTTATAAAATTACAGCAATAATAAGGCCATTCCGTATAATGAATTCGCAGGTAAGAAGATTTATTATTACAGGCAATATGCAGAATCAAAGATGAGCAGGATTACATGTATGCAATAGTAAATTACATAGTATTTTTACGATTGTGTTCATTGTCATTATTGCAGCAGGCCTGGGGCAATCATTTATTATTTTAATTACAATACCGTTTCGTTAAGACGCGAAGCCCGCTCTCTCTGTATCTGCCTTTGTTATCTCCCCGGGAATTGTTCTTACTATTGAGTCTCAGGCAAACAATGATGAATCCTTGTGATATACAGTGTTATTGTGGCTCTGTGGTGAAGTTTACGCCGAAGACGCATATTAATTGGGCAAATTATTCAACATATACAATGGAATGCAGAAGTTATTGGGTATGGACAGCCTTGAAGATGGTTAATTATTTTAACGGATCATACTGGCAGGCATCTCTTTAGTCACTGTCAGGCAATTGTTTTACAGTGGCACAATAATCGCACAACAGCCATTGAATATATTGATAAACTAAAATTAGAACAATGAAAAAAATAATCATCGCAGCATTCAGTTGTTTATTTGCCGCAGCAGCCATGGCACAAACACCCGAGGCTACAAAGAAAGCAGAAATGAAAGATTTAAAAAAAGACGTACAGCATAAAAAAGAAGAAAAAAAAGAAATGGGTCACGATCTTAGCCACGCAAAAGTAAAAAAAGCACTGAATGACCGTAAGGAAGTAAGGGCCGAAAAAAGAGATATTAAGGCAGATGAAAAGCAACTGGAAAAACAGGGTGTACATCATCCTGTTGCCAAAGTAAAACATAAGATAAAAGCTGAAAAAGAAGAAAAGAAAGCAAAATATTAAAATGCAAAAAAAATCCTGTCTTTAGGCAGGATTTTTTGTTTTCTTTAGCAGCTTTTTTTTAAAGCCGGTATAGCGTATATGCATCACCGTTGAAACATGCCTGTCTTTAACGTGAGTCGTCAGTCGTGAGACGTGAGTCGTTTGCATCGATTGGATCTCACTGCTGAAAAGCACTATCCAAGCTTGTGGGGGAATAGCCGCAGATTCGCAGATTTTGTAAAATCAGTCTATGCGTCTTCATCTGCGGCTAAGAATTATTGATTAATAGTTGCAGGGCTAAAGCCATCACCAAACCCCTGGATTCGCAGATTTGTAAAATTAATTGGTGCATCGGCGGCGATGATTGATCGATAGGTTTAGGACAAAAGCCATCATCATACCCCGGGGCAGCATCGTGCATTAAATTCTACAGTTATAGAAAGCGGGAGGAAAATAATTGCAATATTTTTTGTTGGATGCTTTCCCTGCAAACAGGAAGCAGCGTAAATAAGTGTTTAAAAAATCTGGCTTTTAATTTGATTTTAAGAATATACGGCAAATTTAGTTTGCATGGTTTTTCATAGGATATTGGATTATAACCGGCCCGGATTTCCATCCGGGCCTCTCATTTCCGGGAAGTAGATGCAAAAAACAGCGCCTTTCCCGGGGTCTCCTTCAGCTGTAATAGAACCGCCATGGTTATCCGCAATTTTTTTTGCAATGGCCAAACCGATACCCGAACCCGGGTATTCACTTTTGCCATGCAACCGGTGGAAAATATCAAATATTTTTTCTGCCGACCCATTGTCGAAACCAATGCCGTTGTCGGAGAACATTATTTTCCAAAACCCCGGCAATTCACCGTCTCCGGCCTTTGTTCGCTGCGCCTGTATATTTATTACCGGCACTTCATCTTTCTTGCTGTATTTAAGTGCATTGCTGATAAGGTTGGAAAATAACTGTTCCAACTGGAACAAGTTGCCTTTTATTACCGGCAAATTACCAGCATTGATAACCGCCGATTTTTCTTTTATGGATTCGTGCAATTGTTTTGTTACTTCGCCCAGTACCAGGTTTAAGTCTGCTGAACCGGCCTTCTGTATGCCTGCGCCGGCTGCTGCATAGCCCAGTAAATCTTCTATGAGCGACTGCATACGGGCCGCCGCGTCTTTTATACGCCGGAAATAATCTTTTGCCGTAGCTGACAGCGCCTCTCCTTCCTTATCAATAATCAGCTGGCTGAAAGATTGGATCTTGCGGAGCGGTTCCTGTAAATCGTGCGAGGCTACATAACTAAATGAAGCGATCTCCTCGTTGTTTCGCTGCAGTGCACGATTTTTTTCAAGAAAAAGTTCATTCAGCCCGGTTAATTCGGTATTACGCGCCCTGAGTTCTTTTTTCAGTGCAGCCTGCCTGATGGTTTGGCGGCGAAGCCGGATAAACAGCAGGGTAAAAATAATGATAACCACCAGCGAAAAAAGAAGGCTGATAACAGGCGTCAGCACGGCATCGTCATTTTTTGTAATGGTATTTTTTGCGGTCAATGCAGCCTGCAGGGTGGTGAGCTGGTTTGTTTTTTCATACAACAAACCCATGAGTTGTTTGCCACTGTCGAGCGAGCTTCTCAGGAATGCGGTTGATTGGGCGCCGTCTTTGTACAGTTCAAGGTTATAATTCAGCAATTGCAAACGGCGCTTCAAAATGGTGTCGAGTGTGGCAATTGAATTGCCCAGTGTACTGTCCGTTTCCCGGGTGGCCAGGCTTTGTACACTGGAAATAGCTTCGTTTTCTGCATCGTGCAGGGAATGTAAAAAACTGCTGTCGCGGGTAAGAAGAAAACCCCGTTGCGAAGATTCTGCCCGTGTAATGGCCGCCAGCATTTTTGCAGTTTCCAGTTCGCGCAGGTGCGTGCGGATAAGCTGTTCGGCAGAGGCATTCATGCGTATGATGCGCTGGTACGATAAAACAGAGAAAAACGCCAGCAATACCAGCAAGGGGATAAAATAATAGTTGTTAAAAACACTGCCCGAAGCTGACTGTGCTTTTAATTTCATGATTTCGCAGTTTCAAAGTTGATGATAAAACTGGTGCCCAGCCCCGGCTTTGATTTTACCTCTATCAGCGCACCATGCGATCGTAAAATATTCAGTACTGAAGCAAGACCAAGTCCCATTCCATTGTTTTTTGATGTGTAGTAGGGATCAAATATCCGGTTCAGCTCGTCTTCTTTTATTCCATGACCGTTGTCTATGATCAGTATCCTGTAACCGGTGAAATCGGGTTCCATTATTATTTCAAGCAGACCCGAGTCTTCGGGTATTGCTTCCACCGCATTGATAATAATATTCAGAAACGCAATTTTGAGTTTTACAGCGTCTGCCATTATCCAGGCCGCGTCCGGCATGTAGTTTTTTTTGAGTTGAATGCGCTTCAGGATTATCCGGTCCGACGCAGCCTGTAAACTATCATCTATCACCGACTGCAGTGCAATCCTTTCTTTCTTTATCTCGGACGATCTTGAAGCATCCATCAATTCTGTTATAATATTATTGATCCGGCTGCTGTTGCGGCTGATGATTTGCAGAAGGGTTTGTTGGGCAGAATCGTGACTGTCCATTCCAAGATGCTCGGCAGCCAGCAGGATATTGTTCAACGGGTTGCGCACCTCGTGGGCCAGCATGCGTACCAACCGTTCGGCGGCTTTAAACTTTTCTGTCTGCAGCGTTATTTTCTCGGTTTTTTTCAAACCGCTGATATCGTGTATAATTCCCTGCAGGTAACTGTTACCACCGGCGTCTTTTTCGCGGGTAACGGATAAAACGGTGGGTATGATTTCCCCGTTTTTAGCAACAAGGTTTATTTCCCTGTCAAGGAAAACCTCGTTTTCATGTATTTCCTTTTCAATGGAAAGGGGATCGGCGCCCGAAGCTATCAGGTCCTTAAAATTCATATTCAGCAATTCTTCCCTGCTGTAACCCAGCAGTTCGCTGCCAACCCTGTTTATTTCTATGAAATTAAAATTGATACCGGCTACAAAAACACAGTCTTTCGATTTTTCGAAAATGGCCCGGTATTTCTGCTCATTGGCCCTTAGCTCCCTGGCGGCTGCATACCTGGCCATTGCGTACCGGATACATCTTTCCAGTTTCTCCGGGTTAAGTTCTGATTTAATAAGATAATCCACTGCCCCGGCGCGCATGGCCTGCAGGTCAATTTCGCGGTTTCCCTTGCCCGTTAGTAAAACAATAGGTTGTTCACATTCTTTTTCAGTGGCTTCCGCTATCAGCTCCAGGCCCGATTTGGCGCCCAGGCGGTAATCAACAAAACAAATGTCATAGAGGCCGCTGCAGATTTTTTCGAGTGCCATGGCATAACCCGGACTCCAGTCAATTTTGAATTCATATTGGTACCCGGGAATCTGTTCAATCAGTTCACGGGTAATAAAAAAATCGTCTTCGTCATCGTCAACAACCAGGATATGAATTTTTTGTTTATCTGCCTGTTCTGCCATCTGTATTGCATACTTTGTGTAAAAATAGAGGAAATGCTGTTTGGTTAAAAAAGATTAAACCAATTCAAATCAAATTCAAATTATGTGGAAAATTTTCTACACTAATGCGTAATAAAACGTAGAAAAAAATGGCTGAAAAATTGTGGAATTTACATCCAAAACCAAATACCTGAATATGTCAACCAAATCCCGGTCCGCCCAAATACCCGAAAGCGGAAAAAATGCCTTGTCGCAGAAGAAACCCAGCTCCATAAAAACAAAACTAAATTATCTTCCTCCCAACAATGCCAATGGCGGACACCAGGCAGATTCCATTGACAGCCGTTACCTGCTGGAAGTACTGACAGCAGTAAAGAATGGCAATTTCGGTGTGCGGATGCCCATTGACCAGACAGGCCTGAACGGAAAAATCTGCGATACATTGAATGATATTATCTCGCTGAATGAAAAAATGATGCAGGAATTTACGCGGGCCGGTAATACCATCGGTAAACAGGGAAAACTTACCCAACGCATTGAAGTGCCCAGCTCAAAAGGCGCCTGGAGCACCGGCGTAGATTCATTGAATAATCTTATTTCGGACCTGGTGCATCCAACCATCGAAATTGCCCACGTAATCAGTTCCGTGGCCAAGGGCAATCTTTCGCAGGAGATGCCACTTGAGATTGGCGGCCATAACCTGCAGGGAGAATTTTTGCGGATAGCAAAAGAAGTAAATGACATGGTGAAGCAGCTGAACCTTTTTTCTATGGAGGTAACCAGGGTTGCAAGGGAAGTTGGTTCTGAAGGTAAACTGGGCGGCCAGGCAAAAGTAAAAGGCGTTGGCGGTGTATGGAAAGATCTTACCGACTCAGTGAACCAGATGGGTAGTAACCTTACAGCGCAGGTGCGTAATATAGCCGAGGTTACCACCGCTGTTGCCAAAGGCGATCTCTCCAAAAAAATAACCGTGGATGTAAAAGGTGAAATCCTGGAATTGAAAAATACCATCAATACCATGGTAGACCAGCTCAATTCATTTTCTTCAGAAGTAACACGTGTGGCCCTTGAAGTAGGTACGGAAGGAAAACTGGGCGGCCAGGCACAAGTGAAGGGCGTAGCCGGTACATGGAAAGATTTAACAGACTCTGTAAACCAAATGGCCAGTAACCTTACCGGCCAGGTACGCAATATTGCCGAGGTGACCACCGCATTTGCCAAGGGCGATTTGTCGAGGCAGATTACGGTGGATGTAAAAGGCGAAATCCTTGAACTGAAAAATACCATCAACACCATGGTGGATCAGTTAAACTCATTCTCCGGCGAGGTAACCAGGGTTGCCAGGGAAGTAGGTTCTGAAGGAAAGCTGGGCGGCCAGGCCAAGGTGAAAGGAGTGGGTGGCGTATGGAAAGACTTAACCGATTCGGTAAACCAGATGGCCAGCAACCTTACCGGGCAGGTGCGCAATATCGCAGAGGTTACCACGGCCGTGGCGAAAGGCGATTTGTCAAGAAAAATTACAGTGGATGTAAAGGGCGAAATCCTGGAATTAAAGAATACTATCAATACCATGGTGGATCAGCTCAATTCTTTTTCTTCCGAGGTAACACGTGTGGCGCTGGAAGTGGGAACAGAGGGTAAACTGGGCGGACAGGCACAGGTAAAAGGTGTGGCAGGTACCTGGAAAGATTTAACGGATAGTGTGAATGGTATGGCCAGTAGCCTTACCGGGCAGGTGCGCAATATCGCAGAGGTTACCACGGCCGTGGCCAAGGGCGATTTGTCAAGAAAAATTACGGTGGATGTAAAAGGCGAAATCCTTGAATTGAAGAATACCATCAACACCATGGTGGACCAGTTAAACTCTTTTGGCTCGGAAGTTACCCGTGTGGCCAGGGAAGTAGGTTCAGAAGGAAGACTGGGAGGACAGGCCGATGTGCCGGGTGTAGGAGGTACATGGAAAGACTTGACCGACTCTGTAAATATTATGGCCGGTAACCTGACATCGCAGGTAAGAAATATTGCCGAAGTAACTACCGCGGTGGCAACCGGCGACTTGTCCAGGAAAATTGATGTGGACGTAAAAGGTGAGATACTTGAATTGAAAAATACCATCAACACCATGGTGGATCAGCTGCGCGGTTTTGCATCTGAAGTAACCCGTGTTGCCAGGGAAGTGGGATCGGAAGGAAAGCTGGGCGGACAGGCAACGGTGGAAGGTGTAGGTGGTGTGTGGAAAGATTTGACGGACTCTGTAAACGGTATGGCTTCCAACCTGACCGGGCAAGTGCGCAATATCGCAGAGGTTACTACGGCGGTGGCCAAGGGCGATTTGTCGAGAAAAATTACGGTGGATGTAAAAGGCGAAATCCTTGAGCTGAAAAACACCATCAATACCATGGTGGACCAGTTAAATGCATTTGGTTCGGAAGTAACCAGGGTGGCGCGCGAAGTGGGATCTGAAGGAAAACTGGGCGGGCAGGCCGATGTACCCGGGGTGGCAGGTACCTGGAAAGATTTAACGGACAGCGTAAACAAAATGGCCAGTAACCTTACCTCGCAGGTGCGCAATATTGCAGAAGTTACTACCGCGGTTGCCAATGGCGACCTTTCGCGTAAAATTGGGGTGGATGTAAAAGGCGAAATCCTGGAATTAAAAAATACCATCAATACCATGGTGGACCAGTTGCGTGGTTTTGCATCTGAAGTAACCCGTGTGGCCAGGGAAGTGGGAACAGAAGGAAAGCTGGGCGGCCAGGCCAATGTGCCGGGTGTAGCGGGTACCTGGAAAGACCTTACTGACTCTGTAAACCAGATGGCCGGTAACCTTACTGCGCAAGTGCGCAATATCGCAGAGGTGGCCATTGCGGTAGCCAACGGAGATATGTCTAAAAAGATAACGGTGGATGTGCGCGGAGAGATATTGCAGCTGAAAGAAACCCTGAACACCATGGTGGATCAGCTGCGTGCATTTGCATCGGAGGTAACACGTGTGGCCAGGGAGGTGGGTACAGACGGTAAATTGGGCGGACAGGCATTTGTGCCCGGTGTGGCCGGTACCTGGAAAGACCTTACCGACTCGGTAAACCAGATGACCGGGAACCTTACCGCGCAAGTGCGCAATATCGCAGAGGTTACCAAGGCGGTGGCCAGCGGCGACCTTTCCAAAACGGTAGCCATTGACGTGAAGGGAGAAATTCTTGACCTGAAGAACACCATCAATACGATGGTGGAACAGCTGAACTCTTTTGCCTTTGAGGTAACGCGTGTGGCAAGGGAAGTAGGAACAGAAGGAAAACTGGGTGGCCAGGCAGAGGTGCGCGGTGTGGGCGGTACCTGGAAGGATCTTACGGATAGTGTAAATATGATGGCTTCTAACCTTACCAACCAGGTAAGGGGTATTGCAAAAGTGGTAACAGCTGTTGCCACCGGTAACCTTAAACAGAAACTGGCCATTGTATCGAGGGGTGAGGTGGCGCAGTTGATTGATACCATTAATGAAATGATTGATACCCTGGCCCTTTTTGCCGACCAGGTAACTACCGTGGCCCGTGAAGTAGGTGTGGATGGACGATTGGGCGGACAGGCTTCTGTGCCAGGTGCTTCGGGTATCTGGAAAAACCTGACGGAGAATGTAAACCAGCTTGCCCAAAACCTTACCACGCAGGTGCGCAGTATTTCGGAAGTGGCATCTGCCGTAACCAAGGGCGATTTAACCAGGACCATTCGTGTAGAGGCAAAAGGTGAGGTGGAAGCGCTGAAAGATACCATCAACCAGATGATTGCCAATTTAAAAGAAACCACGCTGCGCAACCAGGAACAGGACTGGCTTAAATCCAATCTTGCCAAGTTTACGCAAATGCTGCAGGGTCAGAAAGATCTTAAAACCGTTACCCAGCGTATATTGTCTGAACTGGCACAGGTGGTAACGGCACACTACGGCGCGTTTTTTATCCTGAAACAAAATGAAGATACGCAGGCGGTGAAGCTGAGTCTTTTTTCGGCCTATGGATATAAATCAGAAAAAAATATTCCAACAGAGTTTGCCATTGGCGAAGGCCTGGTTGGACAGGTGGCTTTTGAAAAGGAACGCATTATTCTTTCCAATGTACCGGGCAATTATATAAAAATCAGTTCCAGCCTGGGCAGGGCCAAACCAAGCAATCTTATTATTTTACCTGTATTGTTTGAAAATAAAGTAAAGGCGGTAATTGAGCTGGCATCGCTGGATACATTTAGCGAAACGCATCTGGACTTCCTGGAACAGTTAACCGAAAGTATTGGTATTGTTATCAACACCATTGAAGCCAACACCCGCACGGAAGAATTGCTCACCCAGTCGCAATCGCTGGCCGGCGAGCTTAAAATACAGCAGGAAGAACTTAGCCGCACCAATGATGAATTGCAGGATAAAGCCCTGCTGCTGGTGAAACAGAAAAATGAGGTGGAAAATAAAAACCGCGAGGTGGAAGAAGCCAGGAAATCGCTGGAAGAAAAAGCAGAGCAGCTAACGCTTACTTCCAAATACAAATCGGAGTTCCTGGCAAATATGTCGCACGAGTTGCGGACACCGCTGAACAGTCTTCTTATCCTTGCCCAGCAACTGTACGAAAATGCAGAGGGCAATTTGAACGACAAACAGATCCGCTATGCCAAGACCATCCACTCTTGTGGCGATGACCTTATTCAGCTCATCAATGATATCCTTGACCTGTCTAAGATTGAATCAGGATTTATTTCGGCCAATATCTCGCCGGTGCGCTTTGCAGAAATTGCTGCTTTTGTGGAAACCACGTTCAAACCCATTTCAGAAGCACGTCACCTGCGCTTTACCATCGATACAGACAGCCGCCTGCCTTCATCTATGGAAACGGATGTGCAGCGCCTGAACCAGATATTGAAAAACCTGTTGTCGAACTCATTTAAGTTTACAGAAAAAGGTGAAGTAAGACTGAATATCTACCAGGCAGAAAAAAAATGGAAGATGGGTAATCCCAACCTGGACAATGCGCCGTTGGTAGTAGCATTTGCCATCAGCGATACGGGTATTGGTATACCGCAGGAAAAACAAAATATCATATTTGAAGCCTTTCAGCAGGCGGAAGGATCAACCAGCCGCAAATACGGTGGCACCGGGCTGGGGCTGTCTATCAGCCGCGGACTGGCCGAATTGCTGGGCGGCACCATCGAACTGGAAAGCAACCCCTCTGTAGGAAGCACCTTTACCTTGTTTCTGCCAGTAATTGATTCCCTTGCCACTGTATTACCCGGCAGCACTGAAACAAAAAGCCAGGGTAGTTTGCAAAATGGTCATGGCGCCGGCGAAATTGACAGCCTGCTGCACTCGCTGCGTATCAGTACAGAAGGAACAGATGCAAAAAGCCTTGGTATAGTAAATGAAATGATCAATGAAACCGGCGACGACCGGACCTCTGTACAAACCGGCGATAATGTGGTGCTGATAGTGGAAGACGATCTGCGTTTTGGAAAAATCATTATTGAAAAGGCTCATGAACATGGCCTGAAAGCGGTTGTGGCTGTTAGTTATATTGAAGTGTTTGATTTCATAAACCGGTTTTCACCCATAGCGGTAACACTGGATGTTAAATTGCCCGATACCAGTGGCTGGAAAGTGCTGGACCTGCTCCGCAACGATTTGAATTACCGCCATATTCCGGTACACCTTATCTCCGGCGAGGAAAATAAACACCTGGCGTTAAAACGGGGCGCAAGAAGTTTTTTGTTGAAACCGCTGGACAATGAGTCACTGGAAGCGCTTTTCAAAGATATCAGCACATTTGCGGGCAAGGTTAAACGAAAAGTGCTGATTGTAGAGGATAATGAAGTAGAATCCTCGCAAATAGCAAAGATGCTGGAGACGGACACCATGAAAACAACCATTGCACCTACGGGCCGGCAGGCGCTGCAGGAACTTGCAGAAAATGATTATGACTGCATTATCCTGGATTACAGCCTGCCAGATTTTGGCGGACAGGAACTACTGCAAAGGGTAGATGAGGCCAAACAGCAACTGGCACCGGTGATTATTTATTCGGCAAGAGATTTTACCAACAATGAACTAAAATCCATTAACCGCCGGTCCAGCAGCGTGCTGATGAAGGGTGTTAACTCGCTGGAGCACCTGTTGGAAGAAACGGTTTTACACCTCCGCGTTAATCATAACCATTTGCCGGCAGACAAACGAAAAGTGATTGAAAACATACGGATGAAGGAAGATATTCTTACCGGGAAAAATATCCTGGTGGTAGATGATGATGTGCGCAATCTTTTTGCGCTGACCACGGTTTTTGAGCGCTACAATATTAATGTGGTAACGGCAGAAAGCGGCCGGGAAGCCATTCAAATCATCAACGATGAAAAGGTAAAAACCGATATGGTGCTGATGGATATCATGATGCCTGAGATGGATGGTTATGAAACCATGCAAAAGATAAGACGCGAACATAAAAACAGCAGCCTGCCCATTATTGCAGTAACTGCCAAGGCCATGAAAGGCGACCGTCAGAAATGTATTGAGGCCGGCGCGTCGGACTATATTACCAAACCGTTGAAAATTGACCAGTTGCTTTCGCTGATGCGTATCTGGTTCTATAAATAATAGATAATGAAACAAAAAATTTTGCTGATTGATGACCGGGAGGATAACCTGTTTTCACTGGAGACCATTCTTGAACCGGATGGTTACCAGTTTGTAAAAGCCAGTTCCGGGCGCCAGGCGCTGAAAATACTGCTAAACGAGTTTGATTTTGCGCTGATACTGATGGATGTAAAAATGCCCAATTTGAATGGATTTGAAACGGCCGCATTAATTTTTGAACGGGAAAAATTAAAACATATCCCCGTCATTTTTATTACGGCCAATTCTTATGGAGAAGAGAATATGATCAGGGGTTACCGTACCGGTGCTATTGATTATATCTACAAACCCATCAACCCCGAGTTATTAAGGGCCAAGGTGGCGGTATTTGCCGATTTGTACAGGAAAAACCAGCAGTTGATTTTGCAGGAGCAGAAGATCATGGCCATCAACAAAAACCTGCAGGAAGAAATAAAAGAACGGCAGGCTTCTTCGGCGAAGATTTTTGATTTGAACCGCCGCTTGTTGCAGAATATCGACAACCTGGAAAAAGTGAATAAGGAGCTGGACCGTTTTGCCTTTATGGCTTCTCATGATTTGCAGGAGCCCTTGCGGAAGATCAGGACTTTTTCTGATCGCATTTTTAACAAATACCGGTCATCGCTCGATAATGATTCTACGCGCGATTTCCAGCGTATCCATCATGCTACCCAGCGCATGCAGGATTTGATCAATGATATACTGGAGTTTTCGAAACTAGGCATTACGGGGCGCCAGTTTGAGCAAATAGATCTTACGCCCCTGGTGCGGGAGGTGATAGATGATTTGCAACAGGATATCCGCGAAAAGAATGCGCAGGTGGAGCTGGCCGAGTTGCCCACGCTGCCGGTTCACCAGGGTTTGATGAAACCACTTTTTCATAACCTGATTTCGAATGCATTGAAATATGCGCGCAAAAATGTGCCGCCCCGCATTAATATTTTTTCTGCTCCATTGCCCGAAGGGGTAGAGGGTGGGAGCCAACCAGCTGCCATCCAATACCACCGTATTTATGTAAGCGACAATGGTATTGGCTTCAGGCAGGAATATGCAGAACAGATTTTTGAGATGTTCAAAAGATTGCATGGCAACGACGAATACGGGGGAACCGGCGTAGGCCTGGCGCTTTGCAAAAAGATCATGGAAAAGCACAACGGGCATATTAGTGCCCTGAGCCGCGAAAATGAAGGCAGTACTTTTATTGTTTCAGTGCCTGTCAGGCAAGATCATTCAGTATTAGCCTGATTTGGTCGATGAGGCCGTGGTAATTGTCTGGTTTTTTAAAAATATGGATAGCGCCCAGTTTTTTTGCTTCGGTTTCTATTTGAAAGCTTATTGTTGTTGAATACAGAACCACCGGGATGGATACCAGCTGGCGTTCTTTTTTTATAGCGCGCAGGCAATCAATGCCGTTCATCAGGGGCATATTCAGGTCCAGCAAGATGCAGTCGGGGCTGATGAGTAAATCGCTTTGCAGGATTTGCAGGGCTTCTTTGCCGTTTTTTGCCACAATGCACGATATGGCCGGGTCAACGGCAGTAATCGCCTCACGGAAAAGCAACTGGTCATCCTCATCATCCTCGGCCAGAAAAAAAACAGTTTGTTTCGTCATCAGCGCTAATAATTGGTTGAGCCATAGCAGAGCAAGTGAACCAAAGATAATACATGAAGTAAACCCATGTAAATTTTTTGTTGCCTGTTTTGGCGTCTGCTGTCAACGCGCCCGGGCATATTTCCGGTAACCGGCCCGGCCTTTTTGGCAGCGCAGCTATTGCTAAACGTTACGGGTGTCTTAAAAACTAATTAAATTAGCCGGCAGGCTCAATTATCTGGATAACTTTTTTATTGTTACATATAATTGGCTTATCGCCGCGCAGGAGCAAGCGTCCGCTTGTGCCGGGTGGTAGGCTGTCCACTGATCGATGGCTTATCCAGTTTACGCAAGTAAGGTGTGTCATTAAATTGCCCGATGCTTTAAATTCAACTAATATTACCTCTATTGCTGTTTTTTAAGTGGCCGCGCAGGCGCAAGCGTCCGCTTGTGCCAGGTGGTATATTTAAGGTTATGGCAACATCCGTAGGCCCAATAAAAATACCAATGTTGGATCCGAATTGTGGTCTTCTCCGGGACGTTACAAACCAGCAACGGGAGCGTTTTCCTAAGTTTTTGAAAGTACAAAATAGTACCATTTTTAATATTTATGAAAAGTTTAAAGGATATTCTAGAAAGTTTAGAGCAATTGTTAAAAGAGATAAATTCGCCTCTGTTGTCAAAATTAAATATAGGACTGGATAATCATTTGCAGCGTGACCTGATTACCAATTTGGATTTGCCTGAAGAAGTCACGGCCATGTATTCCTGGCGAAATGGTACAGAGGTTAAACCTAATGATCCATTAGGTAAATTATGGATATTTGACTTTGGCTTATTTGTTTCACTCGAATATGCCATAAGTCTTTATAAGGAAGCCGTTGACTTTGTTCCAAAATGGGATAAGTATAAATTTCCCTTATATGTCAGCGGTGGTGGCGAATATTATCTCATAGAGTGTGATAAAAAAAAGAAAGAATACGGCATGATATACTTTCATTCGATAGGTAATTTTGATTTTGACATAATCATAACAAAGTTTGATTCGCTTCAGACATTTTTTCTTACAATGATTGAATGCTATCAAAAGAATGCATATACTTTTGATTCAGATAATTCTATAAAGTTCAACTTTGAACTTGAATGCGAAATTTCCAAAGCATTAAACCCTAATTCGGATTTCTGGAAATTGTACCCAGTTTAATTTTGTTGAGAATCTATATTTTCGCCGCGCAGGCGCAAGCGCCTGCTTGTGCCAGGTGGGCTGCCGCTGAACGATGAAAAGGGCGGTTGGTGAAGCGAGTTTAGTAAAAGCTGCGATAAATGGAGACGCACAGTCTCAAGGCAGAGTGGGATTTCAAGCAGCAGCTCTTGTTTTCGGTGGTATAGAAGGTTTAGGATCAAAGGGCGGTCCGAAAGGTCATTCAGTGTATCCTGATGGCGTAAAAGTATTTGAAGGAAATATCCCTAAAAGACTTGGTGAAGCACTTCCCGATCCGAAAGCCGTCTCAAGTGCTCACTTTAGATTAAGGTGGGATAACGTCAACGGTCGAGTTTATCAAGCCAGAGAGTTTAATAGTTCTGGTAAGCCTGTTCGCGATATCGATTTTACGACACCAACTAAGCCCAATGGTCAAATTAGGGCCGGGCATACAATAGCGCCAGAACAACATCTATGGCAGGAAAGTAAAACGGGTGGTTCTATGCAAAGGCAAAAACAAGGGACACCATTTATTTATTAGTTTAAATGATTGCGATGAAATGGGCAAAAGAATTAATTAATGTAAAGGAATTTGAGCTTGAGAAGAGAGTAAGTCGGATTTTGCAATATTTATATAATTCCGACCTTGAAACTAAATGCATAGTATCTGGCGTAGATGCTACTGGGTTTCTAGGAAATAATTTAACCCAGAAGCTGAATGAAACAGAATGGTTAAATTTAGAATTCACGGATATAATTGCCCTTTTTAATGAAGACGGCCAAGTATTTGAAATGAATTTAAAAGTGTTTAATACTATAGGGGATTTTCAAATTATAATTCGGGACGGAAACTCCATTGACATATTAGGAAGTGGCAATGAAATTCCGAGTGAAGTATTAGGAGATTTTAAAAGTCAAGATATTGAACCCTTTAATTAGATTCTCCCCCCGACAGGTGCAAGCGTCCGCTTGTGCTGCAGAGCAATAATTAATTTCTGCGCAACTCTCCTTAAGGCGCAAGCATTCGCTTGTGCCTTAAGGATGTGTCTGCTAACAGGTATCTGCATAATAAAAACATTTCAAAGTCTTCACCGTTGTCATATGTCAAATTATATAAACGATCATGGCGGAGAATGGGTGTTGAGTAAAGTGCTACAGGTAGAAGTGTGCGACGCCTGCCTACGGGACAGGCAGGCAACAAAAGTATAATAGCAGGTCCTGCCGTCTGGCGCATAGTAGTCATTGTTAGAGAAGATTAATCATTCTACGGAATGATTAATCTCCCCCATTGGGGGATGGGGGGCCAGCATCAGCACCCAGGCATGTATACCAACCCTCCTTCAGGCGCAAGCATATAGATAACCAGGAACCAGGCACAAGCGGACGCTTGCGCCTTTGCAGCCACCCATCCTGTAGCTTTCTACTTTTCGAAACCGCGATCATAGTTTTCCATCACCGGTAATCTCAGCAGCTGTATCCAACATGCACCTTAAATCCGGCGCCGGTGCAGCTTCACCATATTTATGCTTGTCTAGATTGGTAACAGCGTCCACCAGCCGGGCCGGACATTTTGGTATGCCTGTCATAAACAGGTGTACAAATTATTCCCGGCGCAATTTAAACGCTGGCTCAAAAAATCCGTCATTACTACAATACCGTTGCAACCGGCGAACAAAAAAATAAAGAGGCCGGCACAGCGCAACCATAATCCGCCCGCGAAAAAGAAAGCCAGCATTTTGTTCAGCACCCAAAGATTGTTTGCATGAAAAACCGATCAAAAATACTACAGATGAAAATTTGTTTGGAACTTTGCAATATGAAATACCACCGGAATACGTATTGATGATATTTCTTTATATGACCTGATCGCACACCCTTAAACTTTATACCAATGAAATATTCTTTGCCAGGCCTGCCGCTGTTAAGCCTTCTTCTGTTAATTGCTTACTTCCCTTCTTATTCTCAATCTGCTGTTTTTAACCCCACTGATCCTATCATTAACTATGATAAGACCAAACCGGCCGGCTCGCCGCAAAACCCCATCATTCCATACAATAACCAGATTGTTAAATGGGTAAGAACGCCCAAGGTAGCCGGTTATCCAACCAATACACCCGGTATTACCTGGAACACGGGCAACTACAAATGCTATATGGTCAATAACCTGCCTTTCCGTATGCGTTATCCCAACGGCTATGTGCCCGGCACCAACGATGGAAAGAAGTTTCCCATCATGGTTTTCTGGCATGGGGGCGGCGAATGCGAAGGTTATTATTCGCTCGACAATAATGTATGGACTTACCACGCGTACGGAAACGGTGTGTGGGACAATGAATACCAGCTCTACCAGGGTGCACAGGCATTTGAAACAAAAACCACTACCGACCAGGATGCATTTATCCTCTTCCCGCAGTCGCCGATTATAGGGTGGGATGGCAGCCAGTTTGCAGCCATCAATGTGGCTATCGATGAAATTGTAAGGAATTGCAAGGGCGATGCGGACCGTGTTATTTCAATGGGGCTTTCTGTGGGTGGTCTTAGCGGTATACAGTATGCACTGGCTTATCCGCAGCGGGTTTCTTCTATTATAGCCAGCTCCGCCATCCAGGTTAATACCATCGCCAATTCAATGGGGCCCGCCATTCATATACCGCTATGGTTTGGAAACGGCGGAAAAGACGCTTCACCAGATTCTGCCACTGCCCAGAATTTTGAAAATGCTTATACGGCTGCTGGCGGTGTTATGCTGCATACCTACCTGCCGCTGCAGAGCCATGTAATGTGGGATTACCAGTGGGCTGAAGAACCCAGTTTTGATTCTGCCTGGAGTACGGCGCATAAAGCCAATCCACTGGTCTATAACAATAATCGTTTCTTTTGCCCGGGGTCTAACAATATTTCTGCCACCATGGGTATAACACCGGGTTATTATGCCTACCGCTGGGATAAGGATGGTGTTATTATTCCGGGAGCTACCGCAAGCAATTATACGGCTACTGCATTTGGTACCTATCGCTGCAGTTTTATGCGTACCAGTACATCGGCCTGGTCCGACTGGTCATTGTCTCCTGCAAAAATTGTGGCGGTATGCCCGCCGGTTACCGGAAACGGAACAGGTTTGGCGGCTACTTATTTCAGCAGCAACAACCTTACAAATCCCGTGGTGTCCAGGCTTGATCCGTCCATGAATTTCTATATTGAGAACGGCGCATCCCCTGCACAGGGCATTGCAGCCAACACCAATTATTCGGTAAGGTGGACAGGAAAAATACAGGCAAAATTTACTGAACCGTATACCATTTACACATTTAGCGATGATGGCGTAAGAATGTGGATCAACGGGCAACTGCTGATTGACAACTGGACAACCCATGGAGGAACCGAGAATTCAACGACCGTTTCAATGGTGGCGGGCCAGCAGTACGATATAAAGATTGAGTATTATAATAATTATAATTACCAAAATGTATACAATAGCATCAACAGCTATGTAACCGGTATATTTTCTTTGCGTTGGTCCAGTCCGTCTACGGTAAAAGCAATGGTACCAAAAACGCAGTTATACCCAACCAGCGGTGGTGGTGGATCAGTTCCGCTATGTGTTACCAATACATCGCCCGCCAATGGAAGCACCATTGGTACACAAACCACGGCAACACTTTCCTGGCCATCGGCAGCTACTGCTACATCGTATGATGTGTACCTCTGGACAGGTGCTACAGCGCCATCATCGCCCACTGCCAATGTGGGTGCCACCAGTTATAACGCAACAGGTTTAACAGCATCAACCACTTACAACTGGTATATAGCGCCCAGAAATGCCATTGGTGCGGCAACGGGTTGTGCTGCCAACAAAACAAGCTTTACAACGGCTGCCACAGCGGGAACGGTATCCAATGCGGGCAGTGATGTAACGATTACATTGCCTACCAGTTCCGTAACACTGGATGGAAGTGCTTCTACCGGCAATATTGTACAATATTACTGGTTCCAGCCACAAGGACCCGTTCAGTCTGTGATAGGAGATAATTTCGCCGTAGTGACCACGGCTACCGGTCTTACAACAGCCGGCACGTATGTATTCGGTTTGCAGGTAAAAGACAACAATGGAACACCGGCATATTCTTACAAAACAGTTACTGTAAAAGCAGCAGGCACACGGGTAGCAACTTTTGCTGCCGGTACTGTTACAGCCGCCAGCTTTAATGCCACTGCCCCGGGAACAGTTACCAGCTTGCCTGCGTCGGGTTCAACCTTGCCCGGTTTGAGTTCAACGGTAAGTCCCAATCCTGTAGCGGGCGGACAAATGGCAAGACTGGTCATCAACAGTGATAAAGCGGGTACAGCAACAGTGGCTGTTGTAAGCATCAGCGGTAACATTATGGCAACGCAGCGCGTAAAACTGGTTGCAGGTGTAAATACTATTATGGTTGGTACCTATGGACTTGCACCGGGTTTCCATATTATCAACATTACCGGTGGCGATAGACCAGTTAAACTGAAATTAGTGGTTGAGTAAAATAGTCCGGTAATAGATAACGCGATACAGCCGCATCCATTTGGTGCGGCTGTACAGTTAGATGAATATAGGCTCCCTCACTGGCGCAGGTATGCAGGGGAGCTTATGCGGTTGCGTACCTGTGCCATGCTTGCCGCGGCAAGGCTCAGCCGTGTATTATGGAATTATCCGGCTATAGGTATAAGGCATGCCGATGCCGGCTACGAATTGGCGAAAGAAATAGCCGAAAATAATGATTTGTATTTCACAACTAAGTTGTAGATTTCCTTAATGTATTTGATGAGCCGGGCGGTATTGCAGCTGTGAAGCGGCCGTTGCGTCGCACGCTTGTACGGTGGGAATTAAATTGAACAAACGCAAAATGCGTAACCTAATTTAATGGTATTGCTTGGAAAAAACTCACGTAAAAGAATAATTTATATTTCTTATATTAAAAACGGATACTTTATGTATAACACTTTTATAAAAGCAATCAACGAAAAAATAATAATTCAAGTGACATTTAATTCTAAAGAAAAAGGGGAAATCATAAGAACTTGTATTCCATTTGACTTTGGCCCTAGCAGAAAGTATAAAGACGGACTAAATAGATATCATTATTATGATTTGGATAGTCCAGACGGGAAGCATAATCTAGCATTACTTCCAGAACAAGTTGTAGAAATTGCTTTAATGGAAAAGAAATTTAATCCAGGTGATTACGTTACTTGGGCTCCGAATTGGCTTGTGGCAAGAGATTGGGGTGTCTACTCTTGATCGGTTGAGACTAAATACTAAAAATTGAAAATTACATCATGGAGTTTGACAAAAATAAAGACGAACTAAAAAATCTTGAAATCCTAAGAAGGGAAATTCAAAAAGTGAGGGGTCCTTATTCAAAAATATTAATTGATTCTCTTTTTAGCACAACTGATTCCGAAACATTTAGGAGTATGATTAAAACTAAGCTATCTCAATATATTGATGGTAAAATTAAAAAATGATGACGAGATATTTTATTAAATCAATATCAATTGAGGGATTTAGAGGAATTAATAATACTGGCAATCCATTGATAATAAATTTTCAATCTGATGGAGTTACTTCCATTTTTGGTGAAAATGGGAGAGGCAAAAGTTCTATATATGAGGCATTTCTTTTTTCAATTTTGGGCAGAATTATTCGATTTGATGATTATCATGGGGATATCAAAGATAAGGCAACAATTAAAAATATTTTTCATTCAGGAGACGGGAGTATTAAAATCGAATTCATTGATAATTCAAAGACCGTCTTCGATCTGAGTGTACGAGTTAATTCAAAAGGTGAACGAGTAGTTTCCTCAACCTCAATTTCCAATCCCGAGGCATTTTTGTCCTCCTTATGCAGTAATTTGAATTTCCTAGATTACAAATCTTTTGAAAAAATAATGCTTACAAGTTCAGAAGAAACTGGTAAACTTTTTTCTAATCTTGTAGGATTTGGGGGTTTTAATAATATTAAGGATAAATTAGATAAAATTTCACGAACGCAAAATATAAATAATGATTTTGGTAAATCTTCAAAAGAAACCATCGTTAAAGCGAATAATGAAAAGGTTTCTGAATTATATGCTGAAATCCAAAAAAAATTTAAAGAAATAGGTATTGACAAAGAACTTTCTAATGTTGATGATATTTTTAAAGTTGTAAAATCGTTTCTTAAAAACCTATATTCAATAAAAATAAAAGAGAAGCTCATTAATTCCAAAATAGACTTTGATCAATTAGTTAGAACGAAAATAGGGCCAACATATGAAGAGGATGTTTCAAGGCTAAATGCTCAACAAGAAGCTTTATCAGATATTTTAATAATGCTTAAAGGAATAGTGAGCTTTAATATGAGAACTATTACTACACTAAAAAATAAGCTTAAATCCGCATATTCACATATTGATACGCCAAATGATATTGTCTTTGGAAAATTGTTTGACGATGCCATTAAAAGTTATGACGCAGTCAGTAGTGTTGATAAAGACAGTTGTGTTCTCTGCAGCACTGAGAAGTTAGAAAATAAAGGTGATTCATTTTATCAACAACTTAAGTCCAAAGTAAAATCCTATTATAGGTTCAAAGAAAAATATTCTTCTTTTTTAGACGAGTTTTTACACAAGTTACGTGATAGCAAAATAGATGTGATTGGGGATAGATTTTTTGCTGAAAAAGACAAATTCGTCTTTAATGTTAAAAATCAAGATTTCTTAACTATCGATTATTTTGAAACAAATAATATGGTCGATATTATTTCTGTATATAAGCTAAAAGTCAGGGCCGAAAAATACCGAATTATTGCTTCAATAAAAGAGATAAAAAGGCTAATACCACCTAGAGTGTCCGAACTAGTTGATATTAATAATGCCTATAAATTTATTTTTAATTCTATCGTTGAAATAGATAACCTTACGAGGGAAAGCGAGTATAATACAAAATACTTAGTTGAACTAGAAAAATGGACAAGTTTTACAAGTAAGATAAAAGAAGACTATGAAGGCGCTTATAATTTGTTGATGGAAAGGATTGCATCTATGATTGATACCGACACGAAATTATTTTTCAAAGAAATAATGGGAGATGTTGATATTATTCCGAAACTAAAAAAAGAGTATAGGGGCCAAAAAGTAAATATCCTTCTAGAAAAATTCCATAGTAATAATACGGACATCAAGGCGGCGACTTTGCTTTCTGAGTCCTATCGAAATGCGCTTAGTCTGTCAATATATTTTGCGACAGCGATAAAAAGTAAAAACCCTGGTTGTTTTATTATTGTTGACGATATTACATCCAGTTTTGATAGTGGCCATCAACTATATCTGTTGGATTTGATTAAGAAGAAGATTTGTTTTAGCCCGGCAAATAGAACGGGAAAGCAGATTGTTTTTTTGACACATGATGGGTTATTAAAAAAAGTTTTAAATGAGAATAATGGTTTGAAAAATTGGACTCATTACAATTTAAATGCAAGTTTGAATGCAGTCTCAATTAAACCATTTAAATCTGACGATTTGAAATTAATAATTCAAGAGAAAATTCTAAACGGAAACTATATAGGTTCAGATTTTAGAATGTATTATGAGTTCATTTTGCTCGAGATTATCGAAAAATTAAATTTGGAAATCCCTTTTTCATTAATCAATAGTCATGATGAGAAGATGGTAGGAAAATTGTCTAATTCTATTTATGAAATTATAGAATTAAAACGTTCAGCTCGAAGAATTCGTACTATTTCTTCAAGATTGCCTAGCAAAGGGGATTTTAAATTTCATACTATGCAGTTAGCTAATAATCTTTCTCATTGGGCCAGTGGAAGAGAGGCTAGTTTGGCTATGACGGTATTAAATAGGATAATTGATGATATCGATAATTTTAAAAAGCTATTTCAATATAATTGTACCTGCGTCTCAGGTAATTTTGGTTGGGTTTATTATAGATCATTGTCCTCCCCCAGGCATAAAGGGTGTACTTGTATAATATAACTTTTTTGCGCCTATTGTTATCTGTTGCTAGCGCAAATAAGCAACAGTGCCTATTTTTTATCCATCATTTTTTCCAACAGCGCAATCTTTTCCCTTTCACTTTTTAGCAATGCCTCATACAATTCAACAATTTTATCCAAAGGATTAAAAGTAGGGTAGCAGTTGACAGCATTCATTGTTGAGTTATCATGGCTATTGAAATTATTCGAAATAATATGGATGGCGGCTTCATCATTAAAATTCTTAATCGCCTCAACCGGCACTTTTAATATCTTAGCCACATCTCCCAAAATTTTATCATCAATCTTTTCTTTTTGTTCCAGGCTGGAGACAGCCTGCTGTGTAAGGCCCAGTTCCAGCGCCAGTGCATCCTGCTTAATGCCCAGTATTTCGCGTATGCGTTTTACATTTCTTCCTTCGTGTATTGTTTTTTCGGTCATGGCAGCCGGGTTTTTGGTAAAGATAATTTTTTTTCGTTTGCAGCTTTCATCAAAAAAAGGATAGGGCGTAAAGCACAAGCTATCACCGTGAGATACAAGTAAGTTGCGTAGGTTACATTGTTATACTGCAACAAATTGCGGGTGTAACTTATCCTTTCACATTGTATTAAACCTTTATATGAAAAAGAAACCAAAGCCGGCCACCCGGCACAAAAAAGACATGCCCGCCATGAAATGGCAAACCGGCCAGTACAGCAGAACGCAGACGTTTAGATTTACATTGCCTTATTCCTTCCTGCTTTTTTGCCGCCTCTGCAACGAAAACCCCGCCAACCTGCTAACCGATTTTATGGACAATCTTAGTTGCGGCGCCTGGAAACGCGAAGGCCGGGATAAAGCCAAACAGCATTTAATTAACTATGCCCTGGAAATGGGCTATGGCAGCAAACAGTACACAACTGCAGACATTGAGGGAATGTTTAAAGAACTGGATGCGCTGGGAACGACGTGGCCGGCCAATGGAAAAATGAAAACCATTGATCAATTCTGCCGCTGGCGCGAAAGCTATCATAAGTACTGGTATAAAAAATGGCGTTTCAAATACCATTGCAAACCGCGGACAGATGCGGGTGTATGAGTGGTGCGGTGTTAAACCCGCCATGTTCCGTAGACACGCCTGGTGCTATTGCGATGTTTTAGCACAAAACGTGCCTGCTGCGCGTAGCGTTCTTGTTGTTATTTATCTACCCCAAAATGCTCGGCCTGGGCAGGACAATTTCTTTAACTAATTAACATCGGGTGTCTGTTTGGCCAGCTATTCATTATAAAACGCATGGGCCGCTTTGTTTATTAACTTCCTCCTATTATATTTAGGGCATGAAAAAATTAATTGTATTCGTCTTATCCGTTTTCCTGATGGCGTTTTGTTTTGCAAACGACACTGCCGTTGTTTATTTTGATCATGCCCATAAAATGACTTCAAAGAAAAAGGCCATTACCTGGGGCAAAGAATATAAAGTGGGTAACGCATGGGCGCTTAATAGTTATAATACAGATGGTGTTGTAGAATCTACCACTGGCTATCTTGACGAAGATTGTACAATAAAGGAAGGACCAAAAATGCTATACAATGAAAAAGGCAAACTACTGCAATTGATAACCTATACCGATAATAAGTTAAACGGTCCTTTCATTTACTATTATGAAAGTGGTGAAAAACAGATGGAAGGCAACTACAGCATGGATAAAAAAACCGGCGACTGGACAGGTTATTTTGCATCTGGTAAGATTGCCGGCAAGGCCCATTATGAAGACGACAACCAGGTTTCTGCCAGTTTCCTGAACGAAGACGGCACTGCAAGAGCGCCATTAGACAGTTTTTACCGGCCTGCATCTTATACCGGCGGCGACAATGCCTGGATACTTCTCCTTAGAAAGAATTTGCGGTACCCGCAAGAAGCGCAGGACAACGAAGTGCAGGGCAGGGTAACAATCCGGTTTACAGTTAAGACAGATGGCAGGCTTGACAATTTTGCCATCGACTGGTCGATGCAGCCTTACCTGGAACAAGAATCCCTGAGGGTAGTGAAGATGATGCCGGATTGGATCCCGGCCATTATTGGCGGACAGCACATCGAGATTCAAATGAAAAAGACTATTACATTCAGGCTTGAAACCAGGTAAGTGCATTGGCAACAGGCTTCGCGATCAGACGCAAGCGTCCGCCTGTGTTGCCGTGAAATTCCGGCTGATCATCATTTCTTAACCAGTTCCAAATCATCTTCAGGAAAAACACCTTCCTTTATCATCCCGTTTTCTTCCCAGGAGCAATTAACCATTTTTTTGCTGGCTGCTGCCTTGCCCTGCAATGTAATACCGTAGTGATGATCATACTCATAATTTCTCCGGCTAACCGTCAGGCTTTTACCACTTGTTTTTGACACGACCATATCACCGGCTTTAAATTTTGAGGTTTGGTTGTCTTTCATAATCGTGAAGGTTTAATGTTATAAACGGACTGCAAATGGTAATAAAATATCCCGCCTGGCAACACCCCGAATCTCACCGATGGCGCAGGTGTTTGTGTAACAGGAAATCACCAGCAGGAGCAGGAATAGAAAAGCTTCGGGACCAGGCGCAAGCATCTGATTGTGCTGGAGTGAACCAAAAATTTTCGCAGTTAATTGGCTATGGTAATTTTTAATGTAATAAAGCTGGTTCCGGATGTTTTATTGTCGCTGCTGCCGGAACCACAACCACTCTCACCGGAACCGGAATAATTTGTAATGGTTTTAGATGATATCAATGATATTTCATCAACACCTGTATAGTCGGCTGCGGGAACATACCGGTAAGAAAATCCACCAGTTTCCGTATTTGCAACGGCTTCGCTGACTGAAAAATGCGATGCCTGCCTGTTGATGCTTAGATTGCTGGCATCGGGCTCGTTGAATATATATGATTGGTTGGGCGTAATTTTTACAGCAATTGTTTCGCCCGTATTAGCAGGGGAGGAAGACAAGGTGTTGATGGATTCTTTTTTACATGAAAGAAAGCTTACCATCAATACCAATAAAAGCATGGGTAAAAAATGTATCTTTCTCATAAAATTAGTTTTATTAAATCTACTTCAATTTCAGGGCTATAAAAAGTTTTTTTCTGCACATACAAGCGCCCTCCCCGCAGACGCAAATGCATGGTTATTTCGGGGTCAGCTGCACACGGATGCTCAATGTCATTTAGCCGGGCCGGCTTTGTTCCGTAAGAACATTTTGTGGGTAGAAAACAAATCGACGCAGCATTGTGTGCCATAGGCACGCTTCGTGCCGTTGCGATGTTTTAACACAAAACGTGCCTACGGCACGTAGCGTCATTGTTGTTATTTATCTACCCACGAAATGCCCCGCTGGGGCATGGCAATCTCTATAGCTAAATGACATCCCCCCAGTTGTCGGTCTTATGACCAACAACTGCGTGAACCCCGGATAGATGCGGACATATGAATACGCTGGGATCAGGCAAAGCGGAAGCTTGCGCCTGTCGGCGGTACAAGTCGTGTCTGTTGGTGTGGTGTTGTTAAACCCGCCATGTTCCGTAGAAACATTTTGTGGGTAGAAAACAAATCGACGTAGCATTGCGTGCCATAGGAACGCTTCGTGCCATTGCGACGTTTTCGCATAAAATCTACGGCATGTAGCGTTCTTGTTGTTATTTTTATCAATCTGCAAAATGCCCAGCCCGGGCAGCCAAGGATTGCGGAACACGCGGAAGTGAGAGGCACAAGCGAATGCTTGCGCCAGGTAAGAACGATATAAATGCTTACACTTACTGCGTAGCTGAAACGTTTTTTGCGTTTAACATTGCAGTATATTTAAACCAGTAATATAAAAACAGAACAATCACACATCCCATCAACCTATTTAAAATTTCATTTTTAACCAGATTATTTTATGAGAAAAATTTTACTTGCCACACTTATTATTCTTTCAGGAATTACTGCGCAAACACAGGTTCCTGTTATTTCCGGAGGCATCGGGCAAACAGATCCGGACCCGCACGATGATGCTGACGGTGGTGCTGCCACCGGGCTGGGTTGTGGCGGAGGTGGTGCCAATTATTATGGTGGCGATGGTGGAAATGGCAAGTATGGCGGAGGCGGAGGTGGTGCATCCGGGTTTGGTGCTGTAAATATGGTGGGTGGTGCAGGCGGTCAGGGTGTACTGGTGGTAGCTTTTTATAACGGCGCCAGTTTTTTAAATACGATTGTTTATAGTACTGGTTCTTCGTTAACCATTCCGGCGGGCGTTACATCTGTAAAAGCATGGGCCATTGGCGCCGGTGGTGGCGGTGCAGGTAGTACAAATAGTGATGGCACTGTTGGTGGTGGTGGCGGTGCTGGCGGAACTGCCTATTTTACGGCAGCCGTATCGCAGGGAAATATTATTACTTATACGTTAGGAACGGGTGGCGCAGGTGGCATTGATGCCAATAATGGCAGCAGCGGTGGCAATACCACGGCCACTATTTCGGGTACCACCATTACCGGCAATGGCGGCGCCGGGGGTGAATTCAATACGGATACAGATGCTGCTGGTGGATTATTCAGCGGCGGAGACGGTGGCAGCGCCGGCGGAGACGGAAAAGGTGCTGCCGGCGATGAAGGCGGTGCTGGTGGTGGTGGTATTGGAGGAGTTATTGGCGGCACACCGCCGGGGGGAGATGGAGCTGACGGCGCTAACGCGGGCGATGTTTCGGGGTTGTTTGCTGCGCTGAACAGTGCAACCTTGCTGCCACTGACCTGGACAAGTTTTACCGTAAAAAACCAGGACGATGCAGTATTACTGCAATGGGTAACCGCTAATGAACAAAACACGCTTAATTTTACCGTGCAGCACAGTACAGATGGAACAAACTTCAGCAACCTGGCCGTTGTGGCGGCTGCCGGCAACAGCAGTGCTGGTGGTGTTTATCAATACCTGCATACACAACCTGCCGAAGGGGTCAATTATTATCGTTTAAGCCAGGCAGATAAAGACGGTAAAAACAGTTTTAGTGCCATAAAGAAAATAGTGTACACAAAGAATACCGCCGGTTTTATTTTGTTTGCAAATCCCGTTCTTAATGGCAATATATCCCTGCAGTTGAAAAATAATGCAACCCTTATTTTATGGAGCTCCGGGGGAGCGCAGGTGTACCGGAAAAACCTCGAAAAGGGGATAAACAATATAGACGTAAGCAACCTGCCAAAGGGAAATTATATTCTACAGGTTGGCAATGAAATCAAAAAAATACTGATTCAATAAGTTGACTCCATGGCAGGCACAAGTTGTCCCGCAGACAATGAGATCTGGTTACCCAATAAAAATTATATGAATGGAACACTTGCCGAGAACTGGCGCAGGAATGAGGCGTGGGATTGTGCGTGGGCTTCCTGTGCCTGAGCTGCCGGCACAAGTTGTCCCGCAGACAATAAGATCTGGTTACTCAATAAAAATGGTATGAATGTCTGCGGGAACACTTGCGCCAGTTCGCGGCCAGTTCGCGGATGCTTGCGCGAACTGGCGCAGGAATGAGGCGTGGGATTGTGCGTGGGCTTCCTGTGCCTGGGATGCATGGTTTCTTGTGCCTGCGTGCATCGCTGTAACTCACCCATCCACTAAAAAGCCCTTGACCATAAACAACAATTTGCGTGTTGCGGATTATAATATGCAGTAGAGTTATATATATTCCTTAGATTTAGTAATTATCCCGCTCTTGAACTAACTGCTTGTCCACCCGCTTCATCCATCCATTCATTTAAAAAAAAAGTATGAATCAGCAACTAAACCGCCGTTTTATTTTGGCATTGGGCATTGCCTTGTCTCTTATGGCCTGCAACAACCAGGGAGATAAAAAAGAAGAAGCCGCCGCAACTACCGATAGTGCCAGCAAAGCAGCAGACACTGCAAAACCAGTTGCCCCTGTAAAAGAAGCCGCTACAGATGATGTAACGGTGGCCCCGAATCTTTACAAAGTACTGGCCGACTCCGCAGGTATAAAAATTGTGGAAGCCACTTACAAGCCCGGCGATTCATCTGCTATGCATTCGCACCCTGACTATGCCCTATATACCGTTGCAGGAGGTACCGCCGCTTTTTACACAAAGGATGGAGCCAGAATGGTCAATGAAATGAAAACCGGAACAGTAAACATACGACCTGCTGAATTTCACAGCGTGAAAAATATTGGTAAAACAACCATAAAAGTAATACTGGTGGAAGTAAGTCGTCCGCAGGGCGCCGTTGCGCTGGATGCTTCATTGGATGCAACAAAAGCTGCCGCCGCTCATTACAAATTACTGCGCGATACACTGGGCATTAGAATTATAGAAGCTACTTACAAACCCGGTGAATCATCTAACATGCATGGACACCCGGATGCAGCAGTATATGACATTAGCGGCGGCTTGGCAACGTTTACCCTAAAAGACGGCACAAAATTTACCAATGACTTTAAAACAGGCGTAGCGTTTGTTTCACCCGCTGGTACGCATACGGTGAAAAATGTTGGTAAAACAACTATGAAAGTATTGCTGGTAGAAGTTGCCCGGCCATTGAAATAGTTATTCGTTAGCTGCTTACTCACCCTGTATATATAGAAAGAGGGCTGTTCTGTGTTTTTCAAACCTGGAACAGCCCTTTTTGATTTATTGTTACCCTAAAATCGGGGCACAAGCGGATGCTTGCGCCTGTTCGTAGAGGCTTGCACCTGCAAGCAATGTCTATTTCGGGATCAGGCAGATAATGCAGTTTACCTATTTTGGTTTTACAGGCTCCAGGCCATGACGCTGCATAACGGCCAAAATACGCTGCATATCAGGAGGGCCGCCGGCATTGAGTACTTCGGCTATCTCCCGGAAATAGGCAGGGCCAATAGACGCAGGCGAAAGGACACAGAGCACTTTGGCCGGAGTATCGTGCGCGTTGGTAAATCCGTGCACCGTGCCGCGTTTGATAAAACATTTATCACCGGCCTTTAGTTCCCGCGTTTCATTGCCAATAGTTTGGGTGAGTGTTCCTTCCAGTCCGTAAAGCAATTCATCTACTGCTACGTGAAAATGCGGTGCGGGCATTTTGGCATTGGGAGGTACAATGAATTCAAACATCACAAGGGTGTCGTCGGTATCATCGCCATCTAATAAGAAATTTATTTGCAGCGGGCCGGCCTGAATGGTTTCTTTAATGGGCGGGGGCATGGTGTATAAGTTTACACGAATATAGGTTTTAAAATATATCGATAAGCAATACCATTCGATTGACAGATGTTCAAGTCAATCAAATATAATTAGGTACTTGAATTATTGTTATGCTAAGATCGGGGCACAAGCGGATGCTTGCGCCTGTTCGCGGATGATGGCCCGAACTGGCGCAGGAATGAGGCGTGGACTTGTGTGTAGGCTTCCTGTGCCTGGCATGGCACAAAAAAGCCGCCCCAAATAAACTTTGAGACGGCTGCTTTAAATGGATTGATTTCAATTATTTCATCTTCACCAGTTTCAATTGTGTTTTTTGTTTGCCCTGTGCTAATTCAACCGTATAAAAACCGGTTTTTAAATTGGCACCAACCTGCAGGAACTGGCTGCCTGCCAGGTTATTTTTGGATTCAAGCATCCGTCCGTACATATCAAATAAACGCATACTGATTTTATCTGAACTGTTGGTTTGGATATTCAACGTAAAATAATTCCTGGCTGGATTGCCCAAAATTTTTACTGACAAACCTGCCACCGCAGCGTCTGCATTTATGCCTTGTGCTATTCCAGGCATTTCCCTGTTTGCATTGCCGGCATCATGTGGTACAGTAACAGTAGTAGTGCTATGGCTGGTGTTGCCATACTGGTCGTGGCAGGTAGTAGTTATGGTATACACCCTTCCATTTCCGTTACCTGCCCTTTCGGCTCTTAGTTGTATATGATGATCGTCTTTCACCATCCAGTCTGGTGCGGTATTGCCATCGCCCGGACCATTGATTGGTTCATTGCTGGTAACCCAGATACTACAACTTGCAGGCGGCCCGGGACAGTTGTCGGTAGTAGTATAATTAACCGCTATATCGTTCAGTTTATGATTGGGAGGCCATAGTGTGCCGGGACTTGCAGATAAGTTTTGAATAACCGGCGCTTCTGTATCATTCACCTTTACACTGAAAGTGCAACTGGCCGTGCCTGCTGTATTTGTAACGGTTGCAGTAACCCAGGTAGTGCCCACAGGAAAAGTATGCGGTGATGAAATAACAGTATTTCCAATGGTGTAAACAATTGCTGGTGCGGGAATGCCGGTAGCAGTAGCGTTAAAACTTACCGATGCGGCGCACTGACCTGGATCATTGCCGGCCACCAAATTGGCAGGACATGTAACAGTGGGTGGAAGCTGGGGAATAATCTGTGTTCTTATCTCGCCACCGGGGTAAACAGAACTATGAATATTGGCATACCATAAATTGGAAAGGAATTGTGTTTCCCATGCATCAGTCAGCACGGCGGAACCGGAATAGGTACCTGAAGTAGCAGCAGGGAAACCGGTAAAGGGAACCAATACGGGGGCGTTGGTACCGGGGGTGGCGGGGCCATGAAAATGGGCGCCGCTGGCATTGGCCGATAACCCGCTGAAATTAATCGTATAAAATATCCTGTTGGTGCTGCTGTTGTAGGTGCCGATTACGGTGCCTGTGGCAGTAGATGCATTGGGCGGCACTTCATTTAAGCCACTATAAGTATGATTGAAAGAATAGATAGCAGTAGAGGCGGCGCCAAGAACCACCTGCACCCTGATCTCTCCTCCAGGATAAGTGGAGGAATGAATATTGGCATACCACAAACCGGCGAAGAGTTGTGTTTTTTGAAGATCGGTGATTACAGTAGAACCGGAATAGGTTCCTGAAGTAGCAGCAGGGAATCCGGTAAAAGGGATAATGATACCAGCATTGGCGCCGGGAGGGGCAGGTGCATGAAAATGGGCACCCGTTGCATTGGCAGATAGCCCGCTAAAACTAACTGTGTAAAATATCCTGTTGGTAAAATCATCAAAAGTGCCAGTAATAGTTCCTGTTGCCGTAGATGCATTGGGAGGGTTTTCATTGGCGCCGGAGTAAGTAAGTGAGAAAGGATAGATGCTGGCCCTGGCAGAAATACTGATGACAATAGAAAATAGCAGATACGCGAATAGCTTCATTCCCGGATAATTTTTTCTCATAACTGTAAATTTTTAGTAGTGAAAATTTATAGTTTCTCATTTGGATGTACCATCACAATGAGTTTAGAAGGGAAGGAAACATGAGTTATTAAAAGTAGGGTTTTTCTATTAGTTTTCATTTCATTTAAATAAAAATCAATTGTCCCGTATTGGGAATAAATCATTCGCTGATCATATCTATTGCTGATGTAAAGACATGATTGGTTAAATGCCGCGAACTGGCGCAGGAATGAGGCGTGGGATTGTGTGTGGGCTTCCTGTGCCTGAGCGACCGGGCACAAGTTGTCCCGCAGGCAATGTGATCTGGTTGCCCAATAAAAATGATATGAATGTCTGCGGGGCTTGTGCGAACTGGCGCAGGAATGAGGCGTGGGAATGTGTGTGGGCTTCCTGTGCCTGGCATATCAGAGACTTTTTAAAATAAGAACAGTCCGTTACAGATGGCAGGCACAAGTTGTCCCGCAGACAATATGATCTGGTTACCCAAAAAAAATGATATGAATGTCTGCGGGAACACTTGCGCCAGTTCCTGGTATTTTAAATGGCATGCTTAAGTCAGTTTGCAAGAATGCTTTGATACGATATAAAAATAAAAATGTATATTCAATATGCTAATCAAAACCTGCCATGACAGCACTTTCAGCAAATACCCGGCACCGCCGCTGGGTAAGGCTTTCTCACTGGCTTGTAACCGTGAGTTTTTTTGCGCTTGCTTTTAGCGGGTATGAGATACTGATGGTGCATCCGAGGCTGTACTGGGGAGAAACCGGGAATGATCTTACACCCGCCCTGTTCGAACTGCCCATCAGCCGCAATTACCACCATGGTGGCTGGGAAAAAACTGAACACTTTTCCAAAACCTCCGGTTCGCCGCTGAGTGCCAGCCGCAGCTATGAAATTTTCAATCAAAATGGCTGGGGACGCAGCCTGCATTTTCTGGCGGCCTGGGTGCTGGTAATAACGGGTTTGTTTTACCTGCTGGCAGGTATTTTCTCCGGTCATATTAAGCAACGTCTCTGGCCGGCTGCCAAAGAGTTCAGCGCAAGGCTATTCAGTAAGGATTTTATCAGTCACTTCCGGAAGATACCGCCTGTTTCCAATGGCGGCAATTATGGCCTGCTGCAAAAGTATACGTACATGGCCGTTATATTCCTGCTGTTGCCGCTGACCGCTATGACCGGCCTCACCATGTCGCCAGCCATTACGGCCGCTTACCCCTTTCTTTTAAAAATATTTGCCGGGGCCCAGTCCGCCCGCACCATTCATTTTTTTGCTTCGTTTTTGCTGCTGCTGTTCCTGGTAGTGCATGTCATCATGGTCATCAGGTCGGGGTTCAGGCAACAAATGCGGGCAATGACAATTGGAAAATAATATGAAAAAGAAATACCACATTACCCGGCGCAAAGCCATTGTTGCAGGATTAACCTCCCTTGGTGGCATATTGCTGACAGGATGCGTAAAAAAATCGCCACCCACTTACGGTAACCTATTGCGTATGGGCGATGCATTGACATATGCCGCCCACCGTGCATTGCTGCCGGGTCAGTCGCTCGTAAAGGAATACCAGCAAAGCGATATCTCCGCCTTCCCCGCCACCGGCACCACCAATCCCGGCGATCCGGCCCGGCGGGGCGATCACGAGGTTGCCTACAGCGAAGCGTATGCAAGATTGCACAGCGGGTCTTTCAACGACTGGCGCCTGCAGGTGGAGGGAAGGGTGGCACGGCCCGGCGCTTATTCGCTCGCAGACCTGAAAGGGTTTTCTGCCCGCACACAAATTACGCGGCATACCTGCGAAGAAGGATGGAATGCCATTGCCGAATGGACGGGTGTGCCTTTGCGCACTGTACTAAACAGTGCCGGTATTATGACAAGTGCCCGCTATGTCAATTTCCACGCTTACGATGGCTATATGGAAAGTATTGATATGCTGGATGCCTTTCACCCGCAAACGATACTGGCCTATGGCATGAACGGACAGGATCTGCCCGTTCCCCACGGGGCGCCTGTGCGACTACGGGTGGAAACCCAAATCGGTTATAAGAGCGTGAAATACCTGCAACGCATTGTTGTTACAGATGAATTTGTTGACACCGGCGATACTGGCTGGGCATGGTATACAGGTATCTGAGCAATGAGGCCTGGCGTTTCTGTCATTGCTTAATTGGTATTCCCCATGCCAGGCCACTTCACACCTAACATAAATGAATAACCGCTTTTATCCCGGATACCTGTCTTAGTTTTCCATCTTATTTTTTCGCTGCCACCAGCTCCACGCGGTTGAGTGTATAGCTGAAATCTTCATTGCCATTACGGAAAGCCTTGTTGTCATCTAAAATAAACAGCACATTCTCATCACCCTTGAGCAAATAAAAATAAGCGCCCGGCGGGCCGGTTTCCAAACGATAAACGGTGGCAGCGGGGTTGGAGGGGATGCCTTTGATAACCGACCATTTTCCGGTAATCGTTTTCCACCGGTAGGTGCCGCCATACTGGTGAACAATATCACCGGCGCCGGCAAAGGATATGGTGTATGTGGTCGGTTGCTTGCTTACCGGGTCGTGGTACAATTGCAGTTCCGTTTTTACTTTTTCGCAATCCTTATCTACCGGTAGTTGCCATTGTTCGGCAAGTGGGCAGGGTGGTCTTCCCTGGAATACACCCAATAGATCAGGGCTTTTGGGAATGGGCCGGTAGGTAATCGTCTGCGCCACTTTATTATCAGCAGCGGCTGTTTGAGCGGCAGCATGAAAAACAGTAAGGCTGCAAAAAAATGATACGCTCATTATCCCGAAAAAGTTGCGCTGGAAATTTTTCATCGTGTTTTCTTTTATCATTTACTAATGTGCTGTTCTGTTCAGCGTATAACTCCAGGCAGCGGTTCCCGTCATCAGGTGGTAATCACTGTCCAGTACCTGTAGCAGATCCTCACCCAGCTTCAGCAATAAGATCATTTTGTTTGATTTATTATCGGTTAGCCGGTAAACAGTGGCATTGGAATCAGTGGCCATCCCTTTTGTAATAACCCAATGCCCTTCCAGGTCAATCGTTTTGCCGCCATCAACAAAGCCCTTTGTTCCCTGCTTTGCTATACCATAGTTACAATGCAGGATAAAACGGTCCGGCGAAAGGGTCAGCTTCCATTTCATCAACTCACAGGAATCGCTGACGGCCATACCCGGCAATGGCCGGGTGCCCTGGCTGCAGGGGGTGCTGGCAACAAATGTCTGCGAACGGGTGATTTGTGCACAGGAACGGCCGCCCAGCAAAAGCAACAACAAAGCCGTGAAGATTGGTCTGTGAAGGTTCATGATCTTTATTTTATGTAAAATTAGGGGCGGGATAGACCAGCAAAAACTTATTACAGCAAAGGGTGGCAATGCTTGACAAAAAGCTTTTTGAGCGGGCCGGAACTGGAGTAATCCTGGTAAATCCATAGAGCCGCAAAGGGCACAGGAAATTTGCAAAAAAAAATAAAACAATGACGCACTAAATCAATTGAGCGCTTCTATCCCTGAACTGCCCGGGGGTCAGGCCGGTAGCTTCCTTGAATAATTTATTGAAATTGGAGACAGTGTTATATCCGCAGTAATAGGCTATTTCGGAAACGGGTGCGCGGGGGCCGATCAACATCTCACAAGCTTTGGAGATCCTCACCTCATTCAGGTACTCGAAAAAATGCTTATTGGCTCTTTTCTTAAAGAACCTGCAAAAACTCTGCGGTGTAAGGTTTGCAATACGTGCAATATCACTTAAAGAAATATCATTGCTGAAATTGTTTTGTACATACTTATATACCTCACTCAGTCTGTCGCCTGTCTCTTCCTTCTCATCCGGGTTGTAGGCGTCACCAGCAATGCAATGAATATCGGGGCAGGTAGCCAGGGTATGTAAAATTTCCAATAGAAGCAGAATCCGGCGGAATCCACGCAGTGTAACTAAAATATCAAGTTTCCTGCTGACTTTATCCCGGGTAGCTCCGGAGACCTGTATTCCCCTGGAAGCCATCCGGAAAAAAGCGGTCAGCTCCCTCGTTTCTTTCAAATCATAGAACTCCTGGCCAAAAATCTCCTTGCGGAAATGCACCACTACTGAACGGGCTTTACGGTTGACGCTCATATCGTCGTTGAGCCAGATATGGGGCAGGTTGGAGCCGATGAAAGCCATATCTCCTTTTTCAAAAGCGTCGATCTTGTTGCCAATGATCCGCCGGCCATACCCTTCCTTTATCAGGACCAGCTCCATTTCAGGATGGAAATGAAATGCGGGATTAAAGCAATCCTCATCTTTTTCAATAACGGACAGCCTGCTGTTGTGCAGGGATGTGATATCGGTTTTTATTATTCTCATATAGCAATCAAATGAAGGTAAAATTGAAGAAAAAAATGATAATTCTGAAGTATACCAATTAAATAATGTGCCGGATATTTAAGTCAGCGAATATTTAACCCGATTGCTTAAAACTCAATTACATGAATAAAACATTCACATTACTGATTGCATCATTATTATCTGCCCCGCTATTGCATGCCCAGACAAAAAAGATTTTTTCCGAATCCGCCGCCGCAAAAGAGCAACGCATGGCCTGGTGGACAAACGACAGGTTTGGGATGTTTATTCACTGGGGCATCTACTCCATGGCAGCGAGGCATGAGTGGGTAAAGCATAATGAGCACATGACCAATGAGGAATACCAGCAATACTTTGACCATTTTAACCCCGATCAGTTCGATCCTACCGCCTGGGCAAAACAAGCCAAAACAGCGGGCATGAAATACGCGGTGCTCACGACCAAACATCATGATGGATTTTGCAATTTCGATTCGAAATACACGGATTATAAGGCAACCAATACACCCGCTCATCGCGACCTGGTAAGGGAATACGTAAATGCCTTCCGTGCGCAGGGACTGAAAGTAGGCTTCTATTATTCATTGCTGGACTGGCATCATCCGGACTATACAATGGATGATGTTCATCCCCTGGTACAAACAGATACAAGCCAGTCGAATTACGACCGGCTGAACAAAGGCCGGGACATGCGTAAATACAGGCAATATCTCCGCAACCAGATCACCGAGCTATTGACAAACTATGGGAAGATAGATATCCTGTGGCTCGACTGGACCTGGGGCACTGATGCCAAACGGGGTAAGCATGCAGCCGATTGGGGTGCGGTTGAATTAATTAAGCTGGTAAAACACCTGCAGCCGGGCATTATTGTGAACAACCGTCTTGGACTTGACGATTATGAAGATGGTGGTGATTTTGTGACGCCCGAACAGGTGTCGCCGGCGGAACTGGCTAAATACAAGGGCAAGACCTGGGAAACTTGTCAAACATTTTCGGGCTCCTGGGGGTATTACCGGGATGAGAACACCTGGAAGACACACCGGCAACTGCTCGATCTCCTGATAACTTCCGCGTCCAATGGTGGTAACCTGATCCTGAACGTTGGACCAACGGCAAGGGGTGAATTTGATTACCGTGCAAAGAATGCGCTGGACAGCCTTGCTTATTGGATGCATGCCAACAACAAGGCCATCTACAACTGTTCTTACGCCCCCGATGCATTCAAGACACCGGAGAATACGAGACTTACCTACAATAAAAACACAAAAAGATTGTATGTACACCTGTTCGATTATCCCTCCGACGGCAAGCTGGTGCTGCCGGGCTATGCGGGCAAAATACGCTATGCCCAGCTTTTGAACGATAACTCGGAATTGAAATTTGAACTGTCCCCGGAAGCCCCTTCGGACCTTACACTACAGCTTCCAAAACAACAACCAAAATATACGGTGCCAGTGATAGAATTGATATTAAACTAGCGTGTATTGTAGTTAGTAGCTATCAGCTTATTGATCCCGGTATTGGACAATCACTGTCGGATACCGGGATCATCTTTTTTTACCAGAACCATAATGGAGTTATATGGGTCGGCAATTATGAGCTTGCGTCTCCTTGCAGGACACCAGATATATGTTTATTTCAGGATCCGGCCCGGTGGGGATGAAACGGGGTAAAAACGTTTAATCAACTCAAAATCAGTGGAAAAGCTTACTATGAGGGGCTGTAAATGATTCATTTTTGTTTGGTTTAAAAAGCTACAGCCCGTATCTTCGCCGCCGATTTAATAGATAACAAGGCCCGGTAGCTCAGTTGAATAGAGCAACTGCCTTCTAAGCAGTAGGTCATTGGTTTGAATCCAATCCGGGTCACGCGCATAAGGATTACCGCTAGTAATCCTTATTTTTTTGTAATTCATATAAAAGCGACTACACATTAATGTTAGTTTGTGTCCATCCCAGTTATTATT
>Ga0068859_100000090_pt1 | contig 83289 bp, 72 predicted proteins | sample KBSSwiS22_FD_66585 | JGI IMG/M metagenome (GOLD analysis project Ga0068859, IMG submission 66585) | Switchgrass rhizosphere microbial communities from Kellogg Biological Station, Michigan, USA - KBS Switchgrass S2-2 | ecosystem: Host-associated > Plants > Roots > Rhizosphere > Soil ...
CACGGGGACGACGCCGGCGGCGGCGTGAACCGGCGTCATCGCGCTGATCTGCGTGGCACTCGTGACGACGACCGAGGTCGCTGCCACGCCGTCAAAGGTGACCGTCGCACCCGACACGAAATTCGTGCCGGTGATGACCACGGAGGTGCCCCCGGCGGTGGGTCCCGAAGTGGGGTTGATCGCCGACAGCGTGGGAGGCGGTCCCAGGTAGCGGTAGCCGTTCGTCAGCGTGGCCGCCTGACCGTCGTTGTTGGTGACGACCACATTGACATAGCCGGCGGCATGAGCCGCGGCGACGGCGGTGATCTGCGTGTCGCCGACGACATTCACGCTCGTCGCGGCGGTTCCGCCGATCGTCACGGTCGCGCCGGTGCGGAACCCTGTTCCGGTGATCGTCACCGAAGTGCCGCCAGCGATCGGTCCCAGCGCCGGTGCAATCGAGCCGATGGTCGGGGCGGGGTAATACGTGAATCCATAGGTCTTGATCACGTATTGACCGTCGTTGGTGTTGGTGACCTGGACGTCATAGGAGCCGGCGCCGTGCCCCGGAGTCACCGCGGTGATCTGTGTCGAGCTGACGAAGGTTAGCCCGGTTGCCGCGACGCCACCGACGGAGACGACCGTGCTGCCGGAGAAGTTCGTCCCGGCGATGGTCATGATGGTGCCACCGGCCAACGGCCCCGCATTGGGCGCGATGGAGCTGATCGTGGGCGCCGGGCCGAGGTAACGGAATCCGCTCGCCAGCGTGTGCGTCTGACCGTCGACGTTGGTCACGACGACGCTGACGCTGCCGACTGCGTGAGCCGGAGACGTCGCGGTGATCTGGGTCGGCCCGACGATGGTTACCGCGTTGGCGGGAGTGCCGCCGATCGTGACCGAGGCCCCGGTGCGGAACCCCGTCCCGCTGATGATGATCGCGGTGCCCCCCGCGGAGGGGCCAGAGCCCGGACTCACGTCGGCGATCAGGGGCGCGGCCTGATAGAGGAAGCCGCCTGCCAGCGTTCCGGACTGGCCGTCGTCGTTGGTGACCGTGACGTTGGCCGGTCCGGCAGCATTCGGCGGAGCGGTGGCGGTGATCGTCGTGGCCCCGCCGACGACGACCGCGGTCGCGGGCACGCCTCCGACCAGAACGACCGCGCCGGAGCGGAAGTTCGTGCCGGAGATGGTGACCGTCGTTCCACCGATGGCCGGGCCCGAGGGGGGCGTGACCGACGTAACTGTCGGAGCCGCCCCGAGGTAAGTGAAGGCGTTCGCGAGCGTTGCGTTCTGCGAGTCGTTGTTGGTGACCACGACGTTGACCGGCCCGGCGGCGTGAGCCGGGGAGGTCGCCGAGATCTCCGTAGCGCTCTGGACGCTGACGCCCGTGGCTGGCACGCCACCCATCGTGACGCTCACCCCGGCTCGGAACCCGGTGCCGGAGATGCTTACCGTCGTGCCGCCGGCGGCCGGTCCCGACGAAGGAGCGATGGCCAGGACGGTCGGCGGACCGTAGTAGGTGAATCCGCCAAGAAGAGTGCCGGTCTGCCCGTCCGTGTTCGACACGACGACGTTCACGGAGCCCGCCGCGTGCGCGGGTGCTGTCGCCGTGATCTGCGTGGAGCTCTGCACGCTCACCCCGGTCGCGCTGGTTCCGCCGATGGAGACAGTCGCACCGGTGACGAATCCCGTGCCGGTGATGGTGATGGAGGTGCCGCCGGCTGCCCATCCCGAGGCGGGGGACACCGACGTGGGTTTCGGCGGCTGCGCTCCGTAGGTGAATCCAGAGGCCAGCGTGCCTTCCTGCCCATCGCCATTGCGCACGACGACGTCCACCGCGCCGGAGGCGTGAGCCGGCGTGTTGCACGTGATGTGACTGGAGTCGGTGATCACAACGTTGGCCGCCGGGACACCTCCGAAGCTCACCGTAGCGCCCGCGGCGAAGTTGGTGCCGGTGATACTGACGGCTGTGCCGCCGCCGCCGAGCCCCTGATTCGGCGACACACTGGAAACGGTCGGAGGCGCGATGTACGTGTAGGCCTCCGCCATCTGCGTCCACTCGGCCTGGCCGTTGATCGTCTGGTTGAGCTCGACGTTCACGAGCCCCGCCGCATGAGGGGGAACGGCAGCGGTGAGCATGGTGGCGCTGCGGTACAGCACCCAAGGAGCAGGAGTCCCGCCGAACTTGATCTGCAGGCTGTTGTTGCGGAAGGAGACACCGGTGATCGTGACGACCTGTCCTCCCGACACGGGGCCGGAGTTCGCCGTTACGGACGAGATCTGCGGTATCGGGACGAACGTGAATGCGCTCGCCAGCGTCGCACAGTTGGTCGCCGGTTTGCACTGACCACCGCCGTTCTTCACGGCAACGTCTTTCGCGCCGGCGGCGTCGTAGTCCGTGTCGCCGTAGAGGCTAGTGGCGCTCACAACGTCGAGGTGCAAGAGAAGCTTCGAGCCAATCTTCACGGTAGTGTTCGAACCGAAGTTCGTGCCTACGATGTGAACCCTCATACCCCCCGATGTGTTTCCGGTGGCCGGCGCAATCGAGTTGATCGTGATGAAGCACGTAGGCAGGTAGGTATAGGCGTTGAGCTTCACCGCATTCAGACCACCGCTCGTCACCGTTACGTTGTACGTACCCGAGGCGTTCGGCGGCGCCTTGGCCACAATGGTCGTGGCGTTCTCGAAGGTCACCTGCGCACTCGGCGTCGGCCCAAAGCTCACGGTGGCATCGGGAAGGAAGCCGGTGCCGGTGATGACGACCCAATCGCCGCCGGCTGGGCAGCCGCTGGTGGTGGAAAGCGAATTGATCGAGATGCTCGTTCCGGCGGTGTAGGTGAACCCATTCGTCAGGCTACCGGACAGAGTATTGGGATTCGTCACGGTGACAGTGACCGGCCCCACCGCGTTGGCAGGAGTGACCAGAGTGATCCGGTCCCATTCGATCGTGCTGGCTTGCGCCTCGACGCCGCCCAGGAACACGCGAGCCAGGCCCTGGAATCCGACACCGCGGATGGTGACGCTCGTGCCCCCCGCCGCCGGGCCGGAGTTCGGCTCCAGATAATTGATCACCGGCTGGGGAATGATGTAGGTGAACGCGCCACCCAAGCTCGTGGTCAGACCCGTGCGATTCGAGATCACCACATCGACCACGCCAACGGCATGGGCTGGCACCTTGGCGACGATCTGGGTGTCCGACACACTGATGACCTGGGCGCCCGTGTTGCCGAACGCGACTCCCACGTCGCTGGGCGTAGTTCCGAAGCCGATTCCGGTGATCGCCACGTAGAAACCGCCGTCGGTACTTCCGGAGTTCGGCGTGACCGAGCTGACGCTGAAGGCCTGAGGCGTGACGTAGTTGAATCCGTTGATCAGAGTGGCGCCCTGGAGGTCCGGGTTCTGCACGGCGACACTCGCGAAGCCGGCCGGCAGCGCTGGGGCCTTCGCGGATATCTGAGTCGGTGTGACGGGCGCCGTCAGCTCCGCCTGGACGCCTCGGAAGAACACTTTGGCGCCCGTCTGGAAAGACGTGCCTGTGATGACCACGTCGGTCACGACATTGGGTAGGCCGGTCGCGGGCGCGACCGAGCTGATCGTCGGCGGAGGCGCTACGTAGGTGAACGCATTCAGGCCGGTGGCGGTCGACGCTCCTTGCGTCACCTGGACATCGACAAGCCCTGGGGCGTGCGTCGCCGTGACGGCATCGATGCGTGTGGCGTTGACGAACGTGGCCGACTGGGCGGGCGTTCCCCCGAATTTCACCGTCGCATTCGACTGGAACCCGGAGCCGGTGATCTGCACGGGCGTACCGCCGTTGACGGACCCGGATGAAGGGGTCACCGACTGCACCGAGAACGCTGGTGGGTTGTTATAGGTGTAGCCGTTCGCGAGCGTGCCGACCAGGTTGCCGGGGTTGATCACCGAGACCGCCACGGCGCCTGCCTGCGCGGCCGTCGGCGTGGTCGCCCTGATCTGGGTCGTGCTATCGACGATGACAGACGTCGCCGGAGTCGTCCCGAACGTCACCGTGGCGCCCGTCCTGAAATACAGGCCGGTGATCGTGACGACCTGGGTGGCGGTCGTGTAGCCCGAGTTGGGGCTCACCGAGGTCACTACCGGCGTCGGCGGCGTGACCGTGGTGGCCAGCGAGGCCGAGTTGTTCCCCATACTCGTGTCGTAGTCGTCGGAGATCACGCCGGCCACCGTGGTGAAGATGCTGGCGGCCTCCGGAGTGAGCACGACGGTGACGACCCCGGTGCTCGCGACGTTCCCGAGCGAGCAGGTGACGATGCCGCAGGAGTCGCTGCAGGATCCCTGAGGAGAAACCGACGCCTGGAATCCCGTCATGCCAGGGGGGTACAAGAACGTCACCGTGACACCGCTGGCGCCGCCTACCGCATTCACCCCCAAGGTATAGGTCAGGGGGACGCCGACGAATCGCGGGGAGCTAACGGACTCGGTGATGGAGACATCGGCGGCGTGCGCAGTCAGCCCGAACGCACCGGAGAGCAGCAGGGCAAGTCCTGCGACAAACGATCCACGCACTCGATTACTCACTCCGCACCTACCTTCCCGTTCCTCCAGCTCGATTCGTGGCCACTGGAATTGGACAGATCCAAATGCCAGGCGCAGCCAGTCCGCATGACGCACGAGTTCCCGTCAGCGTTGGGCCGAGAAAAGGGGCCGGAGTTTACCTAGTATCCACCCGCTGTCAACAAAAACCAGCCCTCTAGAAGCGGTAAGCCACTGAGGCACCGAGCATCACCGGCTTGCGCCGCGGCTCGGTGTGGATGAGGTGGCCGGTCGCCTCGAGGCGGAAATCCCAGTGGCGGCCCATGTCGAAGATGGCCTCCACGCCGCCGAACCAGCCGAACTCGGTGCGCTGGTCCTCGTGACTCACCTGCCCGCCGCTCGGGGAGCGCGGATCCAGGTTGTAGGCGCCCACGCCGGCCATCAGCCCGCCCCGGAACCACTCGGAGCCGAACAGGTAGCCGACCGCCAGGTCCCCCGCCACCGTCCGCAGGCTCGGGCTGTTCTCCGCCACGCTGCGAAGGCCGAACGCCGAGAGGCGTGCCTGAAGCACCACGCTCGACTCGAGCCGCAGCTCGCCGAAGACGTGCCCGCCCCAGGTGTCGAAGCCCTTCACCACGGCCTCGTCGGCGAAGTCGTAGACCGTCATGCCGCCGACGCCCACCGCGTACGTCTGCGCCGCGGCGACGTGCGACAGCGCGGCGGCGGCGAGCGCTGCGGCCGCCAGCCCCGACACGCGGGAAAGCCTGCGGGGGCGGCGGGTCATGCGGGCGCAGGATAGGGGCAGCTTCAGCCGAGCGTCAATGCTCATGCTGACCCATACGGATGCCCGGCAGCGCTCGTCTAGAATCCGGCCCGTGACACGAGCGGAGAGATGGGGGGAGTTCCCGCCGCTCGCTGCGTTCCTCTCCGTCTTCGTCCCCTCCCTCTGCGCAAGCTGCGAACAACCACGCGCCGGCCTCGGCGGCGCCGGCGTCTGCGCCGCCTGCTGGGGCTCGGTGCCCGAGCTTCCGCCCGCCACCTGCTGCCGCGCCTGCGCGCTGCCGGACGCCGGCGACCCGTGCCCCGATTGCCGCCGGCTTCCGCAGCCCATCGGCCGCGGCGCCGCCGCCGCACCCTACGCCGGCCCGGCCGCGGCCATCGTGCGCGCCTACAAGTTCCGCGGCTTCGACCTGCTGGCCCCCCCGCTGGCCGCGCGCATGGCGGCCGCCGCCGCTCGCTTCGGACTGCTCGAGGACCGGCGCGGCACCGCGCTGGTGCCGGTCCCCTCCACCGGTCGGCGCAACCGCGAGCGAGGCTACGACCCGGCGCTGCTCCTGGCGCTGGAGCTGGCGCGGGCGCTGAGGCTGCCGGTCGCCTCGCCTCTCCGCCGCGTCCGCGACACCGCCCCGCAGTCGAGCCTGCCCGCCGCGCGGCGGCGGGCGAACGTGGCCGGCGCCTTCGAGGCGCGTCGCCCGCGCCACCGGCGGCTGCTGCTGGTGGACGACGTGCTCACCACCGGCGCCACCGCGTTCGCCGCCGCCCTGGCGCTGCGCACCGCCGGCGCCGAGGAGGTCGACGTCCTGGCCTTCGCGCGCACCCCCGATCCCGACGACTTCCGATACCCGCATCCGAGCGGGGAGCGAGGGAAGCCTTCATGAGCCTCTTCGACAGCCTCGTCGTCAGCTCCCTGCCGCTGGTGCCCAAAGGGGTCGTGAAGCGCTTCGCGTCGCGCTACGTCGCCGGCGAGACGCTGGAGCACGCGATCGCCGTGGTGAGAGAGCTCGCCGCCGAAGGAGCCATGTCGACGCTCGACGTGCTCGGGGAGAGCGTGACCCGGCGAGAGCAGACCGAGGAGACGCGCGACGAGTACCTGCGCGCGCTGGACGCCATCCACGCGTCGGGGCTCCCGGCCAACGTCTCCATCAAGCCGACCGCGGTCGGCCTCTCGATCGACCGGGCGCTGGCGCGGGCCAACTGCGCGGCGATCTGCGCCAAGGCCAGAGAGAAGGGGACCTTCGTCCGCCTCGACATGGAGGACTCCCCCTTCACCGACGCCACCATCGACCTCGCGCTCGACCTGCAGGCCGAGTTCGGCGACGTCGGCACGGTGATCCAGGCCTACCTGCGCCGGAGCCTCAAGGACCTCGACCGGCTGGGCGCCGCGCGCATGAACCTGCGGATCTGCAAGGGCATCTACGTCGAGCCGCGCCGGCTGGCCTACAAGGACCGGCAGGTGGTCATCGAGAATTACGGCGACCTGGTCGCCAAGCACCTCTCGGCCGGCTGCTACACCGGCATCGCCACCCACGACGAGGCGTGCGTGCAGAAGGCGCTCGCGGTGATCGACCGGCTGAAGCTGCCGCGGGAGAGCTACGAGTTCCAGATGCTGCTGGGAGTCGACCCGCTGCTCCGCCGCCTGCTGCTGGAGAGCGGGCACCGCCTGCGGGTCTACGTGCCCTACGGCCGCGACTGGTACCAGTACTCGGTCCGGCGGCTGAAGGAGAACCCCTCGATCTCGCGGCATGTGATCCGCGGCATGCTCGGGATGGGACCTTCGGCTAGCTGACGTTTTCCCGTTGACGGGCCGGTCTCGCCGGCAGGAAGATCCCGCAGGTCCCCGGTTGACACCCGTGGACAGGGCGCCCCATGAAATGTGAGCGGACTACCGCGGCTCCATTACTCGGCGCCGCTTTCGCAGCGGCTCTGGGATGGTTCGCGCCGCTCTCGACGGCGCAGGCCGGTCAGCCGGTCCAGCCCGCTCTGACAGAGCTGGGCGCGCCCCTCTCCGGAATCGTGCGCGCCGGCGGGAAGCCGGCAGCCGGTGTGACCCTCCTGGTGCGCGGCGTCGTTGGGGGCGTCACCTCCGTCCTGCAGACCGTCCGCACCGACTCCGAGGGGATGTTCGTCATCCCCGGCGCCCGCCCCGGCATCTACTCTCTTGTGCCGCTCTCCTCGCGTTTCCGCCCGACGGTGGCGCGGGTGCTCCATCGCGCCGAGCAGAGCCTGGTCTCCTTCGTGAACGTCGACCTCGAGCCCAGCACCGCGCTTCCCAAGTCGACGCTCGGCGCGGCCGACCCCTGGGCGGCGCGGGCCATCGTCGTCGGCGACGTCCTGCGCGAGACCGAGGTCGTGCTGGGTGAGGATTCCTCCAGCGAGGGCCTGCCGGCTGCTTCCTCGGTCCTCGGCGAGGCGCGCGGCGGCGAGGTGACTCGTATCCCGGTCCACGCCTCCGTCTCCTCGGTGGCCGGCGTGGAGACCGAGCGCGGCACCACCGTCTCCAAGACGTCGCTGGACATCTCCGGCAAGCTCGGCGAGCGCTTCCGCTGGGACCTGGAAGGGGACTACCAGCGCAGCTCGCTCGGCGAGAACGTGGGGGATTCGTCCCATGTCGCTCTCGGGCTGGCGCCGAGCCCGAGCCAGGAGTTCCGTGTCGCATCGCGGCGCGACGTCCTTCCCGACGACGCCGACGGCTTCCGCTCCCGCTACAGCGCGCACTCGGTGAACTGGTCCGGCCGCACCAACGCCGGCACACAGGCCTCGGTCTCGGCGCGTATGGTGACCGAGTCCAACCTCGTGCGCAGCAGCCCCTCGGCCGACCTCTTCGCGCCGTCCTCCCGCGCCTTCGAGGTGAACGCGCGCTACCGCACCGGCCTCGACGACGGGAACGTCGCGATGGTACGGGTCGACGTCGGCTACCGGACGCTGTCGGCCAGCACCACGAACGCGATGCTCGACCGGGAGACACGGGTCGGCGGCGGAGCCTCGGTGCGCCTCTTCCAGATCCTCGTGCTCGAAGGGGGCGCGACCGGAGACTTCTCCGAGCGCACGCAGGGCGTCACCCCGGAGGTGTCGCTGGCCATCGAGATGCCGAACGCCAAGGGCTCCACCAAGGCCTACGCCCTGGTGTCCAGGCGCTACGAGCGCCGCGGCTACGACGGCCTGCGGCTCGGCTACGTGGGCGGCGACGTGGAAGACCTCTCGCGCCTCTCGCGCACCATGCTGCGCTGCGGCCTGCGCTACGAGGAGACCGGGGGCGCCGGCTTCTGGGTCGAGGGGGCGCGGCGCGAGATCGCCGGCACCTACCGCTACATCCTCGACCAAGACGTCGTGGATGGGCTCGACTCGCTCTACTTCCTCAACGACGACGTGGCGACCGAGATCAACTCCGGTGCGACGTTCCGCGTCGGCCAGGGGCTCAGCGGCCGCCTGACCGCTCGCGGGGGCCTGATCCGCGGCGAGCGCGTCGCGGTGATCAGCCAGGACGAGGCCACCTACGCGATGCTGGGTACCGCGATCCAGGTGCTGGCCACACAGACGACGGTAGGCGTCGGCTACCGCAACGTGTCGCAGACGTTCTCGCGCTCCGATACCGAGGTGCGGAACGACCTCTCGGCGATCGACTTCTCGCTCACGCAGACGATCCCGATCGCGGCGCTGCGCAGCTTCGGCAGCGAGCTGCGGGCCCTGGTGACGCTCGAGCTCGGCACCCGGCGTGAGGGGACCTCGCCGGAGCGCGCGAACAAGCAGCTGGCGGGCGGCCTCTCCTTCGCGTTCTGAGGAACTCGGGGGAACCCGCCAGGCTTCGGGTTCCCCCGAACCCCCTCCGCAGCCAGGCTGGCGCCGCCGGTCCTCGTGGGACCAGCGTCCGATACGGAAACCCGTAGAGCGGTTCAACGTCCCGCCGAACGTGTGCTAACGCACATCGTTCTTGACACGTAAATCACTATAGGTACTGTACTTACGTACATTCAATAATCCGGATTGATGGCACTCCTCTTGCGTGCCCCTCCGCACGATGAGGTGGAAGGCGTCAGGGGCGCTCGCTCGCGGCGTGCTTTTCGCCGTTTTCCTGCTGGCGCTCTACCCCATCTCGACCTCGGCCTGGCGGAAGGTCCGCACGTTCGGGAAGGCGGATGTCCTCGTCTCGGTGGACGAGTTCGGCCAGAGAGTCCGGCGTGTGGGCAGCTCCGCCACGCGCTTCGGCCTGGCCCCCGGAGACGTCGTGGTGCTGGTGGACGGCGTCCCGGCCCTGCGCGTCCCTGACCTGACGAGTGTGCTGGCCAAGCAAGCGACCACCCTGACCGTGGTGCGGGACGGCACCACGCTGTCGCTGGCGACGCAGCCCGCGCCGGCCCCGTGGGACTTCCGCTACCTGTTCCTGGTCTTCGTGGGGGCAGCGTTCTACCTGTCGGGAGTGGTGGCCGTCCATCAGGCCCGCCACACCCCGCGGCCCGGCGAGAGCTACGCCTTCGCCGGCTTCGCGCTGGCGGTCGCGATCGTCCTGGAAGTCACCCCGGCGCCGCCGTGGGACGCCTTCTACCGGACCTCCACGCTCCTCGAGGAGCTCGCCCGAGCGCTCTTCCCCGCGCTGCTCCTGCAGCTCGTGCTGACGTTCCCACGGCGCGCGCGCCACGTGCCGCTGCCGCTCCTCTACCTGCCGCCGGCGGCGCTCTTCGCCTACGCGCTGCGTCTCTACCTCCTTCCGCAGGCCGGTCAGGAGGCCACCGAGCTCATCGAGCGGCTGGACGCTCTGCAGGGGCTCTGGATGAGCCTCGCCGCGGTCGCCGGCGCCGCGCGCCTCCTCTACCTTTCGCGAAAGAAGATCGACCTCCTGACCGAGAAGCAGATCCGTTTCCTGCTGCTCGGCACGGCGGTCGGCCTCGTGCCGCTCTGCCTGCTCGACCTGGTGCCTCGACTGCTGGGGACGACCGTGCCGGTCCTCTCCTCGCTCTCGCTGCTGCCGCTGGCGCTCGCGCCGCTGGCGTTCCTGGCCGCGCTCACCCGCTACCGCCTCTGGGACGTCGAGGTGCTGGGGCGCGAGACGGTGGCCCTCCTGGGAGCGGTCTTCGTCGGCGCCGGCTTCTTCACCGCCGGCGAGCTCGTGCTGGCGCACCCGGTCAGCATCGGGATCCCCTACCTGAAGGGCTCGCTGCAGACCGCGGCCGGCCTCCTGATGGCGCTCAGCTTCGTGCCGGTGCGGCGCGGCCTCTCGGCGGCGCTCGCCAAGCTGCAGTACCGGGACGCCTGGAAGGAGCGCGAAGGTCTCCTGTCGCTGGTGCGCGAGCTGCCGCTGCCGAGGCGGCTGCCCGAGGTCGAGCAGCTGCTGGTGACGCGCATCGCCTCCGGGCTCGGCGTCGCCCCCACCGCGCTCCTGACGGTGCGCGAGGACGGCACCGTGGACGGCTCGCGCGTGGACGGCGGCGGCGGCTTCCTCCTGGCCGACCTCCCGGCCAGCTGCCGCGCCCGGCCGACGCGCCTCTCGCTCTCGGACTTCTCCCCGGCCACGCTGGCGGTGACCCGCCTGCGCCGCGCCGGCTTCCGCACGCTGGCGCCTCTGGCCGTCTCCGGACGTCTGCTGGCGCTGTTCGCGGTGGGCGACCGGGACGGCCGCGTGCCGCTCTCCCTGGACGACCAGGAGCTCCTGGAGACGATCCTGGCCCCGGCGGCGCTGGCTCTCGACCACGCCCGCCTCTACGACGAGCTCGAGCGGCAGGCGGACCGCTACCGCTCCCTGAAGGAGTTTCACGAGGACGTCGTCTCCGGGTCGGCGGCGGCGATCGCCGCGACCGATCACCAGGGGCGTTTCACCTCGGTCAATCCCGCCTTCGCGCAGCTGGTGGGAAAGCGGGAAGCCGAGCTGCTGACGCTCCACGACGCCGAGCTCTTCCCGCCGCAGCTCATGGCGGCGGTGGTGAGCGCAGGGCGCGTCGAGGTGGACTTCGGCTCCGGCTCCCGCATCGTCGACGCGGCGGTGTCCCCGTTCCCGGGCGCGCTGCCCGGCTCCATGGCACGCGTCTGGGTGCTGCACGACGCCACCGAGACCACCCGCCTGGAGCGGGCCCTGGCCGACCGCGAGCGGCTCGCGGCGCTGGGGACGCTGTCGGCCGGCGTCGCGCACGAAGTGAACACGCCGCTCACCGGCGTGGCCAGCTTCGCGCGCCTCCTGATGGAGGAGATCCCCGAGGAGGACCCGCGGCGGCGCCTGGTGGAGAAGATCGAGCGCCAGGCGTTCCGGGCCTCCCGGCTGGTCGGCAGCCTGCTCGACCTGGCGCGGGGCCGACCGCGCGATCTGACGCCGCTGGATCCGGCGGCGCTGGCGCGGGAGGCGGCGAGCGCGCTGGAGGACGAGCTGGCGGCGCGCGGCCTGGGGCTCGAGGTCGCCGTTCCCGAAGGGCTTCCGCAGGTCACCGGCCACGCCGACGCGCTGGTGCAGGTGCTGGTGAACCTCCTCAAGAACGGCATGGAAGCGGCCTGCGTCTCCTCCGACGGGCAGCTGGGCCTCGCGGTGCGCGCCGAGGACGGGGGCGTCTTCTTCGACGTCGCCGACAACGGTCCGGGCATGACCGAGGAGCAGGCGGGCCGGGTGTTCGAGCCGTTCTTCAGCACCAAGACGGCCCAAGGCGGCACCGGGCTGGGGCTGGCGATCGCGCGGGATATCATCCGCGCCCACGGAGGAACGCTCAGCGTGGAGAGTGCTCCTGGCCGCGGCTCGCGGTTCTCGGTCAGGCTCCCGGCAGCCACGGGGAACGTGACGGCATGACGATCCTCATCCTCGACGACGAGCCGGTCATCCGCGAGGTGCTGGCCACCGTGCTCGGCAAGGCCGGCTACAAGACGCGCGAGGCCGCGACCGCGGCCGCCGGCCTGGAGCGCCTGGCCAAGGAGCCCGCCGACCTCCTCCTCCTCGACCTCATGCTGCCGGACCGAGCCGGGCTCGACGTGCTGGGCGAGGTCAAGACGCGCTGGCCCGACCTGCCGGTCATCGTGATCACCGCCTACTCGTCGGTGGAGAGCGCCATCGCGGCCATGCGCGAGGGAGCGTTCCACTACATCCCCAAGCCCTTCCGCAACGAAGAGGTCGTCCACGTCGTCAAGCAGGCTCTGGAGAAGCGCCGGCTGGTGGTCGAGAACCGCGTGCTGAAGGCGAAGCTGGGCGAGTCCAACGGGCTCTCCGAGATCGTCGGCCGCTCGCCGACGATGGAGCGGGTGTTCGAGACGATCCGCCAGGCGGCCAATGCGCGCTCCACCATCCTGGTGATCGGGGAGAGCGGCACCGGCAAGGAGCTCGTCGCCAAGGCGCTGCACCGCCTGTCACCGCGCGCCGCCGGACCGTTCGTCACCGTGCACTCCGGCGCGCTGCCGTCGGACCTCCTGGAGTCGAACCTCTTCGGCCATGTGCGCGGCTCCTTCACCGGCGCGGTGGCCGACAAGAAGGGGCTCTTCCGCGTCGCCGACGGCGGCACGATCTTCTTCGACGAGATCGGCACGGTGCCGCTGGAGACGCAGGCCAAGCTGCTGCGCGTGCTGCAGGAGCGCGAGTTCATGCCCGTCGGCGCGGTGGAGCCGGTGAAGGCCGACGTGCGGGTGGTGGCCGCCACCAACGCCGACCTGACCCGTTTCGTCTCCGAGGGGAAGTTCCGCGAGGACCTCTACTACCGCCTCTGCGTCATCACCGTGCCCCTCCCGCCGCTGCGGGACCGCAAGGAGGACATCCCCCTCCTGGTCGAGGCGCTCACCGCGCGGGCCGCGGCGGCCAACGGCAAGCCGATCCCGTCGGTGACGCCGGGGGCGATGAAGGCGCTCCTCGACCACGACTGGCCCGGCAACGTGCGCGAGCTCGAGAACGTGCTGGAGCGCGCCCTGGTGCTGGGGCACGGGGTCATCGACGTGGAGCAGCTCCCCGACTCGGTCCGGCGTGCCTCCCCGCGCACCCCGTCGCTGCCGACCGAGGGGGTCTCGTTCAAGCACGCGGTGGCCTCCTACGAGCGCTCGCTCCTGACCGCGGCGCTGCAGCGCGCCGGCGGCGTCCAGAAGCGCGCCGCCGAGCTGCTGGGCCTGAAGCCGACGACGCTGAACGAGATGCTCAAGCGCCACGGACTGCTGCCACGCGACGCCCGCGAGGACGTCGACGTGGCGGCGGCCGAGGCCGGAAGACTCTAGGCTGTCAGACCGGGTCGCCGGAGACTTGGCGGAGGCGATCTCCGCGGTGCCGGAGGCACCGCCCCAAGAACCTAGGTCGGCGACTCGGGCACGTCTCCCTCTGCGCGTCCGGTCCGGCGCAGGATGACCAGCGTCCGGTCGTCCGGGTAGGGCGTGCCGGCGACGAAGTCGGCCATCGCGGTGGTGATCGCCATCTCCACGTCCGGCAGCGGCTGCGTGCGGTTCGACACCACCACCTCGGTGAGGCGCTCGATGCCGAACTCCTCCTCGGCGGGATTGGGCGCCTCGGTCAGGCCGTCGGTGTAGAGGACCAGCATGTCGCCGGCCGCGAGCGTGATGCTGCCGGAGCTGTACTGGCGCGCCGGGAAGAGGCCGAGCGGCATGCCGTGCGAGTTGAGCAGCTGGTGCGTGCCGTCGGCCCGCACCAGGATGCCGGGGTTGTGCCCGGCGTTGGTGTACTCGATGTTCCCGGACTCCGGGTCGTAGTGCGCCTCGAAGAAGGTGATGAACTTCTCGGGGCTGGTGCGCGCGTGGACGAAGTCGTTGATGCGGCGGCAGAGCTTGTCGGGCGGGAAGTTCTCCCCCGCCCAGGCCTGGAAGACGGCCTGCACCGCGGTCGCCAGGATCGACGCGCCCATCCCCTTGCCGCAGACGTCGGCCACGCAGACGTCGACGGTCTTGTCGGCGCGTTCGAAGAAGTCGTAATAGTCGCCCGAGACCGTCCGCGAGGGCAGCGTGCGCCCCAGAAGCTCGGTAAACGGAAGGGTGGGCTCCTTCTCCGGCAGCAGGTGGCGCTGCACGTCCCAGGCGAGCTGCATCTCGCGCTCGATCCGCTGCCGCGCTGAGGCGTCCTCCTGCAGGCGGACGTTCTGGATCTTGATGGCCGCGGTGTTGGCGAGCGAGGTCAGGAGGCGGAGGTCGTCCTCGCTGAAGCTCTTCCGCCCCAGCCGGACCTCCAGGTAGATGAGTCCGATGACCTTCTCGTCGACGAAGAGCGGCGCGCAGCAGACCGAGGTCACGCCCTGCAGGCGGATGGAGTCGGCGGTGGCCAGCTTCACGTCGGTGGCGGTGTCGATCATCAGCACGCCGCCCTGCTTCTCGACCACCTGGTGGAGCAGCGTCTGCGAAAGCCGGATGTCGGACGGGTCGACCCCCTGGGCGAACTTCACCACCTCCGGCCGCAGCTCCCCCTTGGCGTCGGCCAGCATCAGGAGCCCACGGTCCGGCTTGAGGTAGGTGAAGACCTTCTCCACGATCAGCGACAGCAGCTCGGCCAGCGGCAGGTCGCCGAGGAGCGCCATCGACACCTCGTTCAGGATGCGCAGCGACTCGTTGAGGCGCGCCAGCTCCTGGGTCCCCAGCGACTGCTGCTTGACCTGCGCGTGCTGGAGGAGCTCCTTGGAGGAGCGGAAGAGGGTGACCTCGGACGGGACCTCCCGATCCACCTTCTCGATGACGACGCGGGTCGTCGACTCCTCGGAGATCTCGATGACTGTCTCGCCGAGGGTGATCCGGTCCCCCGGCTGGATCGGCGCCGGCTCGCCGATGCGGCTGCCGTTGAGCGAGGTGCCGTTGCGGGAGCCGAGGTCGACCAGGACCGCCCGGCCGTCGTGCCCCTCGATCTTGGCGTGCACGCGCGAGAGCGTGCGGTCGGCCAGCGGCACGTCGTTCGTCGACGACCTTCCGAGGGTGATGACCGCGCGGTCGAGTCGAATGCGCCTCGGTGGCTCGCCGGGCACCCGGACGTTCAGTACAAGCATCGACGAACGAGTCTAGCAGTCCCCCGAACCCCTCCGCGCGGCCAGGATTCCCCTCGTGGTACCCTACGCGGCTCGCCCAGAGGCTCACCAAGCGGCCCGGGCGCCAGGAGCCCTTCCCATGAAGCCGAAGATCCACCCCGAGTACAAAGAGGTGACCGCGCATTGCGCCTGCGGGAACACCTGGAAGACGAAGAGCACCAGGAACGAGCTGCGCCTCGAGATCTGCTCGAGCTGCCACCCGTTCTTCACCGGCCGCGCCAAGCTGGTCGACACCGAGGGCCGCGTCGAGCGCTTCCAGAAGCGCTACGCCAAGTCCACCGCCGCCAAGAAGGCGGCGGAGACGGCCAGCGCGTAAGAGAGCCTTCTTCCGAGCACGCCACGCCCGGCCAGGGGGTCTGGGGGAGCGGTCTCGGAGCTCCCCCAGAACGTAGATGTTCGAGAAGCTAGCGGAGATCGAGCGGAGGTACCTGGAGCTGGAGGCGCGTTCCCAGGCGCCCGAGGTGATCTCCGACCGCACCGAGTACACCAGGACGATCCGCGCCTACCGCGACATCCAGCCGATCGTCGAGAAGTACCGCGAGCGGAAACGGGTCGAGAGCCAGCTCTCCGAGGCCCGCGAGCTGCTCCAGTCGCTCCCCACCGCCGACGAGCTGCACGCCATGGCGCAGCAGGAGGTCGAGGAGCTGAAGGTGCGCCGCGACCGGTTCGACGAGGAGCTCCGGGTCCTGCTCCTGCCCAAGGACCCGAACGACCACAAGAACGTCGTGCTGGAGCTCCGCGCCGGCACCGGCGGCGACGAGGCGGCTCTCTTCGCCGAGGAGCTCTTCCGGATGTACACCCGCTACGCCGAAGGGCGCCGCTGGAAGGTCGAGGTCATCGACCGCAGCGACGCCTCCGGCATCGGCGGGCTGAAGGAAGTGCAGGCGATCATCGAGGGGGAGGGGGCCTACTCGCGCCTCAAGTACGAGGGGGGCGTGCACCGCGTTCAGCGGGTGCCCTCCACCGAGTCGCAGGGGCGCATCCACACCTCGACCGCCACGGTGGCGGTTCTGCCCGAGGCCGAGGACGTCGACATCGCCGTCAACGAGAAGGACCTGCGGGTCGACACCTTCTGCGCCTCGGGACCGGGCGGGCAGGGCGTCAACACGACCTACTCGGCGGTGCGCATCACTCACCTGCCGACGAACACGGTGGTGCAGTGCCAGGACGAGCGCTCGCAGATCAAGAACAAGGCGAAGGCGCTGCGCGTCCTGAAGTCACGCCTGCTGGAGGTCGAGCGCGAGAAGCAGGAGGCGGCCTACGCCGCCGACCGCAAGAAGATGGTGGGCACCGGCGAGCGCTCCGAGAAGATCCGCACCTACAACTTCCCGCAGTCGCGAGTGACCGACCACCGCATCGGCCTCACCTCGCACCGCCTCGCCGAGATCCTGGACGGCCGGCTGGACGAGCTGGTCGACCCGCTGGTCTCGCACTTCCAGGCCGAGAAGCTCAAGACCGAGCTCGCGTCTTAACGTCTCTCGAGGATGTAGACCGGCCCGCTCTCCCGCACCGCCACGCCGATCACCTCGAAGCCCTTGGCGAAGAGGGCATCGGCGACGCGCCGGAACCGCTTCCGCGCCGCGACGCACCCTTCGGGATCGGTCTCGTAGATGCGCGGCGCTCCGGCCGGGAACGGCAGCACGACGCGGCGCGCGTTGGGCACGCGCGTACCGGTGACGACCGGCGCGTCGGGGTCGTCGGCCACGCGCAGAGGGTGCCCCTCGGCGGCGCGCTCCACGATCGGGTCGTCCAGCCGCCAGGTCACCTCGAAGCGGTCGGTCGGGATGGCGCCGTAGATCCCGCCCATCAGCCCGTAGAAGTTGGGCAGGTAGTTCGCGACCGTCGCCCGCAGCTTGCCGATGTTGAGGGTGGCGTTCTTCAGCAGGAACGGGTCGTAGGTCCAGGTCACCAGCTTGATGCCGTGGTCCAGGCACCAGCGCCGCTGGAAGAGCTTCAGCTGCCCCGACAGGCCGCGCCCCTGCGCCTCGGGGCGCACCGCCAGGAGGTGCGAGTGCTGGCAGGGCTCGTCGCGGTTGGTGCGCGGCACACCGTGCACGAAGCCCAGCATCGCGCGCCCCTCGAAGGCCGCCGCGGTGAGGCCGCCGGAGTGCGTGGTGGCGATGAGGTCGCTGGCCGGCGACACCGCCCGGTCGGTGAAGCGCCAGGCGGTCTTGCTGATCTCCTCGGTCTCGCGGAACTCCTCGGGGCTCTTCAGCTCGCGGAGGACGATCCTCACGCGTCGACCTCTTCGAGGAGCCCGGCGATGAGCGCCGCACGCCTCGGAAGGTCCTCCACGATCAGGTGCTCGCTGCGGGCGTGCGCTCCGCCGCCCGACGGCCCCAGGCCGTCCAGCGTCGGGACCCCTTCGGCGGCGGTCAGGTTGCCGTCGGAGGCGCCTCCGACGCGCGCGTTGGGCAGGTCGAAGCCGATCGCTCCGGCGATCGAGGCGGCGCGCGCGTAGAGCTCAAGCGAGGCCGGGTTGGGCTCCATCGGCGGACGGTTCACGCCTCCCTCGATCTCCATGGCGACGCGCCCGTCGTAGGGGCGGTAGGAGGTCAGGGCGTGGGTCACCCGGTCTCCCTCGGCAGCGGTCCAGAGACGGTAGTCCAGCGTGAGCTCGGCGCGCTCCGGCACCACGTTGGTGCGCGTCCCGGCCGAGGAGGTGGTGGCCACGACCGAGGTGCCGACCTCGCGGTCGGCCAGCGCGTCGGCGAAGAGGATGAAGCGCGACGCCTCGAGGAGCGCGGAGGCCCCCTTCTCTGGCTCCAGCCCTGCGTGCGAGGCGATGCCACGGAACCGCACCCTGGCGAAGCCGGTCCCTTTGCGGGCGATCTTGGCCGCGCCGCGGTCACCGGCCGGCTCCAGCACCAGCACCCTCTCGCGGCGCCTGGCCTCGGCCACCAGCCGTTCGCGCGAGGCGGTGCTGCCCACCTCCTCGTCCGGCGTCAGCAGCAGCGCCAGGCCGCCGCGGGGCTTCACGTCCCCGCTGGCCACGGCCCGCAGCACCGCCAGCGCCACGGCGATGCCGGCCTTCATGTCGAAGACTCCGGGGCCCCTGGCCACGCCGTCCTGCACGCCGTAGGGCAGCTCGCCGAGGGAGCCCTTGGGCCAGACGGTGTCGAGGTGCCCGAGCAGCAACGTCCCTCCGTCCTCCGGCCCGAGCCGCGCCAGCAGCGCGTCGCCGCGCCCCTGGCAGGGCACCCGCTCGGCGCGCACGCCGCCGGCGCCGAGCCGCTCGACCAGCCAGGCGGAGAGCGCCGAGACCAGCGCCGCGTCGTCAGACGGGCTCTCGCGCGTCACCAGCGCTTCGAGGTCGGCCAGCAGCTCATCGCGCTGCGCGCTGAAATGCGAAAGGAGAGACGAGGCACGGGCGGGATCGGTCACGGGCGAAGCTCCTCTCGAGATGTGGTCACCCGGTCGAGCACGTCGCGGCGCACCTCGACGCCGATCCCGGGGCCGCCAGGCACCGGCATCAGGCCATCCTTCGCCTCCAGCGGCGGGGCGACGATGTCCTCGTCGAAGTAGCGCGAGGAGGACGAGGTGTCCCCCGGCTTCGTGAACCCCGGGAGGCTCGCGAGCGCCACGTTGTGGGCGCGGCCCACGCCAGCCTCCAGCATGCCACCGCACCAGAGCGGGATCCCGGCGGGGGCGGCGGCCTCCTGGATGCGCAGCGCCTCCAGGTAGCCCCCGACCCGCCCCAGCTTCACGTTGATGACCCGGCAAGCCGCCAGCGCGATCGCGGCGCGCGCGTCGGCCGCCGAGCGGATCGACTCGTCGAGGCAGATCGGCGTGGCGATGCGCCGGGCCAGCTGGGCGTGGTCGAGGATGTCCTCGTGGTGCAGCGGCTGCTCGATGTAGTCGAGCTGGAAGCGGTCCAGCTCGGCCAGATGCGCGGCGTCTTCCAGACGGTAGGCGGCGTTGGCGTCCACCGTGAGGACGATTCCCGGGAAGGCCTCGCGGACCAGCGCCACCCGCTCCACGTCGGCCCCCGGCTCGATCTTCAGCTTGATGCGGCGGTAGCCCTGGGCCACGTGCTTGCGGACGTTCTCCAGGAGCGCTTCCGGCGTCGGCGCGATGCCCAGCGAGACCCCGACCTCCACCGCCGTCCGCGTCCCCCCGAGCGCCGAGGAGAGCGAGACGCCTCCGGCACGGGCGAAGAGGTCGAAGAGCGCGGCCTCGACCGCCCCTTTCGCCATGCGGGCGCCGCGCACCCGCTCGGCTCGGCCGGCGAAGTCCCGCGGGGAGCCCAGCTCGGCGCCCAGGAGGTCCGGCAGGAGGAAGGAGCGCAGCGCCTCCCCCGCCGAGCCCAGTGTCTCCGGCGAGTAGAAGGGCCCCTCCTCGGCGACGCACTCCCCCCAGCCGGAGAGACCGCCGGAGGAGAGCTCCAGCAGCAGGAAGCGCTTGACGGTCGTCTCGCCGAAGGAGGTCTTGAAGCGGAACTTGAGCGGCATCTCCACCCGCGAGAGGACCGCCCTGTCAATCCGCATGGCGCGGGATTGTCTCACCGCCCGATCCGGCCGCGCCTCGTTTGACGGCCCCCTGTCCCCCCGCTAGGATCGCCCGGGCTCCGCCGCCACACAGCCGGTCCCAAACAGGAGGCTCCTTTCGCATGAAGCGTTCCGCTCTGCCCAAGATCGCGCTGGCCGCCGTACTCGCCGCCCTCGGTGCCGGTCTCCTCGTCTCCTGCGGAGGCGGCGACGACGAGGACGAGGACCGCCCCAAGGCCGCCGCCGCGAGCAAGGAGGCGGCGCCGGGCAGCGCGGCCCCCGCGGCGTCCGCCGCCGGCGCGATGGGCTCCGGCGTCATCAGCGGCAAGGTCGTCTTCGAGGGCGAGCCGCCGAAGAACGAGAACATCAAGATGACGGCCGACGCCTACTGCCTCAAGCAGCACCCGACCGAGGTCTCCAAGGACGAGGTCGTCGTCGCCGGGGACAAGGGCCTGGCCAATGTCTTCGTGTACGTCAAGCAGGGCATCAGCGGCACCTACCCGCCGCCGTCGACTCCGGTGGTACTCGACCAGAAGGGGTGCACCTACCATCCGCACGTCTTCGGGCTGGTCGCCGGGCAGCCGATCGACATCCTCAACAGCGACGCCACCCTGCACAACATCCATGCCTTCCCCGAGACCAATGAGTCGTTCAACCTCGGCATGCCGGTGCAGGGCATGAAGTACACCAAGAAGTTCGACAAGCCCGAGGTCATGGTGAAGGTCAAGTGCGACGTGCACGGCTGGATGATTTGCTACGCCGGCGTGCTGCCCCATCCGTTCTTCGGGGTCTCGGCCGCCGACGGCAGCTTCTCGATCAAGGACCTTCCGCCCGGCAACTACACGATCGAGGCCTGGCACGAGAAGCTCGGCACGCAGAGCCAGCAGGTCACCGTGGGCGACAAGGAAGCGAAGACCGTCGGCTTCACCTTCAAGCCGGCGGCATAGGAATCCCCTCTCGGGAGACATGGAGCAGCTGAAGCCCAAGGTGGTCCGCGTCACGACTCGCGTCGTGACGGTGGGCGTCTTCCTTCTGCTCATTGCCGGGGCCCTGGTGACGTCCACCGGCTCGGGGCTGGCCGTGCCCGATTGGCCGCTCTCCTACGGCAGGCTGATGCCGCCCATGGTCGGCGGCATCTTCTACGAGCACGGCCATCGGATCGTGGCCGCCGCGGTCTCGACGCTGGTGGGACTGCAGCTGGCGATCGTGCTCTGGGGAGAGAAGCGCAGGACGCTGAAGACACTGGCGGCGACCGCCTTCGCGGCGATCCTGCTGCAGGCGATCCTGGGCGGGCTGACGGTGATCTTCCTGCTCCCGCCGGCGGTCTCCTCGGCGCACGCCGGCCTGGCCGAGATCGTCTTCGCGATGGCCGGTTCGCTGGCGCTCCTGACCTGGCAGGGCGTCGCCGACGGGAGCGCCTTCCGGCCGGGCGACGCCACGCAGATCGCCGACGCCTCGCGCCTCGTGACGCTGGCGACCGCGGTGATCTTCGTGCAGATCCTCCTCGGCGCCGTGGTGCGCCACACCGGCGCCGGCCTGGCGATCCCGGACTTCCCGCTCTCCTTCGGGCACGTGCTCCCCACGGGAGCCGAGCTCGCCAGACGGGGAGTAGCGATCCACCTCGCGCACCGCCTGGGCGCCCTGGCCACCGCGGCGCTCCTGGTCGCGGCGGCGCTTCGCCTGCGCCGGCTGGGCTCCGTCTCGCGACTCTTCCCGCGCCTGGCGCTGTCCTGGATCGTCCTCCTCGTCGCACAGCTCGCGCTGGGCGGCTTCTCCATCTGGTCGAAGCGAGCGGTGCCGGTCACCGCGGCGCACCTGGCGGTCGGCGCGCTCTGCTTCCTGACCGGCGTCCTGGGCGCGGTGGCCCTGGGGGTGGCGGCCCGGCGTGGCGCCGAGCCGGCGGCGGCTTCAGAGTCGCGCGCCAGGAACGCCGCATGAACAAGCTCCGCGACTACCTCGAGCTGACCAAGCCGCGCATCACGCTCTTCGTCGTGCTGACCGGCTTCGTCGGCTTCGCCGCCGGGCTGCCGGGGCCGCTGGCGCAGGCCAAGCTGCCGCTCCTCGTGCACACGCTGCTGGGGATCGCCTTCGTCGCCTCCGGCACCAGCGCCTTCAACCAGCTCTGCGAGATCGGGCTCGATTCGCGGATGGCGCGCACCCGCAACCGGCCGCTGCCGGCCGGCCGCCTGAGACCGCTCCAGGCCGGCGTCTTCGCGACCACCCTCGCCGTCGCCGGCCTCGCCGAGCTGTGGATCTACACGAACCCGATCACCACCGCGCTCGCCGCCGCCACGCTGCTCAGCTACGTCTTCGCCTACACGCCGCTCAAGACGCGCTCGCCCATCGCCCTCCTGGTCGGGGCCGTACCCGGCGCGCTGCCGCCCCTCGGCGGCTTCACCGCGGCGCACGGATCGATCGCCCCGCTGGGCCTGGCGCTCTTCCTCCTCCTCTTCCTCTGGCAGCTCCCGCACTTCCTGGCCATCGGCTGGCGCCACCGCCGCGACTACCACGAAGCCGGCTTCCGCATCCTGCCGGCGCTCGACGGCGATGGGACGCGCACCGGGCACCAGGCGCTCCTCTACTGCGTGGCGCTGCTGCCGGCCGCACTGGCGCCGGCGCTGCTCGGCGCGACCGGCCCGGTCTACGCGGTCGGCGCGCTGCTGCTGACGCTCGTCTTCCTGGCGGCCGCGCACCGGTTCTCCCGCGAGACCACGGACGCGGCGGCGCTGCGCCTCTTCCTGGTCTCGATCGCCTGGCTGCCGGCCGTCCTGGTGCTGTTCGTGGCCGACCGGGTTTGGTAGGCGAGGCCGCGCCGGCCGTCGAAGCCGAAGGGCTAACGCTCTCGTACGGGGAGCGCAAGGCGCTCGACGGCGTGTCGCTGCGGGTGCCGCGCGGCGAGATCTTCGCGCTCCTCGGCCCGAACGGCGGCGGCAAGACGACGCTCTTCCGCATCCTGTCGACGTCGCTGCCGCCCGACTCCGGCTCGCTGCGCATCGACGGGCTGGACGCGGCGCGCGAACGGCGGGAGGTGCGCCGCCGGCTCGGCGTGGTCTTCCAGGCCCCGAGCCTCGACCGCAAGCTGAGCGTCCTGGAGAACCTGTCCTGCCAGGGCAGGCTCTACGGCCTGTCGGGTCGCGAGATCGCCTCGCGGAGCCGCGAGCTCCTGGAGGCGCTGCGCCTCTCCGACCGTGCTTCCGACCTGGTGGAGACGCTCTCCGGTGGGCTGGCGCGCCGCGCCGAGATCGCCAAGGCGCTCCTGCACCGGCCGCCGGTGCTGCTCCTCGACGAGCCCTCGACCGGACTCGATCCGGGCGCCCGCAAGGACCTGCGCGAGCTGCTCGCGCGCCTCTCCGGCGAGGGGACCGCGGTCCTCCTCACCACGCACCTCTTCGAGGAGGCCGAGGCCGCCGACCGCATCGGCCTCCTCGACCACGGCAGGCTGGTCGGCCTGGGGACGCCCGCCGAGCTGAAGAGCGCGGTGGGCGGCGACGTCATCGCGGTGGCGACGTCCGGCCCGGAGGAGGCGGCAGCGCTGGCGCGCGAGGTGCGCGAGCGCTTCGGAGCCGACGCCGGGAAGGTCGGCAGCGTGGACGCCTCGGTGCGGCTGGAGCGGAAGGAGGCGCACGCCTTCGTGCCTCGCCTGGTGGAGGCGTTCCCCGGCCGCTTCCGATCGCTGACGATCGGGGAGCCGACGCTGGAGGACGCCTTCGTCGACCTCACCGGGCACGGCTTTCGCGAGCGCGAGGAGATCCACTGGTGACGGCGGCGCTGACGCTGGCGCGGCGCGAGATCGTGCGCTTCCTGCGGCAGCCGTCGCGCGTCGTCGGAGCGATCGCGCCGCCGCTCCTGATGTGGCTCCTGATCGGCTCCGGCTTCCGCGGCTCCTTCCGCGCGCCGGGTGAGGCGGCCGGCGGCTACGTCGCGTACTTCTACCCGGGCACGGTCGTCCTGGTCATCCTCTTCGCCTCCATCTTCGCGACGATCTCGGTGATCGAGGACCGCCGCGAAGGGTTCCTGCAAGCGGTGCTGGTGGCGCCGGTGGCGCCGCACCAGATCGTGCTCGGCAAGGTGCTCGGCGGCGCGGTGCTCGGGCTCCTGCAGGGGGGCGTGCTGCTGCTCTTCGTGCCGGTGCTGGGGCTGCCCTGGTCGGCGCGCGACCTGCTCTTCACCGTCGGCGTGCTGGCGCTCCTGTCGCTGTCGCTCACCGCGCTCGGCTTCTCCTTCGCCTGGTCGCTGGAATCCACGCAGGGCTTCCATGCCGTCATGAACCTGTTCCTGATCCCGATGTGGCTCCTCTCCGGTGCCTTCTTCCCGGTGCACGGCGCGCCCCTCTGGATGCGGCTCGTGATGGCGATCAACCCGCTGACCTACGGGGTGGCGGCGCTGCGGCGGACGCTCACGCCCGAAGGGGCGGCCGGAGCGCCCGGCATGGGCGTCGCCCTGGCGCTCACCGCCGGCTTCGCGGTCGTCATGCTGCTGGTCGCCACCGCGGTCGTCGCGGCGAGGCCGGGCGGTCCGTCGCGCCGCCGCGGCCGAAAGCCGTGAGCGTCCGCGACCTGCCGGCGCTGAACGCGGTGCTGAACGCGACCAGCGCCGTCCTGCTGGTGCTCGGCTTCCTGGCGATCAGGCGCAGGAGGATCGCGACGCACCGCCGGCTGATGACGTCGGCCATGGTCGTGTCGGCGCTCTTCCTGACCTCCTACCTGACCTACCACGCCCAGGTCGGCAGCGTCCGCTTCCTGGGCACCGGCACAGCGCGGACGGTCTACTTCGCCATCCTCATCTCCCATACGGTCCTGGCGGTGGTGGTGGCGCCGCTGGCCATCACCGTCTTCGTGCTCGGGCGCCGCGGGAGCTTCGCCAGGCACCGCCGCCTGGCGCGGGTGACGCTGCCGATCTGGCTGTACGTCTCGGCCACCGGCGTCATCGTCTATCTGATGCTCTACCAGATCTACCCGCACTCGTGACGACCTGGGGACAGCTCCTGGCCGAAGCGCGGGAGCGCCTCCGCGAGCCGGCGCATCCGTCTTTCGAGGCCGAGGAGCTGCTGGCCCGGGCCACCGGATTCCCCCGGCACCACTTCCACGGGCGTCGCCGGGAGGAGGCCTCCTTCGCTGAAGCGCTGCGCTTCCGTGAGCTGGTCGCCCGCCGCGCCGCCGGAGAGCCGCTGCAGTACCTCCTCGGCGAGTGGGAGTTCCTGGGTCGCACCTTCGCGGTGGACCCGCGGGCGCTGATCCCGCGCGGCGAGACCGAGGCCATCGTGGAGATGGCGCGCGCGGCCGCCCCGGAGGCGCGGAGCATCCTGGACGCCGGCACCGGCAGCGGCATCCTGGCGGTGACCCTGGCGCTGGAGCGGCCCGGTGCGCGGCTGTTCGCGCTCGACCGCTCGCTGGCCGCCCTGGCGCTGGCTCGCCACAACGCCCGCCGCCTCGGCGTCGCCGCGCGCGTGCAGCTCCTGGCCTCCGACTGGCTCACCGGCCTCGGCGCGCGCTACCCGCGCTTCGACCTGGCGGTCAGCAATCCGCCCTATGTCCCGCTGGCCGATCTCCCCCACCTCGACAAGACGGTCTCCGAGCACGAGCCGCCGCTGGCGCTCTTCGGCGGGCCGGACGGCCTCGACCCGCTCCGCGCTCTGCTGGTCCAGCTGGCACCGCTCCTCGTCGCGGGCGCGCCCTTCGTCTTCGAGATCGGCTACGGGCAGGCGCGCGAGGTGAGCCGTCTGGTGGACGCCTCCCGCGCCTTCGCGCTGGAGGACATCCGCCTCGACACCGCCGGGATCCCGCGCACGGTGCTGGCGCGCAGGGTGCTTCGGCCTACGGCTTGACCTCCAGCGAGACGTACGCGTTCAGGGGCGCTCCGATCGTGCCGGCCGCGGTGTTGAGGCCCCGGACGGTCACGTACCACCTCCTCAGGTTCCCGCTGTCGGCTCTCAGCGTCAGCATCGTCTCGCCGGTGTCGCCGCCGGGGCCGCGGGTGTGCGAGGTTCCGACCGCCCAGCGGATCGTCCGCGGGAACTGGAGCACATAGGACCCCGGGCCGCTTCGCGTCACGGTCGGCACCGGATTGAGCGACGAGAGCAGCGTGGCCGCCGGGTTCGCGGCCGTTCCGTCGAAGTAGATCTGGTACGTCGTGCCCGGGAACGCCTGGGCCGCCGCCGGACCGGCGGGCAGGATCGCCATCGCCGCCAGCACCAGCATCGCCGCTCCGAGCCGGCCCGAGATCGCCATTCCCTCGCCTGTTCTCTTCACTGCAAGTCTCCTCTTGGAGGCCAGACGTGAGTCGTCTCGGCCCTCGGATCGATCGACGGGCGCGCCAGCGGTTTTTCCACCGCCCCCCCCGGGGAAAAGCAGGCGCCCCATACGTCTACTCCAGTGAAGGCAACCGGGACTGGGGAGGCGCCGATGCTCGACCTGGATTCGCTGGCGGAGGGCTCCGAGGGATCGCGCCTCCTGCAGATCGTGCGGTCCGGACGAAGGCGGTCCGGCGGCTCCTCGGTGGAGGCGACCGGGCTCGAATCCGCGGATCCCCTGCCGGACAAGGAACGCCTCGGCCTGCTCGAAGAGGCGCTGCGCAAGGGCGCCGAGCGGCCGCAGGCGGAAGGGCGGCCCGAACCGGCGCTCGCCGAGCAGGTCCTGGCCGGCGCGCGCTCCGGTCTGGCCAAGGCGCAGGCCGGAGACACGCCTCTGTCGAACCGCGAGATGGTCGGCCTGGAAGCGGTCATCCTCACCGACGGAACCCGGCCGAGCCTCACCATCCACGACGGCTTCGTGGACCTGGCGTCTCCGGAGATCGGGGACTGGGACCTGGCGCTGCAGCAGTTCCAGGACGCCATACGGAGAGTCCTCCGCTGCGTTGGGCGCGTCGACGTGCCGGTCCAGCCCGGTTTCGCGGGAACCTGCTTCCTGGTCGCCCCCGACGTCGTGGCCACGAACCGGCACGTGCTCGAGGCGATCGCCTCGCAGGACGCCAACGGCGTCTGGACGTTCCGCTGGCCAGGCCAGACGACGGTCAACTTCGTCGGCGAGGACGGCGCGGCGCTCGGCACCCGGATCCCGGTGACCGACGTCCTCTTCGCCGGAGCGGATGCCATCGACCGCACCATCGACTTCCGGCACCTGGACTTCGGGCTCCTGCGCATCGACCCCGGTGCGGTGGCGGACTTCCCGTCGCCGGTGCGTCTCGAGAAGGACCTGGACGCTCTCGGCGAGACGCGGGAGCTCTACGTGGTCGGCTTCCCCGCGCGACCGAGGACGCACTTCGGCCCGACGGCGCCGGGGGCCGGCAGCGAGACGGCGGAAGTCATGCGGTCGGTCTTCGCCTGGAAGTTCGGCGTCAAGAAGCTGGCGCCCGGCGCCGCGGTGGCGGTCCCCGGCGCGCTCCCCAACGACGCGAAGAAGTGGGTCTTCACCCACAACGCCTCGACGCTCGGCGGCAACTCCGGCTCGGCCGTGGTCGACCTCGGTCTGGACGGGGCGCGGGTGATCGGCATCCATTTCGGCGGGGAGTCGCGCGCCCAGAACTGGGCGCACTCCTTCGCGGCCGTCCGCGCGGCCGTCCCCGACCACGGACAGTCGTACCTCTGACCCGCCATGCCCCCCGAAACCGCGATCCTCGAGCTTTCCGACACCATCACCGGCCCACGCGGTTCGGTGGCCAACGCCTTTGCCGCCGTCGCCGCCGGTCACGGCGATGCAACGCAGTTCGAAGCCGTCGCGGCTCCGGCGCGCACCGACGGCGAGGCCTACGCGCTGGCGCTGGAGTACATCCAGGGCCGCGGCCTCCTGCTGGAGCTGGTGCACGCGCTCCTGAACGCTCAGGTGACCAGGCCGGAGTTCGTGGAGCGGGCCAGGAAGCTGCTGCCGGCCGATCCGCTGCTGCAGGAGCTGCAGGCGAGCCAGGGTCCGGGCGCCGCCGTCGTCCACCCGGACGTCCTCATGGCGGTGCTCTCCAACGGCGCCCGCAACGTCTGCCGGGTGAACATCGACGGAGTCGCCCAGGGGACCGGCTTCCTCATAGCGCCCAGCCTGGTGCTGACCGCCTATCACGTGGTGCAGTCGCTGGCCGGCCCGGGCCAGCCGACGGCGGCCACGGCCTCGCGGCTCACGGTCGTCTTCGACGACCGCGTCGTCATCGCCAACGGCGTCGCCACACACCTGCCGTTGATCACGTTGCCGGTGGCCGACGACTGGCTCGGGGTGTCGAGCGGCTGCCTCCCCCAGGAGCTGGTCGGCACGGCCAACGGCGACCTCGGCTACCTGGACCAGATCGACCCCACCAACGGCCCCTGGGACTTCGCGCTGATCCGGCTGCGCAAGGCGCTCGACGTGACACGAACCGGACTGAGGCCGAACGACCTGATGGTGCAGCAGGACCAGGCCATCATGGTGCTGCAGCACGCGAACGGCCAGCCGCTGCGCCTGGCGTTCTCCAGCGTGAAGGAGGTCTCGCAGAAGCGGACCCGCTTCTTCCACACGGTCTGGACGAAGCCGGGCGCCTCCGGCGGCCCCTGTCTGAACATGGAGGGGCGCGTGGTCGGGATCCACCAGGCCGGCCCGGCGCAGCTCCCGCCGGCGGGCCAGCCGATCCCTCCCAACCGCGCGGTCCCGATCAAGCCGTTCGTGTCGCTGCTCCAGCAGGCCATCGCCGCCCTCCCGCCGCTGCCGATGCCCCTCACCAACCTCAGCGACGACGACGACCGGCATCCGGTGCTGGGGCGGGACCAGCTCCAGCAGTGGATCTTCCGCGCCGCGGCCGAAGGCTCCTCGGGCGGCGCCGTGAAACCGATCCTGATCGTCGCCTCGTCGACACCGAGGCGAGGCGCGCGCTTCTCCGAGCGGGTCCTTCGCGGGCTGCTGCCCGCCGACCGGCACCTGGTGGTGAGCCTCGACGCCGGCAATTTCGTCGGGCACACCCCTTCGCTGCTCGCCTCCGACCTGGTCAGCGCGGTGACCGGCCACGCTCCGTCGCTGCCGGGGAACGAGTCCGACACCTCCGAGGACGCCTGGATCCGCAAGAAGCTCGTGCCGGCCGCCCTGAGCGCCATCGGCGAAGCGCGCGGCGGGCGGCTGGTCTGGCTGGTGCTGCGCTTCCCGCCGCGGCTCGAGCTGCCGGATAAGACGAAGGTCCGCGAGACGCTCGACGCCTTCTACGCGGAGACCCGCCAGAACGACTGGATACGCCTGCTGCTGCTGGGGCTGGGGGGGCTGCTGCCCCCGCCTCTGGACCAGCTGGTGGAGCTGGAGCGGCTGCGGCCGCTGGGCGAGGAGGACGTGCTCGCCTACCTCTCCCGGCGCTGGACCGGCGACGGCGCGCTCGCCGACGAGGCGTTCGTCAGGGCCTTCGTCAGCACCGAGATGGGCAGGATGGACTTCGAGGCGGACGGCCACCAGGAGGCGGTCGTGGCCTTCGTCCGCAAGCTCGACGGCCTCTTCGAGAAGGCGCGCCGAGTCGCCGGAGGCGGACCATGACCGACTCGTGGGCGCTCGACGGCGCGTTCCTGGAGCGGCTCGCGCGGGCGACCCTGGGCGACGGCTTCCGCGAGAGCTCCCTGCAGGCCGGGCTCACGGCGCAGGCGTCCGCGGCGCCGGCGCCGCCGCCAAAGGCGTCCGACGCGGCCAGCGAGGCGGCGCTCGACCGGGCAGCCATCGTCGGCTCCTTCCGCCCGGCCGACATCGTGCGGGACGTCGCGCCGGCGGAGCGCGCCCAGGCGCTCTCCCCGGTGGCGCCGCAGTGCGACATCACACCCCGGGCCGGCGAGCGGCGCTGGGTCCTGCGCCGTGGGGTGCGGCGCCAGCGCCTGGCCGATCTCTGGGCGGACGGCGATCGACGGGCGGCGGCGATGTCGTCGGTCAAGCACCGAAAGGACGACGACGCCGGCCGTTACCTGACGTCGATCCTCCGCGACCGGGCCCTGCCGGCCATGCCCAGGACGGCCGCCCGCATGCGGGCGCTGCTGCAGGCGCTCGACTGGCTCGGCCAGGGTCTACCCGAGGAACGCTACGCCGCCGACCTGCGGCTCCGGCTGGCGCGCGTCTCGATCCGCGAGAGCTTCGGCGACCTGCTGAAGAACGGCTTCTTCGGACGGCAGCGCGAGGTGGCCGAGTTCCAGGAGTTCCTCGACACTCCCGCCGGCGGCACCGTGCCGGTCCTGGCGATCTCCGGAATCGGCGGCGCCGGGAAGTCGACCTATCTGGCCTTCCTCGCCCAAGACCTGCTCGACCGGCGCAAGGCCTCGGGCGGCGCGATGGCGCTGGCCGTCGACTTCGACCGCTTCGGCTTCGGTCCGAACAGCCTGCTGGAGCTCACCTTCGAGCTGACGCGGCAGATCGCCCTCCACGAGCCGGCGCTGACCGACCCGCTCAAGGAGCTGCGGCGCCGCATCCGCCGCATGGCGCTCGAGCAGGTCAGCGTGACCGCCTACTCCGACGCGAACCTGGAGTCCGCCCGCAGCGTCAGCGACGATCTCTGGCGGTACTGCGTGGAGCAGCTCGGCGAGCCGTTCGCCAAGAACGGGCTGACCGAGCGCGACATCGTGCTGTTCCTCGACACGTTCGAGCGTGCGCAGACGGTGCGCGTGGAGGACGCCGCCTCGGCCGGCAGCGGGGAGGCCGCCTCGTCGCGGATCGGCGTCTGGATCGAGACGCTGGCCTCCTGGGCCGACCTGCGCGGCCTGAGGGTGGTCGTCAGCGGGCGGGCGGCGGTGGAGCCGGCCTCGGTCCTCGGCCGGCATGTCGTGAAGACCATCCGGCTCACGGACCTGGAGACGGACGCGCGGCTCGAGCTCCTGGCGAGCCTCGACGTAGCGGCGGAGCTGGCACCGGCGCTGGCTGCGGCGATCGGCGGCAATCCCCTCCTGCTGCGGATCGGCGCCCGGCTGGTCCGGCGGCTCGACGAGCCCCGGCGGCAGGAGCTTCTCCGCGACCTCTCCGCGACCGCCGGAACGCTGGGCGCCGAGGTCGTGCAGGCGTTCCTCTACGACCGGGTGCTGAGCCACATCGGCGACCCGCGGGTGGAGAAGCTGGCGCATCCCGGGCTCGCCGTCCGGGTGGTGACCTGGCGGCTCATCCGGGACGTCCTGGCCGGCCCGTGCGGCCTCGGGACGGCGACCGACGAGGAGTCGCGACGCCTTCTCGACGCTCTCGCCGATCAGGTGTGGCTGGTCGACCGGCGTGGCGCGGCGCCGGACTGGGTGCTCGAGCACCGGCACGACATCCGGTCGCTGATGCTCCGGATGATGAGCTCCGAGCCGGCGGCCGGCGCCGGGGCGGGGCGGGCCGCCAAGGTGCGCGAGATCCACGAGCGGGCGGCCGAGTACCACGCCCGCAACGCGGACCCGGACCTCGACGCGGTCACCGCGCGGCGGGAAGCGGCCTACCACCGGATCCTCCTCGGCGACTCGCAGCTCGGCGACGACGACCTCCGGCTCGCCGGCCCGACGCTCGGTGACGACATGCGCCTGGTGCCGAGCTCGATGCGCACGCGGGTGAAGCTGGTACTCGGCGAGCCGCTCCAGATGGAGGACGCCGAGGCGGCACCGGACGACGAATGGCGGGTCTTCTCGCTGCGCGAGGGACGGGCACGGCTGTTCGACCACGACGATCCCGTCGCCGCGCTGGCGGTCTTCGCGCGGCGCCCGCCGCCGCAACCGGCCGAGCGGCCCTCCTGGTACCTGCGGGCGGTCGATACGGTCGCCCGCTGGGACGAGCTCGCCCCGGCCGAGCTCGACGCGGTCCAGTCCATGCTCGGCCCCGACGCTGCCAAGCCGCCGCAGGCGCGCGGGACGGAGCTGCTGGCGGCGTCCGGCAGCCTCGACCCCAAGACGCGGCGCCTCCTTGCCGAGGACCTCCTCGACCGGCCGGCCGCGCTGTTCCTGCTGCGGTTCAAGCGGCGCGAGTACCGCGAGGCCTTCGAGGGCTCGCTGGCCTTCCTGGAGAACCAGGACCCGTTCAACCGGCTCTTCGAGGGGGACGCGGTGCAGGGCACCGCGGTGATACGCGCTCTCACCTACGTGCGGCTGGCGATGGCGGCGGCGCGGATCCACGGCCAGGAGCTGGATCCGACCCGCTGGGACCGGGCGCTCTCCGCCACCGAGTCGATCCGTTCGGCGCGCCGCGAAGACCCCGTCCTGGCCGGCGAGCTGCAGCGGTTCAGCGCGCTGACCTCGGGTCGCCAGGGGCTCGTCGGCCCCTTCCTCACCTTGGCGCCGAGGACCTTCGTGCCGGACCCCGCCTGGCTCGAGGCGCTCCACCAGGGGCTGGAGGGGCTCGCGCCCGACAACGCGGAAGCGCTGTCCCGCTTCAACAGCGTCGTCGGCGGCCGCGTCGAGAAGGGCATGACCAGCAGCGACCTGCTGGGGCCGACGGCGGTGGAGTTCACGGCGCTCTATGGCGAGGTCTCGGCGCGCGGCATCCTCCCTCGCCCGCTTCCCGCCCGGCTCCTGACCGGCGACCGCCGGGAGTTCCGCCCGTCGGCGCGCTACGCGCTGCGCACCGCGTTCCCGACGGCGACCGATCTGAAGCGGCTCGCCGAGATCGCCTGGTCGCTCCTGCCCTGGAAGCCGATCGACCTCGAGCCGGCGCGCCTCTCGTCCACCGACCCGAAGGCCGCCGTCTCGCGGCTCGTCGACTACCTGGACGCGTCGCTCCGCCTGGGGGAGCTGCTGCGGGCGGCCTCGGACGAGCGTCCCGAGGCGCAGCCCCTGCGCCTCACATCCGAAGCGTTGTCCCGCTGGGATCAGGCCTTCGAGGCCTCCACCCCGCAGGCCTGACGAGCCGATTCCCAAAGGAGGCCCCGTGTCCGAGCGCAGCACCAAGGCCAAGCAGTTCCTCGACAGGATCCTCCCGGCCGGCGGGGTGGAAGCCGCCTTCGGCCAGCCGGACGCGCTGGAGTCGCTGGCCGAGAGCGCGCGGCTTCCCACCCCGGAGCGCCAGCTGGTCCGCACCACGATCGACAAGCTGCGCCTGGACCAGGAGCTCACGCCGAGCGAGCAGTTCGCGGTCGAGGCGATCATCATCCCCGACCAGCGACCGGCGATCGACGTCGTCGACGGCGACTTCACCGTCACCCACCCGCTCTGGCGGCACCTCGCCGCAGAGCCGATCAAGGCGGCGCTCCGCAAGGCGCTGCCCTCGGTCGGCCGTGTCGAGGTGTCGGGCATCCCCGGCCTCCCCTACGGCGGCACCGGCTTCGTCGTGGGACCCCGGCTCCTGATGACGAACCGCCACGTGGCCGAGCTCTTCAGCTCCGGCCTCGGCCGGACCGGGCTCTCCTTCCGCCCCGGTCTCCGCTCGGCGGTCGACTTCAAGCGGGAACGCGGACGGAACGTGAGGCAGCTCCTGCGGGTGCGGCGGGTCGTCATGATCCACCCGCACTGGGACATGGCGCTCCTCGAGGTGGAAGGGCTCGCCGATCGAAACCCGCCCCTGACGTTCTCGCTGGAGACGCCGGAGCAGCTCGCCGGACGCGACGTGGCGGTCATCGGCTATCCGGCGTTCGACCCGCGCAACCCGGCCGACGTGCAGAACCAGGTCTTCGGCGGCGTCTATTACGTCAAGCGGCTGCAGCCGGGGAAGCTCGGGGCGCGCCGGGCGGTCCGCAGCTTCGACCACGCCGTCTCGGCGATGACGCACGACGCCTCCACCCTGGGCGGCAACTCCGGCTCGGCGGTGGTGGACGTGGCCAGCGGCCGGCTGGTGGCGCTCCATTTCGCCGGCGCCTACCTCGACGCGAACTTCACGGTCCCATCCTGGGAGCTCTCGAGGGATGAGCACGTCGTCGCGGCCGGGGTGGCCTTCTCCGGCGCCGTCCAGACCGACGCCGCGGCCACCGAGGACTGGTGGAGCGCGCTGGAGGCCGCCGAGCCCGACAGCCGGCCGGTCGCTCCGCGGACGACCGCCGGCGCTGCCATCTCGGTCAGCGCCTCCGACGGCTCCACGATCACGCTGCCGCTGCAGGTGACGCTGCGAATCACCGCCGAGGCCCGCATCGCCGACACGGCGCCGACAGGCGAGGCCGACGGCACCGAGAAGATGGTGATCCCGGTGCACGATCCGGACTACGCGGCACGCCAGGGCTACTCGAGGCGGTTCCTGGGCCTCGACGTGCCTCTGCCCGAGCCGGTGGATCCGGACCTCTGCGCGCCGCTCGAGGACGGCAGCGGCTGCGAGCTGCGCTACCACCATTTCTCGCTGGTGCTGCACAAGCATCGGCGCCTGGCGCTCTTCTCGGCGTCGAACCTCGACGCGCACCGGAAGAAGAAGGCGCCGGAGCCGGGCCGCTCCTATTCGCGCAACGCGCTCGGCGGCCTCGGCAAGAACGACATGGAGCTCTGGCTCGCCGATCCGCGGATCGCCGGCGAGCACCAGCTCCCCGACCGCTTCTTCTCGAAGGACAAGGGCGCGTTCGACCGCGGGCACGTGGTCCGTCGCGAGGACGTCGCCTGGGGCGGCACCTACCAGGAGGTCCAGTTCGCCAACGGCGATACGTTCCACACCACGAACTGCTCGCCGCAGGTAGCGGGCTTCAACCGGCCGGACGCCAGCGAGAACTGGGGGGACCTCGAGAAGTACGTCTCCACGCAGGCCGGCCGCGACCGCCTGACGCTGTTCGCCGGTCCGGTGCTCTCGCCGGAGGACCCGATCTTCCTGGGCGTCGACGACAGCGGGCCGGTGCGCATCCAGATCCCGCAGCAGTACTGGAAGCTGGTCGTCGCCGAGGAGGGAGGGGCGCTCCAGGCGTTCGCCTTCGTCCTGCGCCAGGATCTGAGCGACACGCCGCTGGAGTTCGCGGTCGATGCCGCCTGGCGCGGGCACATGGTCTCGGTGAGCGCGCTGGAGGACCTTCTGGGCCTGGTCCGCTTCCCCGACGTCGTACGGCAAGCCGACCAGGCCGACACCGAGGCGGGCGAGGCGGTCCGGGGCCTCGCCGGGCTCGAGCTCCTGCAGCCCGCGCCGGCCGACCGGCACGAGCCGGAGCGCCCGACGCCCAACAGCGGCGACGACAGCCCGGCGGAAACGGCGATGACCGAGGCGACGACGGGCACGACCTCGCCCCAATCCGTCCCCTCGTGGCGCGTGGCCAGGTCGCTGCTGGCGTTGAGGCAACAGGTGAACAAGCGCGCCCCCCAGCGCAGCAAGGCCAGCGACGGGACCATCGGCGACGCCGCCCACGCGTCCCGCACCTCCGACCACAACCCGTGGGTGCAGGACGGCGCCACCGGTGTGGTGACCGCCCTGGACCTCACGCACGACCCGGCCCACGGCTGCGACGCCGGCGCGCTCGCCGAGGCGATCCGCGCCGGTCGCGATCCCCGGGTGAAGTACGTCATCTGGAACCGCAGGATCGCCAGCTCCGCCCGCGGCGACGGCTTCGAGGCCTGGGACTGGCGGCCCTACGGCGGGCCGAACCCGCACTCCAGGCACGTCCACGTCTCGGTCGTGCCCGAGAAGCCGGCCTACGACTCCGAATCGGTGTGGAGGATCTGAGCCATGCGCATTCCTGTTCTCGTCGTCGTTCCTTCTCAGACGTCCCTCGTCGAGTCGGCCCTGGAGGCGGCCACCGGCCAGCCCCCCAGCGTGCCGGTCGGTGCGGCGCTGCCGGCGGGCGTGGAGCCCGATCCGGAGTTCACTGCCGTGCCGCTCGGCACCGGCCGCCCCGAGACCACGGTCCTCGAGTCGCTGCAGCCGCAAGCGTCGGAATCCTTCGTGCTTCGCGGCTTCGTGGAAGCCGACTCGCAGACCGAGGTCCCGGAGGAGAGCGACGGACGGCCCATGTTCGCCGACCCGCAGATCGCTCCGTTCCTGACCTGCGGCGGCTCGCCGCCGCTGGGCAACGCCGCCACCGTGCAGGCGAAGCTGCGGGTAAGCCAGCTCGCCGCCAAGCGCCTCGACGGGGCCGGCGTGGCGGTGGCGATCATGGACACCGGCATCAACCTCGCGCATCTGACCGCCAAGCTCGGCAGGATCCCGGCGTTCGACGTGACGAACTCCTGGACGCCGGCCGGCGTCACGAACCTGCCGGGACGCCATCCGGTGGACCACGGCACGATGTGCGCTTTCGACGCCCTCCTCGCGGCGCCGGCGGCCACGCTCCTCGACTACCCGATCCTGGCCGGCCGCGCGCCGGGCGGGGCGGTCGTCGGCCGCACCATCAGCGTGGCGCTGCTCGGGTACGCGCAGCTCATCGCCGGTTGGGCGGTGGCGTTCGCTCCCGGTGGAGCCGCGCGCTACGGCGCGCTGGTCGTCAGCAACAGCTGGGGCATCTACCATCCGAGCTGGGACTTCCCGCCGGGACATCGCGGCCGCTTCTGCGACAACCCCAGGCACCCCTTCAACGTGCTGGCCGCGACGCTGGCCGCCTCCGGAGCCGACATCCTCTTCGCGGCCGGCAACTGCGGCAGCCAGTGCGCCGACATGCGCTGCCAGGGGCGGGTGACCGGAGCCATCATGGGCACCAACGCGCTGCCGGACGTGCTGACCCTGGCGGGCTGCGACACCGCCGACCTGCGCGTCGGCTATTCGTCGCAGGGGCCCTCGATCGCCGGCATGTTCCCGCAGAAGCCCGACGTCACGACCTACACGCACTTCCTCGGCTCGGAGGCGTTCGGCACCGGCTCGCCGGACAGCGGCACCTCGGCGTCGTGCCCGGTGGCCGCCGGCTGCGTGGCGGCCATCCGGACCCGGATGTCGCCGCAGAACCTGCCGCCGGCGAACCTGTTCGACCAGCTGCGCCTGACCGCGCGTCCTGCCGCCGGCCAGCTGGGCTGGAACGGGGACTACGGCCACGGCCTCCTGGACCCGCTGGCGGCGGCGCAGAGCCTCGGCTTGTGAGCCCGGCTCCGGAGACCGTCCTCGTCCACGTCTCGGGCTCCGACGGCCCGCCGTCCCTGGAGGAGGCGGCCCGGCAGCTCCGGGTGAGCGTCGAGGACCTCGACGGGGCGTTCGGAGTCGTCCCGATCGACGAGCGGCAACGCCTCTACTGCGTGAAGGTGCGCGCCGATCGCCTCCCCGACGACCTGGACGAGGATCGCGGGCCGTTCGCCGACCCGGAGATCGCCCCGTTCGGGCCGGTCGACTCCGGGCCCAAGCGGCGGGAGTGAGGCCAGCGCACCCCCGCTTCAGACCGGCTTTCCGCAATCCCCTTCGGGCGAGCCCACCGAGATCGGCGCGTCCGGCAGGAAGAGCCAGCCGTCGCGCGCCTCCAGGCGCGTGTGATAGCGGAGCTGCCGGCGCCAGTCCACCAGCTTCAGGGTGATGCCCTCGGGCTCCAGCTCCAGCCAGCAGAACCCGTTGTTGCCGACGTCCTTGCGCAGGCCGACGTCCTTGGGGAACCGCGGCGCCGCCTCGAACCACTCCACGCCGGCCACGTCCGCGGGCGGCGCGATCTTCGGCAGCGTCTTGGTGCCGTAGGGATAGCCGCCGTGACCGATGCACGCTCCGATGAAGGAGGTGCGCAGGCCGGGCCGGTGCAGCGCCGCGTAGTGCTCGTCTCCCCAGAACCAGAGGTCGACGAGCTTGTCGCGCAGCACCAGGTCGTCGAGGTCCTTGCTCAGGATCTTCTGCATCCCGCCCACGCCGTACGGCTCGTGCTGGCTCAGCAGGATGTTGATCTTCCTGGCGGCGCGCCCCTCGCGCAGGCAGGCCTCGAGCCACGGCGCCAGCCCGCCGGCCAGGCGTCCGTTGCTGGTGTAGTCGCTGTCGATCGCGATCACCTGGTAGCGCGCGCTGGAGAGGCAGAAGTAGGTGCTCTCCTGCTTCTGCAGCGCCGGGTGCTGCGCGCGCTTCCTTTCCAGGAACGCGAAGAACGGGACGCCGTTGTGCATCATCTCGTGGTTGCCGTTGAGCAGCCAGACCGGCATCTGCGGCAGGAGCGACGCCAGCGGCGTCACCATGCGCTGGTCGACCTCCTCCGGCGAGCCGGCGTAGTAGACGTCGCCCAGGTGGATGGCCTGGCCGGGGTTGAGGATCTGGATGTGCCGGGCGATGTACTCCGAGTGGTAGTAGCCGGTGCCCCAGTCGGAGAAGAGCGCCAGCGTCGCCTTGCCGCCGGATTCGACCAGCGGATAGCGGAAGCCTGAGGCATGGTCGGCGTGCCCGGGCAGGTCCGGCTTCCTGTGGTGCATCCGGTACCAGACCGCGGCCAGGAACGTCGTCGCCCAGTTCTTGACGTCCCCCTCCTGCATGTCGCGCCGGCTCGGCTGGATCTCGATCGGCGGGTCGTAGCCGGGGAACCGGCAGTGCTCCGGCAGCTCGAACGGCGGTTCGGCGGAAGCCTGCAGCGATTCCAGCTCGGCCAGCGCGGCCCGCGGCTGCGACAGGTGGGCGGCCACGACGTCGACCAGGTGCTCCACCTCGGCCTGGCTGGTGCCGGCGCCCAGGAAGTGCGGCGGATGATCGCGCCACAGGGTCGGGTCTTCCCGGAGGCGTGCCCGCAGCTCCTCCAGGACCTCCGGACCGAACGGCGGCGCCGCGACCGACTCCGTCGACGTGACCGACGTCTCCACGGCGCAGCCCAGCTCGAGCAGCAGCTCCTGCACGTCTCCGGAGTCGGCCGCCAGCGCGGCGGTCACCGCCGGCGCCTCCGGCCCGGCCGCCGGCGCCCCGGTGCGCGCCCAGCCCGCCTGGAGCACGCGCATGAAGTTGCCGCCCAGGAAGGCCTTCACCTCTTCGGGCTCGTAGCGGTGTCCCGGGTAGCGGCGCCGGGTGATCAGCTCCTCGGTGAGGTTGGGGAAGTCGGACGGCTCCTTCAGATCGCGGGGCGGGTTCGTGAAGCCGTCGAAGTCCGAGCCCAGCGCGACGCAGTTCTTGAAGCCGAGCTCGCAGAGGCGGTCGATCGTGCGGACGACGTATTCCATCGAGTCCGCCGGCCCCTTGAGCGTCCGGCCCATGAGCCAGTAGTTCATGAAGATGACGCCGATGACCCCGCCGGTCTCCTGGATGATGCGCAGCTCGTCGGCGTCCGGGTTCATGGGCAGCGGCGCCAGCCCGTGGAAGCCGGCGTGGCTGAAGACGAGCGGGCGCCGCAGGTCGGGCGGCATGCTCCGCCAGATCGCGTAGATGTCCTGCCGGGCTCGGGGCGTGCTGTGGGTGAGGTCCACCACCATGCCCAGCTCCAGCATCCGCCGCACGACCTTGGCGCCGTCGGGATGGAGCCCGAGCGCGGGGTCGACCGCCAGCGCGTGCCGGAAGCAGCCCAGCTTGCCGAGACAGTTGTCGTGCGGGATCCCCGGCGACGGAGGGGAGATGCCGTGGTCGTAGAAGTGCGCCAGCGTCAGCAGGCAAACGCCGCGCTGGAAGAAGTCCTCCAGGTTCTCCAGCACCCCACGGGAGCCCTTGAGGCTGTGCCCTCCCTCGATCGTGTGCAGGAACGCCACCTTGTTCGCCGCCAGGGCCGCGTCCAGCTCCGCGCGCGACTTGCACATCGCCACCGGCCGGCCCGCCGCGGCGGCGTCGGCCACCGCGCGCTCCATGAAGTCCAGCATCGCCCGGGTCATGTCGTCGGGCGGACCGCTGAAGAGCTGCCTGGCGCGGCGGTTCAGGACGCTGATCGCCGCGATCGCCGCGCAGTCGTCGCGCAGGGCGGCCTCGGGGATGTGCGTCGCCGAGAGGGCGACCCGGACTCCTCCCTCCAGGAGCGACGGGATGTCCACGCACATCGAGAACGGGTCGTCGGCGTCGGTGACCTGGTGAGTGTCGGTCAGCCGCTTGTCCTCCAGCAGGAAGAGCTTCAGCGGCGGATGGCAGTGCAGGTCGACCAGCGGCGCGCTCCGATGGAGCTCCAGGATCCGGGGATCGGGCATGAGCTCCTCCGCTGATCGATAGACGGCCGGAGCCGCCGGTTTTCGCCCCTTCGCTGGTACTCTCGGCGCATCGCGTGAACGTCGTGGAGACCGCTATCGGCGGCGCCCTTCTTGTCGAGGCTTCCGGCAGGCTCGACTCCGGCTCCTGCGCGCGACTCGAGACGGCCCTCCTGGAGCACATCGCAGGCGGCGCCCGCGCCGTGGTCCTCGACATCACGTCGGTGGACTACGTCTCCAGCGCCGGGCTCCGCTCGCTCATCGTGGCCGCGCGGGCCATGGAGAAGGCCGGCGGCCGCCTCCTCCTCGCCGGGGTGCGCGAGGAGGTGCGCCGGATCCTCGAGATCTGCGACCTGCTCAGGGTCTTCCCGATCCACGCCGACGCGGCGGTGGCGCTGGCGTCACTGGGCTGAGCGGTGCCGATCCACCACCTCGTCGCCGGCGTCCACAGCTTCAAGGCCAGCGCCTTCCGCTCCCGGCAGGAGCTCTTCGAGGGCCTGGGGCGCGGCCAGCATCCCGACGCGCTCTTCATCACCTGCTCCGACTCGCGCATCGACCCCAACCTGCTGACCCAGATGAGCCCGGGCAGCCTCTTCACCATCCGCAATGCCGGCAACATCGTGCCGCCCTACGGCCGCTCCAACGGCGGCGAGGGACCCACGCTGGAGTACGCGGTCCGCGCGCTCGGGGTCAGCGACGTCATCGTCTGCGGCCACTCGCACTGCGGCGCGATGAAGGCGCTGCTGGACCCGGCGAAGCTGGTCGACCTGCCGCTGGTGGCGAGCTTCCTGGAGTTCGCCGAGGGGACCCGCCGGATCATGTGGGAGGCCTACCGGAGCAGCGGCCGCGAGCAGCTGCTGGAGCTGACCATCCAGGAGAACGTGCTGGTGCAGCTCGAGAGCCTGCGCAGCTATCCGTTCGTGGCCGAGCGCCTGGACGCGGGAACGCTCAAGCTGCACGGCTGGTACTACGTGATCGAGACGGCCGAGGTCTTCCTCTACGACCCGGCGCGGAACGCCTTTACCACCCTTGACGGCGGTTGATGAGGTGGTGGCTAGTGCGGCGGCGCCTCGCTGGTCACCGCGCGGCCCGGCACCAGGAACCAGATCGGACGGCGCAGGAACGCCCTCCAGACCTGCTTGCGCAGCATGCGGCGGTCGGCCCCGGCGAGGTCCCGCGCCCGCAGCGCGACCCAGAACGCCAGCGCGAACGAGACCGTGAAGTTCAGGAGCCCGATGAGCAGCACGCCGGCCAGCGCGGCGGCCACCGCCGGCAGGTCCACGTTGCCGGCGTGCGCCTGGGAAGCGGCGGCCAGCGCCACCGAGGCGCCGGAGAGCGTCACGTGGCGCACCTCCAGCGGCACCCCCATGAAGCTCAGGACGCTGGGCAGGAAACCGAGCAGCAGGCCCAGCACCAGGAAGCCGGCGATCCCGCCGATGTGCTTGTCGGCGAAGCGGCCGACGGCAGCGGCTCCCCGCGCGCCGAAGAGACGGCGGCAGCCGGCGCTGTGGCGGATCGCCTCCGGCAGCGATCGGTAGTCCGCCCAGTTCGAGGTCCAGCCGGCCGCCATGCTCGAAAGCCACAGGAGCGCGCCGGTGATCGCCGCGAAGAGCAGCGTCCACGAGTGCAGCGGGTGGAGCGACTTCAGCGTGTAGCGCGCCGCCGCCGCGTCGATGGCCGGCCGTGAGGTCGCCAGGAAGAAGAGCTGGTCGATCAGCAGCGCCGTCGGGAGCGTGAGCAGCAGGTTGCCGGCGGTGGCCACCGTCTGCGCGCGGCAGATCCCGGCGATGAGGCGCACCCGCGAGACCGACGAGACGTCGCGGTCCAGGCTGCGCGCCAGCGCCGCGGCGGTCATCGCCGGCTGCTTGGACGCCAGGTTCCCGCCCAGGAAGTGGATCGCCAGGAAGCTGAGCGAGTAGTCGGCGGACAGCACGAGCCCCAGGACGCCGTGGGCCAGCCCCCACCCCGACACGAGGTACTTGATCGTCGCCGTGCCGGCGGTCACCGCGCCGCCGATCGCGGCCGCGCGGCCGATCGACCAGAACTCCGGCCAGGTGCTGGAGACGTAGTGCTCGCCGGTGTGGCCGGTGTGCTCGACCACCTCCAGCGCCAGCCGCTTGATCTTGGAGTGCATCAGCGCCCGCACGCTGCGCCGCACCAGGCTGCCGCGCAGGCAGGAGAGAGCGAGCGGGTAGCGGCCGGCGGGGTCGTCCCAGGCGGCCAGCAGCTCGTCGACGCGTGCCAGCTGCGCCTCGATGAGCTCGAGCAGGTAGAGGACCTCGGTGGAGACGCCCCGCTCGTCCAGCGCGTCGTGCACCGTTCGCAGCGCGGCCAGGCAGCGCCCGCGGCTGCGCTGCCAGGCGCTCCAGGCGCCGGTCGCCTTCTCGCCGGAGCGCCCTTCGAGGCAGGCCCGCACCAGGTGCGGCAGCTCCAGGAACGGCCACTCCTCCTCGCGCGCGCCGGCCAGCCGCAGCAGCGGACGCGAGAGGCCGGCCGCCGCCGCGCGCTGCGCGACCAGCAGCGCCGCGGTGCCGACGGCCTGCTTGTCGAGGCTCCAGAGAGGAGCGAACGAGCCGCGCACGTCCTCCGGCAGCGCCGCCAGCCAGTCCACGTCGGCGTGCTGCAGCCCGAGCCGGAAGAGCAGCGACGCGAGGTCGAAGCGGCCGTCCAGCCGCGGCACGAAGCGGTCCACGATGCGCGACCAGGCCTCACCCAGGAACGACGGCCGTGCCGGCAGGCCCGACTCGGCCAGGAAGCGCACCGCCGACGTCTTGCGCCAGACCTCGCGCAGGAACACCGCCAGGGGCCCGGCTTCACCCTCCGACGCGAGCCTGGCGGCCAGCTCGCGCAGGCGCGCGGTCCGCTCGTCGGCACCGCCGGCGAGCACCCACTCCACGAAGGCGTCGATCCAGTCGTCAACGGCCTCGCCGTCCGCGCCGGCGGCAGGCAGCCGGGCCAGGAGATCCGGCAGGTCCGGTCGGGACATGGGTGCGCCGATGTTACCCGCGGCCGGACAAGACGAGCCCGGCGTCGCCGCGCCGGCGGAGCTCCGGGCGTTCGCCACGGCACGGAACTCGCAAGCCTAAGATCCTCGCGTGGACGCTTTCCTGATTCGAGGCCCCGCCCGTCTCGAGGGCACGGTGCGCATCGGCGGTGCGAAGAACGCTGCGCTGCCAGCGCTTGCGGCCGCGCTGCTGACCGACGAGCCGGTCCGGCTGACCGACCTCCCCGACGTCGCCGACCTGCGTACATTGCGCCGGCTCCTTGAAGGAATGGGAGTGCGCGTCACCGGGTCGGCCCCTGGGCCGATGACGCTCGACGCTTCGGGGATCACCTCCACCGAGGCGCCCTACAACGTCGTGCGCACCATGCGGGCGTCCATCCTGGTCCTCGGTCCGCTGGTCGCCCGGTTCGGAGAGGCCTTCGTCTCGCTCCCCGGCGGCTGCGCGATCGGCGAGCGGCCGGTGGACCTCCACATCGCGGCCCTCACCACCCTGGGGGCGCGGATCTCGGTGGAGAAGGGCTACATCAACGCGCACATCAGCCGGGTGGGCTCCTCCAAAGGGAGGCTGCAGGGCGGCACCGTCAGCTTCAGCACGGTGACCGTCACCGGGACCGAGAACGTGATGATGGCCGCCGCGCTGGCCGACGGCACCACCACGATCGAGAACGCCGCGCGCGAGCCCGAGGTGGTGGACCTCGCCGAGCTGCTCCTGAAGATGGGAGCCAGGATCCAGGGAGCCGGGACGCCCACGATCGTCGTGGAAGGCGTGGAGCGGCTGCACGGCACCGGCGACGATCCGCACCCGATCGTGCCGGACCGCATCGAGGCCGGAACCTACCTGGCGGCCGGAGCCATCAGCAACGGCGACGTGACGGTCGACAACGTCCGCCCCGCTCACCTGGCGGCGTTCCTCGACGCACTGCGGCGCGCCGGGGTCTCCGTGGCGGAGACGCCGAGCACAGTCCGCGTCAGCGGCGCGCCGACCGGCGGGGTGGACGTCACCACCGAGCCCTTCCCCGGCTTCGCCACCGACCTGCAGGCGCAAGCCATGGCGCTCCTGACCCAGGCGCCGGGCCTCTCGCGCATCCACGAGACGATCTTCGAGAACCGCTTCCTGCACGCGGCCGAGCTGCGCCGCCTGGGCGCCGACATCCGGCTCGAGGGGAATACCGCGATCATCGCCGGCGGGCGCCGGCTGCAGGGAGCGCCGGTCACCGCTTCCGACCTGCGCGCCTCGGCGGCGCTCGTCCTGGCCGGGCTGGCCGCCTCCGGCGAGACGCTGGTGCGGCGCATCTACCACCTCGACCGCGGCTATTCGGGCATGGAGGCGAAGCTGGCGGCGCTCGGCGCCGACGTCACCCGCGTTTCGGGATAATCGCCGGGTGAGCGACTGCCTCTTCTGCCGCATCGCCCGGAAAGAGATCCCCTCCGCGGCCGTCTGGGACGACGACGAGGTCTACGCCTTCGACGACATCGCGCCCCAGGCGCCGACGCACGTCCTGGTCGTCCCCAAGCTGCACCTGGCGAGCCTCGCCGAGGCGGGAGCCGAACAGGCCCCGCTGCTCGGCCGGCTGCTGGGCGCCGCCGCCGAGATCGCCGGGCGGCGCGGTCTCCGCGACTTCCGCACCGTCATCAACAACGGCGCCGGCGCAGGCCAGAGCGTCTTCCACCTTCACCTGCACCTCCTCGGAGGACGTCCGTTCCATTGGCCGCCCGGTTGAACCGGACGGCGCTCGTCGCGCTCGTCGCGCTCCTCGCCTTGCTGCTGGGCGCGCCGGCGCGGGGCGCCGACACAGCGGCCCTCGAGGACGAGGTCGCGCAGGCCGCACATGCCTACGAGTGGCCGCGCGTGCTGGCGCTGCTCAGCCAGCTCTCCCGGACCGACCCGCAGCGCTATGCCGCCGGCCGCTTCGACTACCTCACCGCGCGCGCGCTGGCCGAGACCGGGCGCGCCGCCGAGGCGCTGCCCCGCTTCGAGCGCTTCGCCGGCACCGGCGACATCCTCGACGTGCCGGCGCGCCTGGCCGCCGGCAAGCTCCGCTTCGCGCAGGGAGACGGGCTCGGCGCGCTGAACCTCCTCTTCCCGCTGCTGCAGCGGCGCGAGGGGGCGGTGGCGCGCCGGGCCCTGCGGACCGCGCTCGACGCGCTGGAGACGAAGCTGGAGGCGCGCGCGCTCGAGCGGCTGCTGCAGGTGAAGCCGGCGATGGCCCCGCGCGAGAAGCGGCGCGCGCAGGCGCTGCGGGCCGAGGCGCTCGAGGAGGCCGGGCGCGCCGCGGACGCCGAGCGGCTGCGCGAGGAGCTCCTCGACGACGGCAAGCGCGACGACGCGGCGGCCATCGTCCTGGCCCGCGAGCTGAAGGGGCTCTCGATCCCGCAGCTCCCCGACCGGCTGCTGTCGCTCCTCGTCGACACCGCGCGGGCGCAGCGCGACATGGAGCTCGCCGAGCGCCTGGCCGTCGAGCGCGACCGGCGCGCCCAGGCCAGGGGGGACGCCACCGCCCGCTGGAAGGCCGGCTTCGAGCTGGCGCGCCTGCGGGCCGGGCGGGGCCGCTGGGGCGAGGCCGAGCAGGGCCTCCGCGCGGTGCTGGCGGCGAGGCCTCGCCAGTACCTGAAGCCGCGCGGCAAGAAAGACGACGGGCCGGGCACCGCGGCGTTCTTCGCACGCGTGCGCTTCAACCTCGCCGCCGTGCTCGAGAAGCAGAGCCGCCTCGACGAGGCGGCCGCCGAGTTCCAGCGCGTCGAGGCGGAGCGCACCGGTCCGGCGCCGCTGGCCGCGCTGCAGCGGGCGCGCCTGGAGATGCGGCGCGGCCGCTTCGAGATCGCCGAGAGCATCCTGGCCCGCGCGTCGCTCGCCAGGGAGCCGGGGCGCGTCGAGGGGACGCTCCTGCTGCTGACGAAGTACGCCGAGGCCGGGAACGCCCCCGGCGCCAGGAGGGCGCTGGCGCGCATCGAGGAGCTCCAGGCCGCGGCGCGGCTGCCGGAGCCGTGGCGCACGGAGCTCCCCTACTGGCGCGGGCGCGTCGCCCAGACCGCGGGGGACGTGCCGGGCGCGCTGGCCGGCTTCTCGGAGGTGCTGGCCATCCGTCCCTACTCTGCGGCGGGAGAGCTGGCTCGTGGCCGCCTCACCGCGCAGCCGGAGGCCGCGCTGAAGGCGTTCCTCTCCGGGCGCGTCTCGCAAGGCGTCGCGCTGGTGGACCGCGATCCGGCCGCCGCCAAGGGCCTGCTGCTGCCGGCCGCGCTGCTCGGCGACGCGGCCGCCAAGGCGGCGCTGCTCTCGGCCTATCGAAGGCTCCCGGCCTACGCGGCGGTGCTCGACGCGCCGGACTACTCCGACGAGAAGCTGCCGGTCCTCTGCGGCGACGCCGCGGCCTGCCGCCTCCTGCAGCTCGGTCTGCCGCAGGAGGCCGAGCCGATCGTGCGCGACGCGATCCACCTCGACTCCTGGGAGTCCTGCATCCTGGCGTCGCGCCTGGCGGAGACGGCCGACGCCGGCCCGGCGGCGCTGGAGGCCGCCGAGGCGGTGCTGCGGCGGCTGCCGGAGGACTTCCTGCTCGACCTGGCGCCCAAGGCGGTGCTGCGCGCCGTCACGCCGCGCCCGTTCGACCGGCTCTCGGCAGCGGTGGCCGACGAGACCGGCGTCCCGCGCGACCTGCTCTACGCGATCATGCGGCAGGAGAGCCGCTTCGACCGCGAGGCGGTCTCCCCGGCGGCGGCGCGCGGCCTCATGCAGCTCACGCTGCCGGCGGCGGGGGACGCGGCCCGCGAGCTGAACGAGGAGCCGCCCGCCTACTTCGACCTCTACGACCCGGCGCGCTCGCTGCGGCTGGGCGCGCAGACGGTGCGCAGCCTGCTGGTGCGCTTCCAGGGGGACGCTCCTTCGGCGGTGGCCGCCTACAACGCCGGCGGTGGGCAGACCTACCTCTGGACCGGCGGCGCCCGCGATGCCGGAGAGGCGCTCCTCGGCGCGATCAACTACGTGGAGACCCGCACCTACTTCCGGCGGGTGCTGGCCAACCGGCAGCTCTACCGCTTCACGGTGGGCAGCGTGCCGGGATCGCTGGCGCTGGCGGGCACGGTGGCCCCGGTCACGCCGGACTCCGCCGATAGACCAGGATCCGCGTCTTCGTCCGCAGCTCCGCCAGGAAGCGGTCGATCTCCGCGTTGAGCTTGCGCTCGCGCACCAGCGCCCGCAGCTCGTCCTGCACCTCGACCAGCGGCGCCAGCTCGGCCAGCCCGCGGCGGCGCGACTCGTCCCGGAACGCGCCTTCGTAGTAGGCGCGCACCTCCTCCTCGCTCACCTTCACCGTGGGCGAGAGCCGCTCGCGCACCCAGGTGTCGAGCGAGAGGCCTCGCCGGATCCAGCCGGTCAGCTCCTCGCGGGTGACGCCGGAGCGCGCCAGCAGCGCCTCGAACGTCTCGCCGCGCTCGCGCGCCACCCGCTCGGCGAGCTCCGCCACCCGGGCCTCCACCTCGCGCGGGTCGGGCTCGAGACCGGCGGTCCGGCGGAGCTGCTGCTCCAGCAGGACCTCGTCGACGCGGTCGTAGAGCACGCGGTCGCGGTAGTCGGCGTCGCCCTCGCCGGGGCGCCGCTTCAGCAGGCCGATCGCGGTCAGGCGGCGCACCTCGCTCTCCAGCACCACCTCGTCGCCGACCACGGCGGCGATGCGGTCGAGCGTGACGAAGGGCCCGGTGGTCGGCACCGGCGTCGCCTGGAGCAGCAGCAGCACGGCGATGGCGGTGAGCATAGAACCATGCTAGCAAGCGGTTAGCATCCGCTCGTGTCTGGCAAGCTGCTCGTGGTCGCCACCCCGCTCGGCAACCTGGACGACCTCTCGCCACGTGCCAGGGAGGCGCTCGGCACGGCCAGCGTCGTCTACTGCGAGGACACGCGCCGCACCGGCAACCTCTTCACGCGCTACGGCCTCACGTCGCCGCGCCTCTCCTGCCACGAGCACAACGAGTACCGCCGCGTGCCGGAGGTGCTCGAGCGGCTCGCCAGGGGGGAGACGGTGGCGATCGTCTCCGACGCCGGCACGCCGGTGGTCTCCGATCCCGGCGAGCGGCTGGTGGCCGCGGCGGCGGAGGCGGGCCATCGGGTGGAGGCGATCCCCGGCCCGTCGGCGGTGATGGCGATCCTCTCGGTCTGCGGCTTCCCGGCGGTGCCGTTCAGCTTCCTCGGCTTCCCTCCGTCGCGCCAGGGGGAGCGGGCGCGCTGGTACGCCGCCTACGCCGAGCGGAAGGAGACGCGCGTCCTCTTCGAGTCCCCGTTCCGCATCGTGGCGTCGCTGCGCGCCATGGCCGAAGCCTGGGCGGACCCGCGCGTCGCCGTCGGGCGCGAGCTGACCAAGCTGCACGAGGAGGTGCTGCGCGGCACGGCCTCGGAGGTCGCCGCCCTGCTGGAGGCGCGGCCCGGCATCAAAGGCGAGCTGGTGCTGGCGGTTTCAGGATCCGAGCGTCCCTAGCCGTGAGGCGCCGGGTTCCCCATTCTCAATGAGCTTCAGCCGCGGGTCGCCGGCCAGCAGCGCGTCGAGCCCTTTCCAGTGCACGTCCGGCTGCGCGGCGAAGGCGTTCAGGTAGAGCGCCACATCGCGCTCGGGGAACTTCCCCAGGAGCGCCCCGACGGCGTCGTCGATGACCGTCTTGCCCGGCTCGGGGATCTCCCCTTCGTACGAGAGGTGCGGCCCCTCGTGCGGGAGCCCCAGCGCGTCCAGGAAGGCGGAGACCAGGTCCGCCTTGGCACGCGTCAGCGCCGCCGAGAGCACGAAGAGCGCCAGGTCGTCGGCGCGGCGGTCGCGCAGCGTGCGCCGCACGTAGGACTTGCGGGTCTCCTCGGCCAGCTTGGCGAAACGCTTCAGCGTCAGGTTCTGGTAGGTGAGCACGCCGCCGGCGATCTTGTCGGGCAGATCGTCGTCCTCGCAGGCCGAGAGCACGATGTCGTCCACCTCGTCGTTCGTCAGGCAGCGGAACAGGCGATGGGGTTTCATCATGGGTCGCGCAGGATAGCGCGAGTTACGCGACAATGAGCGGCTTTGCTCATCCTTCACGGCGGATACCTGCCGTCGTCCGCACTACCCGAGCCGCCCGCCTTCTACCTCTGGGGAGAGGGGCATCACCGGGCCGACGCTCCGCGCGAGCGCTACCCGCGCGCGGCGGAGTGGGAGGTGCTGGAGCCGGCGCTGCGCTCGGAGCGCGTGTTCCTCGGCGGGCACGCCGCCAGCCGGCGGCGCACGCTGGTGATGGCGCTGCCGGCACGGCACGGGCGCGTGGTGCCCTCCACGCCGGCGCTGCGCGATCCCTCCGACTACGCGGCGGCCGGGGCCGCCACGCTGCGGCTGGTCGAGGTGCCGGCCCTGCAGCTGGCGCTCGACCGCACGCTCGACCTGCTGCTCCACCTGCCGGAGCTCCTGCAGGCCCGCCACGCCCTGGCCGGCGACGACCTGGAGTACTGGGCCGAGGCGGCGCGCTGGGTCTACGACCTCCTGCTGCGGCGCCGGGTCGCGCCGGCGGTGAGCGAGGGCGCGCTGGTCTTCCGACCGGTCCTCTCCGACCCGCACGAGAAGGAGCGGCTGGCGCGCTTCGCCGAGGCGATGCCCTCGGTGAGCCGCACCGCTCTCGGCTGGGCCGGCTCCGCGCCGGCCCGTGTCCCGCAGCACTTCCCGGCGGCCTCCGGCCTGATGCGCTCTTTCCTGGAGGACGCGATCGACTCGGCGGCGCGCGACTGCATCCGCGAGGTGCTGCCGGCGGAGCGCCGCCGGCCACAGGGCACCGGGCCCGAAGCGTCGGCGGTGGCCTCTCTGGCGACGCCAGCCGGCGAGCCGCATCCCACGCTGCCGGAGCTGGCGTCGCGGCTCCACGAATGGAGCATGGCGGTGCTGGAGGCGCCCCCGACCGGTGCGGCACGGCTCGGGGTCCGCCTGCACGCGCCGCGCCTGACGGCCGACGCGCCGCCGCCGCCCGAGGACGAGACCGGCTGGAGCCTCTCGTTCCACCTCGAGGCCACCGATGATCCGTCGGTGCAGCTCTACGCCGACGAGATCTGGGCCGGCGAGGGGCCGCGGCGCCGCCGCTTCTCGCAGCCGGAGGAGACCCTGCTGGCGCGGCTGGGCGGGGTGGCGTCGCTCTGCCGCCCCATCGCCCGCAGCCTCGAGGACCGCCGCCCGACCGGGGCCGCGCTCACTTTGGAGGAGGCGCATCACTTCCTCACCGCCGAGGCGCCGTTGCTGCGCGACGCCGGCGTCTCGGTCTACCTGCCGTCGGAGGGGAAGCTGGCGCGCATCGAGGTGCGGCTGCACGCGCAGGAGACCGCCTGGAAGAGCGGCGCGGTCACGCGCTTCGGCCTCGACACGCTGGTGGACTTCGACTGGCGCGTGGCGGTCGGCGACCGCGAGCTGACGCCCGCGGAGTTCGAGGAGCTGGCCTCCACCAAGGTGCCGCTGGTGACCGTCGGCGGGGAGTGGGTCCTCCTCGACACCGAGGGGGTCGCGCGCACGCTCCGGCTCTTCGACCGCCGTCCGGCGGGACGCACGACGCTGGGAGAGATGCTGCGGCTGGCCGGCGGGCTGGACGCGGGCATCGGAGCGGTCCCGCTGGAGGAGGTCACCGCCGACGGCTGGCTGCAGCAGCTCCTCGACCCGCGGGCCGCGCGCGAGGAGATCCTGGCCGCCGAGCCGCCGAAGTCATTGCACGGCGCGCTGCGGCCCTACCAGCAGCGGGGTGTGGGCTGGCTGCGCTTCCTGCTTTCGCGCGGGCTGGGCGCCTGCCTCGCCGACGACATGGGGCTGGGGAAGACGGTGCAGCTCCTGGCGACGCTGCTGGCCGCCCGCGAAGCCGGCGAGGCGATCGCGCCGACCCTGGTCATCTGCCCGACGTCGGTCGCCGACAACTGGCTGAAGGAGGCGGAGCGCTTCGCGCCCTCGCTCACCGCCGCGGTGCACCACGGACCCGGCCGCGCCAGCGGGCAGGCGTTCGAGGAGCTGGTGAAGCAGAACGACATCCTGGTCACCACCTACGCGCTGGCTCACCGCGACCGCGCGCCGCTCTCCAGCGTCGTCTGGGAGTACCTGGTGCTCGACGAGGCGCAGAACGTCAAGAACCCGGCCGCCGCGCAGTCCCGGGCGGTGGCCGCGCTCACCGCCAGGCGGCGGGTGGCGCTGACCGGCACCCCGGTGGAGAACCGGCTGGCCGAGCTGAAGTCGATCTTCGACATCCTCAGCCCCGGCTTCCTCGGCAGCGACGAGGGGTTCCGGCGCGACTTCGTGGTGCCGATCGAGCGCCACCGCGACCCCGACGCGCTGCGCCGCCTCACCCGGGTCACCGCCCCGTTCCTGCTGCGGCGCGCCAAGACCGACGAGGGGGTCGCCCAGGACCTGCCGGAGAAGTTCGAGACCAAGGAGCACGTCGGCCTCACCCGCGAGCAGGCGGCGCTCTACCGCGCGGCCACCAAGACGCTCCTCTCCGGCATCGGGCGCGCGCACGGGGCCAGCCGCCGCGCCAAGGTCCTGCTGCTGCTGCTGCGCCTCAAGCAGATCTGCAACCACCCGGCGCTCTACCTCGGCGAGGACCGCCTCGAGGGGCGCTCGTCAAAAATGGACCGGCTGCTGGAGCTGCTGGAGGAGACGCTGGCGGAGAAGAGCCCTTCCTTGATCTTCACCCAGTTCGCCGAGATGGGGCACCTGTTGGTGAAGGGGCTGCAGGAGCGGTTCGGCAGTGAGGTCCTCTACCTGCACGGCGGCGTGCCGCGCAAGGCGCGCACCGAGATGGTGCGCCGTTTCCAGGAGGACGACGACCCGCCGCCGTTCTTCGTGCTCTCGCTGCGCGCCGGCGGCAGCGGACTGAACCTCACCCGGGCCAGCCACGTCTTTCACTTCGACCGCTGGTGGAACCCGGCGGTGGAGGACCAGGCCACCGACCGCGCCTTCCGGATCGGTCAGACGCGCAACGTGCAGGTCCACAAGTTCGTCTGCCGCGGGACGCTGGAGGAGCGGATCGACCGGATGATCGAGGAGAAGAAGGAGCTCTCGAACCTGGTGGTCGGCGTCGGCGAGACCTGGATCACCGAGATGTCGACCGACGAGCTGGCCGAGCTGGTGGCGCTGTCGCGCGACGCGCTGGAGGACACGCCGTGAGGCGGCGCTGGTCGGAGCGGTGGAGCGAGCGGCTGGAATCGCTGGGCTACCACCTCTCCAGGAAGCCGGGGCGCCGCTCGCTCTCGCTGGAGGTCGACACCGGCAGGGTGCGCGCCCGCTTCAAGGGGAGGAGCCCGGCCGAGGCGACGCTGGAGTTCGAGCTGCTGTCGCCGGCGGGACGTACCAAGCTGGTGGAGGAGCTCGGCAAGAAGGCTCGCTACGCCGCCGGCCTCCTGGCCGGCCGTCTGCCGGAGGAGGTGGAGATCGCCTTCGCGGTGGCCGGCCGCGCGCTGCTCCCTTCTCCCGACGAGCCGCGCGCGACCTGCACCTGTGTCGAGCCTCCCCCTTGCCACCACATCCTGCTGGTGCTGGAGGAGCTCGGCCGGCGTCTCGACGACGATCCCTTCCTGCTGCTGGCGCTGCGCGGCCTGTCGCGCGAGGAGCTGCTCGGCGAGCTGCGCGCCAAGCGCGGCACGCCGCACGCGACGGCCCCGCACCCCGCGGTCGCGCCGGCCGCCCCCGAGCCGCGCACCGCGCTGCCGGTCGAGGAGCTGCCCGTCGTGGCACCCGAGCTCTTCTTCAAGCCGCGCGCGCCGCTGACGTCCCTGCGCACCACGTTCGCGCCGCCGGAGCACGGCGACGCGGTGCTGACGCGGCTGGGCCCGCCGCCGCTGACGGAGCCGGAGGCGGCCAATCACCTCATCGAGATGGTCCGCGCGATCGGGCTGGGCGCCAAGGAGCGGCTGGCCGAGTGGGAGTGGCGGCGCTCGGTGAGGAAGCGGGGATGAGGAGGATTCGATGATCTCGCGGTCGCCGGTGGCGGTGGACTGATGCTGGAAGCTCGCGAGGCGCTCGACAGGCTGCGGGAGGGCAACCGGCGGTTCGCCGCCGGGACGTCGAACTCACCCGAGCTGAGCCAGGCGCGGCGCGCCGAGCTGGCCGAGAGCCAGGAGCCGTTCGCGATCGTGCTCGGCTGCTCCGACTCGCGCGTGCCGGCGGAGATCGTCTTCGACCAGGGGCTGGGGGACCTCTTCGTGATCCGCGTCGCCGGCAACATCGTCGCGCCGTCGCAGGTCGGGAGCATCGAGTTCGCCGCCGCGCGCTTCGGCACGAGGCTGGTGGTGGTGATGGGGCACTCCGGCTGCGGCGCGGTGGTGGCCACGCTGGAGGACCTGCGCAGCCCGGGGCCGCAGTCGCGCAACCTCCGCTCCATCGTCGATCGGGTGCGCCCTTCGGTCCAGAAGGTCGTCGAGGCACGCCCGGACGCCGACTACCAGGAGCTCCTGCAGGAGTCGGTGCGGGCCAACATCCGGTTCTCGGTCCAGCAGCTCCGCCACGCCTCGCCGCTCCTGGAGCAGCTCCTCCAGACCGACGGACTCCTGGTGGTGGGCGCCGAATACTCGTTGCAGACCGGCCTGGTGGAGTTCTTCGACGACACCAGCGGGGACACCTGAGCCGGTCAGCGCGCCTTCACCGCGTCGACCAGGATGCGCGGCTTCTTGCCGGCCTCGACGCGCCCTCTCACGATCACGTTCTGCCCCATGTACGGCAGCCACGACTTCGGCCGGAAGGCGCCCGGACCCAGCTCGTAGAGCGTGACGCTGGAGCCCTCCTCCACGGCCAGCGCCGCCGCGATCCCGCGCTTCTGGCATTGCAGGGCGCACTCCAGGTCGGCGGGCGTGCCGTAAGGAGTCTTCTTGCGGTCGGGCTCCTCGTCCCAGCAGCCGCTGCACACCACCTGGCCGCGATGGTTCTTCACGGCGCTGTCGGCCAGGGCCGGGAGCATGAAGGCGGTGAAGACGAGGAAGACGAGGACGAGCGGAGCGAACAGCAAGCGGCGCATGGGCCGGAGCATAGAGCGCTTCCACGCACTAGGATCACACGATGGAGCTCGCCGCGCGCCGCCTGCTGGCCCTCTCCGGCAAACGCTTCTCCGGCAAGGACACCTTCGCGGCGCTGCTGAAGGGACGAGTGCCCGAGCTGGCGGCCTACGCCTGCGCCGACGAGAGCAAGCGGCTGCTGGTCGAGGTCGAGGCGCGGCACGGCGTGGCGGTCGACCTGGCGCGCCTCACCGAAGACCGTGCCTACAAGGAGCTCTGGCGGACCCAGCTGACGCAGCTGACCGTGGACGCGATCGCCGCCGACCCGCACGTCTTCGTCCGCGCGGTGGCGCGGCGCCTCGAGGAGGACCCGCGCCCGGCGCTGCTGACCGACCTCCGCCTCAAGCTCGAGCTCGACTGGCTCCGCCCCCGCTTCGACCTGACCGTCGTGCGGCTGCTGCGGTCCGACGCCGCGCGCGCGTCGTCGGGGTTCCGCTTCGACTCTGTCAAGGACCTCCATCCCACCGAGACCGAGCTCGACGACCCCGCGCTCTGGGACGTGACGATCTCCAACGACGGAACCCTGGAGGAGCTCGCCGGCCGGGCCCGCGAGGTGGCGGAGCGTTACCTGCCCTGAGCCACGGCCCTCGCCGCGTAGCGGCCGCTGATCATCGACGCCACGATGCCGCGGAAGCGCCCGGTCGAGTCGCCGGCCACGAAGACGCCGGGCGAAAGACGCAGCCCGCCGTCGTCCACGGGGTACTCCCCCACTCCCTCGATCACCGGCGCGTAGACCCGCACCGGCTCCCTCGACAGGTCGGGGTAGAAGGCCTCGAAGCGGTGCAGGGCCTCGATCACGAGCCCGGCACCGCGCTCGCCGAAGTGGCGGGCCAGGCGTGCGGCCCCGCCCTCCCGCCACTCGCGGAGCTCCAGCACCTCCGGCGACGAGGACTCCAGCGCGCGCAGGACCTCGGCTCCGACGGCCGGGTCGGCGGTGCGCACCACCAGCCCCACGTTGCTGCGGCCGGTGGGCGGTCCGTCGGCACGGCCGGAGTAGGCGCGCAGGCCGTCCAGCTCGCCGAGCACCACCTCGCCGCCGCGGCAGGTGCAGAAGGTGCGGACCTCGTAGGCGCCGCTAGGGTCGATCAAACGCAGCTTGCCGTCGACGCCCGGCAGGCGCGTGAAGAGCGAGCTCCCGGCGCTCGCCTCGAGCCGCACACCGAACTCGGCGCGGCGGAACGCGTAGCGAACGCCGAGCACCTCGAGCCAGCGCCGCATGGAGCGCGGCGCCCAGCGCCCACCGGCGACAATCAGCGACCGCGCCCGCACCTCCTCCAGCCGCCCGTCACGCCGCACCGAGAGCCCCAGCTCGTCCCCGGCCCGGCCGGCATCCTCCACGCGCGCGCCGGTCCAGCGCTCGCCGCCGGCGCTCCAGAGCTCCTCGATGAGCCGCCGGCGCTCGGGCAGCCCGAGATAGATCGACGGGTACTCCTTGGCGTGCCAGACCCCGCGCGGCGCCCCGTCCGCGGCCGCCTCCGGGAAGCTCCCGGCCTCCACCCCGAAGCGTGCCAAAAGCGCGGCGGTCGCTTCGAAGGCCTCCACCAGCGCCGCGCGCCGCGGAAGCGTCCAGAGCGCGGTGGCCGAAGGGAAGAAGGAGTGCTTGCCGTCGGAGAAGAGCCCCGCGCCGCCGACGCCCGACAGCACGTCCCGCGGCCGGTCGCGGTCCCGGACGGCGGCCGGCTCCCCCTGCTCGAGCGTCAGGCAGCGCCCACCGGCGGCGGCCAGCTCGGCGGCGGCCGAGAGCCCGGCGGGGCCCGCGCCGACCACCACCGCGTCGAAGGCCGCGCTCACTTCCAGAGGTTACGCTTCCGCGGCATGATGGAGACATGAGCGGAGAGGTCGTCACCGGTTCCTTCGAGATCCACGTCTTCGTCGAGCCGCTCGATCCGCCGCCGGACGCGGTCGAGCGGTTCCGGGCCGCCTGCGCCGGCGCGGCGTCGCCGATGAAGGCGCTCCTCCTGAACCTGGACTACGTCGGCAAGGGGTTCGTGGGCGTGCTGCAGTCCTCGCGCTACGTGGACGGCGACGTGGCCACCGCGCGCGAGGCCGCGCGGACCGACGCCGAGGTGATGCGGCGCGCCGGCCTCTCGGTCGTGCGCGAGAAGGTGGAGGCGCTGGCCGCCGACGACGGCGTCCCGCGCACCGCCGAGGACGCGCGGCGCTCCCCCGCCGACCGCTACTTCGAGTTCCACGTGCTGATCGACGGCAAGACGGGACCGCTGTCGGAGGAGGACATGCGCTCGCTGCGCGCGATCTCCGGCGAGTTCTCGGAGCGCCTCGGCACGCCGGTGCCGCTCAGCTACAACGCGCTGAAGCCGGCGCAGCGTTTCCTGAACCTGCGCTCGCGCGGCGTGGGCCTGGAGCAGGCGCTGCAGCCGGTACGGGCGCTGGAGCGGGCGGTCGAGGCGGCCGGCGACCTCCAGGTGAAGAAGGTGATCGCCGAGTACATCTGCTTCGACTCGAACCGTGCGGTGGACAACGGCTGGCTCGAGCCGCTAGCAGGGCGCTGAAAGACCCGAGTGGGTCGCGCGCGCGAGATCTGCGGCCGAGATCAAGGCGCAGCGACCGAGGCTGGAGTAGGCTCTCCGCCGAGTGTCGGTGCAACGCAGAGATCGGCCGCAAACCTCGCGCGCCCTTCGGGTTGCTGGCGGCGCGGGGCGATCTGCGGTGTTGGCGCTCCTCCGTGGAGGGCCTACTCCAACGTTCGTCGCGCCGCCTAGCATCTCACCCCGCGGCGCCAGCAACGCGACCCGCTCGGGTCTTTCAGCCCCCTGCTTGTGACCGAGCTGCTGACCGATCGCCTCCTGCTCCGGCCGTTCACCGCGGACGACTTCGAGCAGCACGCCGCGATCTGCGCCGAGCCCGAGGTGATGCGCTACATCCGCGCCGGAAAGCCGCTCTCGCGCTCCGACTCCTGGTGGCAGATGGCCCGCTACATGGGGCACTGGCAGCTTCGCGGCTTCGGCCTCTGGGCGGTGGTCGAGCGCGCCACCGGCCGCCTGGTCGGGCACCTCGGCTTCCTCGAGCCGGAAGGGGGCCACGGCTTCGAGCTGGGCTGGGCGCTGGCGCGCGAGGCCTGGGGCAAGGGCTACGCCGAGGAGGGCGTGCGCGCCGCGCTGCGGCACGGGTTCGCCGACCTGGGGAAGGGGCGCGTCGTCTGCATCATCCACCCGGAGAACGTGCGCTCGATCCGGCTGGCCGAGCGGCTGGGCGCGGCGCTCGAAGGTGAGCTCGAGGAATCGGGGACGCGGCTGCTGATCTACGGCATCCGGGCCTGAGGTTCGCGGGACCGGAGGAACGTCCAGGCGGCCACGATCGCGACCAGCGCCAGCGAGAGCGCGCCGCTGAGCCTCCAGAGCGCCGGCTGCGCGAGGAGGAGCGGAAGCCCGCTGCGCAGCGCCACCAGCGCGGCCGCGGCCAGCGCCCAGGCCAGGACGTCGTCCTCCAGCAACACCAGGATCGCGACGATCAGCGCGGCGCCCGCGACCAGCGCGCCGAGCCAGGGCACGAAGAGCTCGGTCCAGCTGCGGGCCCCGATGGGCGCGACCCCCAGCCCCAGCAGCGCCAGCAAGGCCAACCGCGCCGGCGCCGTCACGAAGCGGGTGCGGAAGACCGAGAGCAGCACCGAGGCGGCGGCCGCGAAGACCAGGAACCGCAGCACAGCCTTCTCGAGGAGGTCGAAGAACGGCACCAGGGCGTCGATGCCGGCCGGCTTGGGCGGCGGGTTGACCCCCATGGCGACCGGCCACGCCGACTCCAGGGATCCCTGGAACGAGGCGGCCGCCGCCAGCAGGAGCACCGCCGCGGCGGCGGCCAGCAGCGAGCGGCCCGGCTGCCGCGGCCGGCTGAGGACGGCGGTCAGGTCGGGGCGCAGCGAGCCCGCCAGCGCCAGCACCACCAGGGCGGCGCCGAAGACCAGCATCACGCCGATCATCGAGCCGATCGCCACCACCACCGCGAAGAGCTGCATCGGGATCTCGGTGCGATAGGCCTGGATCGCGTTGGGGATCGCCGCCACCACCCGGCCGACCGAGGCGATCGACAGCAGCGCGGCCAGCGCCGCGTAACGCTTCCAGGGCACCCGCCCGGAGCGGGCCACCCGGAAGAGCTCGGCCAGCAGCAGGCCGAAGAGCGCGCCGAGCCCGAGCACCTTCATCACCAGCGCCGCCCAGGTGGCGGCGGTCCACTTCTCGTGGGCGCGCACCCAGGTCTCGGGAAGCTTGGGCGCGCTGGCCAGGAGCGCCGGCTTGTCGCCGGCCAGCTCCACGACGACGCGCGTCGGCACGCCGTCGCCGCGCTTACTCTCGTAGGTGAGCCGCCAGTCGCGCCGGGCCTTCTTGTTCTCCGAGGTCACCGACACCACCGCGAGGTCCGGCGTGTCCAGCTGGAACGAGCGCAGGAGCTCCAGCGCCACCGCGCGCGCGGCCGGCTCCTCCAGGCTGGCGCCTCCCTCCGCGTCCGGGAAGGTGCGCTTGAAGCCGAGCACCCGCCCGTCCTGCGCGTCCACCACCACCCAGGCGCCGTGCAGGTCCAGCGGCCGGACGTAGCGCACCTGCCAGATGGTGCGGGCCCGCGACGCCACCAGCGGCGCCCCGCCCCGCTCGGCCAGCCAGCGCTCGGCATTCGAGGACCAGTCGTACGGCACGAGGTCCGCCCCGGTGTCCGAAGGTCCGTCGATCGACGGGAGCGCGGTGCGCGCGAAGGGCGCCCCCATGTAGGCCGCCGGGTCGTCCCCCATCCGCTTCAGGAAGCCGTCGGCGGCCGCGCGCGCCGCCTTGCGGTCGAGGCGGTAGCGGTCCTTCCCCCAGTCGAGGTGCGGGAGCACGAAGCGCGAGACCGCCAGGAGCGCGATGGCCAGGAGCGCGACCGCGCCGGCCAGCCCAGGGTTGAGCGGCAGGGCGGTGCCGGCCACGCCCGGCGCAGACCGGGGCGCGTGCTCGGGCAGCGGAGCGCTCCCCTCGGCCGCATTGCTGATCTCGGGGTCGTTCACGAAGCCGCCGTTGCGCCGGTAGAGCCAGAGGCAGATGGCCAGCGGCACCAGCGGGAACGCCGCCGAGAACGCCCCGGAGACGACGAAGTAAGTGTTGGAGGAGCGCAGCAGCAGGAGCGAGGTGTAGATCGCGTCCACCGCGAAGTGCCAGACCAGGAGCGGGAAGATTCCGGCGCGGATCAGGGTGGCTCCGATGATCACGCCGGCCACCCCGACCTCCACGCCGCGGATCCAGAACGGCTGGTTCGGATAGGCGGCGTGCGCGAAGCCCCAGATGAAGGCGGGGATCACCACCGCCGCCCAGCGCGGCAGCCAGCGCTCCAGGAAGGGGATCGAGAACATCCGCGAGGAGAACTCCTCGGTGGTGGCCGGCATGAAGCCCATCAGCAGCACGGCCAGCCAGGGGAACTTGGTGCCCAGGAGGTTCGTGTAGGGCACGTCGGCGGGCGCCCAGGCGCCGAACTTCTCGGCCACCAGGTAGAAGATCACCTGGTAGGCCATGAAGAAGGCCGCCAGCGCGTAGCCCAGCAGGATGCCGCGGAAGAACGCTCGCGACTGCACGCCGCGCCGGCTGAAGATGCGGCCCAGCGCGTGCCGCTCCGGATAGCGCTCGCGGTAGAGCGGCTCTCCGGCCGCGACCAGCAGCGCCACCACCACGCCGAGCAGCACCGAGCCGCCGAGCTGCCCGACCACCACCTGCCCCAGGAACGCGCCCCACCCCTGGGTCGTCTCGTAGTTGAAGAGCGTCAGCGGCAGCTCGTTCAGGTCGGAGGCCATCTTGAGCACCATGCCGACGACGCCGAACGCCATCGCCCAGCGCCAGCGCACGTCCTTGAGCTGGATCCGCTGCACCAGCACGACCAGGATCGCCACCATCGTCAGGAAGAGCCCGAAGGTCGCCACCGCTCCGGCCACCTCGTTCTTGGAGCGGAGCGTCTTGTACTCCTCCTTCCACTTCTGCGGCACCTCGAGGAAGGTGCGCAGGCGGCCGACCCGGTCCCCCTGCACCTCCACCTGGTAGCGCAGCGCGGCGTCGCCGAAGCGGACCTCGTTCGACTCCCAGACGAAGCCGCGGTCCACCCGCGAGGGGCGCTTCTCGGTGGTCGTCTCCATGAAGCGCAGCGCGGCAGGGTCGATGCCTCGCTCCTTCCGCAGCGCCGTCTCGGCCAGGGCGCGCGCGGCCGCCTCGCCGGGGTCGGGCGCCGCGTCGGCCTCCGGCAGCACCCGCCGGTAGCCGACCAGCTGGCCGTCCGGGGAGACGTGGGCGCGCAGCTCCAGCTTGCTGAGCGGCTTCACGAAGCGGACCGACCAGCGCCAGATCGGGACCGTCGTCCCGAAGAGCGCGTTCGCCTTCTTCAGCCCGAGCGTCCGCTCCAGGAAGACCTTCGCCTCGTCGTCGTGGTCGAAGGCCACCAGCTCCCGATAGCCGGCGACGTCGAAGCCGCGCGCGGTCAGCTCGCGGGCGGCGATGGCGCGCGCCTGCTCGCGGGTCACCTTGAAGTCGAGCGAGGCCTCGGGAAAGGCGCGCGAGAAGAGCGACAGCGCGATCGCCGCGCCGGCGGCCATCACCGCCATGCAGACGAGCGCGAACCGCTTGTCGCTGCCGTCGAGCCTCACCCGCGCCGCGCTCATGGGACGCGGCATCTTACGGGACCGCGAGCGGCGGCACCCTCATACAATTGGGTTCCAGAAACCGAGGTGAGCATGAGACTCGCGCGTCCCTTCCTTTCAGCGGCGCTCCTCTCGACGGCCGTCTCGGCCCAGCCCGATTTCGTCTGCGGCACCGCCTACGAAGGGGGCTCGTATCGCGCGCCCCTCGCCGCGGCGCCGCCCACGGTGAGGTTCCTCGATCGGCTCGCCCTGGTGCTGGAGTACCCGTCCGCCTACAGCGTCCACAGCCCCGTCCTCAGCACGTCGGTCGCGCTCCGCTCGCAGAACGGGTCCTGGGACACCGCCACGATCCTGGGGCACCTGGAGAGCGTGGTGAACCCGGCCGACTACGACTTCATCCTCCTCTACTCGATCCAGGAGCTTCCCGGCTGGATCAACTCCGGATACCGGGCCGAGGTGGGACCCGCGAGGAACATCGGCCTCGGCAACAGCCTCTACGGCCAGAGGAACAGCCCGAGGTGGACGAAGCTCCGCTCCGCGCCCCACATGAACGCTGTCGATTTCATCGCCGCCACCGCCGGTCCGCTGACGGCGATCCACGAGATGGGGCATCACTGGTCGGCCTACTGGAACCACGCCCAGCCCGCGGTGGGGCCTCGCGAGTGGCGGCCCGGCATGCCGGTGGGCTGGCTGGGCTCGTGCTGCTCGCACTGGGCTTTCAACTGGACCCGGCCGGAGGGACCCGGGATCATGTACTCGGGACCCACGAACCCTCGGTTCAACGAGTTCGACCTCTACGCGATGGGTCTCATGTCCTACGACGAGGTCCGGCCGGTGGCGCACACGGCCTACGAGTGCAGCGCGCCCGACTACAACCTCTGCAAGCCCGGCCCGACGCATGCATTCGGGGTCGACGACCTCATCCAGAGCAACTCGATCGGCGGAGCGAGCTACTTCGCCGACGACGGCAAGCGTTTTCCGGCTGGGGACGCCAGCCTGGCCGCTCTGCGAGTCCTCCTGGCGGTCGTGAAGGGCGCGGACGAGACGCTCACGGCGGCGCAGGAGAGCGCGGTTCGCAAGCTGGCGGCGGACCTGCCGCAGGCATGGTCCACGGCGACGCTGGGCCGCTCCTCGCTGGCGGTCGGAATACCCTATGTCGCCGTCCCATGCACCCCCGGCCCGACGACGCTCTGCGTGAACGACACCCCGGGCGACGGGCGCTTCGGAGTGAAGGTCTCCTTCAGCACCTCGCAGTCGGGCGGGCAGTCGGGGGAGGGGCGTGCCATCCCGCTGGGAAGCCTGGGTGTCGATCGCGGAGGGCTCTTCTGGTTCTTCCAGCCGGACAACCCCGAGATGCTGGTGAAGGTCCTCAACGTCTGCGGCTTCAACGGCCACTTCTGGATCTTCGCGTCGGCCGGCACCAACGTCGGCCTCGAGCTGACGGTCACCGACACGAAGACCGGCCTCGTGAAGCGGTACACGAACCCCGACCTGAACCCGGCCGAGCCGATCCAGGACACCTCCGCCATCCCCTGCCAGTGAGGCCGGCGGAGGGCCGGGTCCCTCTCAGACCAGGTACGTGGAGAGGAGCTCTCGATCCAGCCAGCCGGCCAGGAGCTGCGCGGCGCGCGCGGCGGCGGCCTCGAGATCTTCCTCGTTCCCGTCCGCCAGGACCTCGCACACCTCGGCGAAGCATTTCGCGGAGAGCGCGGCGGAGAGCGCTGCGTGCTCTTCCGGCTCCAGCACCTCGTGGCGGTCGTGGTTGTGGAGGCGGTAGACCAGGAGATGCTGCGCGGTCTCCTCGGCGACGACGCCGGCCGGCTCGTCGCCGTGTGCCTCGGCCAGCGCCGTCCAGAGCGCATCCAGGTCCCAGGCGCTCGTCAGCAGCGCCACCCACGGCGCGGCGCTGAAGCGCAGGTCTCCCCAGCTCTCCGGCGGCACCGCCGCCACGTCGGCGCGCGAGAGGACCGGCGCGTTCTCCATCTGGATCGCCTCGTTGCGCGCCCGCTCCAGGCGCGCCAGGTCCGGGAGGAACGGCAGCTCGCGGCTGGACTCGTGCGTCTCCAGGAACGCCGGCAGCGCTGCGCCCGCGTCGCGCAGCGTGTAGGACGGGGAAGGGTGCGCCAGCAGGTAGTCGGTGACCAGGTTGTGGAAGCGCACCGCGCCGAGCGCCTTCTTCGTCCTCTCGAAGTCTTCGCCCAGGACGTCGAGGAGGCGGTAGAAGTACATGTTGGCGTAGATGTCGAGGCGTCCCTCGGCGTCCAGCCGCTCGTCGCCGGCGATCCAGCTCGGCAGCGTCTGCGGCTCGACCTCCCCGCTGGCGACCAGCTCGGCGAGGCCCGGCTTGACCCCCTCCGGCGCGGTGATCAGCTTCCAGAAGACGTCCTGCACGCGGGCGAGCGAGGGGCCGGTCACAGGCTCGCCTCGACCGGGGACGCCGCCTTCGCCGGCACCGCTTCGCCGACCAGCCGCTGGTAGGTCTCTTCCGCCTGGTCGCGCTCGGCCTCGAGCCCCGACCACTCGGGGATCTTGTCGTCCCACTCGATCAGCGTCGAGACCGGTGCGAAGCGCTTCACGGCATCCTCGTAGAGCGCCCAGACGCCGTCGGGCACCTCGTGGTCGTGCGTGTCGAGCAGCAGCTCGCCGAGCTTGGAGTGCCCCGCCAGGTGGAACTGCCAGACGCGCTCGACCGGGATCCCCTGCAGATAGGTGCGGGCGTCGAAGCGGTGGTTGTGCGCGCTCACGAAGATGTTGTTGACGTCGAGGAGGATCCCGCAGTCGGCGCCTTCGGCCACCCGCGCCAGGAACTCCCACTCGGGCATCTCGGAGAGGTGGTAGCTGAGGTAGCTCGAGACGTTCTCCAGCGCGATGCGCCGCTTCAGCCGGTCCTGCACGCGCCGCACCCGGTCCACCACGTGCGCCAGCGCGTCCTCGGTGTACGGCAGCGGCAGGAGGTCGTGCGCGTTGCGGCCGCCCACGCCGGTCCAGCAGAGGTGATCGGAGACCCACATCGGCTCGACCGACTCGGCCAGCGCGGCCAGGTCGTCCAGGTAACGCCGATCCAGAGGATCCGTCGATCCGATGGACAGCGAGACGCCGTGCAGCACGATCGGGTAGCGGGCGCGGACCTCGTCCAGCACCGCGCGGCCGCGGCCGCCGATGCGCATGAAGTTCTCGCTGATGATCTCGAACCAGTCGCTGCTGGTCTCGTGCTCCAGGACGTGCTGGAAGTGGTCGCGCCTCAAGCCGACCCCGTGACCGATGAAAGGCGGACGCGACATCAGGACCTCCGGAAACGAGCTTATAAGCAAACGGGGCCCCCGAGCCTAGGCTCGAGGGCCCCGTTCCAAGACCTGGAGAAGGCTAGGCCTTCTTCTCTTCCTTCTTCTTCTCTTCCTTGACGATGGTGCCGCCCTTGTCGGTGCAGTCCTTCTCGGACGCGACCTTGACCCAGCCCTTGCCCTTGCACTCGTTCTTGCCGGCGCAGGCGTGCGAGCCGTCAGCAGCCCCGCAAGCGCCCTGGCCCTTGCAGGCGTTGGCGCCGGCGCACTTGTGGGTCTTCTCGGCCTTCTTGGCGTCGCCGGCAACCATCGGGTTGGCGACGAGGAACCCAGCCGCTGCCATGGCCACCGCTGCTCCGAACATCTGACGTCGATTCATTCGATACCTCCACATGCGTTATGGGTCCGCCCGAAGCGGCCCTATCGAGATTTGGTCCTGGTCTAAGGCCGGCGAAGTCTATACAAATTCCGAGCCTCAGCTGGAAGTGAATGTTGGGAGGAGCGCAAAACAATCCCTGAACGAAAACGGGAGGCCGACTACACCAAATCGTGTATCAGGGGACCGGCGGGACCGCCCGGGCCAGCAGGAAATCGGTGAGCAGCTCCGGACCGGAGGCCACTCCGGTCTTCACGTCCCGGTCGATGGCGTCCAGGTCGCGCAGCGCCCGCACCAGCTCCGGAGCGCTCCACTCCAGCGCGGCCAGGTAGGCCTTGTGGAGGACGAACGGGTGCCCCTCGAGGGATGGGCGTGGGGAGGTGGTGCTGGGGGCGCGCAGCGCCGGCAGGACGCGGTCGCCGAACGTGCGGTAGTCCACCCGGCGAAACGCCTGGTCGCCGCGCGCCTCGGCGATGGCCCCCTTGAGCGCCAGCATCCGGCGGACCTCGCCGGCCAGCAGGCCCAGCAGCGGGAAGAAGGCCGCTTCCCCCTTCGGACCCTTGCGCCCGGGCGCCTCGTCCCTGCCGTAGGGGCGGAACGCGGTGAACTCCCCTCCGGAGAGGAGGCGCTGCAGCAGCTCGACCGCCGGCGCGAAGCGGCGGGCCGCGACGAGCTCCACCAGGTCGGTGCCGTACTCCTTGCGCTCGTCCAGCACGAGCTTGGCCGCCGCCTCGGCGGTCACCCGCTTACCGGGCGCGGCGTCGATCAGCTTGTCGAGCTCGGACAGGAAGGGGCGGGCCTCCAGGCGGCCGCGGTCGGTCAGCGTGTCGAAGACCTCGCTGTCGACCGGCACCCTCCGCTCCAGCGCGCGCTCCAGCCCCAGCGAGCGCAGCCGCTCGCGCCGCGAGGCCTCGTCGGGCGCGAAGAGGCGCGCGTGCGGCGCGCCCCGCAGGGCCTGCAGCGTGCCGTGCTCGGGGTCGGGTGAGAGCGCGGTGACCAGGAGCGCGTTGTCGCCGGCGGCCGAGCGCGAGGCGTAGTCCAGGAGCCGCTCGGTGCCCCCTTCTCCCCGCTCCTCCCCCTCCGGCAGGAAGGCCAGCAGCGCGGCTAGGTCGCCGGCGCGGCCGCTGCGCTTCACGCGGCCGGCGAGCCTTTTGGCCACCTCCTCGGCCGAGCCGGAGCCCAGCCCGGCCACCGACGCCAGCCCTTGCGCGCGCCGCGCCAGCCGGCTCAGCGCGCGCCGCTGCTCGGCGGCGTCCTCCCGGCCGAGGCCGGCCTCTTCGGCCTCGTCGAGGAGCGCGTCGACGTCCTCGGCGGAGATCTTGCCGGCGCGGAAGAGCTCGGTGGCGTCCAGCGTCACCAGCCGGTTGGTGGCGAAGAGCGCGATGGTGGCGGCGTCGTCCACCGCCTCGCGCACGTCGCCGGAGCCGGCATAGCTGGTCACCTCGCCGTCGCGGAACGACTCGCGGAACGCCGCGCTGAGGCGGCGCCCCGCCTCGGTCAGCATCCAGTCGTCGTCGCCGCTGACGAGGAGGAGAGGAGGGAGCGGTGCCCGCTTGAGCGCCGCGATCAGCGGCGTCAGCGCGCCGAAGGGATCCGCGCCGCGGGCCACGCCAGCCGCTAGAGGAGACCCTTGTCTTGGAGCTCCTGGCAGTCGAGGCAGTGGCGCGCCCAGGGAACCGCCTCGAGCCGCTTCTCCTGCACCGGGGCGGCACAGTGAACGCAGGTCCCGTAGGTCCCGTCGTCCAGCCGCACCAGCGCCTCGTCGATCAGGACCAGCGTCTTGCGGTCGTTCTCCGAGAGCGAGTAGGCGAATTCCTTGGTGTAGGCGGACGTCGCGCGGTCGGCCATGTCCTGCGCGGACTCGTCCACCGTCTCGTCCGACACCTCGCGGTTCTTGAGGAGGTCCTGAAGCAGCTCCTCCCGCTTGGCCAGGAGGCGCTTCTTGACCTTGTCGGAGGTGTCCTTCTTCTTGGCCGGCGCGGTCGCGGCTTTCGTCATCGGAGTTCCCTCGATCACTTGGAATACGCGGAGCCGTGGAGCGCCGCAACCGCCCGGTAGACCTGTTCGCAGAGCACCAAGCGTGCGAGCTGATGCGCCAGGGTCAGCCGAGAGAGCGGGAGGATAGCACGCGCTTTTTCGCGCAAGCCGGGGTCCAGGCCGAAGGCTCCGCCCACCACGAAGGTCACCGAGCGCGGCGAAGCGTCCAGCCAGCGGCGCAGCTCCTGAGCCAGCTGCGGGCTCGTCAGCTCGCGCCCGCGCTCGTCGCAGAGCACCAGGAAATCGCGCGGCTGCAGCCGCTCCAGGATGCGCCTGGCCTCGGCCGCCAGGATGCGGGCCGGGTCCGCGCGCTCGCCCGGCTTCTCCTCCTTCACCCAGACGACCTCGGTGGGTACGAGCCGCCCGGTCCGCTCGACGTAGCGCTCGATCGCGCCGGCGAGGTCGGTGTCGCCGGTGCGCCCGACGAAGAGCAGGCGGAGGAGGCTCACTTCTTCGTCAGGCGCTGGTAGAGCGTCTTCCGCGCGATCCCGAGCCGCCGCGCCGCCACGGTGACATTCCCTCCCGACTCCTCCAGCACCAGCCTCACGTAGGCGTCGGTCAGGCGGCGCACCGTCCAGCCGGCGCGGGCCGCGGCCATCAGCAGCGCCTCGGGCTCGTCGGCGGAGAGCAGCGCGAGCTGAGGAGCGTCCAGCTCCTCGGAGCCTTCGGCGCGCGCGTCGATCGCGGCGCGCCGCACCAGGTTCTCGAGCTCCCGCCAGTTGCCGCGCCACTCGTGCGCCAGGAGCGCCCGCTCGGCCGCCTTGGTGAAGCGCGCCGGCCCGCCGGCGGCACGCAGCACGGCGCGCGCCCCGGCCAGCAGGTCGGCGCGCCGCTCGGCCAGCGTCGGGAGGCGCACGGTGACGACCGCCAGGCGGTAGTAGAGGTCCTCGCGGAAGTCGCCGTTCCGCGCCCGCCGCGGCAGGTCGGGCGTGGCGGAGGCCACGAAGCGCGCCTCCACCGCCGCCGCCCGGTGGCCGCCCACGCGCCGGGTGACCCGCTCCTCCAGCAGCCGCAGCAGCTTCCCCTGCGCCCGCGTCGAGAGGAGGTCGATGCGGTCGAGGTAGAGCGTGCCGTCGCGCGCGGTCTCCACCAGGCCCGGCTTGCCGGTGACCGCTCCGGTGAAGGCGCCGCGCTCGTGCCCGAAGAGCTCGCTCTCGAAGAGGTCGTCGGGCACCGCGGCCAGGTCCACCCGCACGAAGGGGCGCCCGGCCCGCGGGGAGCGCTGGTGAAGGAGCGCGGCCAGACGGTCCTTGCCGGTGCCCGGCTCCCCCAGCAGCAGCACGGTGGCATCGGAGTCGAGCGCCCGGGCCAGCCGGGAGAGCTCGCGGGCGAGTCCGCGGTGGCGCGTCGGGAAGAGAGGGGGGCTCGCCGGAGGGCTCTTCAGCGCGATCGGGCCGGCACGAACGTCTCGGTGGTCTCCGGCGCGTCGCCCCAGAGACGCTCGAGGCCGTAGAAGCGGCGCGCCTCGTCGAGGAAGACGTGGAAGACGATGTCCCCGTAGTCGATCAGGATCCAGTGGGCCGACTCGTACCCCTCGACCGAGAGCGGGCGCACGCCGTCGGCGCGCAGCGTTTCCTCGACCGCGTCGGCCAGCGCCTTGCACTGCCGGTCGTTGGTCGCCGAGGCGAGCACGAAGTAGTCGGCCACCGAGGTCAGCTCGGCGAGCTTGAGCACCACCAGCTTCTCGGCCTTCTTGTCGAGGAGCGCGGCGACGCCCTTCTTGAGCCGCTTGGTGAGCGCCTCGTCGACGCGGGCGGCCTCGGCCTCACGCCGCCGGGCCCTCTCCATCTCCTCCGGCGACTCGCGGATCTTCTTGACCGCGTCGGCGATCAGGTCGTCGACGGCGCCGACGACCATCGGGGGCTTTACGGCAGACTTACCCCGTACAGGCCGTGCCTTCTCACGTACGCCTCCACCGGCGCGGGAAGGCCTCCGTTCAGCTTTTCCCCCGCTGGGAGCGCGTCCCTTAACCACGTCGAGGACATTGTAACCGGCGTGTTCCCGCCCCAGAGGATCGTCTCCGGGCGATCCTCGCGAAGCGTCGCGCCGGCGGGCGCCAGGCGCGCCCGGAGCGGCGGCGGCAGCTCGGCCTCGACGCGCGGCCGGTCGTAGGGCTCGCGGACCACCACCACCAGCCGGTGGCGCGCGACGATCTCCTCCCAGCGCCGCCAGGTCGGCAGCGCGGCCAGGGAGTCGGAGCCGACCAGCAGCACGACCTCGTCCTCGGGATGAGCGTTGCGGAACGCCGCCAGCGTGTCGACGGTGTAGACCCGCTCGGCACGCGAGACCTCGTAGTCGGACAGCTGCAGCCGTTCGTGCGGCGCCAGCGCCAGCGCCGCCATCGCGAAGCGGTGCCAGGCGGAGACCTCGGGACCGTCGGGCTTGTGCGGGGCGCGGTACGCCGGCACGTAGATCACCGCATCGAGACCCATCCGCGCGCGGGCGTCCTCCACCGGCGTGATGTGGCCGACGTGGATGGGGTCGAACGAGCCTCCGTAGAGGCCCAGCCGCTTCACGCGGCGAGCCGCTTGCCCAGGTGGCGCACCAGCCGGTCGAGCCCCTGGTGCGCCGCCGCCGAGATCTCGAAGTAGGCCAGGTCGCGCCGCTTGGCCGCCGCCCGCACCGCGGCGAGCTGCTCGGGAGTGGCGACCTCCTTCTTGCTGGCCACCAGCACGCGCTCGCGCGAGGCCAGCGTCGGGCTGAAGGCCTGGAGCTCGCCCTCGAGGACCGTGATCGCCTTCTCCGCCTCGGCGTCGAGGTCGTCGCCGGCCAGCGAGGAGGCGTCCACCAGGTGGCAGAGGAGGCGGGAGCGCTCGGTGTGCTTCAGGAAGCGAATGCCCAGGCCGTGCCCCTCGCTAGCGCCCTCGATGAGGCCGGGGATGTCGGCGGCCACGAACGTCTTGAAGCGGTCCCAGGAGACCACCCCGAGGTGCGGGATCAGCGTGGTGAAGGGGTAGTCGGCGACCTTGGGGCGCGCCGCCGAGATGGCCGAGATGAGCGTCGACTTGCCGGCGTTCGGGAAGCCGATGATGGCGACGTCGGCCAGCAGCTTCAGCGACAGCGAAAGCGTCCGCTGCTCTCCCTCCTGACCGGGGTCGGCGCGGCGCGGGGTGCGGTTCGTCGAGGACGCAAAGCGGGTGTTCCCGCGGCCGCCGCGCCCCCCCTTGGCGACCACGATCTCCTGTCCGGCCTCGGTGAGGTCGGCCAGCATCTCGCCGGTCGCCTCGTCGGTCACCATCGTGCCGACCGGCACCGTCACCACGCGCTCCGGCCCGTTCTTGCCGTGGCAGTTGGAGCCCAGGCCGTGCCCGCCGCGCCCGCCGGCGAAGCGCTTCTGGAAGCGGAACGGATAGAGCGTATTCAGGGACGTGTCGGCCACCAGGCGCACCGAGCCGCCGTCGCCGCCGTCGCCGCCGGAAGGGCCGCCGCGCGGAACGCTCTTCTCGCGCCGGAACGCGACGCAGCCGTTCCCGCCGTCGCCGGCGGCGACGTGGATGACGGCCTCGTCGAGGAACACGGTCTACTTGCTGGGCGTGACGGAGATGAACCGGCCCATGCGGCCCTTGTCGTGGAAGTTCACGACGCCGTCCACCTTGGCGAAGAGCGAGTCGTCCTTGGCGCGCCCGACGAACGGACCCGGCTTGAGCGGGGTGCCGCGCTGGCGGACCAGGATGGAGCCGCCGGTGACCGTCTCGCCGGCGAAGCGCTTCACGCCGAGCCGCTGGCTGTTGGAGTCGCGGCCGTTGCGGGAGGAACCCTGACCTTTTTTGTGTGCCATTGCTCTTGCCTCGCCTTACGCCGTGATGGACTGGATGCGGATCTCGACGAGGTTCTGCCGGTGGCCGTGCGTCCGCTTGAACTGCTTCCGCTTCTTCTTCTTGAAGACGAGGAGCTTGGGACCGCGCTTCTCACGCATCACCACGGCCTTGACCATGGCGCCCGCGACGAGGGGCGTCCCCAGACGAAGAACGTCGTCCATGCCGATGGCCATGACCTGGTCGATCGAGAGCTCGTCGCCCTTCACGAGGGTCTCCTTGGAGACACGCTCGATCTCGACCACGTCGCCCTCCTGGACGCGGATCTGCTTCCCTCCGGTGCTGATGACGGCGTACATCGCTGAAGAAACCTCCAGAAGCCCCTGTGAAAGGGCCGGTGACCATAGCATCCGACCTGCGGCATGTCAAAGCCAGGGAAAGCCACCGCCTTCGCCTTCGCGGCGACCGTCTTCAGCGGCGCCGCGCTCGGCTTCCTGGTCCAGCCGCTCCTCGGCAAGCGGATCCTGCCATGGTTCGGCGGCGTGCCGGCGGTCTGGACGGCCTGCCTCCTCTTCTTCCAGACGGCGCTCCTCCTGGGCTATGCCTACGCGCACGCGCTCTCGCGCCTCCCGCTGCGGCGGCAGGCGCTGATCCACGGGGCGATGGTCGCCGCCGCGCTGGCCCTCCTCGGCCTGCACGCGGCGAGCTGGCCGTCGCCGGTGACGCCGCCCTCCCCGCCAGGCGGCGCGGGGCCGCCGGTGGCGAGCGTCCTCCTCCTGCTGGCGCGCTCCGTCGGCCTTCCCTACGCCGTGCTGTCGGCCACCAGCCCGCTCCTGATGCGCTGGAGCCTTGATACTGAGGCGGCGCCTGGCGGCGCCGCGGAGATCGCCTCCGCCAAGTCTCCGGCGACCCGCGAGCCGTACTGGCTCTATTCCCTCTCCAATGCCGGCTCGCTCTTAGGACTGCTCGCCTATCCGCTGGCGGTCGAGCCCTGGCTGCCGGTGCCGACACAGGGCGCCGCCTGGGCCGCCGCGTTCGCGGCCTACGCCGCCGGCATGCTCGCCTGCGGCCTCTTCGCGGCGCGCTCGCCGAGCGATAACCCGGCAGCGGAGACGGCGGACGGGTCGCCGCTGCGCGCGCGAGACGTCGCCTCCTGGATCGCCCTCTCGGCGCTGGGGTGCGCCGCGCTCCTCGCCGTCACCAACCAGCTCTGCCAGGAGATCGCGGTCGTCCCGTTCCTCTGGGTGCTGCCGCTGACGCTCTATCTGCTCTCGCTGATCCTCTGCTTCGGGAGCGAGCGCTGGGCTCGGCCGCTGCCGTGGGCGGCGGCGCTGCTGCTCTCCCCCGTCGCCTGCCATCTCCTCCTCGGCGACGCGCTCTTCAAGCGTTTCCTGGCGCAGCTGGCGATCCTCTCGGCGCTGCTCTTTGCGGTGGTGATGCTGGCGCACGGCGAGCTGGCGCGGCGCCGTCCCGCAGCCGCGCACCTGACCGCCTACACGCTGGCGATCGCCGGCGGCGGCGTCCTGGGCGGCCTGGCCGTGGCGGTGGTGGCACCGCTCGTCTTCCCCGCGTTCTGGGAGTTCCACGTCACCCTGCTGCTGGCGCAGCTCCTGGCCGCCGGTGTGCTGCTGCGGGAGTCGGCCGGGCGCCGGATCCGCGGCCGGGTGCCGCTGCGTCCGGTCGTGGCCGGCGTGCAGCTCCTGGTGCTGGCTTCGCTGCTGGTGGTCTTCGTCGGCGACGTCAAGGAGCACCTCGCCTCCTCGGTGCAGCTCTCGCGCAGCTTCTACGGCACCCTGCGGGTGCTGGAGCATTACGAGAACGACCCGCTCCTCCACCAGTACGAGCTGCGGCACGGCAGCACCACCCACGGCTACCAGCTGCGCACGCCGCAGCGGCGCTTCCTGGCGACCTCCTACTACGCCGAGGGGAGCGGCATCGCCAGGGCCTTCACCGAGCTCCGCGCGCGCCGACCGGACCGCGGCTCCAACGTCGGGCTGGTGGGGCTGGGCGTGGGCACGCTGCTGACCTACACGCGTCCGGGAGACACCGTGCGGGTCTACGAGCTCGATCCGGACGTGGCGCGGCTCTCCACGCAGCGCCGGCCGCTCTTCACGTTCCTCAAGGAGCGCGGCCAGGGGGCGGAGCTGGTGCTGGGGGACGCGCGCCTCTCGCTGGAGCGCCAGCTCGCCGAGGGACGCCCCGCCGGCTTCCACCTCCTGGCGCTCGACGCCTTCTCCAGCGATTCCATCCCGGCGCACCTCCTCACCGTGGAAGCGTTCCGCGTCTACCTCGCGCACCTCGACGCCGATGGACTCCTGGCGGTCCACATCTCGAACCGCCATCTGGACCTGACGCCGGTCCTCTGGGCGGCGGCCGAGCGCCTCTCGCTCCACGCCGGCGTCTTCGACGTGGCCAAGGCCGAGCCCTGGACCGAGCGCAGCATCTGGATCCTGCTCTCGCGCCGGCCGCTCTTCCAGGGCACGACGCTGGCAGCCGCGGGCAAGGGGCCGTCGGTGGACGCGCGCCGGATCCTCTGGACCGACACCCGCAGCGACCTGCTCCGCCTGCTACGACGTTAATTCACGCTCACGTCGTCGGGCAGCTCGTTGGGGTTCACGGCCTCGCGCGGGAAGTACCTGGCCAGCGCCTCGCCGATGACGCGCACCGCGGCCACCACGCCGTCGGTGAAGCGCCCCTGCGAGAAGTGCTCGGCGGCGGCGTCGCGCGCGTTCAGCCAGAACGCGTCCCCGACCTTCTCGTGGATCCCGAGGTCCCCCACCACCGCGAACGCCTTCTCCTCGGGGGCGATGAAGATGAGGCAGCCGGAGCGCTGCTCGGTCTTCTCCATGCCGAGCTCCTTGAAGACGCGCGAGGCCTCCCCCATGGCGTCCTTCACCCGGCCGCGCTGCAGGTGGACGCGGATCTCGCCCCGTCCCTTGTCCTCGGCCTCCTTGATGGCCGCCACGATGGCGTCGCGGTCGAGCTGCTCGAAGAAACGGTCGACTTCGTCTTGCACGTCACCACCTCCCGCTGGCGCCACCGCCCCCGAAGGAGCCGCCGCCGCCCGAGAACCCGCCGCCACCACCACCACCGCCACCGAAGCCTCCGAAACCGCCTCCGCCCCAGCCGCCGAAGCCTCCGCTCCCCCAGCCGCCGCCCCCCATGTACCAGTAGCGGCGGCGCCGCCGCCCGAAGAGCGCCGGCAGCACGAAGAAGACCAGGATGAAGATGAGCGGCCAGGGGATCTCGCGCCGCTGGCGGCGCGCCGGCTGCTGCTTCGGCTGCCCCTTGTAGGCGCCCTTGGTCGCGGCGAGCACCGCGTCCACGCCGGCGGTCACCCCGGCGTCGTAGTCCCCCTTGGAGAAGCTCGGCACCATCTTCTCGCGCAGGATCCGCGAGGCGATCGCGTCGGGCAGGTCTCCCTCGAGCCCGTAGCCGACCTCGATGCGGGCCGCGTGCTCGTCGGAGAAGACGAAGAGGACCGCGCCGTTGTCCTCCTTCTTGCGGCCCGCTCCCCAGCTCTCGGCGGTGCGCTGGGTGAACTCCTCCAGCGTGGTGCCTTCCGGGAGCTTGTGGTCCACGTAGACCAGCACCTGGGTGCTGGTCTCCTCCTCGAACGCCTCCAGCTTCTTCTCCAGCAGGGCGGCGGTCGTGACCGAGAGCACGCCGGCCTTGTCGGTGACGTAGTCGGTCGGCACCGGCGGCACCGCGAAGGGGGCCGCTGCGAAGGCCAGGACGAGGAAGAGGGCGTGCGTCATGCGATGCCGCGCAACGCGCGCGGGAGTCTGGTGACTAGAACTTCACCTTCGGAGCGGTCTCCGCTCCCGCTGTCGCGTGGAAGTACGGTCGCTCCTTGAACCCGGCGAAGCTGGCCACGATGACGGTCGGGAACGAGCGCCTCAGCGTGTTGTAGTTCTGCGTCGCCTCGTTGAAGCGCCCCCGCTCGACCGCGATGCGGTTCTCGGCCCCCTCGAGCTGCGACTGCAGGTCGAGGTAGTTCTGGTTGGCCTTCAGGTTGGGGTACTGCTCCACCGTCACCAGCAGCCGTCCCAGCGCCGAGGAGAGCGAGTCCTGCGCCTCCTGGAACTTGCGGAAGGCCTCCGGGTCCTTGATGGCGTTGGCGTCCAGCTTCACCTGGGTGGCCGAGGCGCGGGCCTTGATCACCGCTTCCAGCGTCTCGCGCTCGAAGTTCGCCGCGCCCTTCACGGTCTCGACCAGGTTGGGGATCAGGTCGGCGCGGCGCTGATAGACGTTCTCCACCTGGGCCCAGGAAGCGCTCACCGCCTGGTCGGCGGCGGTCAGCTTGTTGTACTGGCCGGCAGCCATCACGCCGACGACCAGCAGGCCTCCAAGCACGACGACGAGACAACCGAGGACGACGCTTTTGCTCATAGGAGAGAAGATCCTAGCAGGACGGTGTCAGCCGAGCGTTTCCAGGATGCGCGGCGGCAGGTAGAACTTCAGCTCGGGAGATCCGAAACGGCGGTCCGACGATTCGAAGGCGGCCAGCGCGGCCTTCTTCATCGGCACCTCCAGGTTGGAGCGCCCGGTCATGAGGCGCCCAAAGAGGCGGCCGATGTGCGGCTGGTGTCCAACCAGCAGCACCGACTGGCAGGACATCGCGGCGACCTCGTGCAGCACGTCCTCGGGGTGAGCGCTCGGCAGCAGCGCGGCGGTCTGCGTCAGCTCGCCGTCGAAGCCGCAGACCTCGGCCACCGGCTCGGCGGTTTGGCGCGCCCGCAGGTAGGGGGATACCAGGATCGCGTCGTACTGCGGATCGAGGCTGGCGATGGCCCGCGCCAGCGCCTGCATCCGCTTGCGCCCCGATTCGGTCAGCTCTCGGTCGGCATCCCGGCCGGTGGAGGAGGTGTCTTCGGCCTCCGCGTGCCGGAGGAGGTGCAACTGCACGGGAGAGATTCTGACATGGTCAATCGGACCTGCGCCAAGAAGAAGCTGCGACCCCTAATCCGAAAGGTCCTTGGCCAGCTCCCGCCTGGTCTCGATGGACAGCTCCACCGAGGCCTGATAGGCGGGGTGCTCGACGCGCAGGAAAACCGGCGCGCTCCCGCCCTCCAGGGCCGCCCGGTCCGCCGGGTCGCGGCCGATCGGGAAGCGGACGTACTGCACCGCCGCCAGCCGGTCCTCCCGGCTCTCGGCGGCGCCGAAGCGGGCGTGGACGCGCCGCTCGTTCAGCTCCAGATACAGGTACCGGCCGCTCGCCAGCCCGACCAGCCCGTCCAGCTCCCGCTGGATCGCCGCCTCGTCGGTGATCTCGATGAAGAGCGTGGCCGCCAGCTCGCCGGCGTCGGGCAGCAGCGTGTTGTAGACGTCCAGCTCCTCCTGCACCTTCTCCGGCCTGGCGATCCGCTCGCTGCGGCACATCTCCTGGACCTGGTGCAGCACGGTGATCCGGTTCTCGAAGACCAGCGACATCTTGGGGCCCAGCGTCACCCGGCGGCGCGCCTTCTCCTCGATGGCGCTCCTCTTCCAGTCGTCGCGGATCAGCTCGTACTCGTGCATGTTCTTGACGTCGTCGAGCGTCAGCTTCTTCATGGCGCTTCCATTCCATAGGCGTCGCGCACGATCTCGACCGGGTGCTTCACCGGCCGCGACATCCCCTGCGCGATCTGCAGCGCGGCCAGCGGGCAGTCGGAGGCCAGCACCTCGGCGCGCGATTCGTCCAGCAGGTCGAAGAGCTTCCGGCCCACCTTCATGGACTCCTCGAAGTACTCCACCTTCATCGACCAGGTGCCGTCGTGCCCGGAGCAGCGCTCGACCATGGTCACCGGGGCGCCGGTCAGGAGCAGCAGGTCGCGCGACTTGTAGCCGATGTTCTGGACCTTCAGGTGACAGGGCAGGTGGTAGGCGATCGAGGCCGGCGCGTTCGGGAAGCGGGTGTCCAGCTTGCCCTGCGCCTTCAGCTCCATCAGGAACTCGCCCAGGTCGCGCGCCTCGACGGCCAGCTCGGCGCCCCCGCGAGGGTCGGGGCCCAGCCAGTTGTACTCGCGCTTCATCATCAGCGAGCAGGACGGGCCGGGGGTGACGACCGTGTAGCCCTTGTCCATCCAGACCTTGAGGGCGGCGGTGACCTCGCGGCGGGCCTCGTTGGCCGAGGCGAAGTCGCCGACGTCGAAGAACGGCATGCCGCAGCAGCGCGGATAGTCGACCACCACCTCGACGCCGTTGCGCTCCAGGACCTGCACCGCCGCCTTGCCGATGTCGACGCGGTTCCACTGCACCGAGCAGGTCGGGAAGAACACGACCTTGGCGACGCTCCGGCCGGTCGACTTCGGGACGTCGCGGGTCTCGAACCAGCGGGTGAACGTCTGCGAGGCGAAGACCGGCAGCGTCTTCTGGCGCGCCACCCCGAGCGTCTTCTCCATCCCCCAGCGCAGCACCGGCAACCGGGTCGCCAGGTTCGCCAGCGGCGCGACCGTGGTCGCCAGGCGGCCCAGCTCGTCCGGGCTGGAGAGCATCCGGTCGCGTAGCGGCACGCCCTCGTCGGCGACGTTCAGCCGGCGGGCGTGCAGCACCATGTGGGGGACGTGCACCTGCCAGCGATGCGGCGGCACGTAGGGGCAGTGCGGTATGCAGAGCCGGCACTCGTAGCAGAGGTCCACGAAGTCCTGGAGGACCCGTTTCGGCAGCTTTTCCACCTCGCCGTCGACCTCCGGGACGTCGAGCCCCTTGAAGAGCACGTCGAAGGAGGGGCAGAGAGAGAAGCACCGCCGGCATCCATGACAGATGTCGGCGATGCGGCTGAGCTCGGCGTCGAGGCTCGCGCGATCGGTGATCGGCTGCGGCTTGGCTAACGCCATCGCTTGGTGACGGGCGGGACGCCCGTCCGACTAGGCGTTGATGGAGGTGAGCAGCTTGGTGAAGCGGTTGGCGTGCGACTTCTCGGCGCGCGCCAGCGTCTCGAACCAGTCGGCGATCTCGGCGAAGCCCTCCTCGCGCGCGGCCTTGGCGAAGCCCGGGTACATCTGGGTGTACTCGTAGGTCTCCCCTTCGATCGCGCTCTTGAGGTTCAGCTCGGTGCTCCCGAAAGGCAGGCCGGTGGCCGGGTCGCCCGCCAGCTTGAGGTAGTCCATGTGGCCGTGGGCGTGGCCGGTCTCCCCTTCGGCGGTGTCGCGGAAGTTGCCGGCGATCTCCGGATAGCCTTCGATGTCGGCCTTGTCGGCGAAGTAGAGGTAGCGGCGGTTGGCCTGGCTCTCGCCGGCGAACGCGTGCTTGAGGTTCTCGTGGGTCCGGGTCCCCTTCAGATCGGGCATGGGCGGCCTCCTACTAGTCTTCTAGACTAGGTCTAGAAAGAGGTCCGGTCAAGCCGCGGCGTGAGTTCGTTATCCTCCGCGCCACCCAAGGAGACACGATGCCCGAGAAGGAACATTACAAGGTCGTCATCATCGGGTCCGGCCCGGCCGGCCTGACGGCCGGGATCTACGCCTCGCGCGCCAACCTGGCGCCGCTGCTGATCGACGGAGCCATCGAGGGCAGCCAGCTGGGCGGGCAGCTCACCACCACCACCGACGTCGAGAACTTCCCCGGCTTCCCCGACGGCATCCAGGGACCGGAGCTGATCGAGGTGACCCGCCGGCAGGCGGCGCGCTTCGGCACCGAGATCGTCTACGACACCGTCACCGCGGTCGACCTGAAGGCCCATCCCTTCCCGCTGGCGCTCGACTCCGGCGCGACCGTCACCGCCGACAGCCTGATCATCGCCACCGGCGCCTCGGCCAAGTACCTCGGCATCCCGACCGAGAAGACGTTCATGGGGCACGGGGTCTCGGCCTGCGCCACCTGCGACGGCTACTTCCACCGCGGCAAGGACGTGGTGGTGGTGGGCGGCGGAGACACCGCGATGGAGGAGTCGACCTACCTCGCCAAGCTCTGCCGCAAGGTCTACCTGGTGCACCGCCGGAACGAGTTCCGCGCCTCGAAGATCATGCAGCAGCGCGCGCTGGCGACGCCCAACATCGAGGTGCTCTGGGCGACGCAGGTCGTCGAGATCGTCGGCGAGGGGCACGGCGAGGGCAGGCCCAAGGTGACCGGGGTCGTCGTCGAGGCGGTCGAGAGCGGCGAGCGGCGCCACCTGCCGGTGAGCGGCTACTTCGCGGCCATCGGCCACAAGCCGAACACCGACCTCTTCAAGGGCGTGCTGGAGATGAACGAGGTGGGCTACCTGAAGATCGACCACCCCACGACCCGCACCTCGGTGCCGGGCGTCTTCGCCGCCGGCGACGTGGCCGACTTCATGTACCGGCAGGCGGTCTCGGCGGCCGGTGAGGGCTGCAAGGCGGCCTTGGACGCCGAGCGCTGGCTCGCCGTCCATGGAGTTCATTGATCGAGGCAGGTCGGAGGCTCGGGTCGTACGAGATCCTCTCGCCTTTGGGCGCCGGCGGGATGGGCGAGGTCTACCGCGCGCGCGACCCGCGGCTGGAGCGGGACGTCGCCATCAAGGTCCTCCCGCCGGAGCTCGCCACCGACGTCGACCGGCGCGCCCGCTTCGAGCGCGAGGCCAAGGCCGCCTCCTCGCTGAACCACCCGAACATCGTCACCGTCCACGAGACCGGGCAGTCCGACGGCCTGCACTACCTGGTGATGGAGCTGGTGGACGGCAGCTCGCTGCGCGACCTCCTGGCCGGCGGGGCACTACCGCTCAAGAAGGCGCTGCCGATCGCGGCGCAGGTCGCCGACGGCCTGGCCAAGGCGCACGAGGCCGGCCTGGTGCACCGGGACCTCAAGCCCGAGAACCTGATGGTCACGCGCGACGGCTACGCCAAGGTGCTCGACTTCGGCCTGGCCAAGGCCGCGGCGCCGGCCCTCAGCGGCAGCCAGACGGCGACGATCGAGAAGAAGACGGCCTCCGGGACCGTGCTCGGCACCGTCGGATACATGTCGCCGGAGCAGGCGGCCGGGCGGCCGGTGGACTACCGCTCCGACCTCTTCTCCTTCGGCTGCGTGCTCTACGAGATGCTGTCCGGCCGCCGCGCGTTCAGCGGCGACACCGCGGTGGACACGCTGGCGGCCATCCTCCACAACGAACCGGAGCCGCTCCCGGCCGAGCTCCCCGACCCGGTGCGCTGGATCGTGGAGCGCTGCCTGGCCAAGGAGCCTCACGAGCGCTACGCCGCCACCCGCGACCTGGCGCGCGACCTGAAGCACCTGTCGCAGCTCCCCTCGAGCTCGAGGCCGACACAGCTTTCCGGCCTGGCGCCGAGCCCCTCGCTCCGGCGGCGGCGCCTGACCGCGCTCCTCGCCGCCGGCGCGGTGGCGCTGCTGGGAGCCGGCGCGTTCTGGGCCGGGCGCCGCTCCGGCGAGCACGCGCCGCCGCGCCTGCGGAGGCTGAGCTACCGGCGCGGCACCATCTGGTCGGGGCGCTTCGCCCCCGACGGCTCGACGGTGGTCTACGCCGCGGCCTGGGACGGCAATCCTCCGGAGGTCTTCTCCACCAGCATCGCCGGCAGCCTCGAGGCGCGCGCGCTCGGCTTCGGCAGCGCCGACGTCGGCGCCGTCAGCAGCAGCGGCGAGCTGGCCGTGCTCCTGGGACGCCGCCACATGCAGGGGCGCGAGGTGACCGGCACGCTGGCGCGCGTCTCGCTGAACGGCGGCGCGCCACGCGAGGTCCTGCTGGACGTGCGCGAGGCGGAGTACCTGCCCGACGGCAACGAGCTCCTGGTGGTGACCGAGAACGACGCGCGGGTGCGGCTGCGGCTGCTCTCGGGCGCCGTCCTCTACGAGACGGACGGCTGGATCAGCCACCTGCGTCTCTCCCCCGACGGGCGGCGGGTGGCCTTCCTGGAGCACCCGGTGCGGCGGGACGACCGCGGCCGGGTGCGGGTGCTCGACGTCGCCTCGAAGAAGACGCTCTTCACCGGACCCGAGTGGCCCACCACCTGGGGACTGGCCTGGGGACCGGGCGGGCGTGAGGTCTGGGCCGCGGCGGGGCCGGCGCTGCACGCCTTCACCATCTCCGGCAAGCACCGGCTATTGATGACGCTTCCCGAATACATCAGCCTCCTCGACGTCTCGCCGGACGGGCGGGCGCTCCTCTCGCACGACCTCAGCAACCACCTCATCCTGGGGCAGCTGACCGGGGACCGTGCCGAGCGCAGCTACTCGTGGCTCAACCAGTCGTTCCCGGTCGACCTCTCAGCGGACGGGCGCTCGCTGCTCTTCAACGAGTTCGCGGTGACGGACAACTACGGCGTCTATTACCGCAAGGCCCCGGACCAGCCGGCGGTGTTGCTGGGGGAAGGGAACGCCATGGCGCTCTCCCCCGACGGCAGCAGCGCGCTCTCGATCCTCTACACCGACCCTCCCAAGCTCCAGCTCCTGCCGACGGGCGCCGGCGCGCCGCGGACGCTGCCGGCGGGGCCGATCGCCGCCTACCACATCGCCCGCTTCTTCCCGGACGGCAAGCGGGTCTTCTTCGCCGCCAGCGAGCGGGGGCGCGGCGTGCGCGGCTTCGTGCAGGAGCTGGCCGGTGGCGACCCGAAGCCGATCACGCCGGAGGGGCTGGTCCCGCAGTTCGGCCAGGTGGTCTCTCCAGACAACCGCCGCGTGGCCGGCAGCCTGACCGGCAAGGGGACGTTCCTCTTCCCGGTCGAGGGGGGAGAGCCGGCGCCGCAGGCCGGCGTCGAGCCGGGCGAGGTCGTCCTGCAGTTCGCCGACGGCGGCCGCTCGGTCCTGGTGGCGCACCTGGATCAGACGAGGCTGGCGATCACGCGGGTCGACCTAGCGACCGGGGCGCGCTCGCCGTTCCGCGAGCTGGCGCCGAGCGACCCTGCGGGCAACCTCGGCATCGCCGGAGCCGTCTTCGCCGCGAAGTCGGACGCCTACGTCTATGGCCTGCTGCGGGTGCTCTCGAACCTCTTCGTGGTCGAAGGGCTGCGTTAGAACCCCCAGAGAGCTAATTCGTCGATAAGAGCCTTGACGCCGGGATGCGCGGCCAGCTCGCGGTAGAGCCAGCCGTGCTCCTCCTGGACCGTGGTGAGGTGCTCGCGCAGGCGCTCGGCATCGCGCTCCTGGGCCGCCTGCCGCAGGTCGGAGAGCTTGCCGCGCGCCCCTTCGTCGAGCCGCTCGCCGAGCGATTCGTGCAGCTCGTCGAAGGCCTTGTCGACGCGTTCCTCGTGATCGTCGCCGGGCTTCGTCGGATCGGCCATGAAAGGCAGGATAATCCGGCGCGAAGGAGGAAGCCATGAGCGACGTGCTGAAGCTCGCCCAGAAGCCCGCGATCGGCATCACCCGCGACACGTCCCTGCGGAAGGCGCTCGAGCTGATGAGGGACGAGCGTATCGGCGCCGTCGTGGTGCTGGAGGGCGGCCACGCCGCCGGCATCTTCTCCGAGCGCGACCTCATGTGCCGCGTGGTGCTCGCCGAGAAGACCGCCGACGGCACGACGGTCGGCGACGTGATGACCGCGCCGGTGCTCACCGTGCGCGCCGGCACCGAGCCCACCGACGCGATGAGCCTGATGCTGGAGAAGCACATCCGCCACCTTCCCGTCGTCGACGAGGCCGGCACCGTGCTGGGCATGCTCTCGATCCGGCACCTGATGTGCGACCTCATGGACGAGCTGAAGGACCGCGCCGACGCCGCCGAGGCCTACATGACCTACGACGGCGCCACCGGCTAGCAAACCGGACGGCGATCGCGCTCATGAAGCGCCGCCGCCGAGCCCTGTCGCCGCTCTTCGGGTTGCTCGCCACGGCCGCGCTGGCCGCGCAGCAGCCGTCTGCCACGCTCACCGAGCTTCGCAGCGGAGCGCGCCCGCTGCGGGTGGGCGGGGTCAGCGAGTACCCGCCCTTCAACGTGGCGCCGGTCGGCGCGAAGCTCACCGGCCTGGACCGCGAGATCGTGCAGGAGCTCGCCAGGCGCGCCGGCATCGCCAAGGTCGAGTTCGTGGCGATGTCCTACAGCCAGCTGGCCCCGGCGCTCCAGCAGGGGCGCATCGACCTCATCGCCAACGGCTACTGGATCACCGACGAGGGCGAGCGGACCATGGCCTTCACCCGCCCCTACTTCACAAAGGGCGGCCTCGGCTCGTTCTGGCTGGCTGGCAAGGGGCCCTACGACAGCGCCGAGCGGCTGGCCGGCAAGCGGATCGCGGTTTTCAAGGGCAGCTATGGCGAGACCTGGGTCAAGGAGCACGTCCCGACCGCCAAGCTCGTCTCCATGGACGGCACCTGGAAGGAGCTCCACAAGCTGGTGCGCTACGGCAAGGCCGACGCGCTGGTCAGCTACTACCACCGGCAGCAGGCGGCGGCGGCCGAGTACGAGAGCTTCAAGTTCGAGAGCGCGCTGCTCCAGCCGATGAAGGCGGCCTTCGCGGTGCGCAAAGATGCCGGCGACCTGCGGGACGCGCTGGATGCCGCGCTCACCGCCATGCAGGCCGACGGGTCACTCAAGAAGCTGCAGCAGGTCTACCTCGATCCGGCCGAGGTCGATCCCTAGCCTGGCACCCCCAGGCGAAATGCGCGCCCCTCGTCCGTCTTATAAGCGAGGCCAACTCGACTCCGGCAGCTCATGGATCACCCGGCCCCCGTGATAGGGTCCCTTCAACATTCCGTACCGTCATTTGGTTGAGCGCGTTGGTTCTTCCACCTGCTCCGGGTCGGTATGTATACCGAAGGGCGCGGAGTGTCGGCATTCCCAGATCAAAGGGCCATCCCAAGTCGCGCGGCCTGGCACGAGAACAGGCCCCCGAATCCTCCACGAAGGCTTCCCGTTTAGGCCCCAGGTCGTGGTAAGGGCTTCGACCGGCTTCCGGCCTATGTCGCTTCTCACGGCAGCGCGACCTAAGACGCGGACACGACTGTGGGCCTATGCTTCCCCTTCTGCAACCACGAGTCCAATCGGTCGTTAGACGCCCCAGGACCCGATGAAGATACGCGTCCTGACCTCGATCGTGGTCCTACGAGCCTGGACCATCGCCGCCTGCCAGTGCGGAACTGTACCGAGTCCTCGTGACGCTCTCAAGCGAGCCGATGCGGTATTCACCGGCACCGTCGTGACTCGCACCCCGATCCTGCTCCGCGTTGGGGGCGACCTCATCGTGGCCGAGCACGACGAATTCCTCGTCCACACCACATGGCGCGGTACATCCGCGCCACGAGTCACTCTACTTCAAGGCCTAAACAATTGCTCATACCACTTTCAGGTTGGTGCACAGTACCTCGTCTTCGCTCATTTTGACCACCAGTCACCTGCCGACCTCACGTCGAGCATCTGCTTTCCGACCCAGACCCTTCTCAGAGCCTCCGCGGCGCTCTCGGAACTGGGAGCACCCCTTATGTCGGGCCCTGCCTCTTTAGCCGGCACAGAACATCGCATTCGACGAGCCTTTCGGCATGGATACGCCTCCGCCCTCTGTGGCGCCGCGCTCCTACGTGCGCACTTCCGGGTATTACGGGATTCGTACGGCTCGTTTAACTACCTCTATGTCCTCGGCCCAGGGGCAATCCTTATTAGTGCTGCCGTGTTGGCACTCTGCCTTCTCACGCGGCGCCGCAAGCTTGCTGCACGCATTGCACTACCGCTACTCCTCCTAACGGCGCTCTCCATCACCCTCGAGGGCTATCTCTACTTATGTAGGTCTCCCATATTGGGTCTTCCGGGTTTCGAGTGGTATGAGTCACAATGACAGGACCGCGGGATTGATAAAGGCCGTGAGCACCTTGAGGCGTAGATACTCCTGATTGCGGATGCCGTAGGCGCGCCTCTGT
>Ga0068859_100000091_pt1 | contig 82527 bp, 55 predicted proteins | sample KBSSwiS22_FD_66585 | JGI IMG/M metagenome (GOLD analysis project Ga0068859, IMG submission 66585) | Switchgrass rhizosphere microbial communities from Kellogg Biological Station, Michigan, USA - KBS Switchgrass S2-2 | ecosystem: Host-associated > Plants > Roots > Rhizosphere > Soil ...
GGCTTCGCCTAGTTCGGTGTTGAGGTACTGGGACCAGCGGGGATCCATGCGACGGGACCCCAGAATGCGCCAAGCGGCTCCGCTCGGCGCGCGAGGCGCCGTGCGGAGCCGCCAGCCGAGATCAGCGACGGCGCGGTCCGCTTTCAGATGATTGCAGCGGCCGCAGGCCGCCACCACGTTCTCCCAGACATGCGGGCCCCCACGGGAGCGCGGGATGACATGGTCGAGCGACGTCGCCGGCGCGCCGCAGTAGACGCATCGGTGATGGTCGCGGGCGAGGACGCCCTTGCGGGTCAGCGGCACCTGCGAGCGGTACGGAACCCGCACGAATCGCGCTAACCGGACAACGACGGGAATCTCGACGGACGCCGACACGGAGTGCAGCACCTGCCCGCCGGCCTCGACCATCACCGCCTTGTCCGTGAGGACGAGGATGAGCGCCCTACGTTGGGACACCACGCACAGGGGCTCGTACGTGGCATTGAGAACCAGCGCCTCTGCCACGCGCCGACCTCCTGCCGAGTCGAGGCGGGCGCCCTCCCGGAAGCCCGTTCTAACCAGCGTCTCCGGTGACAATGGATAGTCAAGCGTGTTCCGGCGCGGAACGCGAGCGTGTTTGCATGGTCATCTGGTCGGGCGAAGGTGGCGATGGACATATCTGGTCGCCATTGTCACCCGCTGGTGTCGACGAGATGACAGCTGTGTCGCGCTGTGTGCTGCCTCGCCCGCTCCTCGCGACCCCGTCCGCGTCGTGCCGAAGTGCTGGTCGCGTGCCGGGTCCCGGCCATTCGGACCTGTCCGGCACCCCGTAAGGTGACGGGCCGTGGGCCCGTGACGGGTGCGTACCTGCCATCCGGCCGCCCATCCGGACTGTCCACCTCCGGCGGGGGACGCCCTCGGCGGCCGGCACGCGTGCCCGCCGCCCGGAGCGCGCGGGGAGGTATCCGGGCCGGGCTGGCCCGGCGGCCACCGTGTGCCGGCCGGTTCGCCGGCCGGCGGGCAGCGGCTGGGCCCGAGGAACCGACCGCCGACAAGGAGGACCAAGGCCGTGCCCCTGCCACTGGCGCTCGCCGCTGCCACGACGGTGACGACGTCCACGATCGCGACGCCGTCCGGGACACCGTCCCCGTCGCCGTCCTCGACGCCCGGGCTGCCCGACGTGAGCCTGGACGGCGTCAAGGCGGCGCTCATGGACACCTGTGGCCAACAGCCCAGCTTCCTGTGCCGGACTGTCTACGACGCGACGCACAACGACTATCTCGCCTCCGGTGCCCAGGTCTTCCTCGGAACGCCGGTGACGATCATCCTGATCCTGCTGGTCGCGACCATCGTCCGCACGCTGCTGCACCGGCTGATCAACCGGACGACCCGGCGCGCGGTGGCGTCGACCAGCGGTGGTCTGCTGCGTGGTGGCCTGCTCGGCGCGTTCGGTGACTCCGCGATCATGCTGGAGCGGCGCCGCCAACGGACGGAGACGGTCGGCTCCCTGCTGCGCAGCGTCGTGTCGATCGTGCTCTATGGGATCGCGTTCGTCCTGATACTGGGCGAGCTGGGAATCAATCTGGCGCCGATCGTCGCGAGCGCCGGCGTGCTCGGAATCGCGATTGGTTTCGGCGCGCAGAACCTGGTCAAGGATTTTCTTTCCGGGATCTTCATGCTGTTGGAGGACCAGTACGGGGTCGGCGACGTCATCGACGTCGGCGCCGTGTCGGGCACCGTCGAGGCGGTCACCTTCAGGATGACGCGGCTGCGCGACGTCGAGGGAACCGTCTGGTACGTCCGCAACGGTGAGATCACCAGGATCGGCAACAAGAGCCAGCAGTGGGCGCGCACCGTGCTTGACGTGCCGCTGGACTACGACACCGACGTCGCTCGGGCGAGGGGCGTCCTGCTGGAGACCGCCCAGGAGATGTGGCGCGACGACCAGTGGGCTGCGCTCATCCTCGAGGAACCCGAGGTCTGGGGCATGGAGACGATGACGGCGGACGGCTACACGCTGCGCGTCGCCGTCAAGACCCTGCCGCTCAAGCAGTGGGAGGTCGCCCGCGAGCTGCGCGAGCGGCTGCGCCGCGCGCTCGTCGAGGCCGGGATCAGCCTGGGGGCAGTTCAGCGCAGCCTCGTTGTCGTCGACGACGACGACAACGAAGCCCAGGCCTCCGCTGAGGAAGAAGAGGACGACCTGACGGGGGGCGGTTCCAGCTCGTCGGGGTTCGGCGAGCAGGCTCCGCCCCGCATCGACCCGCCGGCCCAGCCCGGGCCGGGGGCGGCCAGCGGCAGCGCCGCGCGCTGACGCCGCCGGTGGGCAGCTGACATCGGGCCGTGTGGGCGACGCCGGCGGTGTGCCGGTGTCGCCCGGGCGATGTGCAGGCGCCGTCGGCGCGGTGGCCGTCGGTGAACCGACCGGGAGAAGATCGCCCGTACTGCCTGAAGGGATCCTGAACGGCGGTCGAGATATCCCTGAGCCCTTTGCCAGGACGACCTCGACAGGCGCGGGCCGGAGCAGACTGGGCACGTGCGGGTACTGGTTGTGGATGACGACGCGGCGGTGCGGCAGTCGCTGGAGCGGTCGCTGCGGTTCGAAGGCTACGAGGTAGCCACGGCGGGCGACGGCGTCGCCGCGCTGGAGCTGATCGCGAGAGAGCGGCCGGACATCGCCATCCTCGATGTGATGATGCCGCGGATGGACGGGCTGGAGGCGTGCCGGCAGCTGCGCGCCCGCGGTGACGACCTGCCCGTGCTCATGCTCACCGCCCGCGACGGGCTCGCCGACCGGGTCAGCGGCCTGGACGTGGGGGCGGACGACTACCTCGTCAAGCCGTTCGCGCTCGAGGAGCTGTTCGCCCGGCTGCGGGCGCTCGCCCGCCGCGCGGCGCTCGCCGCCCGTACCGGCGGCCGCTCCAGGGCCGGTACGGCCACGGCCCCAGGCAGCGGGACGCTCAGCTACGGCGGCGTGACGCTCGACCCGAGCAGCCGGCAGGTCGTCCGGGGTGGTCGGGAGCTGACCCTGACCAAGACCGAGTTCGAGCTGCTGGAGCTTTTCCTCACCCATCCGCGTCAGGTGCTGTCCCGCTCGATGATCATGGAGCGGGTCTGGGGCTACGACTTCGGCCCGTCGTCGAACTCGCTGGAGGTGTTCGTGAGCTATCTGCGGCGGAAGCTGGAGGCGGGCGGCGAGCCCCGGCTGCTGCACACCGTCCGCGGCGTCGGCTACGTGCTGCGTGAGCAGTCGGCCGCGCCGGCGCGTGAGCATTCCCCGTGACCGATCCGTTCAACCTGCTCGCCGACCGGCGCTCCGCCGGTCCGGTGAACGCCCCTGTTGGTGGCGACGGACCCGACGGACCCGACGGACCCGGTGGAGGCGAGCGGCGCGGCGCCCAGAGCGGGCGCCCTGCCGCGTCCGCGTCCGCCCGCTATCTCGGCCGGAGGCGGTCGTGGCTGTCGCGGCTCGCGCTGCGCAACCGGATGGCGCTGCTGGTCGGTGCCGCCGTCCTGGCCGGGATCGCGGTCGTCGCTGGAGTCGCCCTCGGCGCGACCAACGTCGTCCTGCGCAACTCGATCGACGACCAGCTGCGCCAGCAGGTCGTCGTCGCGGCCAAGAACACCGTCTTCTCCTACGACCGGGGAGCCGACCTCGAGAGCAACGCCGACGACCGCATCCTGGTGATCGCGAACGCGCTCGGCATGCGCCTGCAGGTCTACTGGCCGGACGGCAGCATCATCGCGCCGTACAACAAGACCGACTACGTGCGCCTGCCGGTGGACGCCACGGACAGAGCGATCGCCGATGCACAGAGCGATCAATTGCGGCTACGTACGGTGAAGGTCGACGGGAAGGAGTACCGCGTCGCGACGGTGGCGCTGCAGTCACCATCCTTCATCGGCAACCCGTTCATCGGCGACCGTCCGCGGCCGGAGATCCAGCTCGGCCTTCAGCTCGCCCGGCCGATGTCGGACGTCACCGGCACACTCGGCGAGCTCGGCCTGGTGATGCTGGTCGTCGGCGTCGTCGGCGTGGCCGGGTCGATGCTCGCCGGCATGCTGGTGGCACGCGCGGCCCTGCGGCCGGTCGACGCCGCCGCGGCCGCGGCCGAGCACGTGGCCCGCACCCAGGACCTGTCCGCGCTCATCCCGGTGACCGGTACGGACGAGATCGCCCGGCTCGCCGAAAGCCTCAACAGCATGCTGCGCGCCCTGGAGGCATCCAAAGCCAGGCAACGCCAGCTGGTGGACGACGCCAGCCACGAGCTGCGCACCCCGCTGACCAGCCTGCGTACCAACGTCGAGCTGCTCATCCGCTCCGAGGCGAACCCGCACCGCGCGCTGCCCGCGACCGACCGGGCGGACCTGCTGCGCGACGTCGACGCCCAGATGCGCGAGCTGACCGGGCTGGTGAGCGAGCTCGTGGAGCTCGCCCGCGACGAGGCACCGGTGGAGGAGGTCGAGCGGCTCGACCTCGCCCAGGTCGTCGCCGCGGCCGTGGCCCGGGCACGGCGGCGCGCCACCGCCAAGGACATCGTCATCGAGCTGACGTCGGCCTCGTCCTGGGTCGACGCGCGGCCGAACATGCTGGAACGCGCGGTCACCAACCTGCTCGACAACGCGGTGAAGTTCTCCCCGGCGAACTCCACCGTGCACGTCGAGACGGCCGTCGGCGAGGTCGTCGTCAGCGACGAGGGGCCCGGCATCGCGGCGCGCGACCGCCCGCACGTCTTCGAGCGGTTCTACCGGTCGACCGACGCCCGCAGCCTGCCCGGCTCCGGGCTGGGCCTGGCGATCGTCGCCGACGCCGTGCACACCCACGGCGGCATGGTCGTGGTGGAGGAGGCCCCGGCGGGCGGCGCCCGCATGCGCGTGCGACTGCCACTCGCGGCGCCACTCCCGGAAGCCCAGCCGTCGGGTTTCCACTGGGGCGGCGCGCCCCCGGGCGGACACTGGGGCACCCCGGTGCCGCCACCCTCGCCCTGGCGTCCCCCGGATCCGCCCCCGCCACCCTCAGAGCCCGGCCCGAAGGCGTCACCGGTGCCCGACGACCGGGGCTTGGACGAACGCGCCGCCGAGGCCATCCGGCAGGCATACCTCGGTTTCAGCACCGTCGGCCCGGCCGACCCGGACGGCCCCGCCCGGCTTCCCGGCGACGAGCCCTAAGCTCGTCGGCATGGATCTTGTCGAACCCGCGCTCGCCGAGCTTGCGGGGGCGTATGGCGTCGCCACCAGCTATCTGGACGCCCGCGACCAGCCGGTCGCCGTCTCGGCCACCGCGGTGCGCCGCGTCCTGGAGCTGATGGGGGTCGACACCACGGACCCGGCGGCGGCGCTCGCCGCTGCGCGGACGGCTGCGTGGCGACAGCTTTCGCCACCCAGCGTGGTGGTCCGGGCGGCGGCCCCCAGACCGGTGATCCTTCGCCTGCCGGCGCGGCTCGCGCCGCCCGGGCCGCCCGGGCCGGGCACGGTGGCGGCGGCTGGCGCCGACGTGAGCTGTGAGCTGGAACTGGGCGACGACGGCGCACGGGTGACAGTGGCGCTGGGCCCGGCAGAGGACCGCGGGGAGGCCGACGGCGAACCGCTGGTGGCCGTGCCGGCGCTGCTGCCCACCGGGCTGCCGCTCGGCGACCATGTGCTGCGGGTACGAGCAGGCGGGCGCGAGAGTACGACCCACGTCGTCGCCGTGCCCGACCGCGTGCCCGAGGCCGGTGGCGCCGACCTGAGTACGCGACCGGCTCGGCCGGAGGCTGCGGTGGTCGGGGCGCCTGCCCAGACCACCGGACAGCCGTGCGGACCCCGGGGCCCGCACGACGAGAACAGGGCGGCTGGCAGCCGGATGTGGGGCTGGATGGTGCAGCTCTACGCGCTGCGCTCGGCCGGTTCCTGGGGTCTCGGCGACTATGCCGACCTCGCCCAGCTCGCGGCCTGGTCGGGCTCCGCGGCCGGCGGGCGCGCGGACGTCCTGCTCGTCAACCCGCTGCACCCGGCCGCGCCGACCCTGCCCATCCAGCCGTCGCCCTACTACCCGTCCAGCCGTCAATTTCTCTCCCCGCTTTACCTTCGCCCTGAGCTCACCGCCGAGTACGCGGCGGCCGACGAGGCGGTCCGGGCCGCGGTCGAAGGCCACGCCGCCGCGGCTCGCAAGGCGCAGCTCGGCGGTGAGGGGGCGGGATCCGCGCCGGGGCCCGTGGCGGTGGCCGGTGGAGGCGTTGCCGCGCCTGGCCCGGGGCTCGGTGACGGCGGCGACGGGTTCGGGCCGCTGATAGACCGGGACGCCGTCTGGAAAGCCAAGCAGGCCGCGCTGGAGCTGTTGTTCGCCAACCGAACGCCGGCCGTGGCCGGTGCCGCGGCCGCGACACCCACAACGGCACTAACCGTGACCAGCGAAGGGGGCGTCGCCGGCGAGACGGGCGTCGCCGGCGAGGGCGGCGAGGGCGGCGACGGGCTGACCCGGTTCGCGACCTGGTGCGCGCTCGCCGAGCGGCACGGCCCCGACTGGCGGACGTGGCCCGCGGCCCTGCGCGACGCGGACCCGGCCGCCGTCGCCGCGGCCCGGCGCGAGCTCGCCGACCGGGTCGCGTTCCACCGCTGGCTGCAGGACCGCTGCGAGGAGCAGGTCGCGGCGGCGCAGACCGCCGCGCGCGCCGCCGGGATGCGGGTCGGCATCGTCCACGACCTGGCCGTCGGCGTCGATCCCGCCGGCGCCGACACCTGGGCCGGCCGGGACGCCTACGCGGCCGGCGCGAGCATCGGCGCCCCGCCGGACACGTTCAACCAGCAGGGCCAGGACTGGGGGCTGCCGCCGTGGCGGCCGGACCGGCTCGCGGCGTCCGGTTACGCGCCGCTGCGCCGGATCGTCGCCGCGGTCCTCGCCCGCGGCGGTGGGCTGCGCGTCGACCACATCCTCGGGCTGTTCCGGCTGTGGTGGATCCCGGCCGGCGCCGGCGCGGCCAACGGCACGTTCGTCCGCTATGACGCCGAGGCGATGCTCGGCGTGATCGCGCTGGAGGCGGCGCGCGCCGGCGCGGTGATCGTCGGCGAGGACCTGGGCACCGTCGAGCCGACGGTCGCCACGACGCTGACGGAGGTCGGCGTGCTCGGGTCGTCGGTGCTGTGGTTCGAGAACGACGCCGACGGCGTCCCGCTCCCGCCGAGCTCCTGGCGGGCGCGCACGATGGCCAGCGTCACCACGCACGACCTGCCGACCGCCGCCGGGTTCCTGCTGGGCGAGCACGTCCGCGTCCGCGCCGACCGCGGGCTGCTGGCCCGCCCAGTGGCGGACGAGACGGCCGACTGGCTTCTCGCCCGCCGGCGGCTGCTGTCCCACCTGCGTGCCCTCGGCCTGCTCGACGGGGACGCGGCCGCCGCCTGGGACGTCGCCGTCGCCACCAGGCAACGAGCCATCCCGGCCGCCGGCACGGACGCCACCGGCACGGACGTCGCCGACCTCGCTGGCACGGACGCCGTCGACCTCGACCCGGCCGTGGTTCGCGGTGCCGTGCTGGGAATGCATCGGCTGCTGGTCGCCACGCCGGCGCGGATCATCCTCGCCGCTCCTGGGGACGCCGTCGGCGACCGCCACCAGCCCAATCTGCCCGGCACGGTCGACAGCTACCCGAACTGGCGTCTTCCCATCCGCGACGAGGACGGGCTTCTCGTCACCCTCGAGGACCTGGTGACCGACGCCAGGGTCGCCCGCCTCGTCGAGATTCTCGGCGGGGCTGCCCACCGTCCCGACGGCATGTCGGCAATGCCGGCGACGTGATGGCGCGGGCGTGACCCAGCCGGCCACGCAGCGTGGAAGACTGGCGATGGTGGCTTCCCCGCAGCGGCAGCAGCCGGGCGGCCGGTGACCACCGGATCAGGTCCGCCGCGTCAGCGTGTGGGTCCGCGTCCGTGCCCGCGAGGCGGTCTGAGCCCGAGAGGATCCGAGTGCCGAACAACCTCACCCGCGACGAGGCGCTCGAGCGCGCCCGCGTGCTGAACGTCGCCTCCTACGATGTCGAGCTGGACCTGACGACCGGCCACGAGACCTTCGGGTCGACGACCACCGTCACGTTCACGTCAAGCGAGCCCGGCGCGACGGTCTTCATCGAGCTGGCGGCCCCGGCCGTGCGGGAGATCGCCCTCAACGGCGTCCCGCTCGACCCGGCCGCGGTGTTCGACGGCGAGCGGATCACCCTCGCGGACCTGGCCGCGTCGAACCGGCTCACCGTCGTCGCCGACTGCGCCTACTCGCGCACCGGGGAAGGCCTGCACCGGTTCGTCGACCCGGTCGACGACGGGGTGTACCTGTACACCCAGTTCGAGACCTATGACGCGCACCGGATGTACGCATGCTTCGACCAGCCCGACCTCAAGGCGGCCTTCACGCTGAGCGTCACCGCCCCCGCGGACTGGAAGGTCATCTCGAACGGAGCGGTCGCGGCGGTCGCCGACGCGGCGATCGGGGTGCGCGTCACCCGGTTCCTGACGACGCCGGTGATGTCGACGTACATCACCGCGCTGGTCGCCGGCCCGTACCACGAGGTCCGTGACCACCACGACGGCATCGACCTCGGGCTGTACTGCCGCCGCTCGCTCGCCGAGTTCCTCGACCCGGCGGAGCTGTTCGAGATCACCAAGCAGGGTTTCGACTTCTACCACCGGGTCTTCGACTACCGGTACCCGTTCGGCAAGTACGACCAGCTGTTCGTGCCGGAGTTCAACGCCGGCGCGATGGAGAACGCCGGCTGTGTCACCTTCCTCGAGGACTACGTCTTCCGCGCCAAGGTGACCGAGGCCCGCCGGGAGCGGCGCGCCGAGACGATCCTGCACGAGATGGCGCACATGTGGTTCGGCGACCTGGTCACCATGCGCTGGTGGGACGACCTGTGGCTCAACGAGTCGTTCGCGACCTACATGTCGGTCCTGTGCCAGGTGGACGCGACCCGGTTCACCAACGGCTGGACGACGTTCGCGAACGCGGAGAAGGCCTGGGCGTACCGGCAGGACCAGCTGTCCTCGACCCACCCGATCGTCGCGGACGCCGTCGACATGGACGCGGTGCGCACGAACTTCGACGGCATCACCTACGCCAAGGGCGCCTCCGTCCTCAAGCAGCTGGTCGCCTGGGTTGGCCAGGAGGAGTTCCTCGCCGGCCTGCGCAGCTACTTCCGCGCCTACGAGTACGGCAACACCCAGCTTCGCGACCTGCTCGACGAGCTGGAGAAGTCCAGCGGCCGCAAGCTCACCGCCTGGTCTCGTGACTGGCTGGAGACCACCGGCGTCAACACGCTGCGCCCGCGGTTCGAGACCGACTCCTCCGGACTGTTCACCACGTTCGACGTCGTCCAGGAACCGGCCTCCTCGCCGCCGACCGCGTCGCAGACGCTGCGGCCGCACCGCGTCGCGATCGGTCTCTACGACCGCGACCCGAACGGCGACCTGGTCCGCCGCGAGCGTGTCGAGCTGGACGTCCTCGGCGAGCTCACCGAGGTGCCGAAGCTGGTCGGCGCCCGCAGGCCCGAGCTGCTGCTGCTCAACGACGACGACCTGACGTTCGCCAAGATCCGCCTGGACGACCACTCGCTGCGCACGCTGGTCAGCGACATCGGCAGGGTCCGGGCCTCGCTGCCGCGCACGCTGTGCTGGGCGTCGGCGTGGGACATGACCCGCGACGCGGAGCTCGCCGCCCGCGACTACGTCCAGCTGGTGCAGTCGGGCGTCGACGCCGAGGACGACATCGGCGTGGTGCAGACGCTGCTCGCTCGGGCCGCGCTCACGCTCGACACCTACGGTGACCCGGCGAACCGGTCGGCGGCGCTGCGGGCGCTGTGCGCGCGGGCAGAGGAGCTGATGCGCGCGGCGGCACCGGGCAGCGACCTGCAGCTGGTGTTCACGACGACGTTCGCGCAGGCCGAGGACCCCGACCAGGTCGAGAAGATCAAGGCGATCTTCGAGGGCCGGGACGTGATCGCGGGCCTCGCGCTGGACACCGAGCTGCGCTGGACGCTGCTGACCCACCTGGTCGCCCGCGGCGTCTACGGCGACGCCGAGATCGACGCGGAGCTGGCCCGGGACGCGACCGCCGCGGGCGAGAAGCGGGCGGCCACGGCGCGCAGCGCCCGGCCGACCCCCGAGGCGAAGGCGGCGGCCTGGGCGGCGGTCATGGACTCCGACAAGCTGTCCAACCACCTGGTGGTGGCGACGCTGGGCGGCTTCTGGATTGCGAGCCAGCGCGAGCTGACCAAGCCCTACGTGGACCGTTACTTCGCCGAGATCGCCGAGGTCTGGAAGACGCGCAGCTTCGACACCGCGCAGACCATCACCCAGATGCTCTTCCCCGACGGGATCATCGAGCAGGCGACCCTCGACAAGGTGGACGCCTACCTGGCGACCGAGGACCCGACGCCGCCGCTGCGCCGCGCCCTCACCGAGGGCCGCGACGGCCTGGTCCGAGCCCTGGCCGCCCGGGCCAGGGACACCATGGCGGCATCCTCGGCCGGCTAGGCGTTCCGGCACGTTCCGGCGCCGGGCACCGCCCGGCGTCAGGCCGGCGAGCGGGCACTGTGCCGCCACGGGCCCGACGCCGGGCACGGTGCCGCCGCGGGCCCGACGCCGGGCGCGGGTCAGGTCAGGCCTGCCCGGCTGCGGCGGCCGCCGCAGCCGGCGGCGGGGGCGTGGGCGTGGGCCGGCGGCGGGGGCGCAGGCCGGCGAAGGCGGTCAGCGAGGCCGCCAGGCTGGCGGCGGCGACGAACCACCAGCCCTCGTGGAAGGCGTGCACCAGCTGGGCACGCCCCGGCGAGCCGACGACGGCGATCAGGATCGCCACCCCCAGGACGCTCGCCACCTGGCGGGACATGTTGACCACCGCGCTGCCGGTGGCGAACCGTTCGGCAGGCAGGACGGTGGTCGCCCCGGCGGTCAGTGTCGGCAGCACCAGGCCGACGCCGATGCCGGTCAGCAGCATGCCAGGCAAGATGCCCGCGGCGTAGTGCGTGTGCAGCCCGACGCGCAACGCCCACCAGGCCGCCCCAACGGCGTAGATCAGCGCGCCGACGCCCGCGACCCGTCCGAGGCCGAACCTCGCGACCAGCCGGCCCGCCAGCAGCAGCGCCACCGGCGGCACCATCGCCGGCCCCGGGGTCACCGCGAGCCCGATCTTCAGCGCCGACCATCCCCATGCACTGTCCATGTAGGTCACCAGGGACAGCAGCATCGCGGCGAATGCGACGCTGAACAGGAACAGTGCGACCGCCGCCGGCGAGAACCCCGGCGAGCGCAGCACCGAGAACTCCACTACCGGCGCAGGGTGGCGTGCGGACCGCGCGACGAACCAGGCCAGCAGCAGGGCTGCGGCCGCCAGGCTGCCGACGACGCCGGCCGAGGCCCAGCCCCAGTCGGACGACTTCACCAGGCCGAGCGCCAGCAGGCCGATGCCCGCGGTCAGCGCGAGCACGCCGACGAGGTCCGGCAGCGGCCCGGGGTCGTCCGCCCGCCGCCGCGGCAGCACCCGCGCGCCGAGGACCAGGGTCGCGACGCCGACCGGCAGGTTCACCAGGAACACCCACCGCCAGTCCGCCTCGACGAGCAGGCCGCCGGCCACCGGGCCGAGCGCGGCGGCGAGCCCGCCGACGGCGGCCCAGCCGCGTACGGCGGCGGCGCGGCGCGCGGGCGGCGTCGCGGCGAGCAGCAGCGCGAGGCTCGTCGGTAGCAGCAAGGCCGCGCCCGCCGCCTGTGCGACCCGCCCGACGATCAACGTCGCGATTCCGGGGCTCGCCGCGCACAGCGCGCTCGCCGCGGTGAACAGCGCGGTGCCGAGCAGGAACCCGCCTCGGTGCCCGTACCGGTCCGCGAGGCGCCCGGCGGGCACGAGCAGGGCGGCGAACCCGATGGCGTAGCCGTTCAGCACCCAGGACAGGGTCGACAGCCCGCCGCCGAGATCCCGGTGGATGTCCGGGAAGGCGATGTTGACGATGAACAGGTCCAGGTTGGACATGAAAACCGCCGCCGACACGACCGCCAGCACGGCCCGCGCCCGCCGCCCGGCGCCAGCTGGTTCAGCGCCGACTGGTCCGGCGCTGACGTGTCCGGCGGCGGTGGTCTCGCCCGCGCGCGCGGCAGCCGGCCCCGCGTCGTGCGTGGCGGCCGGTGACGCGCTTGGCGTCCCGGATGGTCCTGCCGCGTCCACCGGTGTCGTGGCGGCAGCGGCCCGCGCCTCGGGAACCACCGCCGACCCGCGCTCCTGCGTCGGAAGCGCCGCCTGCGCAGCGTCGTCCACCGTTACCGACCTCCTCACCGCCGCCACTCTGGCCGGCCATCTAAGTTCATATATCGAACTCAGATGGCTGGCAAGAATCCCAGGAGCGGCAAGGAGCCCGGCAGCCCCACGTCCGATCACGACCTGTGGCACACCAGTACGTGCACAGGCAGGCTGATCCAACACGCGTCAACGTGATGGAGAAAAGGGCGGCGGATGGGCCCGTCCATGCACGGGGCCGGGTGACACGGTTCGGCGGGCGGCGCCGGCTGACTAGCCGACGGCGGTCGGCAGGGAGGAGGTGGGCGGGCCGGCCACGTCGGCCAGCTGGCGGAGGCCCGAGACCAGACCGCCGACGAGATCGCCGACGGCGAAGCTGGACGTCATCGACAGCGTGGCGAGCGAGGCGGCCACGTCGGGGATCCGGCGTCGAGCGGCCGGAGTGGTCGCGATCCGGACGAACCGCTGCCCGGGAGAGACGAGCACGAGGACGGCCGCGGCCGGTCGGCCACCGACAAGGTCACCGAGGATGCGCTCGGCGGCGGTCTTCGGATCGTCGGAGACCGCGCCGATGCGCACGTGGAAGTCGATACCGGTCTGTTGCTCGGCCAGGAGCCGGGCCTGGTTCAGCCGGTCGAGCTGGTCCTGGCGGAACGCCTCACCATTTGCCACTGGCTCCGCCGGAGCCCGGCGCCGATGTTTGCGCGGACTCCTGCGCCGCGGGCGTGGCGTCGGCCGCCGCGCTCTCGCCGCCGAGCCAGACCTCGTCGTGCCGCCATGGCTGGCCGGGACGGTAGCGGTCGGAGCTCTTGCCACCCGACAGCGCGGTCAGGATCAGGGCCAGCAGGAAGCCGCCGGCGATCGTGCCGCCGTAGATCAGCCAGGACTCCATGGCGGAGAGCGGGTCCGGGTTGTAGTGCGTGCCGATCTGCCCCCCGTCCGCGAGAGCCGCCGCGGAGAAGAGCGGCACGGTCAGGGTGGTCAGCGCGGCCAGCGTCAGCGCGCGGCGCGCGCCGCGGCGCACAGGACGGCGATTCACGGTTCCGAAGACTACCGGCATCGTCCCCAAGCGAGAATCCCATCGTCGCGCGATGTTCTACCGGACGTAGACCGTTGGGTCGAGCCCATGTCCAGTGGGTTGGCGCCGTGCCCGATTCGTCGCGACGGGCGCCTGCCTGCCGGAGCGCCGAGGTCACGGTGTGGGACGATTCCGGCGTAGTCTCGGGCGCGCAGCGGCCGGTGTTCCCTGAAGGGCATGCGCCCGCGGCCGGCCCTGATGCGCCGGTGTCCGGCACGACGCCCCGACTGGAGGGGAGCGCCAGGTGAGACGGGTCGCGCGCGGTGGGCACTCCGACCCAGCGCCGCCGCCCGCCGGCGACGGCGACGCCGCCGACGCGGAGGCTCGCGGCGCGGATGAGGCGGTCGGCGCCCTCGGCAGCGACGCCACGGCGGGCACCGACGGCGCTGACGACCCGGGCGGCCCCGCGGGTGTCCGCGAGGCGGCTGATCCGGACCGGGCAGCGGACCACGCGGACGGTGCGGACATCCCCGGCACCCAGGACACGCAGGACGCGCAGGACGCCCAGGACGTTCCGAATGCTCCGGGTGACGCCTCTCCGGCTGGTGACGGCCCAGGCGACCGGGCCGGGACCGGACCAGGGGACGCGGAGCCGGGCCCGGACGCGGGTCCCGCGCGGGGCTGGCTCGGACGGGTCTCCGCTCGGCGGGCGGCCAGGATCGCCAGTGTCCGCCGGGAGGCCGAGGTCGCCGAAGCCGCGGCGGCGGCGCGGCGGGCCGAGGCCGCCGCACGCCGTGCCGAGGCGGCGCAGGAGGCCGCACGCCTCTCGTCGCAGGAGCGGGCCGAACGGGCCGTGCCGCTGGCGTTACGGGTCAGCGCCGGCTGGTCGTGGCGGCTGCTCGTCGTCGCCGCCGCGGTCTACGTCGTGGTGGTCGCGATCGGGCGGATCCGCACCGTCGTCATCCCGGTCGTCGCCGGCCTGTTGATCAGCGCGCTGATCGTCCCGATCGCGCACCGGCTGCAGCGGCTGGGCGTGCCGCGGCTCACCTCGGCGTTCCTCGCGCTGTTGACCTTCTTCGTCCTGATCGGCGGCGCGGCGGTCGCCGTGGGATTCAACGCGGCCAACGAGCTGCCGAAGGTCATCGACCAGGTCAGCGCTGGAATCGACCAGGTGCGCGACTACCTGATCAACGGCCCGCTGCACCTGTCGCAGAAGCAGATCGACGACCTGGTCGACAGCATCCAGCACTCGCTCAGCCAGAACCGGGGCAAGGTGCTGTCCGGCGTGATCACGACGGCGTCGGTGCTGTTCGAGGTGCTCACCACCATCCTGGTCACCCTGTTCGCCACCTTCTTCTTCGTCTATGACGGCGCCGGGATCTGGGACTGGATCGTGACCCGGTTCCCGGCGACCGCCGAGGAGCGGGTCCGCGGCGCCGGGCGGGAGGCCTGGGCCACCCTCACCGGTTACATCCGCGGCACCGTGTTCGTCGCGGTTGTCGACTCCGTCGGCATCTCCATCGGCCTGGTCGCGGTGGGTACGCCGTTGGTCGCTCCGCTGGCACTGGTGACGTTCTTCGGCGGGTTCATCCCGATCGTCGGCGCGACGGTGGCTGGCATCGCGGCCATTCTGGTCACGCTGGTGGCCAAGGGAGTGGTGCCGGCGATCATCGTGGCCGGCGTGGTGCTGGCCGTCCAGCAGATCGAGGGCCACCTGCTACAGCCGCTGGTGATGCGCCGCGCGGTGCGGCTGCACCCGCTCGCGATCGTGATCGCGCTGTCGGCCGGCGGCGTGCTCGCTGGGATCCCCGGAGCGGTCGTCGCCGTGCCGACCGTGGCTGTGATCAACCGGGTGGCGAGTTATCTCGCCTCGAATGGGAAGGCACCGCCCGCGCCCGATGGTTGATGCGGACGGGAGGCCGGTGGACAGACAGCTCCACCGGTGGGCCGTCCGCACAGGAGGCAGCGCGTGACTGCAGGAACAGGCGTCGAAACAGCGTCATCGTCGTCGGCGGCCGGGAGCGGGCCTGTGGTGGCCGACTTCTGGTTCGATCCGAGCTGCCCGTGGGCGTTCCTGACGTCCCGATGGATGCTCGAGGTCCAGAAGGTCAGGGCCGTCGAGGTCCGCTGGCACATCATGAGCCTGGCGGTGCTCAACGACGGGCGCGACGACATCCCCGAGCGGTACAAGGCAATGATCCCGCTGATGTGGGGGCCGGTGCGGGTCGTCGCCGCGGCCGCCGCCGCCCATGGCGACGAGGTGCTCGGCCCGCTCTACACCGCGCTGGGGCGCCGCCGGCACATCGACAAGGTGGAGTGGACCCGCGACGTCTTCGAGGCGGCGCTGGCCGAGGTCGGCCTGCCGGTGGCCCTCGCCGACGCGGCCGAGTCCACGGAGTATGACGACCGGGTGCGTGCGAGCCACGCGGACGGCATCGGCCGCGTGGGCATGGACGTCGGTACTCCGGTGATCGCGGTCGGTGACACGGCGCTGTTCGGCCCGGTCATGACCCCGGCGCCGACCGGCGAGGCGGCCGGCCGCCTCTGGGACGGCTTCCTGCTCGTGGTCCAGACGCCGGGCTTCTACGAGCTCAAGCGGACCCGCGACGTCGGCCCGACGTTCGACAACCTGACCTTCGACGCGCCGGCCGCGAGCGTGGACCCCACCTTCGGTGGGCTGATCCGGACGCGCCCGTCGACGACGTCGGAGCCGGTCGGCGGCGCGGACCGGCTCGTGTCCCGGGAGTCCTGATCCGCGTGGGGTGGCCGGAGCGGCTCGGTGGCGACGGGCGCCGCGCGAGCGGGCATGATGGCTCATCGTGCGCGTCCATCTCGGTTCTGACCATGCCGGCTACCACCTGAAGGCCGCCGTCGCCGAGCGGCTGACCGAACTCGGTCACGCTCCCATCGACCACGGCCCGAGTGACTATGACCCAGACGACGACTACCCGCCGTTCGTCCTGGCCGCCGCGGCGGCCGTAGCCGCCGAGCCTGACAGCCTGGGGATCGTCATCGGCGGTTCCGGCAACGGCGAGGCCATCGCCGCAAACAAGGTCGACGGGGTGCGTGCGGCCCTCGCCTGGTCCGAGGAGACCGCGCGCCTTGGCCGGCAGCACAACGATGCCAACGTGCTCAGCCTGGGTGCCCGGATGCACGAGGTCGCGGAGGCGGTCGCCTTCGTCGAGGTGTTCCTGTCGACGCCGTTTTCCGGCGAGTCGCGCCACACCCGGCGGTTGCGGATGCTGACCGGCTACGAGCGCACCGGCGAGCTTCCGGCGATCCCGGCCGGCTCGTCGGCCTCACTGGAGGCCTGAGCACCCGGGCGCCGGCGCGTCCGTGCCGGCGCCCGGTCCTGGTCGCCGCGGGGCGTTGGTCGGGCCGGCCGGCTCGTCCGCGGAAGCGGAGCCCCGCTGGTCGGGGTGGTCGCGCCGGGTGGGTCGGCCGCGCCAGGCCATCCAGCCTGGTGACGGTCGTGCGCCGGGCCGCGGGGGCCTCGGCTGGTCGGCCGGCGGGCGGCTGGAACCGTGCGGTTCCCCGCCGCCGCGCCCCAGCAGTCGTTCGGCGATGACCCGTTCGGCCTCGGCGATCTCGTCGGCGGTGGGCTGGGCGATGTCGCGGGCCCGCATCGCGGCGCTGAGACTGATCTTGCTGCGACCGGCGCCGACGAGCCCGCGCAGCGCGCCGTCGCCGTCGTCGCCGTTCCGCCGCAACTGGCCGCCTGCGAGGGGTGCCCGCCGGCCGCGGGCCTCGCCCGCCGGCCCGCCGTCGCCGGAAGACCGGCCCGCCGGTTGGCGGCGCGAACCGCGCGCCCGCGTCGGGCCGGTGTCGGCGATCACACGTTCCTGGCCGGGCTCAGGCAGCTGGCTAGGCTCAGGCACCGGGCTGGGCTGAGGGACTGGGCTGAGCTCAGGTACAGGGCTGGGCTGAGGGACCTGGCCGGCGGCGGGCTCGCCTCCCCGCGGCTTTCCGCGCTGGTCACCTCTCCGATGGTCACGCCCAAGGCCAGCCATTGCTCCTCCTGACGCCGCCGCCGGGGCGAGGCCGACGGCGGCGACAGACGACCGGAGAGGTCATTGTCCGGCGCACTCGTAGGCCGGTGCCAGTTTCCATGGCAGCGCCCCATCACAACCAGCGCACTCCGATTGGGCAACGTGGAAACACTTGCGGCCGACTGTGACTCGAATGGTGGGCTGCCCCGGCTCGGCCGGGCATCCGTCGACGTGCTGATGTCGATCATCGACGTTGGGTCGTGGCCGCGCAAAGCCCTCGGCGCATGCGTTTTGCCGCGCTTCGGGCGGCGGTGGTTCGTGCCGATCATACCTTGCCGTGGCGTCAATGTCGGAATCAACGGCCGGGCAACGCGCCGTCGGCGTCCGACTTGCCGGCGGCGCAGGCGACGGACGGCTCGGATAAAGTGCCACACGCCGGACTCGTCCGAGATGACGTTTCTAGGTGATATCGCCAGAAGGCGCCGTTCGTGGACAGCCGGTATTGCCCGTCGCCCGGGCCGAAGCAGCGTGGGGTGGGACGTGGATCTGGTTCCCGTAAGCGTCGTCATCCCGGCGTTCAATGAGGCCAGACGGCTTCCGGGGTCTCTTCCGGTGCTCGAGGACATGCTGCGCCGCTATCCCGGCGCCGAGCTGATCGTCGTCGATGACGGCAGCACCGACGGCACTGCCCGGGCGGCCAACGAACTGCTGCGCGGCGTGCCAGACAGCCAGGTGATCAGCCTTCCTCGGAACTACGGGAAAGGAGCGGCGATCCGGGTCGGCGTAGCCGCCGCCGCAGGCGAGGCGATCGTCTTCATGGACGCGGACCTGGCCTCGGACGTGGCCGACCTGCCGGCGCTGCTGGCGGCGCTGGAGGACGCCGAGGTGGCGGTCGGGTCGCGCCGGGTCGGCGGGGGAGCCGACCGCACCGCCACCCGCCGGCTGGGCAGCTGGGCGTTCAACCAGCTCACCCGCTCGCTCACCGCGCTCGACCTCGCTGACACCCAGTGCGGCTTCAAGGCGTTCCGCCGCACCGAGGCAAAGATCCTGTTCAGCCTCTCGCGCGCCGCCGGCTTTGGCTTCGACGTCGAGGTGCTGGCCCTCGCCCGATCGCTGGGTTACCGGATCGCAGAGGTCCCGGTGCGGTGGACCGAGGCGCCGAACGGGACGTTCAGCGTCGTGCGGCACACTCCGACGATGCTCGCCGACCTGGTCAGGGCCCGCCGCCACATCTACGGCGGCCCTCGTGCGTCCAGCGGCTCGCCGGGCCCGGTAGGCCCGGTCGGGCCGGTGGCGACCCAGGATGGACTGTCCGTATATAACCCCCGGCGGGACGCCTCGCGTGACGTCCCCCGGGCTCGGGGGGACGCGGGTCGGCCCAGCCAGCCGCACGCCGACGGTCCGGTCAGCGCGCGGCCGTACGGCTCGTCCTGACGAACCCTGGAGTCACCGATCCCGACACCGCACACTGGCCTGCCCACCGCTGCCGTCCGCCGGGTGGTACGCGTGGCGGCCCCCCGCGCCCGCCGGCGCGGCCGGCGCAACCCCGCGACACCGCCCCCTCCGGCCAGGCTGACGTCCGCGGCCGCGCGCATGGACACGGCCATGGACACGGACACGGCCGGCGAGCGGCCCACCGAAGCGCCAGCTGCCGGCCCGGAGACCGGCGCGGCCGGGGGTGTCGGTCGGTCGCCGGGGGTGCGTACGCGGCGGTGGCATCTGGTGTGGGTGGCGGCGGGGTTTGTGGCGTTGTTCGTGTTGCAGGCGCCGGGGAAGTTGGTGGCGGACACGAAGTTGGATGTGGTCTTGTCGCCGTTGCGGTTCTTGGCGGACGCGACGCATCTGTGGAACTCGGGGTCGGACTTCGGGTTTATTCCGAACCAGTACAACGGCTATTTGTTTCCGATGGGGCCGTTTTTTCTGGTGGGTCATGTGGTGGGGTTGCCGGCGTGGTTGGTGCAGCGGTTGTGGATGGCGTTGGTGTTGACGGTGGCGGCGTGGGGTGTGGTGCGGTTGGCGGATGTGCTGCGGGTGGGGGGGCCGGGTAGTCGTTTGCTGGGCGGGGTTGGTTTTGCGTTGTCGCCGATGTTTTTGGGGAAGATCGGTGCGACGTCGGCGGCGATGTTGGGTGCGGCGCTGTTGCCGTGGATGGTGGTGCCGTTGGTGCGGGCGCTGCGGCCCGACGGCGCCGAGGGCGAGGTGGCGGCCGAGACCAGGCTGTCGCCGCGTCGGGCGGCGGCTTTGTCGGGGTTGGCGGTTTTGTGTACGGGGGGCATCAATGCTGCGGTGACGGCGGCGGTGTTGTTGGTTCCGGTGGTGTTCTTGCTGTTGGCGGGTGGTAGTCGGCGGGCGTGGGCGTTGCGGGCGTGGTGGTTGGTCGCGGTCGTGCTCGCGACCGCTTGGTGGGCGGTCGGCCTGCTCGCGCTGAGCCGGTACGGGCTGAACTTCATCTCGTTCACCGAGACCGTCGACGTCACGACGGCACCCGCCTCGGTCACGGAGGCGCTGCGCGGTACCGCTGACTGGCAGGCGTATCTGCGGTTGCCGACGGCGTGGTTGCCGGCGGCTGCTGACTTCGCGGTTTCGCGGGTGGCGATCGCGGGTTCGGCGGCGGTCGCGGCGGTGTCGTTGTGGGGGTTGGCGCGGCGGGAGCTGCCGGCGCGGCGTTTCCTGTTGGCGACGTTCGGTGTCGGCGTGGTCGCGGTCGCATCCGGCTACGTCGGCACGCTGGGCGGCCCGTTCGCCGACGAGGTGCGCACCCTGCTGGCGGGACCGCTGAGCCCGCTGCGCAACGTCTTCAAGTTCCAGCCGGTCGTGCACCTGCCGATGGCACTGGGCCTGACCCACGCCATGTGGGTCGCGGGCGAGCGCATCGCCCGCCGGCCCGCGGTGGCGGACGGGGCCAGCGCGATGGACTCGGCCAGCGCGGCCGGGGCGGTGGACGCGGCCGGCACGGTGGACGCGGCCGGGGCGGCGGGCGATGGCCTCGAGACCGGCTCGGCGGCGCCCAGGTTCGAGAAGCCGCCCACCCTGCTGCTCAAGCGTCCCGGCTCCGGGACCGCCCGGCCCGCGGCGGTCCGGCCGGTCGAGTCTGCCTCCGCGTCGGCCGGTGGCCCGCCGACCCGCGGACGATGGAACGGGCCGCGCACCACGCGGGCCGCGGCCATCGTCGCGGTGGTCGTGACGGTGGCCGCGTTGGTGGCGGGGTCGGCGCCGATGTTCGATGGCAAGTCGTTGCAGGCCGGGTCGTTCACCGAGGTGCCGGAGTACTGGTCGGAGGCGGCGGACTGGTTGGCGGCCAACCCCGAGGGCGGGCGCACCCTGGCGCTTCCGGCCAGGGCGTTCGCCGAGTACAGCTGGGGCCGCCCGCTGGACGACCCGATGCAGTGGCTCGCGTCCACCCCGTGGGGCGGCCGCAGCCTGATCCCGCTCGGCGGCGTCGGGGTGACGCGGTGGATGGACAGTGTCGAGCAGGCGCTTTCCCTGGGCGACGGCGCGGGCCTCGCCGCCGCGCTGGCCCGCGCGGGGGTGGGCCAGGTGCTGGTCCGCAACGACCTGGAGAACAACGACTGGGACATCCCGCCGTCCACCAGCCAGATTCGCCGCACGCTGGAGGGTTCGGGCCTGCGGGAGGCGGTGTCGTTCGGGCCGCAGGTCAAGGGGCGCCTCGGGAGCCGGGAACGCGCGCTGCCCGCGAGCCGGCAGCGCCAGGTCGGGACGGTGCCGGCGCTGGAGGTGTGGACGGTGCCGGGTGGGGCGAGCATGGTGGCGGCCTATTCGGCGTCGGATGCGCTGGTGGTCTCCGGTGGGGCCGAGGCGACGGTGCAGCTGGCGGCGCATGGCCTGCTGCGGGCCGACCAGGCGGTGATCCTCGCCGAGGACCTAACCTCGGGGCCTGCCGGCACCGACGCGGGCGCGGACACCGCGCCCACGGACGCCACGGCGGCCGCCGACGTGCTGACTCCGACCACCGGGCTCGCCGTCACCGACACGTTCGACCGGCGCGACTACGAGTTCGGCGTCGTCCACGGCTCCGCGTCCTATCTGCTCGGTGCGGACGAGAACGTCGCCGGTGAGAGCACTCCGCCGGACCAGTGGACCGACCGGCCGCCGGACGGGCACCAGACGGTCGCCGGCTACCTGGGCGGGAAGTCGGTTTCCGCGTCGTCGTACGGCTACCGTCTGCGGGCCGTGCCGGAGCTGGCGCCGGCGAGCGCCGTGGACGGCCTTCCTTACACCTGGTGGATGGCGCAGCCGGATCCGAAGGCTGGGTCGGAGGGGGCGTGGCTGCGGGTCGACGTCGCAAGCGCGGTGTCGGTGCCGTATCTGGAGGTGCAGCTGCTGGCCGAGACGAGCAAGCGGCCGGTGCCGCGGATGATCAGGGTGACGACAGCGGGCGGCTCCGTCGACACCGCAGTGAGCGCCACCGAGCAGGCGCAGCACCTCGCGGTGCCGCCGGGGAAGAGCTCCTGGTACCAGGTCACGCTGCTGGACGTCGCCCACAACAACGCGGATGTGCAGGGTGCCGGGATCCGCGAGCTGACCGTTCCGGGGCAGCCGATCCAGCGTTATGCCCAGGTGCCGGACGACACGTCCAGGCTGTTCCGGCAGTCGGTGGACGGGCCGGTCATGTTCGCCTTCGACCGGGAGCGCGACGACATCACCCAGCCGTTCAGCAGCTCGGAGGAGCAGTCGATCGCGCGCCGGTTTGACACGCCGAGGGCGGGGCGGTTCACCATGACCGGAACGATCACCGCGGTGCCGTCCAACACGGCGTCGACGGACGATCGGCCCTTCGTCTTCGACTGCGGCCGAGGACCTGTCCTCACCATCGACGGAACCGCCTTTCAGGTGCGTGTCGAGGGCAAGGTCCGCGACCTTGCGACTGGTCGTCCCGTGCGATTCACCGTCTGCACGCCAGACGGCGCGGTGCCGCTGTCCGCGGGCAAGCACCTGCTCAGCGTGCCCCACCGTGACTCCACCCTGCTGGTGGACACGATCTCGTTGGTCAGCGCTGGCACCGGCCAGCCCGCGGCCGCCGCGCGGACGACGTCGGTGGGGGAGTGGACACCGGAGCGGCGTGAGGTCGAGGTCGGGCCGGGCGGTGAGGGGTTCCTGGCGGTACGGGAGAACGCGAACCGGGCGTGGACGGCGACGTTGAACGGGGTGGCGCTGACGCCTGTGCGCCTGGACGGCTGGCAGCAGGGCTGGATCGTCCCCGCCGGCCCCGGCGGCACCGTCGTCATCGAGAACGGGCCGGGCCGGACGTATCGGACGGGTCTCGCCGTCGGTCTGGGCCTGGCGCTGCTCCTGGTGGCCGCGGCGCTGGTGCCCGGGCGGTTCCGGCTGCGCCGGTCCTCGGACCAGGACGGCTATCCCCGGTTCCTCGACCCGCGGCGAGGGCTGTTCGCCCTCGCCGGCCGGCTGCGGTACTGGTGGGTGGCCGCGGTCGCGGGGATGATCGCCGTGCTGTTCGTGGCCGGGCCCGTGGCGCTGGTGGTACCCCTGCTGATCGTGGCCGCCCGACGGCGGGCCGGGGTGTTGCCGTGGGTCGCCGCGGCCGGGATGGCCGTGGCCGGCGTGGTGATGTTGGTGACTCCTGACGGGTCGCCCCGGACGGGCGTGGGGGCGTTCAGCGGATGGTCGCAGGCCGCCGGTGCGGTCGCGTTCGCGGCCACCCTCGCCGCGTTGGCCGCCCGGCCGGCCCGCCGGGCAGGACCTGCGACCCAACCGGCGTCCGAGCCCACCCGGCCGGCAGCGCTCGAGCCGGCTCAGTCCGTGGCACCTGAGCTCACTCAGTCCGTGGCACCTGAGCCCACCAGCCCGGCGGCGGCCGAGCCCACTGCCGTGGCGGCGCCCGACCACGAGCCTCCGGCGGCGTCCGCGGGCAGAGTTGGAGACGACCCGTGAACGGGCTAGCGCACCGACCCATCCGCCGGACGATGGGCAGGCCGGGGGCCTGGCAGGAGTGTGGAGCACGCCGATGACGACCAGCGCGGACCGGGACGGCACCGTCCGCCCGCTGACCCTGCCCGAGCGGGTGCTGCTGTCGTCGGACCGCCCGGAGGTCCCGGTCGTCGTCGCGGTGCTGGGCCGGACGGACGGACACGTCGACGCCGCGGCGCTGACGGAGGCGGCGACGGTCGTGTTCGCCAACCACCGGGCGACCCGTTCCGAGCTTGCCGACCGGGCGGGCGTCGAGGGGTGGCGCAGCGCGGCGCGGCCGCGGCGCGCTCCGGTGGCCGAGGTCGAGGTCGCCTCGAGGGAGGACGCCTGGTCCGCGCTGCGGCGGCTCATCCTGCCGGGGATCGACCTGGGGCGGGCGCCGCTGGTACGGCTGCTGGTAGCGCACCACCCGGCCGGCGACTTCCTCGGCGCCGTGGCGCATCATCTTGCTCTCGACGGCCGTGGCCTGCTCGCTCTGCTGACCGAGATGACGGCCTGCTACCAGCCGCCGGCGGACTGGGCGGAACCCGGCGGTGAGGCGAGGGCTCTTCCACGGTACCGACCGATCGTCGGCCTGCGCCCGGCGGTGCGCGGGCGGGTCCTGCGCCGGCTCGCGGCTGGCCCTCGGTTCCTCGCCCCGGTGGGTCCGCCAGGTGCCGGTGGGCTGGCCTTCGTCCCCCGCGTCGTCCCGACGCCCCGCCCGGCCTCGCTGCCGGACGGGCGGGTCCCGAGTGTCAACGACCTGCTCATCGCGGCCGGCCACCTCGCGGCCGACCGGTGGAACAGCCGCCGCGGGCGGGTGAGCGGCACCCTGCGGGTACGGGTCGCCGTCGGCGGCGTGGCGCACGACCAGCTGGAGGGCGCGGCCACCGGGTTCGCGCTGGTAGCCAGCGACCCGGCCCTGCGGGCCCAGCCGACGCGGCTGCTCGCGGCGGTCCTCGACCGGACCACGGCCATCAAGGCACGCGGGCCGGCGGCGCCCCCCGGCCTGGCCGGGCCTGGCCTGCAGGGGAAGGCCGTGCGGCTGGCGGACCTGCTCATCACCGCCACACCACCCCGGGCGCGGGCCGCCGTGCTGCGCCTCGCCATCGACGCGGCCCGGCCCGTGTTCATGCCGACGCTCGCCGTGAGCAATCTCGGCCACGTCCCGAGCGGGCTCACGGTCGGCCTGGACGGCCCGCGGCTGCTGGACATGCACTTCGCGGCCACGCCGAGGATGCCGCAGGGCCTGGTCGTCCACGTCGCCCGGATGGCCGGGCAGGTGCACCTGACGTTCACCTACGCGCTGGAACTGTTCGACGCCGCGGCCGCGCGGGAGTTCGCCGATCTGTTCCTCGCCGCGATGGCCGAGCTGGAGGTCAGATTCGCACCTGAGGCGGCGGTCAGGCTGGAGGCCGTGGCCGCCCGGGGCACGGGGCCGTCGCGGGGGCAGTTCTGACGGACGTGCCCGCGTCCGTCGTCACGGTCTAGGCCGGTCGCGCCAGACCGTCGGCGCGGACCGCCGCGCTGGCGGCTGGTGCCGGCGCGGCGCCGCCAGGCTGACCGGCCGGTTCCCCCGCTGAGGCGAGGCCGATGCCGACGAGGAGGTCGTGACCGGTGGCCGGGCGCAGCCGGGCCGCGCCCGCGGCGACGCCGGCCCGCGCCAGCACCGCCCTGGCCGCGGGGAGCGAGGCACCGTAGAGCAGCGCGACCGCGCCGCCGGTCTCAGCGGCCGTCGTGGCCGGGTCGCCCGCGCCCGTCCGGGCTGTCCGGTACACGAGATCCGTGCGGCGCAGCGCCGGCAGCGGGGCGTGGGCGGGCAGGGGGAACCAGGCGCGGGTGACGGCGTCGTCCGGCCGGCGGCGCTCGCCCTGGCCGGCCCGGTCCAGTTCGGCGCTGATGATGCCGGCGAGGCCCGCCGCACTCGCCTCCCAGGCGAACCCGGCCGCCCAGCGGCGGGCCGCGGTGCGTACCGCGGCGGCCCGGTCCGGGTCGCGCAACTGGGTGAGGGCCTCGTCGATCACCCCGGCGAGGCTGGCCGGGGAGTGGGCGAGCCAGCCGGTCTCGCCGTCGCGGACCGCGTCGCGCAGCCCCGGTACCCGGAAGGCCACGGCCGGTACGCCGAACGCGTTCGCTTCCAGCACGGACAGGCCCCAGCCCTCGCCGTGCGAGGGGTTGACCGTCAGCCACGCCCCGGCCAGCAGCGCGTCGCGGGTCGAGGCGTCGGCGTAGCCGTGCCAGCGCAGCGTCGCGCCGCTGTCGGGGCCGCCCTGGGGAACGGCGAGCTCGGCGGCCCTGGCCGTCAGCCGCTCGCGGTCCGGCCCGTCGCCGACGAGGTGCACCACGAGGCCGGTATGACGCGCGGCCAGCGCCGGGATCGCCTCGACGAGCAGGTGCAGCCGCTTGTGCGGCACCAGCCGGCCGACGCAGACGATGGTCGGCTGGGCGCTGACGACCGCGTCCGCGTCCGTGGCCGTGACGGTGACGCCGTTCGGGACGAGGAACCGGGGCCCGGGCAGGCCGAGCACAGCCCGGGCCTCGTCCCGGGTCGACGGGGAGACCGCGGCCACTGGGCGGCGCCGGTAGACCCAGCGGCTGCCGGGGGACTCCAGCAGCTGCCCGACCCGGGCGACCGGCCCGGGGAAGTACAGCGGGAACTGCTTCTGGTGCACGTGGTGGAGCACCTGGACCACCGGGGTCGTGGGCCGCACGACCAGCGGGCTGAAGAACGGGATCCCGTTCTGGCAGTCGACGACCGCGTCGACGCGGCCGGACGCCGTGAGCCGGGCCAGCCGGGCCAGCACCGACGGGTACACGCCGAAGGTGCCGCCGCCGCGCCAGACCCGCACGCCGTCGACCGTCTCCCTCGCCGCCAGGCCTGCCGGGCGGGCGGTCAGCAGCGTCGTCTCGACGCCGGCCGCGGCGAACCGGGCGGCGACCGACTGACAGAACAGCTCGGCGCCGCCGGCCTGGGGGTGGTCGAGGTCCCGCCAGTTCAGAAAGACCACGTGCCGGCCGGCGAGCGCCTCCAGCGGGCGTCTGGCACCGTCACCAGGGCCGCGGCTGTCGGCGCTGCCGGTGGGGGCGGGTTGGTGCTGCACCGCGCGCGTCCTCGCCTTCCTGGTCGACGGCCCGAGCCACTCTGTCCCGACAACGTAGCCGAGGTCATCCCAGAAGACGCACAGTCATACGATTGCCCGCGTCCGAAGGCCGTGAGGCTGGCCGATGACGGGACACGGAGAGGCCAATGGCACTGGCGGTGCGGCGGGAGCTCGTTGCCGAGCTGTTGCGCGGCCCGATGGCGCTGGCGGCGGCCGGGGTTGTGGCCAACGGCTTCAACCTCGTGATGAACCTGGTGCTGGCTAGGGCTCTGGACACTCGTGGCTACGGCGCGGTCGTGGTCCAGACGAACATCTTCATGGTGCTGTCGGTCGTGGGCAACGCGATCCTGACGGCGGTGGTGCACCGCGAGCTCGCCCAGAGCGGTGAGACCCGGCGCGACCGCCGGTACTGGATCCGGCAGCTGCGCGGCCTGACCAGGCTTGCGATCCTGCTCGCCTCGGTGGTCGCGATCGCGGTATGCAAACCCGTGGCGCTGCTGCTGTCCTACCCACACCCGTTCGCGATCGCGGAGGCGGCGATCGCCGCCGCGATCTGGGTCAACGTGTGCGTCGAACGCGGGCTGCTGCAAGCCAGGGGCAACTACCCGGGCCTCGCCCGCAACGTGGTCTTCGAGTCGGGCTTCCGGATCGCCTGCGTCGTCGTGCTCGTCTCGGCCGGGCTCGGCGTCAACGGCGCGGGTCTCGCGCTCGCGATCGGTGTCCTGGTGGGTGGCGAGCACGCCCGTTGGGTGGTGGCGCGCACCGCGCCGCTCGCGCGGCGGCCCGTGCGGGCTCGCCGGGGCGAGGGCGACGAGGGCGACGAGGGCGACGAGGGCGTGATGCCGATAACCACCGCCACCGGACCGATCCCGATGGTGCCCGTGGCGGCCGCCCCGCAGCGGACGCGGGACAGCCTGATCGCCGAGTCGTCGGTGGCGCTGGCGACGCTGGTGCCGCTCGCGTTGCTGCAGAACGTCGACGTGGTGATCGTCGGGTGGCGCAATCCCGACGGCGTCGGCGGCTACGCGGCGATCTCCACCGCCTGCAAGGTCCCGGTGTTCATCGGGCTGGCCGTGGCGAACTACCTGTTGGCCGAGGCGGCGCGCCGGCGCCGGGAGGGCCAGCCCGCGGGCCAGGCGCTGGCCATGGCGCTGGGCGTCGTCGTGGCCCCGGGGCTGTTCCTGGCGGCGATCGGCGCGGTCGCCGGTCGGCAGATCCTGTCTCTGGTCTTCGGGCCGGAACTGGCGACGGCGGCGCCGGCACTGTGGGTGCTGGCGTTCGCGATGACCTGCCTGTCCGTCACTCTGCTGTTCGCCACGTACCTGCTGGGCGCCGGCTATCGGAAGATCATCTGGGTGCTCGCGGGCTGCACGCCGCTGACCGCCGTCGTCCTCGCGCTGGCGGACGGTGAGATCATGCGGACGGCCGCCATGGGCCTCGCCTGCCAGGCGTTCACCGCCGTCGTCGCCGGCGCGCTCGTGGTCCGGCTGCACAGCCACCTGGCTCCCGACCGGTCGGCGGCCGGCGCGCGTACGCGTGTGCCGGGCAGGGCCGCGGCCGAGCCCGACGAGGCGGCCGTGCGGGGGGGAGCAGCTCTCCAGGCCGGGGCGGTCGAACGGGCCGGAGGTCCGGACGCCGCGTTCTCTCAGGCCGGCTGACCCCGGCTCCTGCCCCAGCGCGAGGTACGAGGCGCCGACCCCGCGGGGCCGTCAGACGGGCCGATACCGGGACACGGCGCCCGGACAGTAAGGTCGGCGGGCAGGGGAAGGATCTCGCTGGCGGTGTGGCGGAGGCGGCTCTGAAAGCGACAGTGAGTCGGAGGACCCTGCTGGCCGGTGCGGCCGGGCTCGGCGCGGTGGCGGCCGGTGGCACCGCGGCCGCGAGGTATCTGAGCTCGGACCGGGAGCAGCACCCGGCGGCGGCGACGCGGTCGGCACGGCCAGCCCAGACGCTGAGCATCGTCGGCGCACCGGGAACGCTCGGCGGGTATGTGAACGATTCGTCGGTGGACGCCGTCGAGGTCGCGGGCTGGGGGTTCGGGCCGGGGCAGGCGGCCTATATGTCAGCGGTCGCCGCCGACGGAACGGTGTTCGTCGGCACGACGCCCTTCACCGACAACCAGGCGGAGCCCACCGCCGCTGGCATGGAGCTGGCGGCGTTCGACCCGACCGCGCGTCGCTTCACCCGGATGGTGATCCCGTCGACGACGGGCCAAACCGTCCTGGGTAATCCCAACGCCCGCTACCGCGGGGTCGGCGGCGGCGACGTCGCCGACGTGCTGGTGGTTCCCGAGCCCGACCCGGCTCGCGGTGCGGGGGAACGGGTGGTGTTCCTGTCCGAGATCCCCTACTTCGGCTGGAACGCCGCCGTCGACGGGCAGCTGCCCACCCTGGGGCAGGTGGTCCGCGACGGGGCGGATGGTCCCTGGCACTACGAGCCCAGCCTCTCCTACACGGCACAGCAGCTCGCCGCCGGGCTCACGCCGCAGCGGTCCGCCGCGGCGTTCCCGGTCCCCGGACCGTCGCAGCCGCCGAACCCGCGCGGGCCGGCCTCGATCGCCCGGCTGCCCCGCTCCGGCCACCTGGTGGTCGCGCAGTACTTCGGCTATGGCCAGCAGCACAGCGGCGCGCTGCTCGTCGTCGACCTGGCCGGCCAGGTCCGGGCCTTCTGGCAGTACCCGGAGCCACGGCCACTCGGGCTGACGGTCGTCGTCCGCCCGCGGGAGGTGACCGTCGACCCGACCAGCGCCGCGGACGACGAGCGGTTCGCACTGATCAGCGACTGCTACAACGCCGAGGGGAAGGTCCAGCCGTTCACCGTGCAGGAGTTCTCCTACTCCGCGTCGACGGGGACGATCCGGCCGATGAGCACCGCGGTGCGGGCCGCGCAGGACGGTTCGCGGATGGAGACCGCGTGCTTCGACGCGGCCGGGACCCTCTTCGTCGCCAGGACACGGGCGGACGGGCTGACCGCCGACCGGGTCGCCGTCTACCCGAAGATCGGCGGCGAGCGCGGCCTGGTGACCCGGTCACCGGCCGTCGGCAACTGGCCGGCGACCAGCTGGGGTACCACCTGCCGGCCGGACCATCTCATCGGCGGGAGCGGCGACGGGGGCCTGGTGCGTAGCCTGACACTCGACCCGGCGAGCGGCGGACTGCTGCTCGCGGGTGTCGACGGCAGTCTGATGGCGATTCAACCGGAGGGGGCGGGCCGGCAGATGACCTTCCGTGTCGGCCCGCGCATCGACCTCGGCCTCGACCTGCTGCGCCGGCGCTCGACCATGTACGTCGGCCTGCGGCGCGGCGCCGTGGACGCACAGCGGCGGCTGCTCTGGCTGCCGGTGAACCAGCTCGTCCTGGACGCGATCGAGTGGCCGTATCCGCCGTTCAAGCTCGACCAGTGGCTCTTGCGCATAGACCTCGCCAGGCTGCCCGGTTCCTGAGGCAGTTCCGAGAAATCAGGTCAATACGGAAGGAATCTATTGCCTCACTCACGGGGAGGCGGCAGGATCCGGACGCAGCGAAGTGGCGCGGACACGTCCGCGGGCAGCCGCCGCTGGTGTCGCGGCCATCCCATCCGGCACCCGTTTTCGAGGGGTGTCATGGCGACAGCGCCGCTGGGTGGAACGGCAGGGGAGCGGGCGCCGGCCGCGGGTCCCGGGAACGCCGCGTCCGGTGCGGGCGCGCCGTCGCTGGTCACCAAGGCAACCGGGGTCGTGGCCGGTGCCGTGCCCGACCGGGCCTTCGCCTCAGTGATCGCGTACGCGCATCTGCGGTTCGAACCGGTCCTGCGGCACGTAAGTCGTTCGTCGGCCCGCACTGGACGGGTTCGACATCGCCGGATACCAACGGGCGATGGCCGGCCAGCTGGGCGGCAGCTACCTGAGCCTCGTCGTGTCGGGCGCAGGCAAATCCCACGTCAACACGATCGTCTTCCGACCTCGCTGACGCCGCCGGCCCGCCACCGGACCGCCAGCGGTCGCGGCCGGCCTCGGCGCCCGTCGTCAGGAGGTCATGTCGCGGTACCGGAACAGGATCGCGGTGACGAACGCGGCCAGGAGCCCGTAGAGGAGCACGCGCAGTCCCGCGTCGGCATAGGCGGTCGGGTAGCCGTGGCCGCCGCTGGCGATGTCCTGCAGCAGCTGGCCCGGCAGCCAGTGGCCGGCGGGCTCCCAGATCCCGGTGACGATGATCTCCACCGGCAGCACGTACGCCAGGCCCACCGAAATCGCCGCCGCCGGGGACCTGAACACGATCGCCATCAGCGCGCCGAGCACCCCGTAGCCCCAGGCGTTGAACAGGTTGTTGACGATCCCCTTGCCAAGCTCGCGCATACCAGCCGCCGAGGTCCACGCGTCCGTCGGCACGCCCTTGATGGGAGCGAAGGCGAACGACAACGTGACGCTGACGACCGTCGCCGCGAGCACGACCAGGGCGATGAACGACACGAGCGCCAGGCATTTGCCGGCGAGCAGCCGCAGCCGGTGCGGCTGGGCCATGAGCTGGTTGCGCAGGATGCCACGGCTGTAGTCGCCGGCAAGTGCCGCGCCGACCACACACAGCCCGATGACGCCCAGCAGGATGTTCACCGCGTCCAGCCCCTGGACGAGGCCGCCGGGACGGGCGAGGCCGCCGGGATGTAGATAGTCGCCGTAGAAGTCGTGTCCCTCGCTGGCCATGAAGGTCAGCACCGCGCCGAGGGCGGCGACGGCCGCCGTCGCGCCGAACGTCCCGACGAGGAACCGCCTGCGCCGCAGCGGCAGCCACTCGGCCAGGAATGCCCTGCCCATTCATCGACCTCCCCTGCGCGTGTCCGCCCGGGACCATCGGCTCGCACCCTGGCCGGAATGGTCGGCATCGGCGCTCCCGCCGGGGTCGCCGGGGTAGATGCTCGCCGGATCGGCATCGAACGAGCTGGTCAGGGACGGCGCGCCGCCGTCCATCGGGTCGCCGGCCGTCGGGTCGCCGGCCGTCGGGTCGCCGGCCGTCGGGTCGCCGGCGACCAGGTCGCCGGCCGGCAGATCCCCCGGCGGCGTCTCGCCGCGCACGGTGTCGCCGTCGACGCCGCCGGTGGCGCGCAGGAACGTCTCCTCCAGGTTTGGCCGGTGCGCGCGCAGGCCCCGCAGCGCGATGCCGGCCCGCATCGCCCGCCTGTTCAGGTCGGCGGCCATCCGCTCGGGCGCGTGCGCGACGACGATGATGCGCTGGTCGCACGCGTGGGGTGCGACCGCCGGCGGACCGTCGAGGCGGATCTCGGCGCGGACACCGCCCTCGGCGAGAACGGTGAGCAGCCGCCGCGCGTCGGCGCAGCGCTCCGGGGTCAGCAGGATCCGCGGATCCCCCGCGGCGAGCAGCTCGCCCGTGCGGCCCTGGAACAACAGCCGCCCCGCGCGGATCATCACCACGTGGTCGCAGATCTGCTCCACCTCGGAGAGCAGGTGGCTGGAGACGAACACCGTCATCCCGCCGTCGGCGAGCTCGCGCAGCAACGCGCGGATCTCTCGGATGCCCGCGGGGTCCAGGCCGTTCGTCGGCTCGTCGAGGATCAGCAGCTCCGGCTTCGGCAGCAGCGCGGCGGCGATGCCGAGGCGCTGCTTCATGCCGAGTGAGTAGGTGGCGAACGGGTCGCCGGCCCGGCCGGTCAGGCGGACCATGCGCAGCACCTCGTAGATGCGCCGGTTGTCGATGCCGCGCAACACCGCGAGCTGGCGCAGGTTCTCCCGGCCGGACAGCCCCGGATGGAAGGTCGGCCCCTCGATCATCGCGCCGACGTGGCCGAGGTAGCGCTCCGGGTGGCTCACCGGCTCACCGAGCACGTAGCCGACGCCCTCGGTCGGGCAGACGAGCCCGAGCAGCATCCGCAGTGTCGTCGACTTGCCGGCGCCGTTGGGCCCGACGAACCCGGACAGGGCTCCGACCGGGACGTCCAGGTCGAGATGGTCGACGGAGCGGCGGCCGTCGTGCAGCTTGGTGAGCCCGCGGGTCCAGATCGCCGCGTCCGGGTGCCGGCCCAGGCCCGCCAAGGGGTCGCGGTGGGGGTCGCGGTGCGGCAGATGTGGATGGGGCAGGTGTGGATGGGGCAGATGCGGATGCCAGTGCCCATGCCCATGCGGCCCATGCCCATGCTGCCCATGCCCGTGCGGCCCGCGTCCGTGCAGCGGGTGGGGCAGCCGCAGGTTCGGCAGGTTCGGGAACACCGATGGGCTCGGTTCCCTGGCCTCTGCTGGGACCTTTGCCGAGACCTGGGCAGGGTGAGCGCCGCCGCGCCTGCGCCGGCCCGCCCGCCCTCGCTCGCCCGACGTCATCCGCTGGCTCCTCCGCCGTCGCACTTCGGCCGATATCACACAGTGTCCGTCATGTAACGGCGCGTGCGTCCTGGTGCAGGCGTACCCGCTCCGCCGGATGCCGTACCGGGCAGACATCCCGGCGTGAACCGCCCCGGTGGCCCGCGGGGCGGCCAGCTGCCCGTGGGCGGGTCGCCGACCCCTGGCCGGCCGTCGAGGGTCGTGTCGCGCGCCAGGGCGACACATATCGCGTGGTGACCAGGAGTCACCAGTGCCGACCGGCCGTGTCCGCTGGTCGGTGGCCGGGCGACAATGGCCAACAATGTGTGGTCCCGGCAGCGGCGCTCCGATTTCGACGTCGCCGTTCCAGGACGTGTTCGCGTCGCGGCGTGTCGCGGCGCCTCGGCATGGACAGCCGCGCCGTGCGAGCGGCGGTCGCCGCGCGCACGGCGGGTGCGCTCACCCCGTGGGTGGCTGAAACCTGCCTGCTGGGTGGATCGGGTCTAGGGAGCGCCGGCGGTGGCTGGCGCCACGCATGGCAGGGGGTGACCGTGGGCGGATCGTCGGGGGTGCGCCACGGCGTCCGCGTGGTCGTCGGGCTCGCGGTCATGGCCGTCGTCGCTACGATGGTCCTTGCCGTCTACTCGTCGGTCCGCGCGAACGACGCCGCAGCGGAGCGCGCGAACCGGCTGGACCCGGCCGCCACCATCACCGCGCAGCTGTACACCGCGTTCATCGACCAGAAGAGCGCCCTGCGCGGCTACCTCATGTCCGACGGCTCGAACGACAAGCTGCTCGACCCCTACCGCGGCGCCGAGCAGCGGATCCCGGCGCTCACCAACAAGCTGAGCGATCTCGTCAACGACTTCCCTAACCTGGTCACGGGGGTCAGAACGCTCAGCGAGACCTACCAGACCTGGCGGACCGAGATCGTCAACCGGGAGCTCGCCGACGTGGACGCCGGCCACCCCCTGGACGCACAGCTGAGGGAACTGGGCGACGACAGCGGCCAGCGCTTCCGCGACCTGCGCGACGCCGTCGACGCCCTCACCACGGCGATCGCGGACGAGCAGTCCGAGGCGACCGGCCGGGTGAAGAACTCTGCCGACCTCCTGCTCACCTCGGTCGGCACGGTCGTCGCCGTGCTGCTGGCGATGTCGCTGCTCATGCTGATCCTCTCGCGGCGCTGGCTGATCATCCCGATCAACGAGCTGCGCCGGGCGGTCAACGCCGTCGCCGCCGGCCGCCACGACACCACGATCCCCGCGGTCGGGCCGCGCGAGATCGTCGACCTGGCCGGCAACGTCGAGGCGATGCGTGCCCAGCTGGTGAGCCTGGTCCGGCAGAACGAGCGTTCCTGGGAGGCGCTCGCCCAGGAAGGCCCGGCGGTGATGGCGCTGCGCGACGCGCTGACCCCGTCGTCGCTGCGGGACACGGCGGGGCTGGAGCTGCTCGGCCGGGTCGATCCGGCGGAGGGCGCGCTCGCGGGCGACTGGTACGACGCCATCGAGATGCCGGACGGCCGGGTCGCCGTCGTCGTCGGCGACGTGGCGGGGCACGGCGCTGCGTCCGGCGTCTTCGCACTGCGGCTCAAGCAGCTGATGACCGCTGCCCTGTCCCGCGGCGCGGAGCCCGCGACCGCGGTGCGATGGGTGGTCGAGGCCCTCGGCGACACCGACGAGACGTTCGCGACGGCGCTGGTGGCGCTCGTCGACCCCTTCGACGGAGAGATCATCTACGCCAACGCCGGTCACCCCGACGCGCTGGTGCTGCGCGCGGCCCGGCCCGCGGCCTCGGCCGGCACCCGCCCGCGCGCCCATGCGGCCGCCGGTCACCGGATCGACGGCGCGGGACCCGACGAGCCCGGCAGGCGCGACGGCGCCGAGAGCCCTGGCGGCTCTGACGACCGCGGCCCCGGCGGCTCCGACGGTCTCGGCGACCTCATCGGCCTCGACCGCATCGAGGACCTGGACGAGGCGGACCGCCTGGACCGCCTGGACCGGTTGGCGGCACTCGACAGCGTCGAGGCCCTCGCGTCGACCGGGCCGCTGATGTCCAGCCTGGTCGCCGAGCCGGGCGCGTGGCGGACCGGCCGGTTGCGCATGAGCGACGGCGATGTCCTGTTCGTCTACACGGACGGCCTCGTCGAGGCACGCGACGACGGCGGCCGGCTCTTCGGCCGCCACCGGCTGGTCGGCGAGCTGGTCCGCGTCTCCGGCCGCTCACCGAGCCGGCTGCTTGACGACGTCTTCGCCGCGGTGCGCCACCACGCCCCCGGCCGTCCTAGCGATGACCGCACCGCCATCGCCCTCTCGCTGCGCCCAGCCAGGCCGGGGTCAGGCAGCGCACGCAGATAGCCCCCGCGCTGGGGCCATGTCTGGCGCGCGACGGACTGGCGTGATAGCAGGGTTTCTGGGTAGATCTCTGACCATGAGCGACGAGTCCGGCCGGTCGACCAAAGAGTCCACCGGCACCATTCCTCCCACCACCCCCGACGGAGCCGCCGCGCCTCGCCGCGGTGGCTGGAGCGATCGGCTGCCCTCCATCGGCGGTCTGATCAGGCTCGTGGCGTTGCTGGTCGTCCTGGCGGTCTTCGCGGGCGCGGTCAGCTTCGTCGCTGGCTGGCGGCCGTCGTTCCTCCACAACCCGTTCAGCGAGCGGGAGATCGACCGCAGCTCGCCGGCGGTGCTGCGTTCGCTGGAGAACATCAGCGAGTACCACGCGGCGAGCGCCCACCTCGAGGTGGTCGTCGACGTCGAGGACGACACGAAGTGGATCCCGTCCTCGCTCAAGGGCGAACGAGTGCTCTTCGTCGGCGTCGGCACCGTCGACTCGGTGGTCAACTTCGCCGGCCTGGACGGCAAGCGGGTCGTCGTCGACGAGGCGAAGAAGTCGGTGACGATCACCCTGCCGCCGCCGACGCTCGGCAAGGCGAACCTCGACCTCGACAAGAGCTACGTCTACGCCCACCAGCGCGGCGCGCTCGACCGGATCGGCGGCCTCTTCGGCGGCCAGAGCACCGACCAGAATCTCTACCTCAAGGCCACCCAGCAGATGACCGCGGCCGCGGCGAGCGACGGCCAGGTGATCCAGCTCGGCAAGGAGAACACGACGGCGATGCTGAAGGGCCTGCTCGGCGCCCTCGGCTACACCGACGTCACCGTGAACTTCGAGGAGGACAAGAAGTAGGGCGGCGCGCTGGGGCGCCCCGCTATCGGCGCGGGGCGCCCTCCCCACGTGGTTCCGAGTAGATGTCCATGGCGGTGGCCGGGCTGGTCCGGCCTGGACGAGGTGGTCACTTTGACGCAGCGCTGATGCGCCGTCACCACCGGGTGGCCGGGCCGCACCGAGCGGCTGACAGCGGACGTCTGGCGATGGCCCGGGTGCGCGCGGCGTGCCGGGCCATCGCATGTCCGAGGCCTGATGTGCGACGGTAGGAAGCGAGTCCGTACCTCACCCCGCAAAGGCTGGAGCTCCCCGGGCAGGGGCGCCCGGGAAGTGGAGGCCCGCGATGACGACCCACGGCGAGGTCGACGGCCAGGAGCCGGGCCCTGCGGCGGAGCTGGTCGACTACGCGTACTCGTCGGGGCTGAAGTCGCTGCGGGTCCAGCGTCGCGGCGAGGACGGGCGGGTCGTCCAGGTGACGATGCTCGGGCCGGGCAAGGGCAACGCGATGGGGCCGGACTTCTTCCGGGAGATGCCCGAGGTCTTCGCCGCGCTGGACGCGGACGACTCGGTGCATGCCATCGTCGTCGCCGGCTCGGGAGCGCACTTCTGCTACGGCCTGGACCTGACCGCGATGCTCGGTGACCTCAGCGCGGCGGGAACCGACGACGGCGGCCTCGCCGCGGCGCGCACCGCGATGCGTGGGAAGATCCGTTCCTACCAGCGCGCCGTCGACGCGGTGGCCGAGTGCCGCAAGCCGGTCGCCGTGGCCATCTGGGGCTGGTGCATCGGCGGAGGCGTCGACCTCGCCGCGGCCTGCGACGTCCGCTACGCGAGCACGGACGCCCGGTTCAGCGTCCGGGAGGTGAAGGTGGCCGTCGTCGCCGACCTGGGCAGCCTGCAGCGGCTGCCGGCGATCATCGGCGACGGCCACCTGCGCGAGCTGGCACTCACCGGCAAGGACATCGACGCTGCGCGCGCCGAGAAGATCGGCCTGGTCAACGACGTGCTGCCCGACCAGGCCGCGGCGCTCGCCGCCGCGCACGCCTTCGCCGACGAGACAGCCGCCAACCCGCCACTTGTCGTCCAGGGCGTCAAGGAGATCCTGGAGGCGGCCCGCGGCCCGGCGGTGGCCGCCGGGCTGCGCTACGTCGCCGCGTGGAACGCCGCCTTCATGCCGTCCCACGACCTGAACGAGGCCTTCACGGCCTTCGTCGAGCGCCGCCCACCCCGCTACCAGGGCCGCTGATTGGGCCGCTGACCTCCTCGCGGCGCCCAGCGGCGGCCTGCCCCAACGGCGACTGAGACGAGGAGTCTGCATCCGCCGCGCTGGGCCGCCGTCCGGCGCCAAGATGGTCAAGATCGTGACTAGGTCGACCACGCCGACCACGCCAACCACCCTCCAGCGGGCGTGGGAACTGACAGGCCATCCGCGTCGCCAGCGGACATCCGTAACCCACGGACAGACTCCGCGAGGAAGCTGAAGATCAGTCAGACGTGGCGCGTCACCCGGAGGCTGGCCCCTAGCCACTGACAACTTCCGCCGGCATTTGAAGATCAGTCAGACGCTCCGCGCCGCCGGTGACGCGCCACGCCTGACTGATCCTCGACGACTTCCTGTCGGGTCGCGGCCCAGAGGGGCGCCGACGGTTGCGCCCCGAGCTGTCTACTCGACGAGGCGAAGCGGTGACTCAGTGCGGGTGGAGCTTGGGGGCTATGGCGACAGTCGAACTGGTCAGGAGCGGCACATAGGTTGATGCCGGCACGGCTGGCGGTGGCGGCCGCGTACGAGGTCGTGCGGAGCAACTTGCGCGGCCGGGAGTTGACCGGCTTCGATGGCTGAAGACACACCCGCCGGCGGCGGCGCACGCCGGTCAACGGCAACACAGTGACGGATTAACGCCTCGAGCCTGGTGAGCGTGCGTCTACTGCCATAATTGTCGCGTGATCAACGGGGGCAGCCAGACCGTCGAGTCTGCCGATCGCTGGGACTTCTTCGTTTCCTATACCCAGGCGGACCGCGGGTGGGCCGAATGGATCGCCTGGCAGCTGGAGGCGGCCGGATTCCGGGTCCACCTGCAGGCGTGGGACATGGTCGCCGGCACCAACTGGACCCACGCGATGCAGGACGCCATCCGCGACTCGGCCCGGACGCTCGCAGTGCTTTCGTCCGCGTACCTCGACTCGGCCTACGGAAGTCAGGAATGGCAGGCCGCCATCGCCGCGGACCCGGACAGCGCCCGGCGCCGGCTGATCCCCGTCCGCGTAGAGGACTGCGCCCGGCCCGGGCTACTCGGGCAGGTCGTCTCCTTCGATTTGTTCGGCCTGGCGGAGCATCGGGCACGTGGTGAGCTGCTGGAGCGAGTCCGTGAGGCGATCGCGGGTCGCGCGAAACCGGCCCACCAGCCTCTTTTCCCCGGAGACGCCGCCGTAGCCGCGTTGAGTGCTGTGTCGCCGGCTTTCCCGGGCACCGAAGCTGACCCGCAGGCCGCCCCGCGGGAAGAACCAGCCGAGTTCCACGCGCTGCTGGTAGGCATCGGCTCCTACGACGATGAGCGGCTACCCGCGCTGCCCTGGCTGTCGGGCATGCTGGACAGTGCGGCGGAACACCTGGAATCCGTGGGATACCGCGCCGAGATTCACGACCGTTCCCGCTCAGGCGCGGGTGCCGTCAAAGTCGCGGTGCATGGATTTCTCCGCGGCGCCGCGCCCGGTTCGACCCTACTTCTCCTGCTGGCGGGGAACGCGGTGCACCGAGCCGCGCGGGGCGCGGAGGCGAGCCGGGACTTCCTGGTCCCCGCCGACGCCACCGTGGGATACCAGCCTTTCTGGGACCTGTGCGTACCAGTCGACTGGTCCGGGGCGCTGGCGCATACCGGCGCCGCGAGGGTGCTGGTCCTCGTCGACGGCATGGCGGACTATGACGACACGGTCCGCGACGAGGTCACCGACCGCGGGTGGGGAGCGGGCCACGTGGAACCCGCGCCCGGTGTCGATGTCGCGTATATCTATCGGCACCACGGGACGGCCGTGGACAGTTCCACGTCAGGTGATCCGGTCCCACGGTCGTCGTTGACTCGCGCGCTCATCGACGTGCTCTCCACGAGGCCGCTCCCGGTCACCGTCACCGAACTGCACCGAACGCTCGAAAACGTGCTGGCTGGTCCCAGGTCGCAACGAGCCGCCAGCAGCCTGGCGCCCAGGTCGCCCGCCACGTCGCGGCCAGGCCTGGGCAGAAAGTCGACTCGGGACTGGAGCCCTGGCGCGCAGCGCGAGGAATGCTGCTTGCTCCGAGCGCTGTCGCCCTGCGACCCGCTCCGCTTCCACCCGTTCCCCGTGCAGCCTGATGGCGACACCGAGGACGCCCCGCCGCATGCGTGGACCCAGGTGGCGAAGCAGCACCGTGCCTGGGATTACACACCCGACACACCCGCGCGCGCCGCGCTCCAGGCGGCCACGAGCGACCTCGTCGCCCGTCTCGGCCGGACATACGACGCGGCAACCGCCGTCCTCGCGAACGATCCCTGGCACGACCCCGACCTGGCACGCCGGATGGTTCGCCGTGTCGAGTTCCTGGTCGGGAGGCTGCCCGACGGCCCCGACCATCTTTCCGCCGCGGAGGCGGCGTTGCTCGTGGCCGGCCCCTTTCTGCACCAAACGATCTGGACCGTTCTCGTCGCCCGGGCGACGACAGCCCACCCTGGCTCGGCGGACAGCCGCGGGGCCGACCGCTCCGACTTCGACGCGTTCGCGACGACCTACCCGCGCCTGATGCGCCGGATCGAGCGGGCGGGGCTCGCCGGCGACCCGGCCTCGGCCACGTCGGTCGCCTGGTGGCTCGCCCACAAATGGTGCGAGACCCACGTGACCGCTCGGTGGGAGGGCGTGCTGCATGAGCTGGTCGCCGGCCTCGGCGCCACCGGAGGCCAGGAGAGCCTCGCGGCCGAAGTCTTCCGCACCGACCGGATCGTCGAGATACTCACCTCGCTGCGCGCGACCGCCACGTTCCTGAATCAGCCCGGACGGGTTGGGGCGCTTCGCGACCTCGTGATGGTCGCGCCGGCGACGAGTGACGAGATGCCCCTGCGCGAGCGCCTCGTCGGCTATCTGCTCGCGGTCGGGCAGAAGATGGCCTTGGAGATCGCGGCGTTGCCGCCGGTCCTCGTCGAGCATCTGGGCGTCGCCGACGCGGTGGACCTGACCGACGTGCGTATGTCGCTGCGCCGGGCCGAATGGCAGGGCGGAGGCCGGTCCACCCGTGCGCTGGCGGTCGAGTGCCGCCATCCAGCGCTCCAGGTGGCGCTGGAAAAGCACACCGAGGGGCTGGACGCCCTGCTGGCCGAAGCCCACCGCGCCACGGCCGAGATCCCGGCGCTCGCCGGCTTGCCCACCCACGCGACCGCCGACGGCGTCCGCGCCGCCGAGATCGACGGCCATCCGCGCTACACCAACGCCGGTGCGCAGTTCCGGCTGGCGGAGGACCGAGTGCAGGAGCTGCTGATGGGCGAGCAGCTCTATGAGAACCGCGCGCTGGCGGTCCGCGAGCTGTACCAGAACGCACTCGACGCCTGCCGCTACCGTCGTGCTCGCACCGAGTATCTGGCCAGGACCACGGGCCGACCGTCCTCGTGGACCGGCCGTATCGACTTTCGGCAGGGCTTCGAGCCGGACGGAACGCCCTACATCGAGTGCAGCGACAACGGTATTGGGATGGGCTACCGCGAGATCACGGATGTCTTCGCCGAGGCCGGAACCCGAACCGTCGACCTGCCCGAGGTCGTCGAGGAGATGGGTCGCTGGGCCGCCTGCGACCCGCCCGTTGAGTTCCATCCGAACAGCCGCTTCGGCGTCGGCGTCCTGAGCTACTTCATGATCGCCGACGAGATCCGCGTCGAGACCTGCCGACTCGGCCCCGACGGCCGCCCCGGTGAACTGCTTCGCGTCACGATAGCTGGCCCTGGAAACCTTTTTCGAATCGAACCATTAGGCCCCGGAGGTCAAAGTGGAACTTCCGTCAGGCTCTACTTAAGCCGGGATCCAAAACGTCCGCCTATCTCGTGTGTGGATATCTTGCGGAGAATTCTTTGGGTTGCCGAATTTGAAACTCGTGCGACTGAAGGAGCGGCATTGGAGGCCTGGCCGGCGGGTGTTCTTGCTCCGTCCGCTCCGGTTGGGATGCTACGACCGCTCGAAGGTCTAATTCGCCGCGAGACAACGCAAATCATCAATGCTGATAATAACGTCTGGTGGTGTAATGGTGTAGGGGCAATGATATCTGACGGACTGTGGGTGGGTGAACCTGTTTACGGAGTGATTCTTAACCTCACAGGAATATTGGTACCGGAGCTCTCGGTCGATCGGAACAAGATCCGAAAACTACTCGAAGAACCGAAAGTCGACGCGTTGCTTTCGGCTGCGCTTCCGGTCCTTCGGGCTTCGGACGCGCTGGACGTCTCGGTCGAGTGGCTGACGGCGTTCGCCTACTCCTTCCCGCTTGTGGCTGACACCCTGATTGAATTGATGGCTGTCGAGGGTGAATCTTGGGCCGGGCTCGGCAGGAACCGAGTGTCGGTGGCCCGAAGTGGTCTGCTGGCGATCGACAGTGCGCTTTGGCTGGGAAATCCACAAAATCTTCCCGCCGTGCGATCCGGCGTGAATCCTCTATATCCCTTTCAAGTGCCCGACAGTGTATTTTTCGCACGCGTCGCGTCGTGGTCTGAAGTAGACCCAGATGACGTCGACATGAGCGGACGGAACCGAGTCGTACCCAGCGACCTAGGAATTGTTACTATGGGCGGTTACTCCTTCGGGCCGGCGCCAGATTTGACGAAAATAGAAATTTCCTTTCTTGCTGGCGTTCTCCGAACAAGTCCAAAAGCGCTTCTCGATCGTGCTCGCAGGCTCGGCTACCGCGTCCCCAGCCTGAAAGGGATTAAATGTGAGGAGGTCACCGAAATTGATACAGTTGTGCTAAGTGATAACCTTGACGGAAAATTTCCGACTGGCGGCAGGGGCTGGCGAGGTGACCGGGTGAGCCCAGGTCACGTACTGGCGGCAGCGGCTCGGAGCTTGGTCAACCCAGTCGAAGTCGACGAGCGGCTAACCCGCCTGGGAGTCTTGGTTTGGCCACCCCTCGATCGAAACCTTTCTAGCGTGCCGATGGATCTGGTCATGCAGAGCGAGGACTTGGACGGGCGGCATCCGTGGCTTTCTGCGGGAAGAGTAAGTCGAGCTCACGTGCTTCGCTCGGCTCTCTACACTGGGCTGAGTCCAACAGAGGTCGTAAGCCGCCTTCAGCAATTTGGCTATAGGCGACCGAGAGGAGCATGGATCGGGAAGATTTCCCTCAAAGAGGGTGACGCCAGCATCGTCAGCCAGGACGGGTCCAACGCGCTGACTGCGAGGCCAGTTCCAACGAGTTATCTTCGGAGCCTACAAGCAGAAGATCGCGGGATGCGTGGCAATAGTGTGGAAAGAATCCGGCAGCTCGGCTTTCCGGTCGCCCGTGACCTTCAGCTGCCGAACAATAGACTGGACGAGTTGGCCAATCGATTCCCGCAAATCCGACGCGACCACCCTCTGTGGTCGACTGCGCGCCCGGTGAACTGGGCCGACATACTAAGTCTGGCAAGCGCAGCTGGAATGTCCTACGCGGCCATCTTTGCTTTGTGTCGTGACGAAGGTTATGTCGTCGCCGACGTCGGTGGGCTCAGAGACTCAGCCTTCGCGCGTCTCCTGGAAGTCAGCGCCGCAAGCCTCCAAAGAATATCCAAGGCAGGGTGCTGCGAAATTGGCGACATGTTGTCAATCTCCGCTTCGGAGGGGATCCCATGGGGAGATGTTATTGAGTATCTGGAGGAGGCTGGAATAGCCTTTCCGGATGTGAGTGATTTGGAAATCACTCACGATGACAATGTAGTATTGAGCACGGCATTCTCTGGCCGAGCGGAGCTTGCAAATTTCTCGCGTTTCGTGCCTGCGGCGCACGTCAACGCGGCGGCCGCGCGATTGCGCAAGGAACCACAGGTGATCGTTTATCGTCTTTGTCGCCTCGGTTTTGTGGCAGCTGATCCCGCAGGAATCAAAGCCTCGCCGGTACGCCCTTCTGATCTTTCTCTGCTGGCTCGGGATTTCGACGACCGGGGAAAGTTCATCTCTGATGAGCGAGTATCTGCGGCACATGTCCTGCGTGTGGCAGCACAGACGGGGCAGGGCCCGCGAGCCGTCGCCGAGAGGTTAAGGCAGCTTGGATTCGAGGTCGAAGAAGTCGCCGATGTAACGCTTACGGCCGCTGAGGAGTGCACCCTTGTTGAGATGCTCGACGTAACGGCTTACCCATCGGAAGAGAGAGGCTCAGCGGGTCTAAGTAGATCGAGTATTCTCGCGGTGGCTTTTCGTATCACTGCTCGGCGTCACCCACGGAGACCGGCGGAGTTGGCTTTCTGGGTCGAGACACTCGGCGCAGGCCTAGATGCTTCTACGACATTCGGCCTCCCGGATGTCCCGGATTTTGATACTGTCGAACTGCTTAGTTCTAAGCTGAACGGAGAGCCGCCTTGGCTGGCAAATGATGTTATTGGTATAGGTCACCTACTGGCTGCGGCGGGGATTACTGGAAGATCCTTGTCTGAGATAATAGATCGGTTCTCTAGTCTGGGACTGACTGTCGCCGATCTTGCGATTGAAGACCCGGGTGAAATTGACGCCGTGGACGTAATTCTGTTGAGCGTGCATCTGAATGGCCAAGCTCCTTGGCTTACAAGCCGTCAGGTTCCGCGGGCCCATGTATATCGTTCGGCTTGTCTCCTGTCCTGCAGCGTCGGCGAGGTCTGCGATCGGTATGAGCGCCTCGGATTCGAACTCGTCGGTAGGCCAATAGAGCTTGATCGAGTGACTCGTGACTACGCGACGGTCGCATTTTATTCAACGGCCACGACAGAACTCTCCGTCGACCGACTATCCATAGCTCAGATACTGGCTGTCGCTCGGTTCGCTGGGCGAGGTGCAGATGTCATTTGCGATTCATTTGCGACTTTGGGTCTCACCGTTCCTCATCCGAGCTCTTTTCCCAGTATTGCAGCTGGTGCTCTGACGGCTCGAGATATGGTACTGCTGAGTGCCCGACTTGACGGACGGGGACCGTGGTTGAGAGGTTCTACCGCGCCAGTTGCGCACATTATTGCCGCAGCCGGGTATCTTCGCTGGTCTCCGCGCCGTGTCGTCGACCGCCTGGGGGCGCTCGGCTGTTCCGTGCCGATAATCGCAGACTCTGCACTCGACGCTTTCGTTGATGGTGTGGATCGCAAACTCATGGAGCTTTTCGTCACCCCGGTCAAGGTTTACGAAGATCGGCCAGCGTCTCGTGCGGAAGTCCTTGCCATGTCGTTTGTACTCCGATGGAGTCCGGCGCGCATTGCCGGGCGGCTGATTGAACTGGGGTTCAGCGTTCCATCCGCCAGCTCGCTCGTCGAGTTCGGCGGCATTGTGGACTTATAACACCTGTGCGGTCGTGAGTGCTACCAGATGGCGATCCGTCTGATCGCGATTGGAGCGGCCAGGAGAGAAAAGAACGAGATGACGAAAGATATGGTCAAGGGGTTGGCGTCGGAGGGAACGAGTTCTGGGCCGCAGGTGGTGTCATGTAGCGACCAGTAGCTGATAGAACCGATGGCATGGCCCGGATAGTCCGGTGTTATATACACGCATCTACGACCCGCGAGCGTGGTTCGCCCGAGAGAGTAGCCGCAGAACGCGAGCGTCGTCAGCGCGATCGCGGCGACCAGCAAACCGCGGGCCCAACGCAAATATAGGCCTCGAGCGGGTTGCCTGAACGCCGCGCTTCCCGGTGTTCGTGACGAGTACGAATACCGCCCCGAGGACGCAGACTGCGGCGACCGCCACCAAGAACGGCCAGGTCACCATTAACGGGGCGATAAATATGAACGTCACGACCAAGGCGATGAGGTCCATGCGCCCGCACTCTACGGACAGGCCCGTCATGCCCGCCAGGTCTGATCAGGATCGCCCTCTCGCGTGCGCCGCCCGGCTGGGAATGGCGCGGCGTGGGTGGTGCTGAGCAACTCGCGCGGGCCGGAGAAGCTGGCCGACCTGGCGGCCGGGCTGGGCCCGCTGGCCAGGGCCGGCACCGTGGAGAAGGCGGCGCTGGCCGGTGACCTGGTAGTCGTGACGATCCCACTGTGGGCCTACGACACGGTCGACGCCGGGCCGCTGGCTGAAGGTTGGCGCTTCCAGCGGGACCCGGCCGCCTACGCAGGCCTCTACCTCGGGCCGGGCGGCCGCGGCGGCGACGCGGGCGAGCGGGTCGACGTCCCGACCCTGAGGTCCCGTCTCGCGGCCGCCCGCCGCTACGCGGACACCCCCGCCAGCTGACCGCGAGCAACCGGAGTCACCGGACTCGAGTGGCCCGTGAGACCGCATCTAGCCTCGGGGCCGCCACCGGGCGCCATGATCAGTCAGATGTTGCGCGCCACGGGCAGCACGCCCCGTTCCCGTCCGCGCCGCTGTCCAGGCCGCGCACGAGGATCCGCCGCGTGTCGCGCTGATACAGCCGCGAGCAGTCCGGACAGATCGACGGATACAGCCGGCGGCAAGCACTACCAGCCTGCGGCCAGCCGACGCCACGGCCGGGGATTCGCCGCCAGGCGTGGTCACGAGGCCGCCAGCGCAGGGGCGGCTGGCTGATCGAACGGACAGATTTCCCAGACCGAAAGCTCCAACTGCTGACCGTTCACCTCGGCACGCACGTCGTGGCAGACCATCGGCCGGGTCTTGCGCACCGGCGGGGGCCCGGCACACGTCACCGGCGGCACCGAGCCGACCGGACGGCCCGCCGCGATCAGACCACCGACCGCGAGCGCCACCGCCGTCGACACGGCCGGGGCCTCCACGGGCCACACCGCCACCGGCCCGACTTCCCGATGATTCGCCACCACATCCATCGCGCACCGCACCAGCAGCCGCCGAGGCACCAACAACACCCCCAGCCGCGTTGACGAACGCGGAACCGACGGATCAAACCCGAACACCCGCGACATGATCACACTGTCACGCCCCCAAGGCGCCAATGCCGGCAGCGTCACTGGGCCACCCACACCACCACTCCACTCGATGACTGCCATCCTCATCGGGTCCTGCCTCTCGCCGGCCGAACGCCCGCACCAGACGGGCGACTGTCAGGCCGGCTCCGGCCGGGGGAACGACGTCAGCCCGACCGGAACCGGCAAAAGCCACGATCGGTCGCTGTCTAAACGCTGTCAGTGGCCGAGGGGCGGGCGGTGCGCGACGCTTCCCGCAGGCAAGACCAGGTCGGGACGGGCCACTCCGGGCGGCGTCCTCCCGTCGTGCGCACGGCCGCCAGATGCGCGCGCCTGGGGCTTAGGGAGACGAGCTGCCGTCGCCTACCGGCTTACAGTCTCAAGCGCCTGCAAGCCGGTAGGCACGCGGCCACGATCAGGGGCATCCGGGGCATGTCAAGGACATTGTTCGGGTCATCTGGGGACATCGTCCGGGGCGTATGGCGTCATTCCGTACCGAGGTAGTGACAGGACGCTGCCAAGGCGGGGATCATCTGCCTGTCCCGGTTCGCCCCATTCGAGGGAAAGTGCCATGCCGCCCAGCCCCACATCGCGCACCCGGCTTGGCGCGCTCCTAGCCCGGCGCGGGTGGAGCGTGTCCCGCTTCACCCGGGAGTACCAGAAGACCGCGGCGGCCCTGAACATCGGCAACGGCTACCTCGACGAGCGCACCGCGAAACGCTGGATCGCGGGACAGGTCACGAACCCCCGGGTCCCCGCGGCTGCCGTCCTGCATGCCATGTTCGACGCCGACGTCGCCACCCTGTTCGAACCGCCGCTCCCACCACCGCCGCGTGACCCGGACCTCGGCCAGCACAGGGGGCTGGTTCCTGCCGCTCGCGCGGGTGACGATGGAAACAGCCCCACCACCCCAGGCGAGGAGGCGAGTTCCACGGATCGCCGAGACCTGCTCACCGCCGGAGTCGTGCTGACCGCCGGCGGTCTGACTGGCAGCCCCGCCGAGAGAGCCGCCCGGATCTCCCGCGCCATCGACGCATCGACGCCGGACACGCTGACCCTCGCCCAGCTTGAGCACGGCCTCTACCAGGTCGTGTCGCTGTACGACACCACCCCGCTGGACACCCTCGCCGAGCCGATTGAGGGAGCGTGGGACCGCGCCGAGACCCTGTTGGACACCTGCCGATCCGGCGCCAGCAGACGAGACCTCGAGCGCCTCACCGGGTGGTACGCCTACTACAACGGCCGCGTCGCCCACGAAAGGAACGGAGACGAGCAAGAATCGCTCGCCTTCCTGGTCCTTGCCGCCAAGCACGCCGAGGCCGCCGGAGACACGCTGCTTTCCGGGGCTGTCGCCGATATGAGAGCAGCCCTGGCGTTCTTCGCCGGACGGTTCACCGCCGCCGCCACCATCGCCCACCAGGCCCTACCCGCCGCGCATCCCTACGTTCTGCCCAGCCTGGCGAGCCAACTGGCACGCGCGCAGGCCCGGACAGGCGACGCCGACGGCGCACTGGCCGCCCTGAGGATCATGGGTGACAGCATCTGGTGCGGAGAACATCTGCCGGGACCGCCGCCCGCCGACGAAGAAGCCTACGAGGCATACAGCGGCATCACCCTTGGCTACCTCGGACGCGGCGACGACGCCGAACGGCACGCCCGCCGATCTCTCACCCTGCTCACCGAAAGTGGGCGTCACCTTCAGCTGGTCGGGTCGCATCTCGCGCTAGCCCGTGCGTTCTTCCACCGCCCCGAACCGGACCCGGAACAGGCAGCCATCGCCCTGACCGACGCGCTCACCACAGCCGAAGGCAACGGCCACGGCCGGACCGCGCAGCGGGCCGCCAACCTCTACCGCCGCCTGACCGCAGACCCCGACTGGGCACGGCTCCCCGCCGTCCGCGACCTTGCCGACCGGCTACCGACCCGCCGAGCACTACCCCCAAGCGCAGCCGTCTGACTGCTGAAACGCCGGACAAGCCTGAACCAAGAAGCCGCGGACACAAACGACAAGGGAGATCGTCGCCAATATTCTCTACGGATTATATTCTCTACGGGTTTTAAGAGGCGTCCTCCCCGTGACGCGGTCCATCTGACTGATCTTGATGTGACCTGGTGCCGACCAACCGGGTGGGTGCCGGGCCGAGCCGGGTCAGATGCGCGGACCGAAGCCGACCGGCAACGGCGAACCGGCAGGCCAGGCGCGTCGCCCGCGACGCGGGCAGCCTGCCGGTCGCGAACCGCCGGGCTCGGGACTGGCCGCAGGCTGGTCGGCCCAAGCCCCGCATGCCGCGAACCGGCATCTCCGTGATCAGAATCCGGCCGCCGCTGGTCCGCCGCCTCGGGCGCGGCCCGGCGCCGTCTCGTTCAGGCCGGCATACCCGTGATCGCTCGGTCGCGTCGCTGCTGGCACGTGCGGCCCGACAGTCCGGCAACGCGCAGCCGGCACCCGCTCTTCCCCTTCGTCGCATGTCCGCCTCTTCCATTGATCCCATCATGGGAACGATTCTGCCTCCACCTCCGTTCATAAGATTGAGTCTGTTAGACTCATGAATCTTAGCCCGGGAGACCGGGGAATGAGAGGGGCGATCCTGATGAGCACCTACCTGTGGGACCCGTTCGCCGTGCTGGAGCGTCTCGACCGGGAGTTCGACGGCATCGTCCGCAGCTCGTTCGGCCACTGGGGCCAGCCGCGGGCGCTGCGCGCGATCGCGCCCTCGGCACGGCCGGTGCGGCAGGCGCCGAACGGCCAGGGCCAGGGCCAGGGCGCTGAGGTGGCGACGCGCCCCGGGAGGTTCGGGGCTGTGGTGCCGTCGGCCGACATCGCCACCGACGGGGACGACGTGGTGATCAGCCTCGAGGTGCCGGGCGTGGACGTCGAGAAGGACGTCGTAGTCGAGATCGACCGCGGCCGGCTGGTCGTGCGCGGCGAGCGCGGCGGCTCGTCCGAGACGAACGAGGTCGGCCGGGTCCGCCGGGAGCGCTGGCACGGCTCGTTCCGCCGCGAGTTCCCGCTGCCGGAGAGCGTCGAGGCCGGCAAGATGTCGGCGAGCTACGACCGGGGCGTGCTGTCGGTCCGGCTGCCTGGCGCGGCGGCGAAGCCGGCCAGCACCCGGATCCCGGTGACGGCCGCGGCGCAGGCCGCCGAGGTGCCAGTCGCCGCGGCGCAGCAGCCGGCGAGCGCGACCCCCACGGCCGAGGCCGCAGCGCCCACCGCGGGCGGCGCCGAGGACGCGGCCTGACGGCGACACCGACGGGCTCGCGCGTCGACGGGAACGACTGACCGCGACGGCACGACCCGGAGGGCGCCGCCGAGCGCCGACGTAGGCCAGGCCGGGCACCTAGCAGGCGCTGGGTGCCCGGCCTCGCGGCCTCGGGGCCTCGGATTCGGTTTTTCGGGGGTGCTGCGTCTGCCTGGGCGGGCTACTCCGCCGCAGTGGGTGGCTGCTTGGGGGTCGACTTGCGGCGGATCGTGGCGGCCGCGCGGTCGCGTTGCGCACCGTTGCCGCCACTGCCACCGCCGCCACTGCCACCGCCGGCACCGCCGCGGCCCGACGACGAGCCGCGTGCCGATGGCGGCGGGACCATCGGGCCGACGTCGCCGTCCGGCGCCTTGTCGAGGTCGACGACGACCGGGGCGTGGTCGGAGGTGCCGGTGCCCTTGCGGGCCGCCCGGTCGACCCAGACGGCGGCGACCCGGCTGGCCACGTCGGCGCTGGCCAGCGTCAGGTCGATGCGCATCCCCATGTTCTTCGGAAAGCACAGCGCCCGGTAGTCCCAGTAGGTGTAGGCGACGTCGTCCGGCCAGCGGGCGCGCAGCACGTCGACCAGGCCCACGTCCGTCACGGCCTGCAGCGCCGCCCGTTCCGGCTCGGTGACATGGGTGGCGCCGACGAAGGCGGCCGGGTCCCACACGTCCGCGTCCGTCGGCGCGATGTTGAAGTCGCCGAGGGCCATGATCGGGTGCTCGGGCGCCGCGGCGGCGAGCACGGCACGCAGCGCGGCCAGCCACTCGAGCTTGTAGGCGTAGTGCGGGTCGTCGGGCGCGCGGCCGTTGGGGACGTACAGCGACCAGACCCGGATGCCGCCGCAGGTCGCGGCGACCGCCCGCGGCTCCGGCTTGCCCGCGGGGAAGCCCGGGTCGCCGGCGAAGCCGCGCTCGACGTCGTCGAGGCCCTCCCGGGACAGCAGCGCCACGCCGTTCCAGCGGCCGTCGCCGTGGTGCGCGTAGCGGTAGCCCCGGCGGAACAGGTCCTCGTCGAAGGCCTCGGCGAACGACTGGTTGTCGAGCTTCGTCTCCTGCAGGCACACCACGTCCGGCTGGGCGCGGTCGAGCCATTCGATCAGCCGGGCCTGCCGCGCCTTCGCCGAGTTGATGTTCCACGTCGCGATCCGCACGCCGTGAACGTTAGTCCCTCGGTCCGATATCCGATCCACGCGATCCACCGCCTTGGCCTCATCCGCGGCTGTTCCACGCGATGAGCCCACAGCTCGCGCCCTCGCGGCCTGGCCGGCGCCGACAGTCAGGCCGCGCCGGTGGGGACCGTGGGCAGGGCCGCCGCGATCTCGGCCGCGATCTCGGCGGTTTCGGCCGGGGCCGTCACTCCGGTGCCGGTGGCGATGGTGGCGGCGACCTCGGCTCGGCGCTTGGCCAGGTCGGCATGGTCGGCCTGGTCACCGTCCGCCGCGGACTGCTCGCGGGACCGGTCGAGGTCGTCGGCGACGCGCTCGTCGGTGGCCATCAGGGCCGCCAGGTCGACGTCGGCCATCTCCAGGACGCCGAGCTGCTCGTAGGCGGAGCGGATCGTCGGGCCCCACAGGCCGATGTCCTTCATGCACGGCACGATGCGGCTGAACAGCAGGGTCTGGAACGTCCTGAAGTAGTCGGACTTCTTGACCAGCTCGGTGCTGTCGGCGAGCCCCAGGCCGGAGTTCTCCCAGACCTCGGCGCCGTTGAGCCGCTCGTACATCAGGTAGCAGCCCTCGGCGGCGAACTCCTCGCGCTCGGCCCGCTCGGCATCGGTGAGCTGGTGGTAGTAGTCCCGCAGTGCGAGCCGGCCGAACGCGACGTGGCGGGCCTCGTCCTGCATCACGTAGGCCAGGATCTGCTTGGGCAGCGGGTGCGGCGTCATGTCGCGCAGCAGGCCGAACGCGGCCAGCGCCAGCCCCTCGATGAGCACCTGCATCCCGAGGTAGGGAATGTCCCAGCGGCTGTCGGACAGGGTCTGGTCGAGCAGCCCCTTCAGATGGTCGTTGATCGGGTAGACCAGGCCGAGCTTCTCGTGCAGGAAGCGCGCGTAGACCTCGACATGCCGGGACTCGTCGATCGTCTGCGTCGTCGCGTAGAACTTCGCGTCCAGATCGGGCACCGACTCGACGATCCGCGCACTGCAGATCATCGCGCCCTGCTCGCCGTGCAGGAACTGGCTGAACTGCCACGACGCCAGGTGGCGGCGCAGCTCGTCCCGGTTCGCGGCCGACATCTTGTTCCACGCCGGGGTGTCATGGATCGCGATCGTCTCGTCGGGCAGGCCGAGCGGACGGCCGTAGGGGACGTCGAGCGACCAGTCGATCCGGGTGCCCGCGTCCCACTGCTTGTCCTTGCCCTTCTGGTAGAGCGCGAGCAGGCGCTCCCGCCCCTCGTCGTACTCCCAGGTGAACCGGGCGGCACCGCCGGCCGGGACGTCCCAGGTCATCGGTGCCACGGGCGCGGCGTATCTCGGGTAGGTGGACATGACGCTCGGCCCCTCTCCCGGCCCACGGGCTCGTCGCCGTGCAGGCGGTCGGAAAACTGACGATTCATGGCCAGACTCCCACCGCAGCCTGCCAGGCCGTAGGAGGGCCCGTGTGCACGGTGGCCGCGGTGTAGGAGGAGAGGCGACACTGCCCCGTGGGACGAGGCAGGGTTCGGGCAGGGCAGTGTGGCCGGCCAGTTTGATGATCTCTACAGGGTGTGGACGGGAATCAGTTGTCCACAGAGCTGGCTGAGGAGGTGACGTCGAGGGAGAGTGCGCACATCTTGTCGCTGTGAGCGATGTCGAGACTGGGCTTGGCGGGGCTGCTCGGGCTGGTCGTGCTGCTCGGCTCTGGGCCGACCGGACGCCGGACCGGAGCCTTGACGAGCTGAGCGCGCGGCAGGGGCCGAGATGGTCAGCGGCCCGGCGGGCCCCAGGCTCCGCCTTGGGTGGGTGGGTACGGGGAACCGGGCTGGGGCGGGCGGGGGAGGCCGCCGCTGGGCGGGCCGACGGGCGGGTAGCCAGCGCCACCGGCCGGCGGGTAGCCACCGGCCTGGGAGTACCCGGCGGGCGGAACCTGGCCCTGGCCCTGGCCCGGCACCCCTCCGACGCCGGCTGCGGCGGTGGGACCGGTCGCGGCGGCCACGGCGCGGGCGGCGACGCCGGCCGCGGCCGGGCGGCCGACCTTGGGCTCGATGCGCCGCAGCATCACCGACGTCAGCCAGAGCAGGACGAGGCCTAGGGCCAGCGCGACGCTGACGTCGAATATCCAGGTGGCGGCATTGTGGTCCCAGAGGCTGTCGCTCGGGTCGCCGCCGGGTATCTGGCCGAGCTTGCCGACCTCGTTGAGGTCGTCGGTCGAGGCGAGGGCGGCGAAGGTCCACCGTGCCGGGACGATCCAGCTGATCACTCCAAGCACGTTCACGCCAGCCACGCTGATCAGGCCGCCGGAGAGCACCAGCTGGGCCATCGTGACGAGGACCAGGAACGGCATCGTCTTGTCGGCGTTGTCGACCAGCGTCGAGACGAGCAGGCCGATCATCATCGAGACGAGCGCGGCGATGATGACGGCGATCAGGCATTCCACCAGCGGCGAGCCGACTACGACCGCTTCCTCCGGTGTGCGCCGCACCAGGGCGATCAGCGTGATGACGATGCACTGCAGGGTCGTGATGCCGGTCAGAATGACGATCTTCGAGCCGAGATAGGCCGATCTGGACAGACCTATGGTGCGTTCTCGACGATAGATGTCGCGTTCCTTGACGATTTCGCGTACCGAGTTCGCCATGCCCATGAAGCAGGCACAGAGCACGAGCACCACCAGTACCTTGGTGGCGTCGCCGTTCGGCCGGCCCTCGATCGCGCCGAGCCCGTCGTCCGCTGGGATCACCCGCGGGATGATCCCCAGCCCGATGGGGAAAAGGGCGATCAGGCGCAGGTACGACTTGTCCGCGAGGATGACCTTCAGATATCGGCGGGTCAGCGTCGACAGCTGGGAGAGGACAGGCTGCTGGCGCAGGCTCGGCAGCGCCGCGGGCGCGGCTCGCACCGACGGCGCGACCATCGCCGACGGGACGTAGTACTCCGACGCCCAGAACCGGGCCGCCATCTCCTCACCCGGCGTCCGCTCCAGCTCGCGGAAGACGTCGACGAAGTCCTTGAAGTCCCGCTTGCCGAAGTAGGCGAGCGCGCCGTCCGGCGGGCCGAAGTAGGCGATGTAGCCGCCGGGCGCGAGCACCAGGACGTAGTCGCAGCGGTCGAGGAACAGCACGCTGTGGGTGACGACCACGACCGTGCGGCCCTGCTCGTCGGCGGAGCCGGCGCCGCCGCCCTTGGCCAGCGTCTTCAGCGTGTCCATGACGGCCTGGTCGTTGGCGGGGTCCAGACCCGAGGTCGGCTCGTCGAGGAACAGGAGCGACGGGCGGGTCAGCAGCTCCAAGGCGACGCTGGTGCGCTTCTTCTGGCCGCCGGACAGCCGCGAGACCGGCGTATTGGCATGCTGCGTGAGCCCCAGCTCGCCGATCACCTCCTGGACGCGGGCGCGCCGCTCCTCGGCAGTGGTGTCGGCGGGGAAGCGCAGCTCGGCGCCGTACTCCAGGGCCTGGCTGACGGTCAGCTGGGCGTGCAGCGGGTCGGCCTGGGGCACATAGCCGATCCGGCGGCGCAGCTCGTCGTACTCGTCGTACAGGTCACGGCCGGCGTAACGGACGGTGCCGGCGTCGGCCGGGCGGAAGCCGGTGAGGGCGTTGAGCAGCGTCGACTTGCCGGCGCCGGACGGGCCGACGACACCGAGCAGCGAGCGCGCCGGCAGCCGGAACGTCATGTCGTGCATGAGCTGCTTGGTGCCGGCCCAGACGCTCAGGCCGGTCGCCTCGAACGCGACGTCGCCGGAGTCGCGGTACTCGACGAGGGTGGTGCCGTCGAGCTGGAACAGGTGGTGGCCGATCGCGATCACGTCGCGCTGCCCGACGGGCGCCCGCGCCACCCGCTGGCCGTTGACGAACGTGCCGTTCGCCGTCTCGAGGTCGATGACCTCGGCGCCGCCGGGGTGCAGGAGCAGCTCGGCGTGGTGACGGGAGGCGAGCAGGTCAGGCACCATGACGTCGTTGTCTCGGGACCGGCCGAGCCGGATCCGGCCGCCGGAGATCGAGTGGACCTTCCGGGCGGTCGGCACCATCGGGTTCGCCCCGGTCGCCGGGTCCAGGGCCCCGGTCCGGGGACCCAGCACCGGCTGGCCCGGCTGGCCAACCCCCACGGCCGCCTGGACCGGGCTGACCGGTGGGAACGACGCGGCAGGGGAGACCGGTGCGGCCGGCGGGGGTGGCGTGGCCGCGGGGGGCAGCACCGGCCGCGCGCGCGGCACCGCCGGCGTGGGCGCGATCGGCGCCGGAGGCACAGAAGCCGGTGACGCGGCTGCCGGTGGCCGGGGCGCGGGCGGCGCCGCGGGGGCGCCGGCGGGAGCCGGGGCGGCCTCGGCGGTGATGACGATCTCGGGGCCGTCCACCCCGCCGAGCCGCAGCCTGGCCACCTCGCCGGGCAGCAGCTCGAGCTCGCTGACACGGCGACCGTCCTGCCAGATCCCGTTGGCGCTGCTGTCGACGACGCGCCAGCCCGACGCCGACGGCGCGAGCATCACATGCTGACGCGACACCTTGCCGTCGCTGATGACGATGGTCGAAGATCGTGCCCGGCCGATCACGGCCGAGTCCGGCCCGGTGAGCAGCGCCTCCCCCGCCGATGTCGTCACCCGAAGCGCGGTGCTGACCACCCGTCCCCCTCCGATTTACTGCTAGTCGACGCCTGGTCGCCGCGCGACGCATGCGCGCGTCACGTGGCGGCTGCGCCACGTGAACGCCGCGCCGTCGCCGGCGCGGCTTTCGCCTCGGGCACCCGCGCGTAAACCTGGTTCGTACGCTTCGGCCCGACCTTTGGCAAGCACGCTAGTGGGCCCGGGTACCGCACGGAACGGGCGGGTGTCTACCGCCCTGTCGAATTTCCGACCGCACATGCCTCGAAGCGCAGTGGGTAGGCAAGGCATTACGGGCCGGTACCTGAGGCTGCCGGGCGGCGAGCAGCTCAACAAAGACGAACTTCTGAGGAGGGACCAAATGGCACTTCCGACACGTAGCGGTGACGTTCGGCCGATGCTCACGAAGTGGGATCCGTTCCGGGAGATCGAGGACGCCTGGGCGAAGATGGGCAGCCTGCTCGGCGACGTGGTCGGCGGCGGGGCTCCGGAAGGGCGCACGTTCGGCACCCTGGCCAGCATGATCACTCCGGTCGACATCGAGGAGACCGATGACGGGTTCATCGTCGAGATCGACCTGCCCGGCGTCTCTCGGGAGGACATCACCATCAACCTGCAGGACAACGAACTGATCGTGGCGGGTGAGGTCAGGGAGCGGGAGCGCACCGGGAAGCTGCGCCGCCAGGCTCGCCGCTCGGGCACGTTCGAGCACCGGGTGACCCTGCCCGGCGAGGTCGACGCCGAGTCGGTCCACGCCGCGCTACGCGACGGCGTCCTGACCATCCGCCTGGCCAAGCAGCGCGCCACCCACCCCCGCCGCATCGAGATCGACGCCGCCTGACCGTGCGTCCCCGGACGGCGATGCCCGAGGGGGACGCCGTACCGTGCGCCGAACCTTCCGGATCGGCGCAGCCGATCTTGACATCGACCGCGCGCCCTGGACCGCGCGCCCTGGACCGCGCGGCCTGCTGGCAGCCGAGGTGGTCAGCCCAGCGCCGCAAGGTCGAACAGCCGAGGGTCGGGGGTGTCGCCGACGGTGAGGTGGCGCAGAGCGCGGCGCTCCGCGAGCCGGCCGTCGTAGTAGGCGGCCAGCTCCACGAGCACACCGGTCTCGTCGTCAACGATGAGATCGAAACGCTGCGCGCCGTCAGTCAGCCCGGCCAGTGTCAGCGGACGCGGGCAGTGGCGGGGTACCGCCGCCAACCGGGTCGAAGGTCGGCCGCTGATGAAGACCGGTCCCACCAGTCGCGGCCGAAGCCAGGACAGCGCCAGCCAGGGACGAACGAGCACCTGTTCGCGCACGACGAGACCGGGCCCACCCGATGAGCTGGCGGCCGGCACGCCGACGGTGCCGGTACCGCTGACGGCCTCGCCGCGTCGACGACGCCATCGCTCATCGACGACGACCGTCACCTCGTCCTCGTCCGGCCACTCGATGCGCAGCCGGCCATCGGCGGCGAGGAGCCGGCCGCGGCGCACCACCGGATCGGTGGCGTTCTCGACGTGCGCCGGCGGCGCCGGCACGAACGGAGCTGAGGCCGCCGCCCCGGAGGGCGCGGGCCCGGCCGGCACGAGCGACGCCGTTCCCCCGCCGCCGGTGCCGGGCACGCCTTCAGCTCCGGGCACGACCCCGCCGCCGAGGTCGGCCGCCCAGGCGTCGACGATCGCCTCCCAGTTCCGACCGGTCAGGTCCCAGCCGCCGGCCGCGCCGCCCTCGACTGCCCGGCCCTCCACCAGGCCGTGCCCGTCGCTCGCGGGGGGTTCGGCCTGGACCGTCGTCTCGAGGTCGCGCGCCCGTGCCACGCGGCGAGCCTCCGCGATGGTGCCCGGGTCATAGCGGTGCACCAGCTCGGCGTGGACGGATGGCCAGCTCTCACCACAGGTGACCATCACGGACAGCACGTCACCGAGCGACTTCATGTGGCGATGTTGACACAGCTTGCCACCAACTGTTGGTTCTTTGTTCACGACCAGTCCCGGCGTGGCTGCCGGTGCGCACAAGGCCCAGGCCAAGGAGTCATCACCGCGGGCGGCCGGCGGGCGTTCGCCGCTTCGACACGTCCGGCCCGGGCGCCACCCATGTGCCGTCCACGCACAGGCCCGTCTACGCACAAGTCCCTGGGCCCGCGGCCATCGGGAAGGACGAACCCGGGCACGGTGGGGCAGGATGGCCGGCGTGGAGGAATTCGTAGCGTCGTCATTCGCGCCACGGCCAGCCCGGTCGGCATCGCCGGTGCCCTCGGCTGTCGGCGACCGGTTCCGGTGGGGGATCGCCGGCACCGGCATGATTGCCAAGGAGTTCGCTCGCGGCCTCGCCCTGGTCGAGGACGCCGAGCTGGTAGCGGTCGGCTCACGCGGCGCGGCGCGTGCGGAGGCTTTCGGCGCCGAGCTCGCCGTGCCGCGCCGGCACGGCTCCTACGAGGCGCTCGCCGCCGACCCCGACGTCGACATTGTCTACGTCGCCTCACCACACCCGGCCCACCTGGCGCACACGCTGCTGTTCCTCGGCGCGGGCAAGCATGTCCTGTGCGAGAAGCCGCTCGCGCTGAACGCCGCACAGGCCGGCGAGCTGGCCGCCGCGGCGGCCAGCGCCGGCCGGTTCCTGATGGAGGCGGTCTGGAGCCGGTTCACACCGGGCTACCAGGCCATCCGTGATGTGGTCGCCAGCGGCGAGATCGGAGACGTGCTGCTCGTCGAGGCCGAGTTCGGCTTCCGCGCCCCCTTCGATCCCGCGCACCGGCTGTTCGACCCGGCGCTCGGCGGGGGCAGCGTGCTCGACATCGGCATCTACCCGGTGCAGCTCGCCCACCTGCTGCTCGGGGTACCCGACGGCGTCACCGCCGGCGGCATCGTCGGCGCCACGCGGGTCGACGAGCATGTCGTGGCGGTGCTGCGCTACGACGCGGCGGGCGCCCTCGCCGTCGCCACGTCATCCTTCCGCGCGGACCTGCCGGGCGCGGCCAGGATCGTCGGCACCCTTGGGGCGCTGGAGATCCCGACGTCGATGTGGGCGCCCGAGACCCTGGTGGTGCGCACCGCGGCGGCGGCGGTCCGCATCGGCGGCGCGGCGGACGGCGAGCCGGGGGAGCGCCGCATCGAGACGCCGCTGACCGGGACCGGCCTGCACTACCAGGTGCGCCACGTCCATGACCGGCTGCGCGCCGGCCACCTCGACAGCGATGTGATGCCGCCGGCCGAGAGCGTGCGGATCGCGGCCACCCTCGACCGCGTCCGGGCGGTGCTCGGTGTCCGCTACCCCGGCGAGGAGCCGGCCGCCGCGGGCTGAGGCCGGCGGGGGCGGTCAGCCCGGAACGCGAAGATCACGACGGCGACGGCGAGCAGCGGTCCGCAGACCAGCAGGCCGGCCTTGGGACCGACGAGCGTCCACAGCCCGCCCGCGGTGAGCGTCGCGAACACCCGGCCGCAGCTTTGCAGCCCGGTGAGCACCCCGAAGGCGGCCCGCCGGGAGTCGGGGCTGGTCAGCCGAGCCACGCCGGTGAACTCGGCGGTGTCTACGGCGCCGGCTGCCGCCCCGGCGAGCAGGAAGCAGAGCACGACCGTCAGGTCGTCGCCCGCGCTCGCCCACGCCAGACCGATGTAGGCACCCAGCAGGCTCAGCCCGCCGGCCGCGAGCACCAGGCTGGTCGCGGCGCGGTCCGCCAGCCGGCCGGCGACGACGGCGCAGGCGGCGGCGCTGAGCTGGTACAGCCCGTAGCACAGGGCGACCCGCTGGATGGCGGGCAGCGCCTCGCTCGCGCTGACGACCTTCGAGGCCCGCAGCAGGAGCAGCACGACCGCGATGTTGGACGCCTCGTAGCAGGCGACGCCGACGAGCAACACGCCAAGCGGCCCGCTGCGCAGCTTCGTGATCTTGATCTGGGTGGGGGCGGACGGTGCGGCCGCGCCCCGGCCGCGGGCCAGGCTCACGACGCTCACCACCACCGCCAGCGCCACCGGCACCAGGGCGTACCCGATGACGCCGCGGGTGTCGGTGACCTCCAGCAGCACCGCCACCAGCAGTGCGCCGACGGCCGCACCGACCGCGCCGACGGACCGCTCGAACCCGAGCCGGCGGCCGAGCCGATGCCCCGGCGCGGTCGCGCTCGCGTGCTCCTCGAGGGCGGGTGTGCCAAGCCCACGCGCCGCCCACGAGCCAGCCCGGCACGCGCCGGCCTGCCACAGCGCGCTGCTGGCGGCGAGAAAGCCGGCGGCGAGCGCCAGGCCCGAGGAACCCGCGAGGTCCAGGGCTCCGCGCAGGCCCGGCCGGCGGTCGGCGAGCTGGTTGCGGCCGTACCTGGCGGCGGTGGCGCCGGCACGCCCGGCGGCCTCCACCCCGGCGAGCGCGAACGGCGCCGCCCCGAGCGTGCGCCCCAGGAACGGCGCGGTGACGGCGGTCATGCTCTCCAGCCCCACCGTCGACAACAGGTACGCCAACCGCGACGGCCCACGCACCACCGCTGCCTCGACGGCCGGCGGCTCGCCAGCGGACGCACGGACCTCATCTGGCTGGCCGAAGACATCGGCGGGCGGCGCGGACACGCCGCGATCGTAGTTGCCGACCGGACGCCGGAACATCCGGAATGCCCCCATTGGGCTGGCCGCTGGACGCGCCAGCCCCGTCTCGGGCGCTGGACGCGTCAACCTCGTGTCGGGCGCCCAATGGATGTCCTCCCCGGCTCGGCTGGGGCGAGGGCGGCTGGCTTGGTGCAGAAGGTTTAACATGGTCCGCTCCGTCCGGGCGCGGCGCCCGGACGGAGCGGACCAACGTCTCAGTGGATCTTGGAGGCGTTCAGGGCGCTGACGATGCCGTTTCCGTAGAACCCGTTGAACTTGGTCGTCCCCTCGCAGGTCTTCGTGGACTCCGCCGGCACGGGTGCGGGGTAGACGTACGGGTTCGGCGTCGGGCAGGCCGTCGGGACCGCCGTGCGCTGCAGCTGCTGTTGGACGATCTTCGGGTCCAGCGTGAGGCCGCCGTGCCGCAGGTCCCAGTGGCCCAGCGCGCTGATGATGATCGCGGCCACGCCCACGGCGTGCGGCGCGGCCATCGACGTGCCCTGCAGGTACTGGTAGTAGGACGTCTTGCCCTTGCTGTCGTCCCGGACGACGAACGGGCTGGTCGGGTTGCCGTTCCCGTCGATGTCGCCGGCGGTCTGGGCCACGTTCTTCGGGTAGGCGGCGAGGATCAGGTTGGTCGCCTTGCTCGTGGTGGAGCCGTCGTAGCCGTCACCGCCGGGCGCGGCCACGACCGTCTGCTCCAGGCCGTAGTTGCTGTAGTAGCTCAGCCGCTTGGAAGGCCCTACCGCGTTGACGTCCAGCACGCCCGGGGCCTCCGACGGCATGGACAGGCACGAGTTGTCGATGACGCGCGGGTACGCCGCGTTGCCCGACGGCGGGTAGTCCGGGCTGGTGTCGTCGGACGAGGGGTGGCCGGTGTCGATCGACTCGTTGCCGGCCGCGGCGATCAGGGTGACGCCGTGCGCGGACGCGTAGGCGACCGCCCGCTGGGTCGCGGCGATGATCGTGCGCTGCTCGGCCTGCCGTTCGGGGGAGTCCGCCGGGTTGGCCGCGCAGTTGAACAGGTACGGGTCCGTGTAGAAGGACATGTTGACCACGTCGATGCCCACGTCGCCGGCGTAGGTGATGGCGTCGACGGTCGGCTTCAGGAAGAACAGGCCCGAGTCCTGGCCGGCGCGGACGTTGACCACCTGGACGTTCGGGGCGACGCCCGCGATGCCCAGGCCGTTGACGGGCGAGGCGATGGTGGATGCCACGTGGGTGCCGTGACCGTCGTCGTCCTCGTCGATCGGGTCGACACAGCTCGGGTGCTCACACGGCCCGTCGACCTCCTCGCCGGAGGCCGGGTCGGTCGGGATGTCGGTGACGAAGTTGCGCGACAGGCCCTTGTTGAAGTTGGGGGCGACGTCGGGGTGCGAGCCGTCGATGCCGGTGTCGATGACGCCGACGAGCACGCCTCTGCTGCCCGGCTGGTACTTGTACGAGCCGGTCGGCGTGGCGCCCATCATCTGCATGTCCCACTGCAGGCTCGACAGTGGCTCGCCGCCGGCCGCCGGCCTGCCGGGCCTCGCCGGCGCGCTGCTGCCACCGGCGCGCGCCAGGTCGCGTTCGCGCTGGGTGAAGGATTTGTCCTGGCTGCCCGAGGAACTGTCGGCGGCGTCCGGGACGGCATAGCCGATCGGCGCGTTGGGCGCGGCGCCGACCAGGGCGGCGCTCTTGCCGGCTCTGGTCTCGAACGACGCGTCGGAGGTCGTGACGACCGCGAGGCCGACCTCGGCGTTCTCGGAGAGGATCTTGCCGCCGAGACCGGTGACCGCGGCCCGGCCCGCGTCGGCGGAGCCGGAGTAGACGACGACGTACGTCCTGGTGCTCGCGGCGCTCGCCGAGCCGCCCGGCAGGACGAGCGCGAGCGGGATGGCGACCACGGCGGCCACCGGCGCGGCCAGCATGGCGAGTCTGCGAGACCGGCTACGGCCGCGTCTTCCGTCCACGGGACGTGCGGGGGACCTGAGTGTGCGCATGCACTCACTCACCTCGGGGCGCGGGAAAGTGCTCTGGACCCGGCGGATCCGGCTTCAGAGCACCCTAGTGGGTCCAACAAATGACGAGTCCCACTTTGGCGCCATTTTGAGGTTCATACTGTCGTATGCCGCCGGTGGCACTCCGCCCGCCCGACCGCGCAACCCGGCTGGTAACGACGCGGTTTCTTTCGTTTCAGGACATTGCGGCGCGCCGGCCGCCGCCACCACCGGTCGGGTCTCGCCCGCTGTCCGCTGCCTGTCCGCTGTCCGCTGTCCGTTCTCTGACGCTCGGCTACCCGACGAACGGGCGGTCAGCGGCCAGCCCGGCGCTGGCGCGGACGGCCTCGGCGAGCAGCGCGACCGCCGTCGGGATATCCGGCTCCCTGACTCCGGCGATGCACAGCCGCAGGTAGCTGGTGTCCTGCTCGCCGATCACGAAGAACCGCCCCGGCACGACAGTCGCACCGAGCCGTCCGGCACGGGTGGCGACCGCCAGGTCGTCGGTGTCGCGCGGCAGCCGCAGCCAGACGCTGATCCCGCCGCGCGGGTTCTCGAACGAGCACTCCGGCAGCTCGGCGGCGAGCGCGGCCGTGAGCGTCTCCATCCGGGCGCGCAGCGCCGCCGACACGGTGCGCAGCTGGGCGGACCAGCCGGGCCCGGTCACCATCTCCACCGCGGTGTGCTGGAGAGGCATGGGCACGAAGGAGTCGTCGACCTGGCGCATCGCGGTGAGCCGGCTCATCACCGGGCCGCGCGCGATGATCGCCCCGATGCGCAGGCTCGGGGCGAGGATCTTGGTGAGTGAGCAGACGGTGATGACCCTGCCCTGGTCGTCGTCGCGCCACAGCGGCGGCGGCGGGACCTGGCCGTGGCTGAGCCAGCGTCCGTAGTCGTCCTCGAGGACGAACGCGCCGGCCCGCTCGCAGATGTCGAGCACCTCGCGACGGCGCGCGTGCGCTAGCACCCCGCCGTCCGGGTTGGCGAACGTCGGCTGCAGGAACAGCAGCCGCGCCGAGGTCGCCGCCAGCGCCCGGTCGAGCAGCTCCGGGCGGATGCCGTCGGCGTCGGTCGGCACCGGCACGGGGACGAGGCCGGCGCTGCGGGCGACCGCCAGCGCGCCAGGGTAGGTCGGCACCGCGAACAGCACGGGGCTGCCAGCTGGTAGGAGCGCGCGGAAGACGGCCGAGAGGGCGCCCTGCGCGGCCGGAGTGATCAGCACCTGGTCGGGGTCGGCGCCGACCTGGCGGCCGAACCAGCTGCGCAGCTCGGGGACGCCCGCCGGCGGCGGCGCGGCCCAGGCATCCGGCCGGCGCACCGCGCGGCTGGCCGCGGCGGCCAGACGGCTGTCGGCGCGCAGCGTCGCGTCGAAGTAGCCGGCGCCCAGCTGGAAGCCGGCGGAGTGGGCGTTCGCCAGGATCACGTCGACGCCGGAGGCCGACACCGGGCTCGCGCCGAGCGCGACCTGCTGCCAGTCGGTGTCGCCGGCACGGGTGGCCCGGCGCGCGGCCACGAACGTGCCCGCGCCCGGACGGGTGACCAGCACCCCCTCGCTGACGAGCCGCGCGAGCGCCCGCTGGACCGTGACCGGGCCGACACCGAGGCGCTGCTGCAGCTCGCGGGTGCTGGGCAGGCGGGCGCCGACGGCCCGGGTGTCAGCCAGGGAACGCAGCTCGTCGGTGACTTTCTCCACACTGCCGGTGTCCCTGCTGCTACCATTTTTCATGAGGAGAGAAGATAGCGCTATCGCTCCGGACCCGTCATCCGCTTTCGCGACATCCACTGTCGTGATGTCGGATGTCGCGATGTCGGCCTTCGCGATGTCGGCCGTCGTGGCGTCGGTGCCCGGCGCGTCCCGTGCGCCCGCGACGCCGCTCGCCGGCGAGCGGCCGTCCGGTAGCGGCGGACACCCGACGGGAGGACGGCGATGACCGCTCTCATCGTGCTCGGCGTCCTCGCCTTGGCCGCCGCCCTCGGCTGGCTCATCGGGCCGGATACCCGCGACTCGAACTACTCCATGCGATCCGGGATAGCGGGTGTGCGATCCGGGATAGTCGGCGCGCGATCGGGGAAGGCGGGCGCGGAATGCCCGCGCCTCCCAACCGCCCAGCGCTGATCCCTGCCCACCGGATCGAGAGCTCGGCCGGACCGGCGAGCTTCCGCCTCGCTTACCTTCCACATACCTCCCACCAACCAACCCTCCCTGGATCGGCTACGCCGATCCAGGGAGATTTTTTACACAGTGCTGATGTGCTGTCACCAGAAGTCGCTGGCATCGGGCGCGCGGATCGCCGGAACAGCGTCGTCGCCGGCCGGTTCTTTTGTCGGTGAGCGCAAAGCGAAGTGGAGCGTCGGCCGTTCTGAGGACAATCCCGTGGCGTCATCTGGGCGTCACGGAGGACTGTCGCGCCTCATTGTGGATATCTCCTCGTGACGTGCGCTGACAGTCGCCACGAATGCGCAAGTGGTGCCGGGGTTCCTTGCTCAGGCGGACTCGTCAGTCCACGGAGCGGTGGCAAGCGCCAAGAAGGTCGGCGAGAGCCCGGCGTCGCCCACGCCTCCATCCAACGCGGCCGCCGGTCCCACCCTTACCCAACCAGCTGTCCGCGGCACCGCCGGGCCGCGAGCTGGATCGTCGCGTGCCGCGCGTCGTCGAGCCCGGACCTCGCCTGGACACGGAATTCCTGGCCGAAAAGGTCGGGCTCCGCAGGCCGGGAGACCCGGCCGGCGGAGCCATGGATGAGGTGCGTCTGTTCGGGCCGCCCTTTCGCTTCGCCCGTACGGCATTTCCTCGCGGCGGTGTGCCCGGGCGGTGCGGTTGGTTCCCGGAGGCGGTTCCCGGCAGTTCGCGGCAGTTCCCCGGCGCGGCCGACTAATCGGCCGCGTCGTAGGGGCGCGGGAAGGCGGCCGGGGTGTGGGCGGTGAACGCGGGGGGAACCGGGTTGCCGCCGCCGGTGTTGAGCGCCGGTCCGAACGCGGTGGCGGCGGCGTCGAGGCTCGCCGGGGTGATGTCACCCCACTGCCCCCGGTCCAACCGGTCGACGAGAGTGCTGAACGCGGCCAGCGACTCGGCCGGCGTGAACAGGCAGTGCCCCGGCCGGTCCACGAACAGCTGCCGAAGCTGGCCGCCGGCGCCGGCGGCCGCCACCGTGTCCGCGTAGGCCCGTTCCTGCGAGCTCGGCAGCAGGCCGTCGCTGACGTTGTGCAGAGTCAGGACCGGGCGGCTCAGCCGGCCGTCCAGCGTGACGTTGCGGGTGGCGTAGTCGACCGCCACCGGGTCCGCCTGGATGCGGGGCGCCGCCGCGAGCCGGGCCAGGTCACCGTCCAGGTCGAGGCCGGCCGACCGGTACAGCGCGGCGACGTCGTCCCGCTGGCCGGAGGCGCGCAGGAGCTGGCCGTAGTCGACGCCCACGTTCGTCGACGGGTTGCCGCCCGCCCGGGCCTCCACGTCGGCGCGCTCGGCGAACCACAGCAGCAGCGGCACGTCGTGCAGCCACTCGAGCCTGGCGTTCAGCCTGCCGTCCAGGTCGGTCGGCGTCGGCGCGTCGGGGTGGATCGCCCCGGGCAGCTGCGCCACCGCGGCGACCAGGGCGAGGCGTGCCCGGCCCTGCGGCGTGCCGGCCGCCGTCTCGACGAGGCTGCGGGCCGCGCCGGCGTTCGCGACGGGGTCGGTGATGTGGGTGAGCTGCGGGCTGTCCGCGCCGGGGGCCAGCAGCGACGTCAGGACGAAGGCGGCGTCCAGCTGGCTGTTCAGCGTCCCGACACTGCCGGCGCCGACCGCGCACATCGGCAGCGCGGCACTGATGCGCTCCGGATGCTGCTCCACCAGCGCCGCAGAGACGAGGCCGCCCAGCGACTCGCCCCAGGCAATCACCCGCCGCGGCTTGCCGGCCTTCGACTCGAACGCGGTGACCACGTCGAGCTGGTCGCGCAGGGCGTCCTCGACGGCCCAGCCGGTGTGCGCGTAGGAGGAGCCGGCGAGGGCGTAGCCGTGGCCGAGCAGCCAGTCGGCCGTCTCGGGGTTCGGCGCGTCGGTGGCCGGGTTCTCCTCGGTCGGGAAACGCAGCCCGTGGCTGAACAGGGCCAGCGTGCCGTTCCAGTTCTCGGGAATCTGAATCAGGTAGCTGGCGCCGTCGGAAAGCTGGCCCTTGATGGTGCCGGGTTTTGGCGTGCTGACGGGTGTGGCGTTCCCGCCGTCGAGTGAGGAACCCGACGATGCGCAACCCCCGATAGCGAGCGGGAGAGCGAGGCCAAAGGCGGTGAGAAGCGCGGCGGTCTTCCTGCTGAGCCGGCGCGACGAGGAATTGGTGAACATCATGCTCCTTGGGTGGCTGCCGTCCTCGAATATCGGCGGCTGATGCTCTCCATGGTCGTGTCGCGCGACCGCCTGAACGATCGTGGAACCTTGCGGGAGACGGGTCATGTGCGCACCCGTTTTCGGCGGGTGCGCACACCACCGCGCGGGCCGGGGGCTACCACAAGTCGGTACCAGACCGTGGGCAGCCGAGCTCGACGCATGCCGACCAGCGCCCCGGCCGCCAACGTCGGCCTGCCGCACATGATCACCGAGGGTGCCGCCGGTGGTCGTGAGGAAGGCCAGAGCCAAGCGACTTCTTGCTTGCTTGGCTTCAGTGGGCCTTGGCTTCAGTGGGCCGAACGGCGATCATGTCCGGCATCTCGACAGGGCGATCCTGGCGGGACCAGCACGGGCTCGCCGCGCGGCGAAGCGGCACGCCGTCGGGGGAGGCGCGTAGCCCGGTCAGCGCGCGGGCGCGGCGACGGGCGCGGCGACGGGCGCGGCGACGGGTAGCTGTCCGCGCACCGTCGTGCCCCGGCCGGGGGCGGACTCGACGACGAGCGAGCCGCCGACGGCGGACACTCGGTCGGCCATCCCGACCAGACCAGAGCCACCGCCGACGCTGGCCGGGTCGAACCCGGGGCCGTCGTCGGTGACCGTGAACCGCACCGCGCCCTCGTCGAGGGAGAGCTGGACGAGCACGCTGGCCGAGCCGGCGTGCTTCGCGGCGTTCTGCAACGCCTCCAGACAGGCGAAATACGCCGCGATCTCGACCTGGGGCGTGAACCGGACGCCGTCCAGGCCAGCGGAGCTCACCACCCGGACGTCACCCGGCGCCCGGCGGGCGCGGGCCCGCAGCGCCGCCGCCAGGCCGCGGGCCGCCAGCACCGGCGGGTAGATCCCGCGGGCGAGCTCGCGCAGGTCCTCGACGCAGCGGTCGACGTCGGCCCGGCAGCGGGCGAGCGCCTCCGCGGCGATCTCGGCCAGGCCCGCCGGGCCGACGGTCCCGCTCGCGACGGCCCCGGCGAGCCGGTCCCGCGCGAGCTCGATGGCCACGCCGGTCGCGACCAGCTGCTGCTGGGCGCCGTCATGGATGTCCCGCTCGAGCCGGCGACGCTCGTCCGCCTGCGCGGCCGCGATACGCCGCCCGCTCGCCTGCAGCTCGACGGACTGAGCGGTGATCTGCTCGAGCCGCGCGCGCAGCTCGGCGGCGAGCGCCACGCCACGCAGTGACGGGCCTGCCTGGGTCGCCAGGTCCGCGAGCAGGCGCAGGTCGTTCGCACCTAGCGGGCGGTCCGGCGGGCGCTGCACCGCGACGTCGCCGACCACCACTCCGAGGTGACGCACCGGGACGACGACCAGCTCGGGCTCCGGGCCCTCGGGAGGCGGCTGCGGGAACCAGGCGGTTCCCGTGACAGCGCTCTGATCCGCCTCGACGAAGGCGCGGGCGCGGGCCGACGGCACCCCCAGCCCCAGCGTGAGGGCCGCTGCGGTCCGTGGCAGCACCTCGTCGACGGCCAGGGCGTCGGCGAGCTGCCGCGGCAGCGCGACAAGCGCCTCGTACGGCGTCGCCCGCACCCCGTAAACCAGCCGCCTGGCCGCGCGCGCGAGCCGTTCCTTCACCGGCCCGAAGGCCACGGCCACCAGCACCGTCGCCAGGATCAGCGGCGGCAGCGGCGGCGAGTCGGCGTGGGCGCCGGCCAACGCAGCCAGCGCGACGACAACACCCACGTAGACGCCGGTGATCAGCGCGGTGAGCGCGCCGTAGACGATCGCGCCGACCAACAGCCGGTCGAGGTCCCACAGCCGGTAGCGCAGCACACCGACGGTCAGTGCCAGCGGGAAACCTGCCGCGACCGCCGTCACCAGGCCGACCACGCCGACTACCCGCAGCCCTGGAACCAGCTGGACCAGTAGGAAGGCGGCGGCGGCCGTCGCGGCGATCGCCAGGGGCTTGAGCTGCTGGCGCCCCACCCGGTCCGACCGGCGGTAGCGGACCAGCAGCCCGACGACCGCCGCGGCGAGCAGCACCGTCAACAGCGATCCCAGCACCGACAGCGCCGCGGACGTGGCGGGGCTGGCGCCGGCCGGCAGCAGGCCGCGCCAGGGAACCTGGTAGCCGTACGACTCGTCGTCCAGCGGCCCCGGGCGCACCGCGAGCAGGACGATGCTCGCCGCCACGGCGGCGCCGGCGCCGGCGACGGCCGGTCGCCACCGGGCCGACAGCGCCCGCCCGTTCGGGAACAGCAGGAGGACGACCGCCAGCGGCCCCGGGAAGAACAGCGGGTCGAGCGCCAGGCCGGCCCAGCCGGCGACGTCCGCCCAGGGCAGCGATCCCGGGTTGTCTCGCAGCCCGTGGTAGGCATAGTCGCGCAGCGCGAACTCGGCGACCATGCCGCCGCCCGCGACGCACAGCAGGGGTCCGAGCCGGTTCGCCGGCCGTGCGGCGACCAGCAGGCAGCCCACGAGTGCCAGCGCGACGCCGAGCAGCAGGGACACCGCGATGAACGGGACGTTGAGCGCGGGGTCGGCGCGGTGCAGCAGTAGGAGCGTGGTGCTGGCGCCGGCTCCCAGCATTGTCACCGCCGCCGCCAGACCGATGGCGATGGTCCGGCGAAGGCGTGCGGCCATGACACCAGATTGTGGCGCGAAAGGGCGGCCGTCGCGGCGGTGCCAGCACGACCATTCCGGTGAGGCGCGTACCAGCAGGCCCTAGTCTTGCCCGGTGAGCCTGCGCCTGGTTCTCGCCGAGGACAACCTGCTCGCCCGCGAGGGGCTGCGCAGCTTGCTCGCCACCGCGCCGGAGTTCGACGTGGTGGCTGTCTGCGCGACGTATGACGAGTTGCTCGCCGCGGTCGACGAGCACGAACCCGACGTCGTGCTGACCGACATCCGGATGCCGCCCACGGAGACGGACGAGGGAATCCGCGCGGCGGCCTACCTGCGGCGTGCCCATCCCCGTGTCGGGGTCGTGGTGCTCAGCCAGTACGACGAGCCCGAGTTCGCGCTCGACCTGCTGGACGGTGGCTCACGGGGGCGTGGCTATCTGCTGAAGGAGCGGATGTCGCACCGCGACCAGCTGGTCGCCGCCCTCACCGAGGTCGCGAACGGTGGTTCGGTGATGGACCCGAAGATCGTCGATGCGCTGGTGCGCGGGCACAGCTCGCGCTCGCCGCTCGCCGGCCTGACACCCCGGGAACGGGAGGTGCTGGCCGAGATGGCGACCGGCAAGGACAACAACGCGATCGCGGCGTCGCTCGTCCTCACCGTCCGCGCGGTCGAAAAGCACATCAACGGCATCTTCAGCAAGCTGGGCCTGGCCGAGGAACGCGAGGTGCATCGCCGGGTCAAGGCCGTGCTGCTCTATCTCGCGACCGACCCGCGCGACTGATACTGCCTGACGCCCGCCGGCTGATGGCTGACGCCACTCGCCACTCGCCTGTCACTACTCGCCTGTCGCGCCTCGCCTTACGCCGTTGTCTCCTGACCGCCGCTCTATGACCGTCGGGGGATGACGGGCGCGTCCCGGCCGGTGCCCGTCGGCCGGTTCTGGCCGGCCGAGCGCTTCTCCTCGTGGTATTCCTCCTCTACGTTGACGGTCCAGACGTCGTGGCTGGTGCCGTCCAGGATGTTCTCGACTGTCAGCATGGCGGTGAGCATCGAGTGGTCGGCATTGTTGTAACGGTGCATGCCGTTGCGGCCGACGGGGTGAATGTTCGGAACGTTCTCTGCCAGCCATGCGCGCATGACCTCGACATTGCGTCGGTAGTACTGGTCGTACGTCGGATACGCCTTCGGCACCCGGACGACGTAGCCTTTCTCCACCGCTCCCCGCCGCACGAGGCCAAGCGCCTCGAGCTCTCTGGTGCCGAGCGCCACCAGCTCGTCGTCCGGCTTGGTCCACATGTCGTCCCCCTCGAAGACGAAGAACTCCAGTCCCAGACAGGTCCGTCCCTCCTTGACGAGGTAGGGAGACCAGGATCCGTAGTTCTGGATCCTGCCAACGCGGACGCCCGGGTCGTGGATGTAGATCCAGTTGTCCGGGAAGCTGAACTCCGCCGGGACGACGAGCGCGACCGTCAGATAGTCGCGGTAGCGCAGGTCGCGGGCGGCCTCGACGACCTCCGCCGGCGCCGGTGGCTCCATGCTCAGCACGAGTGTCGACAGCGGCGTCGACGAGATGACGTGGTCCGCGGGCACCCACTGCCGCTCGCCGGCCGGCGTCGTGACTGTCACGGCGACCGCCCGGCCTCCCGCAGGCCCCTCCGTACGGTGCACCGCGGTCACCGAGGTGCTCATCGTGACCGTGCCGCCCAGCTTCTCCACCTTGCGCGCGGCCTCCTCCCACATCATTCCGGGGCCGTACTTGGGGTAGTGGAACTCCTCGATCAGGCTGGTGATCTCCTTCTGGTTCCGCCTCGGCAGGACGGCGTTGACGATGGCTGAGGAAAGGGAGAGGTTCTTCACCCGCTGTGCGGCCCAGTCGGCCGGCATCTCGCTGACCGGGATTCCCCAGAGCTTCTCGGTGTACGTCTTGAAGAAGGTGCGGTAGAGGCGCCAGCCGAACCGGGCCACCAGCCATGCCTCGTAGTTGTCGGCCTGGTTCTTCGGCGGCCGGACGCGTGCCCAGGCGTAGGAGCCGATGGCGGCTGCGGCCTGACCTGGCCCGAGGTTGCGCAGGGCGTTGAGTGCGCGCAACGGGTAGTCGTAGAGCTTGCCCTGGTAGTAGATCCGGCTCATCCGCGGCCGGAGCAGGAAGTCCTCGGCGGGCAGGATCTCGTGCCACAGCGCGTCGACGGCGGCGACCTTGGTGAAGAACCGGTGCCCGCCGATGTCGAACCGCCAGCCGTCCCGCTCTACGGTGCGACTGATGCCCCCGACGACGTCGTCGGACTCGAACACCGTGACCGTGGTGTCACGGGACGCCAGCTGGTAGGCGGCGGTCAGACCGGCCGGACCGGCTCCGATGACCACGGTGTGCGGTGCCTTGGGTGTAGACACTTCTTCCCTCGACCTCTCCTCGATCGGCGGCTGCTGGTGTCGGGTAAGACCCATTGAGCCATTTGTATGGACAGTCATGTCCAAAATCTAGGGCGTATGAGTCCAGGAGAGTAGCCTGTGTCCGTGGCTGGCGACGCAGGTGGTGCCCTCGGGACGGCGCCGGCTCGGGGCAGGCACGCCAAGCGTGAGGCGATCATGAGGGCGGCGTTCGAGGTCTTCGCCCGGCAGGGATACGCCGCGACCAGCCTCGACGACATCGCGACGGCGACTCCGGCCTCCCGACAGACCGTCTACAACCACTTCGGCGACAAGGAAAAACTCTTCCTCGCGGTCGTCGACGAACAGATCGCCGCGAACCTGCAGGCGCTGCGCGAGGCGACACTCGCATTCCCCGAGCGGGTAGACGGCGTCGACGAGGCCGAGCGGTATCTGGTCGACCTCGCCCGCCGGATCAACCAGGTGTACGCCAGCCCCAGCACGGCGTCGCTGCGCCTGCTCGTACAGACCGAGGCGCCTCGCCACCCGGCCCTGCTGGAGCTGTGGCGATCCCGGATCGCGACGCCGGTCTGGCCCACACTCATCGGTAGCCTCGCTCGCCTCACCCACGCCGGCGCCCTGGCCATCGACGATCCGGCCCGCGCGGCCGGCCAGTTCGTCACCCTGGTCACAGGAGCCTCCTGGCAGATGACGGAGCTCGGCACCTTCGCCATCTCCCCACCGGCGGCCGCGGGTTCGGATGACGTGGACCTGGCCCTGCGTGCGAACGTGGCTCTCTTCGTCCGTGCCTACAGCCAGGATGCTGCTCGGCGCCGTTTCTGAATGCCCTGGGTGTGGGAGGCGAGTGTCGGGTTCGGGCGGAGGCTTTGCATGGCTTGGTGTGCGGGAGGTGAGGCGGCGGGTTCGCGTTCGGATCCGGGCGGGGCTCTGTCGCGGTCATTTGACCGCGACGGTTGCCGGGACCGCGGGTCTCGACGTCGGGTGTCGGGTGTCGGCGGGATCGCTGACCGCTCCGGCGAACTGGCTGGCTGGTTTGTGCTGTGTCGGGTGGGACCGGGCTGGCCAGGGCGGTAGTGGCCGGCGCGCTGGCCACTACGTCGAATCTGCTGGAGTGAACAGCAGCACGACACGGTCTCCGAGCGGCTCGAAACCGAGGCGCTGGTACACGCCGTTGCTGGTGGCATTGGCGAGATCGGTGAACAACAGGACCTCGCGCGTTCCGCTGTCCAGGGCTGCCTGGCTCACTGCCGCCGTCACTGCCCCGGCGTAGCCCCTTCGCCGGAAGCCTGGCGGGGTATAGACGGGTCCGATACGGATCATCCCGCCTACTGGCCGGGTACTTCCCGCCATGGACACCGGCGCCCCGTCGACCTCCCACAGGACGAGACCGCCATAGCTCAGACGGTCCTCGACGCTCCTCGCCTCCGTATGGGCGACACCTTGGATCTGTCGGACACCACGGGTCTCTTCTTTGAATGCCGTGACCCAGGCCACCAGCAGGTTTCTGTCGGCCGCCGCCGCCGTCCGAGGACTGCCCGCGGGTGCCGGCTGGGGCGCAACGAGCTCGCCGAGCCGGTACAGACGCTCCCGACGATCAGGATGTGAACCTTCGGCCATGCGCTGTCGCCAGGCTGAGGCAAACGCGGCGGCTACCTGGGCGTCCGCGTTCACCCCGGCCAATGGCCGTCCGTGTGGCCAAGATTCGACCAGCGGCGTCACTGCTTGACCCGGCAATGTCGTCACCAGTAGCGGATTCGGCGGGGTGTGCAGGAAGGCGCTTTCGACGGGCCCTCCGGCGGCGCGCCACCAGCCGAACAGCGGATCCGCATCGCCGAATGTCGTTGGGCCCCGTTCCCGCAGGGTCTCGGCAACGGTGATCAGCACGGTGTTCTCGGCGAGCCGCGACATCAGAAAATCGCCCGCCGCGGCGAGATACTCCGCTGGGTCCCCCGTGATGAACCAGGCCACACCTCATGCTCCGGCCGTGGCTCCCTCTGTGCAACGCGTTTTCGTGCCGGTCTTGTACCTCCCTCCGCGTCTCCTTTCCGGGACTGCTTCAAGATCGGTGTTTCCGGCCCGCCTGCCCATGGGCCTGTTTCGGGACCGGCACCGCGCCGCGTTCGGCGGCAGCGTGCCGGCAGTTTGCTGCATGCCTCCGTCTGGAAGTGCTGCATGCCTCCGGAAGTGCCGTGTGCTTCTGGAGGGTGGTCGTGTTTCAGAAGGGACTGGGTTCGTCGTTGGGTCGTTGGTCTGGTTCGGGGTGTGCGTGGGTGGTGGTCCAGGTGGTGGTCTTCGTGGGGGAGTAGCCCCCCGCTGGTCGTGTCCGTGGCTTGTCCGCGACCACGAGGGAGCACCAACACCGATCATGAGGACGGTCGACCTCGGTGAGCGCGGCGTAAGCGACCGGGATTGGTCTTAAGCTGCGCTTGCAGGGTGCTCGCAAAAAGTAGCACCCAATGTCGCGGCGTGTGATCTTGGGTGAGGCGTCGGCGGTCGCCGGTGCGGGTGCGGGTGCCAGGGTGCCGTGCCAGGCTGGGATTTGGCGCTCGTGGGTGATCTCCCAGATGATGCGTCCTTGTGCGGTGCCTCGGGTGAAGACGGTGACAGGGTGGGGGATGATCACTCCGCCGCTTTCCCAGCCGCAGCGTGGTCGGGATCCGCAGGTCACGACGGGTCGTGGCCCGGCATCGAGGGTGTCTCGTTGGTGGGCGAGGACGCGTCCGACGGCGAGCGCGAGTCAGCTGCGCGCGGGTGAGACGAGCGCTGGGCGGGCCACGAGTACGCGGGCCGTGTTGTCCCGGGCCAGCCGGGTGGCTACCCCGTCGGCAGGACGCTGGCGTGCTGGTATGAAGTCGGGTTCCGGGTAGGTGTCCACGAGCACGCCTGCACGTCGCGGTAGCCGAATCGGACCGACGGTGACCGGCACCGGGAAGGATCCGCTACCGTCGAGTTCGATCATCACGGGTCGACAACCTGGTCCTGGACGCCGCGCTCGGGCACCTCGACGCCGTGCGCGGCGGTTTCGGCCCGGACGGCGCGCTGCGACCCGGCGTCGCGCGCGCCCTGCGGCCGGGAGCGGACGGACCGGAACTGCCCGCGGCGCACACGCTGGAGTTCGCCCTGATCCAGGCCGCGGGACATGGCCGCCGCGCGGTCGTCGAGTACCTGCTCGACCTGCACCCCGACCTGGCCGTCACCGAACCGTTCTTCGGCGCGACCGCGCGCGGCGCCGCCCGCCACCAGGGCCACGCCGAGATCGCCGCCCTCATCGACGCACGCATGTCCGGCTGAAGTCAGGACGGCTGCGAGGCGAACCGCAGCCGCTGGCGATCCAGGTCCCGTCCGGTGCCACCGGTACGCCCGCGGTGGCGGCGGCGAGCCGTTGGTTGAGCTTGACGACAGCGAGGTAGTGGCCTGCTTCGCCGTGACCAGCCAATCGAGATTCGCGTGGACCGTATGCAGAACATCGGCCGTGACCGGCACGTTCACGAGGTCTAGCGGCCGCAGCAGCCTGCGGAACACCCTGGTCTCGTGGTTCTTCACGTCGACCTCGACCTGGGCAAGCAGCCGCCCGTCGCCGTAGCTGGCCACACCGACGAGGTGCAGCCGGGGCTCCGTCGGCGCGCTTCGCGTGCCGGCTCGTCATCCCGTCGAGGGCGACCATCGACCCACCGGCTGGCCGCCGCTGTCCGGATCCGCCTGGGCGGCGGACGGTTCGGCTCGCTGTTCGGCGTCCGCCTGCTCGGCGGGCGGGTCCGAGCCCAGAAGCGGGTCGAGCAGGGCCAGGGCGAGTTCGCCGTCGTCGACGGCCGCAAGGAAGGGAGGATCGTCGCCGCGCTCGGCAGCCGGTAGCCCTCGAGCGGGTTCCAGGGCAGGCGCAGCCGCGCCCGTTCCTCGAAGACTTCAGACATCTGCGTGATCTACAAGCGGGGTGCCTGTCCCCTTGCCCACGACACATGGCCCCAGGTACCCGCACCGGCGCAACTCCCACCTACCAGTGCCGATCATCCGAAGCGGACAGAATACCCATTCCCGTCAAATCGTACGCAAGAACCCTAGGTGAACCCCGGCCGCAGACAAGTCCGTATTCCGAATAATAATACGTATTACCCGAAATCGCCCCATGCAGTCGAGGTCTTCTCGTACCACCAACTGGCGCAACAGGTTCGACAGGATATGGGATGATGAGTAGGTGAGAGGCGAGCCTGAAACGGAAAGTCGCGACTTCTTCATCTCCCATTCGGGAACTGATCAACAATGGGCCGAGTGGATCGGCCAGCGGCTAATTTCTGTGGGCTACACGGTCGAACTAGATGTATGGGAATGGGCTCCTGGGACCAATTTTGTAGCCGCCATGCAGATAGCATTGGAGAGGGCTGAGCGAGTTATTGCGATCTACACGCCCGATTACTTCGCAAGGCCGTATACGCAAGCCGAACATAGCGCCGCGTTAATACCAAGGGCGGGTGGTAGCTTGTCGCGTGTTGTGCCGGTGCTCGTCGAGCCGTGTGAGGTTCCAGATCTATATGCCAATATTATTCGGATTGAACTAGTCGGCCTTGACGAATCTGAGGCCGCAAGGCGACTGTTGGATGGCCTTGCGAGTCCAGCCGGCCCACCGAACTCGCCGATCACTTATCCTGGACAGCGTGCTTATAGCGGTCCTACGGAAGTGGAGGGACGAATGTATGTAGAGGTAGGGTTTCCTCGACGGCTTCCATCGGTATCTAACATTCCGCCGCGGAACGCCTTCTTTACCGGACGAATTGAAATCCTTGCTCAGATTCACGAGAAAATAAAAGACCGCCAAGGGGTTGCGGTTGGAATCGTTCCGTTGCTCGGCATAGGCGGAGTCGGAAAAACGCAGCTTGCGATTGAGTATGCCCACCGTCACGCGCAAAAATACAGCGTCCTGTGGTGGGTCGACGCTGCGACCTCGGACCTTACGGTCACGGGTCTAATCTCCTTGGCGATGGCACTTAACGTGCCCATCAAGGGACCGCCAGCCGCGATCATAGATCAGTTGTGGATGGTGCTCCGATCGAGGGATGACTGGCTGCTTATCTTTGACAACGTCGATGATCTCAAGGTTTTGTCGGACATGAGGCCTCCGACGACCGGCGACTTGTTGGTCACTAGTCGTAGACCGGCGATTGGAAGGCTGGCCGACTTGGTGGAGGTCAGCGAGTTTGACCGCAGTGAATCTCGAGCGCTGCTGCGACGACGTTGCCCATCGCTCGCGCCGGCGGACGCGGAGATGGTGGGCGCGGCCCTCGGTGATCTTCCTCTAGCTGTGGAGCAGGCGGCCTGTTTCTTGAGTGAGACTGGTCTAACGGCTCAAGACTATTTGCGTCTTCTCAGAACTCAACCTGAGGCCGCTGGCCTCAGCGAGCCAACTCTAGAACGCCACCCAGGTCTCAGCGCCGTAGTAGTTGCTGGGCGGAGCCGAGTCGAGAGTCTCAGTCCCGAAGCCGCCGATCTAGTTGACCGGATGGCTTTTCTGGCTCCTGAACCCTTGTACCTGGCACCGTCGGATGCCGATCCTTTCATGAAGGAGCGCGGCGTCCAAGTAGGTGATAGCACCACGACCGGAGAAGTCGTCCGAAGTCTGACCAGCCTAGGCTTGGCTCGGCGTACCAAAACGGCCCTACAGCTTCACCGACTCGTACAGGCCCTTCTACGTTCCCGAATGGTGGATGACCAAGGAAGGAGATCCTATCGGGGCGCGCAGGAGTTGATAGCCACGGCCGAACCTGGAGACCCAAAAGACCCAGCGCATTGGGATGCGTACGCTGCACTCGCGCCTCATATACAGGCACTATGCGGCAGTCGGGATTGGGATACGCACGCATTTCTGTCGGGCGCTGGAATGCACGAGGAAGACCCTGCGGAATTTCGTGCGCTATTTCTGAAACTTACACTGTACCTGTACGCTTCCGGGAGATTTACGACCGGTGCTGAACTAATTAGTCAAGTTAACGACCGCTGGCTCATCGCTCTTGGTCCGCATCACATCGATACGCTGCGGCTGGCGAATAATCTCGTCGCCAATCTGAATGGCCTTGGCGAGTATAGTACCGCCTGTGATCTTGCTCAGAGGACCTTCGTTCAATGTCGTGCCGCTTATGGAGAAGACCACGCGGTAACCCTTGAAGCGGCAAACGAGCTTGCTGGCGCTCTAAATATCTCCGGCGAGCATGAGCGTGCCAGAGATCTTCACCGGGATACGCTTTCGCGGAAGAGAAGTGCTTTTGGAGAGGACCATTCGAGTACTTTGCTTTCGGCGGGCAACCTCGTTGCAGCGCTAAATAAGCTAGGCGAGTACCGGGCGGCTCGGGAGCTGGCCGAAGACACTCTTGCCCGTTGTCGGGCTACATTGGGAGAAAATAGCTATGATGCACTTTATACGGCAGGTCGACTTGTGGATTCATTGAATGGGATTGGCGAGTATTCGGAAGCCCATCGGTTGGCCGAGGATACTCTTACGCGATGCTGCATCATACTCGGCAAAGATCACCCTCGCACGCTATACACTGCGGCCCGACTGGCCGTTTCGCTCGATGGGCTGGGCGAGGGGTCTGCTGCGCGCGAGAAACTTGTCGATGTTCTCGGGCAGTCGCGGCGAATCTTGGGAGAAGGTCATCCCGAAACACAATGGATCAAGGAACAACTTTCGCGGATTTGATTACATTATATTCGAACGAGGTAGCCGCATGATATCCGTTAGATAAGAGCGTGTCTCGTGTGGTGGTTCGGGTACATCTCTGATCATGGATGTTATGGAGAACAGCCTGGCTTTACGGCTGGTTCCTGACGATCTGTGGGAGCTGGTGGAGCCGCTGCTGCCCCGGTTCGAGATCCGGCCACAGGGTGGGGGGACCGCGCCGATCGAGGACTGGGCGGTGTTCACCGCGGTCGTCTACGTGCTGACCGCGGGCTGTGCTTGGCGGCATCTGCCTGCCGAGTTCGGGGTGTCGGTGCCACAGCGCACCGCCGGTTCCAGGACTGGACCCAGGCAGGGGTGTGGTCCCGGCTGCATCAGAAGGTCCTGGACGCCCACGGCGAGGCCGGCGGGATCGACTGGTCGTCGGTGATCGTGGACGCGGCCAGCCTGCGCGCGAAAAAGGGGGATCTCTGACCGGTCCGAACCCGGTCGACCGTGGGAAGAAAGAGTCAAAAATCGTAGCTGTTCAGCTCGGGTCATCGGGGGTGGCCGGCCGTTCGCTGGATCTTGTGCGGTAGTCGTTCCGGGGCTTGTCTGATCGTGGTGTTGTGATCGCTACGTTCGTCGCGTGGACGCCGTCGACCGCCCGAGCTATGAGGAGCTCGTGCGTCTGGTCGCGGAGCAGGCGGTCGCTCTCGCGGAGCGCGACGCGCTGATCGAGCGGTTGACTGCGCGGGTCGAGGAACTGGAACGGCAGGCGGGCCAGGACAGTCGGACCTCGTCGCGGCCGCCGTCGTCGGACAGCCCGTACACGAAGGCGCCGAAACGCTCGTCGCGGACGTCGTCGGGCCGGCCACGGGGTAAGCAACCCGGCGAGCCCGGCCAGACCCGCAACATGGTCGCGGACCCGGACGAGATCGTCACCCTCGACCCGCCCTCGTGTGTGGGGTGCGGTGGGTCGCTCGCCGACGCGCCGGTGTTCTGGGTGCGCCGTCCCAGGTGTTCGACGCGCCGCCTCCGCCGCCGCGGCCACGCGTGACCGAGTATTGGATCGTGGCGCGGGTCTGCCCGTGCTGCGCCGCGACCACCAGCGCGCTCACCCCGGCGGGGGTGACCGGCCGGGTCAACTACGGGCCCGGCCTGACCGCGCGGGCGGTGTGGCTGGTGCGCCCTGCACCTGCCGATCCGTGCCGCGGCCCGGGCGCTCGCCGTTCTGGTGGCGCGGTGGTCTCGACGGGCTGGGTCGCGTCGGTCCGGGGCCGGGCCGCCCGGCTGCTCAAGGCGGCGTTCCTGCCGTACGTACGGGCCCTGGTCGCGGCTGCGCCGGTCGCGCACGCGGACGAGACCACCGCCCGCTCCGGCGGGGCGCTGCGCTACCTGCACGTCGCCTGCACCGACTACCTGACCGTGATGCACGTCGGGGACCGCACCGCAACCACGATCGACGCCGGCGGGGTCTGGCCGTCGTTCACTGGCGTGCTCGTGCGGGATGGCTACGCCGCTACGCCCACCTGATCTGGGCACTGCACGCCTGGTGTGGAGCTCACCGGCTCAGGGACCTGCGCTCGGTCCAGGAGGGCGACCCGGCCGGGCAGGTCTGGGCCGACGCGATGGTCACCACCCTGCTCGACGCGCACCACGCCGCGTGCGCTGCCCGCCAGGCCGGGCAGGTCGCGCTCGCCTCCGAGGTGCTCGCCCGGATCCGTAACCACTACCTTGGCGCGCTCGCCCGCGGCGAGGCCGACAACCACGCGAAGCGCGGCCCCACTCGCCGCCGACGCCCGGACCCTGATCCGCCGCTTCCGCCGCTACGAGGACATGATCCTGCGATTCGCGACCGACCTGACGGTCCCGTTCTCGAACAATCTCGCGGAGCGTGACGTCCGGCCGGTCAAGATGCAACAGAGAGTGCCCGGCGGGTGCTGGCGCACCCTGCAGGGCCTCGCGGACTTCGCCGTCGTGCAGTCCTACCTGTCGACCGCCACCAAATGGGGCCTCGACACCCTCGACGCGCTCACCCAACTGTTCACCACCGACGCCTGGCTGCCACCCGCGACCCAGCCCGGCTGACTGGGCTGTGCGAGGGTGGAGGACATGGTGGCGATGGGCGCGGGGGAGTGGCGGGAGTTTGCGGCGGCGGGGACACGGACCGGGAAGCTTGCCACCGTGCGGGCCGATGGCCGGCCGCACGTCGCGCCGGTCTGGTTCGTGCTGGACGGCGACGACCTCCTCTTCAACACCGGCGCCGGCACGGTCAAAGGGCGCAATCTGCTCCGGACCGGCCAGGCGAGTATGTGCATCGACGACGACGCGCCACCGTACGCGTTCGTGATCGTCAACGGCACCGTGGCCGTGTCGGAGGACCTGGTGGAGGTCCGCCGGTGGGCGACTGCGATCGGCGGCCGCTACATGGGCGCCGACCGAGCCGAGGAGTTCGGCCGCCGCAACGGTGTCCCCGGCGAGCTGCTGGTCCGCCTCATGCCCACCTCCGTCGTCGCGGAGCGCGCCGTCTCCGACTGACCGTGCCCTCAGCGATCAAGATTGTTTGTCGAACCCGGTGAGCGCCCAGTCCGGCCGAGCTACCCGGCCCGGGTAGCCGCTGTCGACATGTCCAGCCGCGGGCCGGCGGCACCACAGCGCATGGCTGTGGCTGCGGAGCCCGGGGCGGCTGGTTAGAGCTGGGCCTCGAAGTCGAGGGCGATGACGAGTGGCAGGTGCAGGTCGTAGCAGATGTTGCCAGCGAAGAAGCAGGAGCTCAGCGAGAGCACCGCGGGAATCGTCAGCAACATCAGGTGACTGGACGCGGGGAGCGGACGCAGCAGGGCGCTCACTCGGCGCGGTACCGGGCCTGGCCGCGGGGCGCGGTCGCCGCGGGGGCGCTGCCGGTCGAGGCCGGTCGGGCGCCGGGCTCGGCGCGAGGCCGCCACGGCGGCATGTCTCGGCTCCTCCAACCAACCCGGCGTGGCGATGCGCAGTGCATGCGGCGTCGGTCCCGGCGACCCGTGGCCGCCAGTCGGGCACCGTGGGCCGGCCGGTGAGGTGCCGGCCGGTGACGCCCCGGCCCGCACCGGCGGGCCGGCCGCCGCGCTGACCAGCGCGACCGTGCCTATCGCCCGCGCGACCCGCACCCGGTCACCGACCTCGATGGCGGCGCGCTCGTCGGCCCAGCGCTCGACGCCGTACTCGACCAGCCGGGTGACCGGGCGCAGCAGCGGTTGGCCCGCGGCCGCGAGCCGCACAGCGTCGACATAGCGATGGTGACGCCCAGCGAGGTGGGCGTGCTCGTGCGCGAGGACCACGCCGAACTCGTCCGGGCTCAGCGCTGCGAACATGGACTCGGTGACCACGATCCGGCCGGGCGAGCCGGGCAGTGTGAACGCGTCCGGATGCTCGCCCGGGACGACCACGACGACGTCTTCGCCGGGCAGCGCGGACGCCTCGTTGCCGGCGGCCCGCAGCGCGGCCCGCTGCCGCTGCCACGCCCTGGCCGCCGAGACGACGGCCACGACCGCGACGAGGGCGCACGGGCCGGACAGCCAGACGTCCTGGCCGGCGTCGGCCCAGGCCTCGGCGGTCCATCCGCGTCTGCCGGTGTTCAGTAACGCCGTCGTCGTGTGGATGCCACTGGCGAGCAGCACCAGTGCCGTCCCCAGCGCCAGCAGGCAGGCCGAGACGGTGAAGGCGACGACGGCGACGCCGGCGGCGACCCGGTCCGCCAGCAGGCGCATCACCAGCGTGCCGAGCAGCGGGGCGACTAGGGCGCAGAGGACCAGCTCGCCGACCATCTAGTGCTCGGTCGGGGCGCGGCCGGTGCCGGAGCCGTGCCTCCCGTCCCACGGGCCGGCCTCGCCCGCGCCGCGCCCGTTGTGGCGGGTGCGCTCGGCGGCGCGGCCTGACCCGATCCCGCTCGGCGAGTGGCCCATAGTCGCGGCGTCCGGGTCGGCGGGGCTCTCGGCGAGCAGCTGTCGGATCAGTGCCTCGTCACCGGGCGAGAGCGCGGCGACGAAGTGCGTGAGCGCCGGACGGTGGTCCGCCTGCTCGTCGAGCAGACGGTTCATCCGCCAGGCGACCAGGCTCGCCGCGTCGGCCTGAGCCATGTAGAGGAAGGCCCGACCGGCTCGGCGGCGGGTGACCACGCCTTTGCCGTGCAGCCGGGTCAGGGTCGTGACCACGGCGCTGTACGACAGCGTGGCGCCGCTGGCCAGGCGCTCGCGCACCTGGGCGGGAGACAGCTCGCGGTGCGCGGTGTGCAGCACGTTGAGGATCTCCGCCTCCAACGAGCCTGGCGACCGCCGCCGTATCCGGGCGGTGAGCATCGTCTCGGTCCCGGACTGGTGGGTGAGGACGTCGTCGCCAAAGTCGTCCACGCCGGTCATGGCTGTCATGGCGTCGTCGAGGAGATCGTCGGCGCCCCGTCGGTCGGCTCCGGCATCGTCCGTGAATCCGTCGGCATCGGGTACCACGCCCATGACCATACGTAATCTGCATTGGGCGCGGGCGGGTAGGCCCCACGCACGGCGCGCCGGGCCTCCCGCGGGCCGCGGGCCGGACACGGGCCGGGTCGCGTGCGGGTCGCGTGCCGGGTCGCGTGCGGGTCGCGTGCGGAGCGCCGGGCGCGCCCCGGCTGTCGTGCCTGCGGCGCGGACCGTCTGCGCCCTTCCATCGTCATGTGCGGTGCCGCGGCCCGTGAGCATCCGGCGGGCGAGTCGGCCGGACCGCGGCACGTCGGCGGGGCGGGGCCGTCACCCGCTTCCGCGCCAGCAGGTGAGGTCGATCTCGGCCACCGGTCTGTCGATCATGACACCGCTGGACCCGTCGGCCTGGGCCGACGGAATGACGCTCATGGCGGGCAGGCGACCGGCCTGTGCGAAGACGCGTTGCCAAGCGCGGGAGAAGCCGCGAAAGTCACGTCGTCCATCCGCTCGCCGGCTGCCGCGAGCGCCGCGACCCGCGATCTAAGAGACATTTTCAGGCGCTGCAGGGCGACTCAGGAACCCGATTGTGGTATTACCAAGTAACCTACGTCAACCCTCACGCCGAACGGCCCCATCGAGGGATGCCGGCAAGGAGAGCCCTACTGTCATGAGCGCACCGTCCCGGTCGAGCACCCGGCCCACCTACTGTCGGATCTGCCCCGGAGTCTGCGGAGTACTCGTCACCGTGGAGGACGGGCGGGCGACCAAGGTCGTCGGCGACCGCGACAATCCGCTCACGAGCGGCTACACCTGCCCGAAGGGCCGCCGACTCGGCGACTTCCACCACTCGCCGGACCGCTTCCTGTCCTCCCAGCAGCGCGT
>Ga0068859_100000092_pt1 | contig 82442 bp, 79 predicted proteins | sample KBSSwiS22_FD_66585 | JGI IMG/M metagenome (GOLD analysis project Ga0068859, IMG submission 66585) | Switchgrass rhizosphere microbial communities from Kellogg Biological Station, Michigan, USA - KBS Switchgrass S2-2 | ecosystem: Host-associated > Plants > Roots > Rhizosphere > Soil ...
GCCCAGCGGGCCCCGTCTCCACGACTCGTTATAGGCGACCCCGGCTATGCGCCCCGGTCTAGGCGACACCGGCTACGCGCCCCGGGCTAGGCGCCCCGGGCTAGGCGCCCCCTACGCGGCCCGGTCAACCTGCACCTGGTGCCTCGATCGTTTGCGGCGGTTCCAGGCCCACATCGGCGCTTCTCGCCAGATGCCGGTCGCGCTCGATATTGAAAGAACGGCAGGCGAGCAGGTACACGAGGCCGGCCACCGGCAAACCCACCAACATCGCCACATCCGCGCCACCGAGTGCGCGCGCCACCGGTCCTGTGTACAGGCCTGTGCTGAAAAACGGCATCATGACCGTAAAGCCGATGGCGTAGGCGAGCAGCCCGCGCCAGTTCCACTTTCCGTACATCCCGCGGGGATTGAAGATTTCCCGGATCGAGTAGTGACCCTTGCGCACCAGGTAGAAATCGACCAGGTTGATGGCCGTCCAGGGCGTGAACAGATACAACAGTACAGCCAGCAGATCGCCGAACTGGGTGACAAAGTTACCGGACGCATTCAGCGCCAGCGCCGTGGAGACGATGCCGGCCGCTACCAGGCTTGCGACCCGCTTGCCTACCGTACACTCCAGCGGCCTGCAGGTGTCAGCCACGCTCAGCAACGTCAGGGAAGCGCCATAGAAGTTGAGTGCTGAAATAGTTACGAGACCGAGCAGGGCCGCAATCAAGAGAACCGGCCCGAATCCGGGGATGATTGCGTCGGCAGCGCGTTCCATTGCCGCAGCGACGTCCAACTTCGGCGCGGCGGCGGCTGCAACCGTGCCAACCAGCATCATCCACGTGCCGCCGATGAACGCACCCAGGTAAGTCCACCAGAACGACGCGCGCACACCCACGTTGCGGGGCAGATACCGGGAGTAGTCGGAAACGTAGATCGACCAGGAGAGCTGGTATGAGGCCGCCGCAAACAACTCCGCCAGGAAGGGTACTGCCTTGAAACCAGCCGGATCCCATTGCGGACCGGGAAATTTCAGCGCAAATACGGCTCCGGCCGAGAACACGGTCAAAATGCCGATCATCAGATACGCAAACACGCGCTGCGCGACGTGTATGGTGTCGTACCCCACTATCGCGAGACTCATCGCAATCAGCGCGAACACCACGATGACTACAGGTGAGGCCGTGGAGATCGAACCGGACAGTTGGTGAAGAGTCTGCGCGGCCAACACCTGGTTGAAGGCATTGAAGCCGATGAACGCCACCAGGGCTACAGCCCACACGAGCAGGGCGCCCGTGTACCCGAACTGCGGCCGGGATTGAATCATCTGGGGAAGTCCCAGCTGTGGGCCCTGCGTCGAATGGAACGCCATGAAGAACGTGCCCAGCGCACACCCGGCAATGACGGCAATGGCTGTCCAGAGGAGGTTGCCTCCGAGGCTGATCCCCAGGATTCCCACCGCCAGGGTGGCCAAGTGCGCATCGCCCGAGAACCACACGGGCCACAGATGCCACACCTTTCCATGCCGCTCGGCGAGCGGCACATAGTCGATCGACCGCTTTTCGATGAGTGTGCCGTTGGCCATTTACCACCCGTGCCCCAGTGCGTTTTTTGTTATATTATGACGACAACATTATAAAAGCGAATTGGACCGAGGGTTATGAGACAGGTCAAGACACTGGGTCTGCTGGGTACCGGCGTGATCGGTGGGGGCTGGGCCGCCCGCGCGCTGCATTTTGGCATCGATGTCATCGCAGCTGATGTCAGGCCGGAAATGGAAGCGTGGATCCGCGGTGCGGTCCAGAACGCGGAAGGTGCCCTGTCGCGGCTGACATTCGCGCCCTTGCCGCCCAAGGGAAAGCTGTCCTTCACGACCGATCCGGCCGCGATGGCGCGTCAGGCGGATTTCATCCAGGAAAACATTCCCGAGCAGCTCGAACTGAAACAGCGGGTGCTGGGTGATGTGAGCCGGGCCGCTCCCGCGGACGTCATCATCGCGTCGAGCACTTCAGGGCTGACACCTTCGGACCTGCAGAAGTCCATGGTGGCTCCGGAGCGCTTCCTGGTAGCGCATCCGTTCAATCCCGTCTATTTATTGCCGTTGGTCGAGCTGGTGGGCGGTTCACGCACCACCCAGGCGACGATCGAGGCCGCCGGCAGGTTCTTCACCTACATCGGCATGCACGCGCTGCATGTCCGCAAGGAGATTCCGGGTCACCTCACCGATCGCCTGCAGGAGGCGCTGTGGCGCGAGATTCTGCATCTGGTGAACGACGGAATTGCCACCACCGGCGAGCTCGACGAATCCATCATCTACGGCCCCGGCCTGCGCTGGGCGGGCATGGGCACCAACCTGATCTATCACCTGGCCGGTGGTGAGCCGGGCATGCGGCACATGTTGCGGCAGTTCGGCCCGTGTCTGAAGTGGCCATGGACCAAGCTCGAGGCCCCCGAGCTCACCGAAGGGCTCATCGATAAAATGGTCGAGGGGACCCAGGCACAGGCGGCCGGCCGCTCGATCCGCGAGCTCGAGCGTCTGCGTGATGACTACCTGGTCGACATTCAGCAGGTGCTTCGGAAATACAACATCGGCGCTGGAGCGACGCTGCGAGCGGTAGAGGAGCGTCTCTACAACGCCGCCGCAGAATCGGCCGCCGGTAACTCCGACGCTCCGTTGCGGCTCGCCGCAGTGGAGGTACGCCCGGAATGGGTCGACTATAACGGACACATGACTGACTCGCGCTACCTGCAGGTGTTTGGAGATGCGACGGATGCGCTATTCCGGCGCGTGGGCATCGATGACGCCTACCGCAAGAGCGGCCGGGCCATGTATACGGTCGAGACGCATGTCAGTCATCTAGCCGAAGCCAAAGTGCTCGAGAGCTTGTACGTGACGACACAGTTGTTGAGTGTCGATGACAAGCGTGTGCATCTGTTTCACCGCCTTCGCCGGACCCGCGACGACGTGATCGTTGCGACCGCAGAGCAGATCTATCTTCATGTGGACGCGGGGGCCGGCAAGGCTGCGCCGCTGGATGCCCAGGTTCATGCCAGGCTCGACTCGATCCGCGCGGCTCATGCCGGCTTGCCAGCGCCCGAGCAGAAGGGCCGGTACGTCGGCATGCCGAGAGCTTGAGAGGACGGAAACTCATGCCCAAGATCGTGGACCATGAGCAGCGGCGCGATCAGATAGCGCTCGTTGCCTGCAGGGTCGTAGCGGAAAACGGCTTCGATCAGGCCACCATCGTGCGCATTGCCCGCGAGGCGGGCTACACGACGGGGATGGTGGCCCACTATTTCGACACGAAGCAGGACATCATTATCGCCGCGCTGCGCTTGATCCTGCGCCGGATAGAGGAACGGCTCACCCGGCCGGCCGGTGAGGCCCAGGCTGATCTGCTCACCGTGCTGTCGGAAGCGTTGCCGATCGACGAGCAGCGCTTCATCGAGTGTGCTTTCTGGACGGCGTTCTGGGGCCAGGTCTCAGCTGACAAGCGTTTGAAGCGTATCAATGCATGGGTCCACCGGGAGTACATGCGCCTCTTCGAACGGTGTCTCGCGGAGGGTTGGCCCATCTGGCCGCAACTGACAGCGGCCACCCGCGAACAGGTGCTCAGGTCCGTGGTCACCTTCATCAACGGCGTCACTGCGAGCGCCGTAGCCAGTCAGAGCGACTGGCCGGGGGCAAAGCAGACCGAACAACTGCGCCTGCAATTGCAACTGCTGCACACGTGGGCTGCCGACACCATCGCGGCTCCGGCCAAAAAGGTATCCTCATGGACTTCGCGCTGACCGATGAGCAGCAGCTGATCATAAAAACGACTCGCGAGTTCGTCATGAGCGAGTTGTATCCCCACGAGCAGCAGGTCGAGGCTACCGGCGAGCTGGCTGAAGAGTTGCGCCAGAAGTTGCGCGCCAAGGCAATTGATGCCGGCTTGTTCGCTGCCAACATGCCCGCCGAGGTAGGCGGGGCCGGCCTCGATACGGTCAGTTGGATCCTCTACGAGAAGGAGCTTGGCAGGGCCAGCTACGTTCTACATTTTGCCTGCGTGGCCCGGCCGTCGAACATACTGTTGGCTTGTGAGGGCGAGCAACGCGAGCGCTACCTGTTACCCGCGGTGCGTGGCGAGCGAACCGAGTGTCTCGCGATGACCGAACCCCAGGCGGGGTCGGACGTACGCGGGATGAAAACCAGTGCAGTACTGAAGGGCGATGACTTCGTCATCAACGGCACGAAGCATTTCATCAGCCACGCCGATCATTCGGACTTCGTGATCCTGTTTGCTGCGACGGGCGAGGAGGACTCACCCCGCGGCAAGCGCAAGCTCATAACTGCATTCCTCGTTGACATGGATGTGCCCGGTTTCGAGGTACGCACGGGATACAAGAACGTCTCACATCGCGGTTACACCAACAGCATCCTGGAGTTCAACGACTGCCGGGTTCCCAGATCGGCTGTGCTGGGTGAGGTGCACAAGGGATTCGAGGTGGCGAATACCTGGCTCGGTGCGACCCGCTTGCAGGTTGCGGCCAATTGCCTCGGGCGTGCCGAACGCGCGCTCGAGCTGGCTACGCAATGGGCCGTGGACCGCGTTCAGTTCGGTCAGCAGATCGGCAAGTTCCAGGGCGTTGGATTCAAGCTTGCCGACATGGCGGTCGAGCTGCGTGCAGCCGAGCTGCTCACGCTGCATGCGGCGTGGAAGATGGATCAGAAGACGGCAACCGACATGGATATGGCGATCGCGAAGCTGAAAGCGACGGAAATGTTGGCCATGGTGGCCGACGAGGCATTGCAGATCCACGGCGGCATGGGGTTGATGTCAGACCTGCCGCTGGAGCGCATCTGGCGCGATGCGCGGATCGAGCGCATTTGGGAGGGCACCAGCGAGGTGCAGCGGCACATCATCTCACGCGCGCTGTTGCGGCCCTTGGGAGGGTGAGGCTGAACGGCCGGTGCCTATCGTCCCTTCCAAACGGGCTTGCGCTTTTCGCTGAACGCCCGAGCACCTTCCTTCAGATCCTCCGAGCGAACGACCTTCTGCACAGCGTGCAGGCTATCGTGCAGCTCGAACGCTTCGTGCTCCGCCACCATCTCCGTATGGCGCAACAGCTGCTTGATGGCTGGACATAACAGCGGCGGGCCGTCGGCGAGCTGCCGGGCAATCTCTCGCGCCTTCGTCAGGCCTTGGCCCTTCGGCACTACGTGGTTGGCCATTCCCCAGTGCTTTGCTTCGGCGGCATCCATCCACCGCCCCGTCATGAGGAATTCCACGGCTACGTGATAGGGAATTCGGCGCCGCAGTTTGATGGTGGCAGCGTCGGCCAACACACCAACGTTGATTTCCGGCAGGGCGAACCGCGCGTGTTCCTCCATCACTATGATGTCAGTGCCCAGAACGATCTCAAATCCGCCACCGCACGCAATGCCGTTGACGGCTGAGATGATTGGCTTGTCGAGATTGCGCGGATAGTTAAGTCCGCCAAACCCGCCGACTCCCCAGTCGGAGTCAGACTCTTCGCCAGCCGCGGCAGCCTTCAGGTCCCAGCCGGGGGAGAAGAATTTCTCTCCCGTGCCCGTAATGATCCCGACGCGCACCGTGGGGTCATCACGGAATGCCGTGAAGATCGCATTCAGCCGGCGGCTGGCGGCAAGATCAATGGCGTTGGCTTTCGGTCGATCGAGCGTCACTTCGAGGATTGCCCCGTCGGTGGTTGTGCGGACGCCGTCTCGGGTGGACTGGAGAACTGACATATCACTGCTCCTTTAGGCGTATCAGCACATCGACTGCTACCGCGCCCAGGCCGGCCGGCCGAACGATAACCGGATTGATGTCGAGCTCGCAAAGAGTGTTCAGATTTGTCTCCGCGTAGCGTGTGCAGGCGAGCACGGTCGAAACGAGGGCAGGAACATCGCCAGCGGGCTTGCCCCGGAAGCCGGTCAACAACTTCGCCACCTTCAGGCGTCTGATGGCTGCTTCGATGGACGCCGTCGTGAATGGCGGAAGGAGCGTAGCGCTGTCGCGTAGAAGCTCGGTAAGGACGCCACCGGCGCCGATGACGAGCACCTGACCAAACTGCGGATCGACGGTCATGCCGACGAGCATCTCGGCGACGCCGTCGGCAACCATTTCTTCGACGAGCAGGCTGTCCGAGAGCTCGGACAAGCGCTGCGCGGCCGCCTCGGCGTCCGCTGTGTTGCGGACGTTGACTACGACAGCACCGACTTCCGACTTGTGCTCGAGGTGCGTACCCGTCGCCTTAATGACAACCGGGAAGCCAAGCGCGCGCGCTGCAGTTGCGACCTCGTTCGGCGGGACCACCCGTGATCGTGGGATGTTGACGCCAAAGGCGGCGAGGGCGGCCTTGCCGGTGTACTCCGCAAGGGTGCTCACCTGGGCAGTGCCCGATCGCGCCGGTATCCTCAACTCAACGCGCATCCCGCTGGCCCACGTCTCCCCAACCTCACCCGCCAGGTTCAACGCCTCGAGTGCCTCGCGTTGCCCTTGCAGCGGCATGATGCCCGCGGCCAGGCACATCTGCCGCGTGGACGGCGCCATCGACTCAGGCAGCGAACAGATCACCGCGCCCCGCGCTGGTGGACCGGGGAAGGCCGCAATGTATTGCTCGATCGCAACCACATACGCGCCCGGGTCCGCCTGATCCGAAGGCGGACAATCAATCATGAATCCTGTTGCATCGAACCCGGAACTGTGGACAGTCGAGAACATCGAATGCATTGCCGGCGCATCGAACCATATGTGCGTATGGAAATCGAAGGGATTGGCGATGGTTACTTTGTCCGTCAACAGCTCTCGTAGCTGCAAAGCTGCTGCAGGTGGGAAAGGCGGGAAGCTCAGCCCCAGGTCGCGCGAAGCGTCAGCAGTCATTGCCATGTCGCCGCCAGAGGCGCCCATCACCAACACACGTCGGCCGCGAAGAGGTCCGCCAGAGTGAAATACCTTGAGCGTCTCGCATAAAGTCGCCAGCGAGTCACACCGGGCGATTCCCGCCTGCCTGCAGAACGAATCGAACACCGAATCCGCGCCGGCCAGTGAACCCGTATGAGTGTGGGCAGTGCGCGCTGCGGCCTCGGTACGGCCAGCTTTCACAAGGGCGATAGGCTTCCCAGCCGCGCGAGCCTTCTCCACAGCCTGCGCGAATCTCACGGTGTCCTTCACGCCTTCGACGTAGAGCCCGAAGGCTGTCACACGCTCGTCCGCGGTCAGCAATTCGATCATATCCTCGACGGCGAGGCATGTTTGATTGCCAACAGTGAGCACGTAGCCGATGGGTAACGAGCGGCCGTTGAACAGCAGGTTCAGTGCGAGGGTACCGCTTTGGCAGATGATTGCGACCCCACGCTCGACGCGCTGGCCGACCACCTGATCGGGCCAGAGGGCAACCTGGTCGAAGAAATTGATGAAGCCGTAACAGTTTGGGCCGAAGAAAGGGAGTCCGCCGGCACCGCTGACGAGCTCCGACGTCAGACGTCGTCCTTTGTCAGTACCGGTTTCGGAGAAGCCCGCGGCGAAACACACAAAGCCGCCCGCTCCCCGCTGTGCCAGGCCCGAAGCAATGTTAGGAACCTCGGCCGCCGGTGCGGCAACGAATGAAGCGTCAGGTGCGCCGGGTAGCTCATCGACAGAGCGAAAGTACTTGACGCTGGCTGTGGAAGGGCGATTCGGGTGAATGCGCCACACTTCGCCGCTGAAGCCGACCGCTTTGCCCGCGGCATCGACGGCGTCAGCCCAAGCGCTTCCGAACAACGCCACCGTACGCGGCGCCAGCAGGCGCTTGATGGAAGCCGCATTCACGAGCGACTGCGCAGCTCCATGCGACGCGAGCTTGGAATAGGGGAGGCGGGGTCGGCTGCCCCCCCTTCCTCCACCACGTGCGCAAGTGCCTCGACCACCTCCTGCGGAAACGCCTGCGCCTTCGCCTCATCACCCTGATACACATGCAACAGCATGAGCTCCGCTGTCGCCACCGGATCCGGATAACGGCCGCATCTCATATCGAACGCCGCATGGATGCGCTTGCGATCCGTGCCAAGGATTCGGACAGCTACATCAACCGCATCGGTTTTCTTCACCTCCCGGAGGAAATGCATGTGCATTTCCAGCGTGTACAAGGTGCAGCGCGTACGCTTTCGATACTCCTCATCCAGCCCCAGACGATCCATCAGCGCATCACAGGCCAAACTGACGACGAGACTGTAATACGCATCCCGAAGGTGCCCGTTGTAGTCGATCCACTCCGGCGCAACCTCCGTCCGAAATATGCTCACGCCGCTCATGGGATTTTCAGCTTCTCGCGAGCCTGCGCCGGCGAGATGACCCGAGCCCCCATGGCCTCGATTATCGTGCGCGCTTTCTGCACGAGCTGCGCGTTGCTCGCATAGACACCCCGGCTCAGATACAAGTTATCCTCGAGCCCAACGCGAACGTTGCCGCCAAGGAGGATGGACTGCGCGACCCAGGGCATCTGCATCCGGCTGATGGCGAACGAAGTCCAGATCGCGTCCGGGGGCAGTGAGTTGACCATGGCGAGCAAATGGGCCGTGTCCGCCGGGACGCCGTACGGAATACCCAGGCACAGTTGAATGAGAGCAGGCGCGGGGATCAGGTCTTCCTTCACCAGCTGTTTCACGAACCACAGATTGCCCGTATCAAACACTTCGAGCTCGGCCTTCACACCGAGGTCACGCAGGATCGCCGCGCCCTTGCGAAGGTAGTTGGGCGTAGAGACATACGCGCGGTTGCCATCACCGAAGTTGAGGCTTCCGCAGTCGAGCGTCGCAATGTCGGGCCGGTATTTACCTTCGTTGCAGAGGTCGATGACATGCCGCATCCGATCCTCCTGGCTGCAAAAGTCACTGCCGGGTGCCGGAGTGTCGGTGAGCCCGTTGTCACCGACGACAATGTAGCCTCCCATGCCGCAGGTGAGATTGACGATTACGTCCACCTTGCTCTCACGGATTCGCTTTACGACCTCGCGGTAATACTTCGTCTCCATGCTGAAGGCGCCCGTTTCCGGGTTGCGGACGTGGATGTGGACGATCGCAGCGCCTGCCTGAGCCGCTTCGATGGCCGTGGTGGCAATTTGCTCGGGTGTAACTGCACAGTGAGGGCTTTTCGTGACCTTCGTGTCGTCTCCGGTGACGGCACACGTGATGATGACATCTTGGTTCATAGCGGCCTCGGGGCGGTGCGGTGAAGGCGTAGGTATCCGGCTGATCCGGGTAATATTATCGTGGCAATAATATAGCATGGGGTGCCGGGGGTAAGCCATTGAGCCAGCGCGCCGCCGCGCTCCGCGACGTGCTACCGTCGCGTCCCCATGGGACCAGCCGACGATTCGACCAGCGGGCCGCAAGCCAGCCCGCCATCTACCCGCGCGGAAAAACTGAACACCAAGGCTGCCGGCATCGTCGGCCTTGCGGTTCTGTGCAGCCGCATTCTGGGACTCGTGCGCGAGCAGATCTTTGCGGCCTTGTTCGGGAGCGGGCGCCTCCTGGACGCCTTCACGATCGCCTTCCGCATCCCGAACCTGCTGCGCGATCTGTTTGCCGAAGGCGCCTTGTCCACGTCTTTTATCACGACGTTCAGCAAGACGATCGCCAGCGACGGCGATGGCGCCGCCTGGCGGCTCGCCAACAAGGTCGGGACGCTCACGATAATCGTTCTGAGCGCCATCACCATCGTCGGAATCGTTACGGCGCCCTGGCTCGTGCATGTGCTCGCGCCCGGATTCGATGGCGACAAGGCAGCCCTCACGATCACCCTCACGCGGATCATGTATCCCTTCATCGTGCTGGTGTCGCTGGCGGCGCTGGTGATGGGAATGCTGAACGCCAAGAACGTGTTCGGTGTGCCGGCAATGGCCTCGAGCTTCTTCAACCTCGGCTCCATCATCAGCGGCGTGCTGCTGGGCTACTGGCTGGATCCGAATTTCGGCCCCCGGGCTCTGATGGGCTTTGCCATTGGCACACTCATCGGCGGGTCGCTGCAGTTCGCGGTGCAATTGCCGGCGTTGAGGCGGATCGGCTACGCGTTTCGCCCCGACTTCCAATGGCGCGACAAGGGCGTGAAAGCGATCCTGAGGCTGATGGGACCTTCCGTCGTGGCCGCGAGTACGACGCAGGTCAACGTACTGGTCAACTCGGTGTTCGCATCCAAGCTCGGGGATGGTCCGACGTTCTGGCTGTCCGCGGCGTTTCGCCTTATGCAAATGCCCCTGGGCATTTTCGGGGTGGCCCTAGGGACCGTTGCCCTTCCGCTGCTGGCGCGAATGGCCGCAGTGGGTAACATGGTTTCATTCCGCAGCGAGCTGTCGCGGGGCATGCGGCTCGCATTCCTGATGACGATACCCTCGACGATCGGGCTGATGATGCTGGCGGAGCCCATCATGTCGGTGATCTATCAACATGGCCGGTATGACGCCTTCCAGGCAGGGGAGGCGGCCGGTGCGTTGCGTTTCTACGCGATCGGATTGAGTGGCTACGCGGCGCTCAAAGTGCTCGTGAACGCGTTCTACGCACTCGATCGGCGCAAGACGCCCATGTTCGTGAGCTTCAGTGCGGTCGCGCTGAACCTGCTGCTGAACTGGGTTTTCACGCTGCACCTTGGATGGGGTCACCGGGGACTGGCGCTATCCACGGCCTGCATCGCGACCTCGAACTTCCTGATCCTGTACCTGTTGATGCGCCGCCAACTCACGTTCCTCGAGACACGCTCGATGCTCGCGCTCCTCGGGAAGTTGACCGTTGCGGGCGCTGTGCTGGCAGGAGTCTGCTGGCTGGGAGATCATTTCCTGCTGGCTGACTGGGCCACGCAACCTTTCTGGCCCAAGCTGGCCGGTCTGAGCGCAACCATAGTTACCGCGGGGTTGGCTTTCCTGCTCGCCGCGTTCGCTCTGAAGATCCCGGAGCTGCGGGACATCATTGCAGCCTTCGAACGGCGGCTGCGGCGCAGGCGTGCGAGCTAGCCGTGGGCAAACCGAACGCACGCCTGCAGTACGCGTGCCAACACGGCGCGCATTGGGGCCGCGACCTGATCCTCGTAAGGTGTTGGCCACTCGCCCTGCGCGACCGCCTTGAGTGGCTCACGCATGTACCCACGACAGGCGAGCTCCATCTGCACGGCATGCACGCCCTCAGTGGGGCGTCCATAGTGCCGTGTCGTGTATCCACCTCGAAACCGGCCATTGGTCACGCGAGTGAAACTGGTCCCGTCGCAGGCAGCTTCAACTGCACGCGTCAGGGCAGGCGCACACGTCGCATCATGGTTCGTCCCGATATTGAAGTTTGGCAGCACTCCTTCGAACAGGCGCGGGATGCTCGACCTGATGGAATGGCAGTCATACAACACGATGTTTGTATGCCGCGAGCGCAGGCGGGCGATCGCCCCGGCAATCGCCGCATGGTAGGGCTCAAAAAACGTGCTGCGCCGCAAGGTGATCTCCGTGGCATCCGGCAGAAACCCAGCTCTATACAGCGGCTCCCCATCGAAAGTCGTCGTCGGGCACAGTTCCGTGGTGGGTTGCCCGGGGTACAACGAGGCGCCCGATGGATCACGGTTGCAATCGATGACGGTGCGCGAGATAGCCGTGCGGATGACGGTAGCGCCCAGCGCATACGCGAAGTCGTACAGGCAATTGACCCACCAGTCCGCGTCCTTGCGAGCCAGCCAGGGTGAGATGAGGCCCGATTCGATATCCGGCGGAATGTCCACACCCGTATGGGGCATGCTAACGATGAGAGGTGCCTCGCCGCGACTGACGGTGAGCCACGGAAAACGGGAATCGTCTGTCATAGAGATAGAATAGCGAACGCTGCTGCAGGAGTGACGGGCTACATGACAAGTTTGTGGTTTGAGTCCGCTTTGTTGCCGAACGGTTGGGCGAAGCACGTGCGTGTGATCGCCGCGAACGGCCGCATCGAGCGCGTCACTACCGACGTTGATCCCGCCGACACAGACGAACGGCTCAAGGTTGGCATTCCGGGAGTTCCCAATCTACACAGCCACGCGTTTCAGCGCGGCCTCGCCGGGCTCACGGAGCGGCGCGGTCCGGAAGGCGACAGCTTCTGGACCTGGCGCGAGCTCATGTACCAGTTCGTCGAGCGGATCGATCCCGATGAGCTCGAAGCCATTGCCGCGCTTGCCTATGCGGAAATGCTGGAATGCGGTTTCACGCAGGTGGGGGAGTTTCACTATCTGCACCATGACCGCGGCGGCATACCATTCGCAGACCCTGGAGAGCTGGCTGGAAGACTCGCCGCCGCCGCCGCCAGCACGGGAATCGGGTTGACCCTGCTGCCTACATTTTACGCTCACAGCGGTTTTGGAGGCGCAGAGCCCCAGAAGCGCCAACGGCGCTTCATCAACGGCCGCGATCGGTTTGCCGACATCGTGGCTGCGAGCCGGAAAGCGGTGAAAGCCTTGCCCGGCGGCATGGTTGGCGTTGCGCCGCACAGCTTGCGTGCGGTTACTCCTGAAGAGCTGGCCTGGCTGGTCGAGCTTTCAGGCGGCAGTGTCATTCACATCCACATCGCCGAGCAGACCAAAGAAGTCGAAGACTGCATCGCCTGGTCCGGGCGCAGGCCGGTGCAGTGGTTGCTGGAGCACACGGCGCTCGATGAGCGCTGGTGCCTGGTGCATGCCACGCACATCAACGACGCGGAGATCCAGGCGGTTGCGGCGAGTGGGGCGGTCGTGGGGTTGTGTCCCATCACCGAGGCAAATCTCGGCGACGGGATTTTCCCGGCGGGGGCCCTCCTTGCGCAGGCGGGCCGTATAGGAATCGGGTCCGATTCGAACGTGCTGCTGGACGCAGCCGAAGAGTTACGTACGCTGGAGTATTCGCAGCGACTTGCTCATCGTGGCCGGAATGTGCTGGCATCCGCTGCCGGCCGCTCAACCGGGCGGACATTGTTCGATGGCGCGCTGGCCGGCGGCGCGCAAGTACTGCATTCGGCCCGGGGACTCATGGCGGGAGCGCTGTTGGATGTCGTGAGCCTGAGCACAGAGCAGCCTGAGCTCGTACAGCGGCGCGAAGACGACATTCTCGATAGCTGGATATTTTCCGGTGGCCGGCGGGTGGTGGATTGCGTATGGCGGGCTGGTGAGAAGGTTGTAGTGAACGGCCGGCATCGCCACCGGGACGCCATCGTCGCGCGTTATCGGCGGACGCTGAAGAACCTGCTGAGCTGAAGGGGAAATAGGGAGTGTTGAAAAACATAACGGGTGGCATTTTTGCCGTCGTAGGTGCCATCGCGCTGACCATCATTGCTGTGCACAGGAATGAACCCGTCAACGCGCTGTGGATCGTCACCGCCGCGGTCTGCGCCTATCTGCTCGGATACCGGTTCTATGCCGCATGGATTGCGGCGCGAGTGTTGTCCGTCGATTCTTCGCGAGCCACTCCCGCCGAACGGCACGACAACGGCCGCGATTTCGTGCCAACGCATCGCTGGATCGTCTTCGGCCATCACTTTGCGGCCATAGCCGGTCCGGGTCCCCTCGTGGGTCCCACACTCGCCGCTCAGTTTGGATACCTGCCCGGCACGCTGTGGATCATCGCAGGCGCGGTCCTGGGCGGCTGTGTTCAGGACATGACCATTCTGTTGTTGTCTACACGTCGGGATGGCCGCAGCCTCGGGCAGATGGCGCGCGACGAGTTGGGGCCCCTTGGAGGCTTTGCGGCGCTCATCGGCACCCTGTTGATCATGATCATTCTGATCGCGGTGTTGGGGCTCGTCGTCGTGAACGCCATGAAGCACAGCCCCTGGGCTACGTCGACCGTGTTTGCGACGGTGCCCATCGCGATCCTGGTCGGCTTCTACTTGCGGCGCTGGCGTCCGGGGCGAGTGCTGGAAGCCTCTCTCCTGGGTGTCGCATTAGTGCTGTTCGCGGTTATCAGCGGGGGGTGGATCGACGGCAATCCGGTGCTGCGCGCGGCCTTCGATTTCCCACCCGTGCCGTTGGCGGCCTTTGTGATCGTGTACGGCTGGCTGGCGGCGATCCTTCCCGTCTGGTTGCTGCTGGCGCCGCGCGACTATCTGTCCACATTCCTCAAACTGGGCACGGTCGCAGCGCTCGCCATTGCCATTGTGTTGATGCATCCGCAGATCAGGATGCCGGCACTGACTGCGTTCGTCGATGGCACCGGACCCCTCTTCGGCGGGAAGGTATTTCCCTTCGTGTTCATCACGATCGCCTGCGGAGCGGTGTCGGGCTTTCACGCCCTGGTCGCCAGCGGTACCACTCCCAAGATCATTGCTACCGAGGGTGATGTCCGCCTCGTGGGATATGGCAGCATGGCACTTGAATCGCTGGTGGCGGTCATGGCCATAATCGCCGCTACATTGTTGGATCCCGGCGTCTATTTCGCCATCAACACAGGTGCCGGCATCGTCGGCGCAGCCCCCGAAGCCGCGGTGCATACGATCACCGGATGGGGTTTCCCCGTGACCGTCGAGCAGATGCAGCACCTCGCGGGCGAGATGGGCGAGAGCACCCTGTTCGCCCGGACAGGTGGCGCGCCTTCCCTGGCTGTTGGTATGGCAAGCATCTTCGGCTCGACGTTCGGCCGCGGGCTGCTGAGCCTCTGGTACCACTTTGCCATAATGTTCGAAGCAGTCTTCATCCTCACGACCCTGGATGCCGGAACCCGCGTCGGGCGGTTCATGCTGCAGGACTTCCTCGGGCACATCTGGAAACCGATGGGGCGCACGTCCTGGTACCCGTCTGTGTTGATTACGAGCGCGCTCGTAGTGGCGGGCTGGGGATATTTTCTGTACATCGGCGTGATTGATCCCAATGGCGGGGTCAACATCCTGTGGCCGCTCTTCGGCATCGCCAACCAGATGCTGGCGGCGATTGCGTTGTGCGTTGCCACCGGAATCATCATCAAGTCAGGCAAGGCACGCTATGCGCTGGTGACCCTCGTGCCACTGGCGTGGCTCGCTCTGATAACCTCGACGGCCGCCTGGCAGAAACTGACGAGCGCAGACCCGCGGCTCGGGTTCTTCGCCGCCGCGAACGACCTGGCAGCGAAGCTGTCCTCCGGCGTGCTGCCACCTGACAAAGCAGCAGTGGCACCGCAATTGATCTTCAACCAGCGCCTCGATGCCTGGCTGACCCTGTTCTTCCTGGCGGTGGTGTGGTTCGTCATTCTCGATATGGCGCGGGTATCAATCCGCTACCTGCGCGGGCTGCCCGTGTCCGGCAGCTCGGAGGCTCCGTACCAGGTATCAAGGTCGACCAGCCCATGACACTCCGGAATCTCTGGCGCTGGCTGCGCACGGCTACGGGCGATGACGCCTACGAACGTTATGTCGAGCACCGCGCGAAGAAACATCCCGGCGAGCCGCTGTTGACTCGGGCTGCGTTCTACGAGGAAAGTCAACGCCGCAAGTGGGGCGGGGTTTCGCGGTGCTGCTGAGCTGCGCAGCCGGCAAAAACCACGCTTTTTGCCGGCGGAAACGAAGGCGGTGTCCGAAAAATGGCGGGGGCGCCCAGCCCGCAGGCCATTTTTCCAATGGACTAGTGAACCCGCATGTGCCGGATCAACCGCCGGTCGATGTACATCCGGGCGTCGAGCACCAGCCGATCCTGGGCCTGCTGTAGCTGATGTAGGAAGAACATCACGAGGATGCAAGCCACCAGCGCGGTCAGAGTTGCGTTGAATGTCACGCCCAGCCCGAGTGTGACACCGGAAATATCGCCGTGCAGAGCGCCTTGCGCATCCTGCAGCGCGCGTCCGATGCCGCGCACCGTTCCAACAAAGCCGACCGCGGGAATGGCCCAGGCCGTGAAACGCACCATCGAGAGTTGCGCATCGAGCCGGTCGAGCTCGTTCTCGCATTCGGCCCGGACCGCTTCGGCCGAGTCCTGAACGCTGCGCGTCGCTCCAAACCGGTTCAATGCGACCATCAGAGCACGCGGAAGCAGCATGTCCTGCTCCTCCCGCGGGAGACTCTCGAGCGGCCGTGCGTAGGCGCGCGCATCGTCCGGCAGCACGACGTGACCTTCACCCACATCAACGTATTGCCTCGTAAGCAGCCGCCGGTTATAGGTGACGGCCCGGGCCTGGTGACCGATGAGCGCCAGCGCCCAGCAGGCGAGCACCAGTGCCGTCTCCTGTTCGTAGTCCTTGAGAATGACGAATACGGACCGCAGATTGTGAGGTGGCGGGGAGGCGAGAATGGCCTCGGCATGTGGGCGGATAATCGTGGCATAGAGGGTTTGCACCACGATCGCGCTGACAAGCAGGGCTCCCACGCTGAACAGCGCCTCGCGGCCAAAAACCGATCTGGTCAAACCCTACCCCTTTGTACAAGTTGCCAATGGTGCTCTAGGCTACCGGCTGGATCCGCCGCAAGTACATACATGAACACAGTTGCAGACAAGATCATCGCGCGGGAGTTCGTCGTTACATCGGAATTGACCCCTCCCAAGGGCATCGATCTGACCGATGTGTTTGCCAAGGCGCAGTCTCTGAAGGGCTATGTGGATGCCTTCAATCTCACCGAATCGCCGCGCGCCCGCATGGCTATCGCACCCGCTGCCGTGGCCCGTCTGCTGCTCGACCGTGACATAGAGCCCATCGTGCAGATCACCGCGCGCGACCGGAATCGCATCGCGATCCAGGCGGATATCCTGGGTGCGGCCGCGCTCGGGGCCCGTAATTTCGTGTTCATGGCCGGCGATCCGCCGGCGAATGGCGACCATCCGGAGGCCAAGCCGGTATTCGATCTGAACTCGAACCAGATGTTGCGCGCGGGGCATGAGCTCTCGCAGGGCCGGGACATGGCCGGCAACCCGCTGCGCGGCACGCCCATCCTCTTCCTGGGCGCCACGGCCAACCCGGGCGCCGTGGACCTGGAGGCGGAGGCCGTCAACACGCGCCGCAAGATCGACGCAGGCGCGCAATTTCTGCAGACCCAGGCGGTCTACGAGCGCTCCTCGCTGGAGAAATTCCTCGCGGCCGTAAAACCCGACGGAGTAGCGGTCCTGGCCGGCATCATTCCCTTGAAATCAGCGAAGATGGGGGCGTGGCTCAATGGCAATGTTCCGGGAATCCGTGTGCCTGATGCGCTCCTGCAGGAGATGCACAGTGTCGCGGGTACCGACGGCGAGATCGCCAGGGGTATCGACATTGCCGCCCGAACCATTCGTGAAATCGAGAAACTCTGCGCCGGTGTGCACGTGATGGGACTCGGCTGGGAAGCCCACATTCCCGCCATCCTGCAAGCCAGCGGCCTGCGGCGCTAGGACGCGGACCCCGCGCGCCGCCGGAAAGCAGCCGGCGACTCCCCGGCGAGCTTGCTGAAAAACCGCGAGAAGTAGGCCGGGTCCGTGAACCCGAGATAGTAAGCGATCTGCGCGATCGTCATGTTCGTGTACGTCAGGTTGCGCTTGGCCTCGAGCAACAGCCGCTCCTCCAACACCCGCGTCGGAGTTTTGCCCGTCACCTCGATACAAGCCGCGCGCAGGCGTGCCGGAGTTACATTCAACATCTTGGCATACTGGGCAACCGACAACCCGCGCCTCAAGTGACTCTCGATCTTTTCGCGCCAGCGAGCCACCAGTGCCGCGCGCGCATTACCCGCCGCCGATACAACTTCCGCAGGCCGATGCAGCGCCCGTACAGCACCGACGAGTAGCGTCGTTAGTCGGGCCGTTGCAGCAGCCGCGCTGGCGGGTGCGCTCCATATCAGCTCGCGTCGCAATTTCGGCAGCGATTCTGCGAATTCCTGGACGAATTCCTGCGCTGACTCCCGCGAGTGGGCGGGGTCCTCGTCCAACGAGGTGCAGTTGGCATCGGCAAACAGGCTGCGGAAGCTACCTTCGTCACGGGCAAGATCGCGAAGTAGCGTATCCGCCAAGGTGACGACATAACCCTCAGTGTCTGCCGTGAACGAGAAGCCGTGAACCACGCCTGCCGGTACGATCAACAGGGCCGGGGCACGAAACGCTTGCCGCCGGGTTTCAGCCTCCATTTCCCCGCCACCCGTGAAGATGACCAGCAGCTGGTGCAGGTCGCGGTGCGCGTGAGGCTGAATCCTCCAGTCGTTCACCCGGCTGCGGTCGGCAATCGTCTCGACGTGCAGAAAGCGCTCGCCCGCGTCCCGCGGCGGCTCGCCATACAGGAAAAATCTCGGAATGACGGCCTGAGGCGCTCGCATTGCACTAAGTCCAAGCCGAACGCGTTTGCGTCCATGGTCTGCCGGCTGGCAATGGATACAGTTTAGCGCTCATGCGTACCCAGGTTGCGATCATCGGCGCAGGACCCGCGGGCCTTCTGTTGGCGCACCTGCTGCAGCAACACGGCATCGACAGTGTGGTGCTGGAAGCCAAAAGCCGGCACTACATCGAAAATCGAGTCCGTGCCGGCGTGCTCGAGCACCAGAGTGTCGACATTCTGAATCAGGCGGGTGTGGGGGCACGCATGATGGCGGAGGGACTGCCACATCGCGGAATATCTTTGCACTTTGCAGGGCGCAGCCACCGGATCGACTTCGAGGAGCTGACCGGCCACACAGTCATGATCTACGGACAACAGGAAGTGGTCAGGGACTTGCTCGCCGCGCGGCTGGCAGCCCACCAGCCGCTGTATTTCGAAGTTGATGACGTGTCGATACATGACTTTGACACCGGCTCGCCGCGGGTGCGGTTTCGAGTGGCGGGGGAGCAGCACACGCTCGAGTGTGACTTCATTGCCGGCTGTGACGGCTTCCACGGGATCTGCCGTGCCTCCGTGCCGCCGGAACAGCTCACCCTGTACGGGCGCACCTATCCGTTCGCCTGGTTGGGCATACTCGCGGAGATTTCCCCTGCATCCCAAGAGTTGATCTACGCCAACCATGAGCGCGGTTTCGCGCTGCTCAGCATGCGCTCGCCGGCCATCAGCCGCCTCTATCTTCAGTGTGCCCCGGAGGAGGACCTCGAGCAGTGGCACGACGAGCGGATCTGGAGCGAGTTGCGCGCGCGCCTCAACGTCCAGCTGGCCAGTGGGCCCGTGCTGCAGAAGGCGGTAACCCCCATGCGCAGTTTCGTGGCCGAGCCCATGAGATTTGGCCGCCTGTTCCTTGCTGGGGATGCCGCTCACATCGTTCCCCCGACGGGAGCCAAGGGCATGAACCTGGCTATAGCTGATGTGCAGGTACTGGCGCACGCTCTTCAAGCCTTCTACCGCGGAGGGGCACGCTTCAGCGGCGCAATGGAAGCGCTGAATGCATACTCGCAGACCTGTCTGAGCCGGGTGTGGAAGGTGCAGCGCTTCTCCTGGTGGATGACCTCGCTCCTGCACCGGTTCGAGGAGGACACGCCATTCGACCGGCGGAGGCAATTCGCAGAGCTCGAATACATCGTCACTTCCCGCGCCGCCGCCCAGACTCTGGCCGAGAACTACGTCGGACTGCCCCTGGCGCCCTAGCTTCCGGAAAGGGCGGCGCCTGCCGTGGTAAGCTGCGCCCCCCGAAAAGCGGGCGGGTAAGGACGGCAATGGCACTGAAAATCATGATCCTGGGAGCTAACGGCTTCATCGGCAGCGCGCTGACCAACGCGATACTGCGGACGCGACCCTGGGAGGTGTACGGCATCGATCTGGCGGACAACAAGCTCAAGGATTTGCCAGCGACTGATCGGTTTCATTTTGTCGAAGGCGACATCACGATCAACAAGGAATGGGTCGAGTACCACGTCAAAAAGTGCGATGTGGTAGTGCCACTGGTGGCCATCGCGAATCCCGCCCAATACGTAACCCACCCGCTGCGCGTGTTCGAGCTCGACTTCGAGGCGAATATCGACGTCGTGCGGCATTGCGTGAAATACGGCAAACGCCTCGTTTTCCCCTCGACCTCGGAAATCTATGGCATGTCCGAGGACAGCGTGCTGGATGAAGAGACCAGCCCGCTCGTGTACGGTCCTGTCAATAAGCAGCGCTGGATCTACGCAGCGTCCAAGCAGCTCCTCGACCGGGTCATTTACGCCTACGGCGTGCGAGACAACCTCGACTACACGCTCTTCAGGCCGTTCAATTTCATTGGTCCCAACCTCGACAACATCGAGGAGCCAAAGGAAGGCAGCTCGCGCGTGTTTACGCAGTTCCTGTCGAATGTGCTCTACAAGCGGCCCATCAAGCTGGTGGACGGCGGACGGCAGAAGCGCTCGTTCACGTACATCGATGATGCGGTGGAGGCGTTGCTCACAATCCTCGAGAACAAGGGCAACTGCGCCAGCAAGCGTATTTTCAACATCGGCAACCCGGACAATTGCGTGTCAATACGCGAGCTGGCCGAACGCACGATCCGCATTGCGCAGGAATTCCCCGTGTTGCGCGAAAACGCGAAGGGCACGGAAATCGTCGACGTGACCGCGACTGAGTACTACGGCAAGTATTACCAGGACATCCAGGTGCGCGTACCAGCGATCGAGGCGGCGAAGCGGGACTTGGGTTGGAAGCCAACGACGGATATGGACACCGCCATCCGTCGTACGATCGAGTACTACGTGAACCAGGATGTTTTTGGCTCCCGTACCATCGGCGCCACGGCCAATATCTGAGCCACGATCGAACCAGCCGGGCTGGGTCATGACGAACGTAGGGCAGGGGCTGCGTCAGACACGTGGCTTCAGTTGGTTGCTTTGGATCGCGTTGGCGGCGGTCTGGTTTGCAACCATGCCCTTTCGTCCTTTGGTGGATCCGGACGAAGGACGTTACGCGGAGATCCCGCGGGAAATGGTGGCGACGGGCGACTGGATCACGCCCCGTCTGGACGGCCTGAAATACTTCGAGAAACCGCCGCTGCAGTACTGGGCGACTGCCGCGGTGTATTCGTTGTTTGGTGTGAGCGAGTGGACCGCCCGCTTGTGGACCGTAGGACTGGCGTTCCTGTGCCTGCCTATGGTCTTTGGATGGACCGCTCGGCTGTACGGACAGACCGCGGGATTCGCCGCTTTGACAGCGCTCGCGGTAAGCCCGTACTACGAGCTCATTGCACACCTGAACCTGCTGGATGCCGGCTTTGCGTTCTGGGTGGCAGGTGCGATCTTTGCCTTCACACTTGCGCAGTGCGCCCCCGGTGGATCTGCGAGTGAGCGGCGCTGGATGCTGCTGGCCTGGGTGGCAGCGGCGCTGGGTGTGCTCAGTAAAGGAATTGTCGTCGGCGTGCTTACTGGTGGAACGCTCACGGTTTACACGCTGATTGAGCGCGATTCACGACCGTGGCGCCGTCTACATCTGGTGTTAGGTATCCCGCTGTTCCTTTTGATCACAGCTCCGTGGTTCATAGCGGTGAGCGCGCGCAACCCGTCGTTCGCTGAGTTCTTCTTCGTTCATGAGCATTTCGCGCGCTTTCTGACCACGGTGCACAAGCGGGCGGAACCGTGGTGGTACTTCCTTGGCCTGCTCCTGATTGGCGCTCTTCCGTGGTTGTGGGCTCTGCCCGGAGCCTGCCGGCGCGCGTGGCTCGAAGCTCCGCGAGATAATCAGTTCAAGCCACTGAAATTCCTGTTGATATTTTGCGTGATCACGGTCGTATTTTTCTCCGTTTCAGAATCGAAACTGGCCCCCTACATCCTGCCCATGTTCCCGGCGCTCGCTGCCATTATTGGGGCGCACGTTGCGCAGAACGCCGTCTTTGTGCGCCGGATGGCGCAGGTCATGGGCGGGTTGTTGCCGTTCCTCGCCGTGGGATTGAGCGTCTATGCGTACCGCCGTTATGGGTTTTTGCCGCCGTCGGCGCTACCTTGGCTCATAACCGCGGCCATTGCGGCTGTCTGCGGTGTGGTTGCAACATGGAAGCGGGATGAGGCCGGAGCCGCGGCCGTATGGGCCGCCGCCGCCAGCGCGATTCTCGGTTGGCAATGTCTGCTCAGCGCCTACACTGAATTGCCCGAGCGCTCATCATACAAACTGGTCATGACAGTCAAACCCCTGATCGGACCGCAAACGGAATTGTTCAGCATCGGTCAATATCGCGAGACGCTCTCTCCGTACTTGCAAAGGACCCTGACGCTCGTGGAATTCGAAGGTGAGCTCGCTTTTGGAATCTCACAGGAGCCCGGGCGTGCGCTGAGCGGCGCGGCATTTCTCGCACGCTGGAACGCCTCGGCGAACGCCGTCGTTTTCATACCTCCAGCGATTTTTGAGACCTGGCGCGGCCGCGGATTACAGGGCAGGGTGATCGGCGGCGATAACCAGACGCTGGTGGTGAGCCGCCTATGAGAGCGATCGATTTTGCAGTGCTGTCCTTTGGCGTGTTGCTGAACGCCTTCGCACAACTCGGGTTGAAAGCGGCGACGCGCGTGACGGGCCCGCTGATCGTACCGGGTGGCGGCACCTGGAACCGGGCGCTGGAACTGATCACGGTGCCCTCGTTGTGGTTTGCGTTGAGTGCCTATGGGCTCAGCGTGGTCGTGTGGTTGGTCGGGCTTTCGCGCGTACCGGTCAGTCAGGCCTACCCCATGCTATCGATGGGTTACGTCATCAACATTGGACTTGCCTGGTGGTTGCTGGGCGAGGTGCCGAATGCACAGCGGGTGATCGGCATCGGTGTCATCGTGGCGGGCGTGGTGCTGGTGGCCCGCTCCTGAAGTGTTGCCGGTTGCGGCAAGAGGTCGAAGCTAGTGAAGAAGATGCTGCCGTTCACTCGTCCGATGATCGACGAGGAGACGATCGAAGGCGTCGCCGAAGTGCTCAGGTCGGGTTGGCTCGCAAGCGGACCCAAGGTTGCCGAGTTCGAGGCGGCGCTGTCACGTTACCTGGGCGGCCGTCCCGTGCGCACGCAGACTTCAGCCACCGCGAGCATGGAGATGGCACTGCTGGCGTGCGGAATCGGTGCGGGCGACGAAGTCATCACGCCTGCCATGAGCTTCGTTGCCACGGCGAACGTAATCATGAGGACGCGGGCGCGCCCGGTCTTCGTTGACGTTGACCTGGATTCGCGCAACATTGATCTCGACCAGGTCGAGGCTGCAATCACACCGCGGACGCGCGCCATCCTGCCCGTGCACTTCGCGGGACTGCCCGTGCACATGGACCGGCTTTATGACATCGCGAAACGGCACGGTCTGCGCGTCGTCGAGGACGCGGCGCATGCGATCGGGTCAGCGTGGAAAGGCCGCCGCATCGGCAGCTTCGGCGACCTCGTCTGCTTCAGCTTTCACCCCAACAAAAACATGACCACCATCGAAGGCGGGGCGGTGAGCGGCGGGTCGGCCGACGAGGTCCGCGCGCTCGAGCTGCATCGCTGGCATGGCCAGTTGAAAACCCCTGCCGGCATTGACACTCTGTTCGCTGGCGGCAAGGCAAATCTGTCGGATGTGGCAGCACGCGTAGGTCTCGGACAACTGGCGCGCCTGGAGGAATTCAATGCCCGGCGCCGTCAGATCGTGGCGCGATATTTTGACCTGTGGAGTGACACTCCCCAGGTGCGGCTGCCGGCGCGCGCCACTGACGGCGACACCGCGGGCCACAGCTGGCACGTGTTCGCGCCGTTGTTGCCACTCGAGCAGTTGAAAATCAACCGGGCGCAGTTCATCGAGGCCATGGCCCAACGCGGCATCGCGGTTGGCGTGCACTATCCGGCCATCCACCTGTTCACTGCCTATCGTGCGTTGGGGTATCGCGAGGGGCAGTTTCCGAATGCGGAGCGGATAGGCCGCGAGACCGTCACCTTGCCCTTGTTCCCGGCGATGGAGTTGAGTGACGTCGATCGGGTTGTGGAGGCGGCCAACGAAATCATCACGGGAGCGCGCCTTTGAATGCCACGGTTTCGGTTGTCATTCCGGTCTTCAACGAGGAGGCCGGCCTGCAGTCCCTGTTCGACCGCATCTACCCGGTGCTCGATCAGTTGGCCCGCAAGTACGAAATAATCTTCGTGGACGACGGCAGCAGCGACCGCTCGGTTGCCGTGTTGCGAGGACAATTCGCCAAACGTCCCGACACCACGCGAGTGGTGGTGCTCGCGCGCAATGTCGGGCAACACATGGCCATCATGGCCGGCTTTGCGCAAACCCGCGGCGACTACATCATCACCCTTGACGCCGATCTGCAGAACCCTCCAGAGGAGATCAGCAAGATCGTGGCTGCCATGGACCAGGGTGCCGACTACGTCGGCACAGTCAGGAAGGATCGGCACGATGCATATTGGCGCAAGGCTGCATCGCGGTTGATGAACCGGTTTCGAGAGCGCACCACCCAGATCCGGATCACTGACCAGGGGTGCATGTTGCGCGGCTACGATCGCGAAATCGTGGATGCAATCAACAGCTGTGTCGAAATCAGCACTTTCGTTCCCGCGCTCGGCTACACCTTCGCGCGTAACCCGGTGGAAATCGAAGTGGTGCACGCCGAGCGCACGGTTGGGAAGTCGAAATACTCACTGTACCGCCTGATCCGGCTCAATTTCGACCTGATGACGGGTTTCTCGGTGATGCCGCTACAGTTGTTTTCCATGGCTGGGGTGGTCATCGCGTTGCTATCTCTGATTGGAGTGGTTCTGCTGGCCATTCGCCGTTTGGTGGTGGGTCCGGAAGTGGAAGGTGTGTTCACGTTGTTTGCTATCGCGTTCTTCCTCATCGGCGTGCTGCTGATGGGGGTGGGCGTCGTTGGTGAGTATGTGGGCCGTATCTACGAACAAGTTCGTCAGCGGCCGCGCTATACGGTCGCCGCGCTTCTGGAGCAGGAGGAGCTGCAACCCCACGATGTGTCCGCGCCCCTGACGGCAGAAAGAACTTCGGGAGCAAGTGGATGAGCGCTGCTCGCGCAGTGGTGTTTGGTTATCACGACGTCGGCGTCCGCTGCCTCAAGACGCTCATTTCGGGCGGTATGGAGGTCCCGTTGGTCGTGACCGTGGCCGATGATCCCAATGAGACCCAGTGGTTTGGTAGCGTGGCTGCTACTGCCGCGGAGTATGGCATCACGGCCATAACTCCCGCCGATGCAAACACCCCGGAGCTGCTGCGCACGATCTCGGACCTGCAACCCGATTTCATCTTCTCTTTCTACTATCGCTCGATGCTCGGGGGGCCTTTACTGCGTAGCGCTCGGCGTGGCGCGCTCAACATGCATGGCTCATTGCTGCCGAAGTACCGCGGCCGGGCGCCCGTGAACTGGGCGATCCTTCGAGGTGAGCGCGCGACGGGCGCGACCTTGCATTACATGGTCGAGCGTGCCGACGCTGGCGAAATTGTGGATCAACTTGCGGTGCCCATACTCCGAGATGATGATGCTCGCGAGGTGTATGCGAAGGTCACCGTCGCCGCCGAGACAGTTCTGGCGCGGTCGCTTCCTGGCTTGATCGCCGGCTCAGCGCCGCGCACGATCCAGCCAATCGAGCCGGGACAATATTTTGGACGCCGGCGCCCCGAAGATGGCCGGATCGACTGGGCGTGGCCGGCAGAGCAGATTCACAACCTGGTGCGGGCGGTGGCGCCGCCATTTCCCGGGGCGTTCGCCGATGTCGAGGGAGAGCGCTGGTGGGTGCATAAAACGCGGGTGGCAACGCGCACAGCGAGCCCGAACTCATCCGCGAGACTCGTAGGCAGCGGTGGTCAATGTCAGGTTGAGTGCCGGGATGGCAGTGTGTTGCACCTGCTGGCCGTAGCAACGGCAGCCGGTCCCTTGAATCTGCAGGCACTGGCCGAAGAGCTCAGTCAGAAGCCGCGCCTGCTTAGCTGACATGCCGCGCATTGCTCTGAAAATCGATGTCGATACGGATCGCGGCACCCTCGAGGGTGTGCCGCGCCTCGTCAGCCTGTTCGAGCGGCTCGACGTGCGGGCGACCTTCCTGTTCAGCCTGGGCCCTGACCAGACGGGGCGGGCCGTCAAACGGGCATTCCGCCGTGGGTTCATGGGGAAAGTCCGAAGAACCTCGGTGTTGAAGCACTACGGCCTGAAGACGCTCCTATATGGAACGCTACTGCCGGGGCCGCACATAGGGCGCCGCCGCGGGTCGATCATGCGCGATGTAGCGAGTCACGGGTTTGAAGTTGGCGTGCACACCTACAATCACGTGAAGTGGCAGGACAACGTCGCCGGACAGGATGAGGCATGGACGCGGCGCGAGCTGACCCTTGCGCGCGATGAATTTGCGCAGATCTTCTCGCGTGCGCCCGCCGTTCACGGCGCCGCGGGCTGGCAGGTGAACCGTTACGTTCCGCGGTTGGAGCAGGAACTGGGATTCCAATACGCATCCGATGGGCGTGGAACCGGCCCTTTCGTGCCTGTGGCGAATGGGAGCGCGGTGGAGGTTCCCCAGATGCCCACGACCATGCCCACCCTTGACGAATTGATTGGCCGCCCGGATCTCGAGGGGGTGGACCCCATAGATCACCTGTTCTCGTTGACCGAAGGGCACCCCGAACGCGATCATGTTTACACCCTCCACGCGGAATTGGAGGGCAACACCTACCTCGAGGCCTTTGAGCGGTTGATCCGGGGGTGGCGGGATCGGGGCGCGACCCTGATTGACCTTGCAGCCTATGCAGCCAGTTTGCGTATCGCCGAATTGCCCAGGTGTGAGATGGTGGAAGGAACCGTGGAAGGCCGTAGCGGCACTCTAGCGTGCCAACGAGAATATTCATGACCTGGTACGGTTTGTCGGTCTTCAGCCTGGTGTACGTGCTTGCCGTCGCAACCCCCGGCCCGGGTGTTGCCGCGATCATTGCCCGCTCCCTCGGGCACGGACTGCGCGGCGCGCCCGCATTCATTGCCGGCTTCATGGTGGGCGACCTCGTCTGGTTTACATTGGCCGCAACTGGGCTGGCAATGCTGGCTCAAAGCGCCTACGCCGTATTTTTAGTCGTGAAGTACGTCGGAGTGGCGTACCTGCTGTTCCTGGCCTACCGCCTGTGGACGGCACCTGCCAAGCCTATGGGTGCGTCGAGCGACGTTAGCCGTGAGCGGCCGTTGCGGCTCTTTCTGGGCTCCCTGGCGCTGACGCTGGGTAATCCAAAGACGATGATCTTCTTTCTAGCGGTGCTGCCCACGGTGGTGGAGTTGAAGAGGCTGTCCGTGACGGGCTTCTTCGAAATCGTGCTCGTCATCGTGGTTTGCCTACCGCTGGTCCTCGGCGGTTACGCGTTCGGTGCCAGCAGAGCCCGCCGTCTATTCTCCAAGCCAAAGACTGTCCGATGGGTCCAGCGCGGGACTGGAGTCGCGATGGCATCCGCTGCAGTGGCCGTCGCTACACGGTAAAGACCCTCACAATATAGGTATCACTCCGTACGTCTATCTCCCCAGATGGACGTGACGCTGAATGACCCTACCCGGGTCGAGAACTCGACCCTTGTCTCGGGCTCCATGACCACCTTGCCCTCCGTTGGAAGCCACCTAGTGACCTCCGAACAGGATCGAAAGATCTCGGCCGCCGTGCGGCGCGAGGGCGGTCGCCTGCGGAACTTCATTCGCCGCCGCGTGCAGGATGCCGCTGAAGCGGAGGACATCGTCCAGGAAGTCCTTTTCGAGCTCGTCGCCGCTCATCGCCTGATGCAGCCGATTGAGCAGGCCGGGGCGTGGCTGTTGCGGGTGGCCCGCAATCGCATCATCGACCGCTTTCGCAGGAAGCGGGCGGAACCGTTCGGTACCCGGCGCCCGGGGCGCGTAGAGGAAGGCGACGAGGAAGATGGCTCGCTGGAGGATCTGCTGCCCTCCATTGAGCCGGGTCCCGAAGGCGAAGCGATCCGGCAGGTGCTGCTCGAGCAGATCGAGGATGCGCTGGATGAGCTGCCGCCGGAGCAGCGCGAAGTTTTCATCGCGCACGAGCTCGAAGGAGCGAGCTTCAAGGAGTTGGCCGCACGTTGGGGTGTGAGCATCAACACGCTGTTGTCCCGGAAGCGGTACGCGGTTCTCGCACTGCGCGAGCAGTTGCAGGACGCCTACGACGAGTGGCTGGACGACTAACCGAATTTGTTTTAGGAGAAGGTTGTGAGACGTTATTGGTTGATGAAGGGGGCCGCGGCGATCGTGTTGATTCCGGCGTTCGTGGCTGCCGTGAGCTTTGTGGTCATGCTCTTGTGGAACGCGCTCGTTCCCAGCCTGTTCGCGGGCCCCGCACTCGGATTCTGGCAGGCGGTGGGATTGCTCGTGTTGTGCCGCATCCTGTTTGGCGGGTTCAGGCCACACGGTCATCACAACGGTTGGCGGCACCGGGGGTGGCACGATCGCTGGCATCGCATGACACCCGAGGAGCGCGATCGCTTTCGTGATGGCATTCGCAAGTGGCGGCACATGAGTCACGAGGAACGGCGGGCTTTTCGTCGGGGGTTTCGCGGCTGCGGCGCAGGGATGATGGGTGAGCCCGGCGAGCCGCCTGTGCAAAGTGGAGACTCGAAATGAAACCGCTGACGCTGAGTGATAGTTACGGTTTTGCCGCGGATTGCGCGGCCGATCCCTGGACCCAGGCGGCCCTGGAGTTTCTCGAGCGCAGCAGCGAAGTCGCCAACGAGGTAGTTGTTGACGGAAGGCGCGGCGAAACTTCAACATCGCGGCGTGAAGAAATCATTGCTTCTGATTCCGGGACTGCTGTGTGACGATGCTGTCTGGGCATCTCAGGCTGCAGCGTTGGCGGACCTCGCTGAGGTCCGTGTCGCCAACAACGGTGAAACCGACAGCCTGGGGGCGCTCGCTGAATCGATAATCGCCCACGCGCCACCGCGCTTTGCGCTGGCGGGCCATTCGATGGGCGGCCGGATCGCGTTGGAGGTGGCCAGGAGGGTGCCCGAGCGGCTGCTAGGGCTCGCTCTGCTCGACACCGGATACGAAGGGTTGGCGCCCGGGAAAGACGGTGAGCGGGAAGCCGCCGGACGGTATGCGCTGCTTGCAATGGCGCGGCGCGAGGGCATGCGCCCGATGGCGCGGACCTGGCTACAAGGGATGGTTTACCCTCCGAGGCTCATCGATGTAGAGTTGGTCGAGCCGATCCTTGATATGTTCGAACGTCGAACACCGGACCTGTTTGCGCTCCAGATAAAGGCGCTCCTGACCCGCCCGGACGCAACATCCGTCCTCCGATCTCTGCAATGCCCGGCTCTCGTCCTGTGCGGACGCGAGGATGAATGGGCACCACCCTCCCGGCATGATGTAATGGCGAGCATGATTCGGCACAGCACCCTGCAGATCATCCCCGAGTGTGGTCACATGTCGACGCTGGAACGGCCGCAGGCCGTCAACCAGGCGTTTCGACGATGGCTCGAATCGATCGAAGCGCACGCGTGACGACGGGGCTCCACAAGTTCGCTGTCATCGGGTTCGGCGAGGCCGGCTCGATTCTCGGTGAGGATCTGGCTGCGGCGGGCCGGGATGTGGCCATGTATGACATCCTCCTGGACGCCCCCGTAAGCCGGCAGCCGATGCTCGACAAAGCTCGGCGCGCGCAGGTTCGGGCTGCTCGGACTTTCGAGGACGCTGTCGCTGGAGCGCAGGTGGTGATCTCCGCTGTGACGGCGTCATCGTCGGCGGACGTTGCCGGTAAGGCCGCCAAGTCACTTCGTGCAGGCCAGGTGTTGCTCGATATCAACTCAGTGTCGCCGGCAAAGAAATTGTCCAATGCGTCTCTGGTGGAGGCGGCTGGTGCCGACTACGTCGAAGCCGCTGTCATGGCACCCGTGCCGCCACAAAGGTTGCGAGTGCCCATGCTTCTAGGCGGCAAGCGGGCAAGCGAGCTTGCGGCGGAGCTTCGCAATGTTGGGATGAATACGACTTCACTGTCGGAACAGATCGGCGTCGCATCTGCGGTCAAAATGTGCCGCAGTATCGTGATCAAGGGGCTCGAGGCGTTGACGGTGGAATCGATGCTGGCTGCGCGGCGCTTTGGCGCGGAGCGCGAAGTGCTCGAATCGTTGAACGGCACTTTTCCTTCGATGGGCTGGACGGGGCAGCTGCCTGATTACCTTGTCAGCCGTGCCGCGGAACACGGACGCCGCCGGGCCGCCGAAATGCGCGAGGTTGCGCGTACTCTGGAAGATGTTGGCGTCGAGCCGACAATGGCGCTCGCCACGGCTGCGCGCCAGGACTGGCTGATTGATGCAATGACCTCCAAGGGCCTGACCTATTCATCACTGAACGCGCCGTTCTCCTGGCGCGATCTTGCGGACTCGTTACCCAAGGACTGGCTGACCAAGGACCCATGAGCAAATACCAGTCACGACTGAACGTGGAGCAACTCGTCGCGATCGACGTGCACACGCATGCCAACATCTCCACGCGCGCGCCGCGCGATCCCTGTTCGGTGATCTTCGATGAGGCAATGGCCAAGTATTTCAAGTCGGCCGTTCCGCCGACCATCCCGGAAGTAGCCCAGTATTATCGGGAGCGAAAGCTCGCGGCCGTTATCTTTCCGGTCGACTGCGAAGCGGAGATGGGCCACACGCGGATCGCCAACGAGGAGGTCGCGGAGGTCTCCGCGGAGCATGCGGATGTACTCATTCCGTTCGCCAGCATCGATCCGGCCAAAGGCAAGATGGGCGCGCGCGAGGCGCGGCGGCTGATCGAGGACTACGGCGTCCGGGGATTCAAGTTCCATCCCTCGCAGCAGGGCTTCTATCCGAACGACCGCAAGGCGTACGTGTTGTATGAGGCGATCGCGGAAGCGGGGCTGCCCGCACTGTTCCATACGGGGCAGACCGGTGCCGGCGCCGGGGCTCCGGGCGGCATGGGCATCCGGTTGAAATACTCCAACCCGATGTTCCTGGACGATGTTGCAGCAGATTTTCCCGACATGCCCATCATCATGGCGCATCCGTCGTTCCCCTGGCAGGACGAGGCGCTGGCGGTCGCCACTCACAAGCCCAACGTGCACATCGACCTGTCAGGCTGGTCGCCCAAGTACTTCCCGGCGAATCTCGTGCAATACACCAACACACTGTTGAAGGACCGGATCCTCTTCGGGTCGGACTATCCCGTGATCACTCCGGAGCGCTGGCTGGCTGATTTCGCGCAATTGCCGATCAAGCCGGAAGTGCGGCCGAAGGTGCTGAAGGAGAATGCGATACGGTTGTTGAAGCTGGCGTGAGGCCAGCCTACTTCACCGGCAACACCGTCGAGCGCGTCACCGTCCGCATCGCGAAGCTCGACTGCACACTGGCGACGCTCGGCAGGCGCGTCAGGTGTTGATTGTGTATCCGCTCGAAGTCGGCAAGGTCCGCCACCACCAGGCGCAGCAGATAGTCATGCTCGCCGGTCATCAGGTAGCACTCCATGACCTCGGGCACCTTGCGTACGGCCGTCTCGAACGACTCCAGGCCTGACTGGCTCTGGCGGTCGAGAGTGATGCTCACGAACACATTGACCGGGTAGCCGGCCTTCTGCTGGTCGATCAGGGCGGTGTAGCCCTGGATGAGCCCCGACTCCTCCAGTGCCCGAACGCGGCGCAGACAGGCCGATTCCGAGAGGCTCACCTTCTCGGCAAGAGCCGTGTTCGTGACCCGGGCGTCCTGCTGCAGCAGGCGCAGAATGGCTCGATCGTAGCGATCCAGCTCCATTGGCGCAAAAATCCTTCGTCAGCAGCCTCAATAGCCGCAGATTCTGCCACAGCACGGGCTGGCCGTGTCCATTACGCAAGGCCCTGCGAGGGCGCCGACCCTAAGCTGCCGCCACCTATAACCCGCGGGACTCTCCTGATGAAGGTCCCGTACCTGGAGCCCCTGTCATGCGCATTGGTGTCCCCAAAGAGATCAAGGTCCACGAGTATCGGGTAGGGCTGGTGCCTGCCGGTGTCCGCGAGCTCGTCGGGGGCGGGCACGAAGTTCTGGTCGAAACCGGCGCGGGGAACGGTATTGGTGTGGATGACGCCCAGTACAAGGCGGCGGGCGCCTCGATTGCAAACACCGCGGCTGAGGTCTTCGAGCGGGCGGATCTCGTGGTGAAGGTCAAAGAGCCGCAGCCTGCCGAGTGCGAAATGCTCCGTCCCGCACAGGTCCTGTTTACCTATCTGCACCTCGCAGCGGATCCCGTGCAGGCGAAGGGCCTGATGAAGTCGGGTGCGACTGCGATTGCGTATGAGACGGTTACCGCACCCAACGGCTCGCTGCCCCTGCTGACCCCGATGAGCGAGGTCGCCGGGCGCATGTCCATACAGGTGGGCGCCGCCAGTCTGCAGAAGGCCAACGGCGGCTTCGGGATTCTGCTGGGCGGGGTACCGGGCGTTCAGCCGGCGAAGGTCGTCATTCTCGGGGGCGGTGTCGCCGGCAAACACGCGGCTGAGATGGCCGTTGGCATGCGCGCCGATGTCACGATCGTTGACCGCTCGCTCGATAGGCTTCGAGAGCTTTCGGCCACTTTCGGTGCAAGTCTGTTGACGGTGTATTCGACGACGGAGACTGTTGAGCGGCTCGTGCGTGAGGCGGATCTGGTCATCGGTGCGGTTCTGGTCGCTGGTGCCGCTGCGCCAAAACTGGTCACTCGCGCCATGCTGGGAACGATGAAGCGCGGGGCGGTCCTGGTGGACATCTCCATCGACCAGGGCGGTTGCTTCGAGACCAGCCGGCCCACCACCCATGCCGAGCCAACGTTCGTTGTGGATGGGGTGATCCACTACTGCGTGGCGAATATGCCCGGCGCCGTTCCCCGTACTTCGACTTTCGCTCTGACCAACGCGACGTTGCCGTATGTCCGCGCGCTTGCCGACCTGGGCTGGCAGGCGGCCCTGAAGAGGGATCCCGGCCTTGCCGCAGGCCTGAACGTGCAGGCTGGCGAAATTACGCATGATGCCGTTGCACGCTCGCTGGGGATGAAGGCCCGCCCGGCAGCCGTTGCCGCAATTCGATAGGCAACGGTCCGCTGCTGTCTAAGGCGATCCCCTCCCTCGAAGTGGAGTGGATCGCCGACCCCCCGTACGGCTAGGCTACGCTCCGCTTGCCCGCTGCTGCGGTGCGGGCGCTTCCCTAATGCACGTCCAGGAGAACCCCAGAATGAAGAACGCATTGCCGGTTGCCATGCTAGCGCTCATGACCGGCTCGGCGGTCGCCACACCGGTCACGTACAGCGTCGACCCTAACCACACCTACCCCAGCTTCGAGGCAGATCACTTCGGTGGTCTGTCCAATTGGCGTGGCAAGTTCGACAAGAGCTCCGGCACGATCGTGCTCGACAAGGACAAGAGTTCGGGCACGGTGGACATCACGATCGATGCAACCTCGATCGACTTCGGCCACGCGAAGCTCAACGACCACGCCAAGTCGGCCGAAATGTTCGACGTCGCGAAGTTTCCGACGGCCACGTACAAAGGAACACTGGCCAAATTCAAGGACGGGGCGCCCACGGAAGTGGAGGGACAGCTCACTCTGCACGGTGTTACGAAGCCCGTGAAGCTGACCATCAATCAGTTCAAGTGCATGGTCAACCCGATGTCGAAGAAGGAAGTGTGCGGCGCCGATGCGTCGGCCACGTTCAACCGCAGCGACTTCGGTGTCAACTTCGGTGACAAGTATGGATTCAAGCAGGAAGTGAAACTGCAGATCCAGGTCGAAGGGGTTCGCGAGGGCTGATCGCCCGCGCAGCTGTGCCCCGGGGCGCTCGTCCCCGGGCACACCTTGAGCCGTGCAGCGGTCCCACGCCTGCCGGTATAAGCACATTGCCAGGAAGTATTGCGTTGACGGCCTCGCCAGCGCGCCTCGCGTGGAGCATTGTGTAGACTCTCGCAACGCGGGGTCACAATGTCCAAAAGCCAACCGACCGATAACGACCTTTTCGAAGCCATCATTGCCGCTGCTATCGAGGCGGGCAAGGTTGTGCACGACATCTATCGCGGCCAGATCGACGTTAGCCACAAGGCCGACGCATCGCCAGTCACCAATGCTGACCAGGCTGCGGAGGCCATCATTCTCGCGCGCTTGGGCGAAGTGGCGCCTCACATCCCGATAGTTGCAGAGGAGGAGGTCGCGGCCGGCCGAGTACCCACGGTCGGCACCGAGTTCTTCCTCGTCGATCCGCTCGATGGCACCAAGGAATTCATCCAGAAGCGTGGCGACTTCACGGTAAACATCGCGCTCATCCGCAATCGCTTACCGGTTCTGGGCGTGGTTTACGCGCCAGCCAAATCCAGCCTGTTTGCAGGTAACGTCGCCGCGAAAAATGCATTTCGCAGCGACGTCAACACCGACAGTTCCGAGTCAACGCTGCGGCGCGCCATCAAAGTACGACCGGTACCCCTCGACGGTATCACCGCAGTGAGCTCGCGCTCGCACTCAACCCCCGAGACTGACGCGTATCTGGCGTTGTGCAAAGTAACCGATCGTGTCTCAGTTGGATCGTCGCTGAAGTTCTGCCTCGTGGCCGCAGCTGAGGCAGACTTGTACCCGCGCCTTGGCACGACGATGGAATGGGATACCGCGGCAGGTCATGCGGTCCTGCTCGCGGCGGGTGGGAGTGTCTGGGCGCCCGGGGGCGTGCCACTGCTATACAGCAAACCTGACTTTCGTAACTCGCACTTCATCGCAAGCGGCAAGCTGATACCCCCGCCGCTGGCCACTTGAGGGATAGATGCCGCTCGCACTGAATCTGAAGCGCCTCGAAGCCGAGTCCATCGGCATCATCCGGGAAGTCGCGGCCGAATTCCGGAATCCGGTGATGTTGTACTCGATCGGGAAGGATTCGGGTGTGATGTTGCATCTGGCGATGAAGGCCTTCTATCCCTCAAAGCCACCGTTTCCGTTGCTGCACGTCGATACTGGCTGGAAATTCGGCGACATGATCCGGCATCGCGATCAGATCGTTGCTCGCTACGGCCTCAAGCTTCTCGTGCACACGAACGCTGAAGGGGTGGCCCGCGGCATCAACCCGATAGCCTCAGGCTCGCAGCTTCATACCCAAGTCATGAAGACTGAGGCCCTCAAGCAGGCGCTCGACAAGTGGGAGTTCGATGCGGCTTTCGGCGGTGCGCGGCGCGACGAGGAGAAGAGCAGGGCAAAGGAGCGCGTATTCTCGTTTCGATCCGCGGGACATGTCTGGGATCCGCGGAATCAGCGCCCGGAACTGTGGCAACTGTATAACACCCGCATCAGCAAGGGCGAAACCATCAGAGTATTTCCCTTGTCGAATTGGACGGAGTTGGATATCTGGCAGTACACCCGGGCGCAGAACATTCCCGTGGTTCCGCTTTATTTCGCGGCTCCGCGCCGCGTGGTCAAGCGGGACGGGGTGCTGATCATGCGCGACGATGATCGTATGCCGCTGCTGGCGGGCGAGGTGGAGCAAACACTGACAGTGCGGTTTCGATCGCTGGGCTGCTATCCACTCTCAGCGGCGATCGAAAGCACCGCTGCGACGCTGGATGACATTATCCAGGAGATGATCACGTCGCGGACGTCCGAGCGCTCCGGCCGGCTCATCGACAGCGATGAGGCCGCGTCGATGGAGAAGAAGAAGCGGGAGGGGTATTTCTAATGGACGCCAGCCCCCTGCGTTTCCTGACCTGCGGTTCTGTAGACGACGGCAAATCAACGCTGATTGGCCGTTTGCTATACGACACGAAGCTCATCATGGAAGACCAACTCGCGGCTCTGCAGCGCGATAGCCGCAAGCACGGCACGACCGGCGACGACATGGACCTCGCGCTCCTCGTGGACGGCCTGGAAGCGGAGCGCGAGCAGGGCATCACGATCGATGTGGCCTATCGTTTCTTTGCGACGCCCCGCAGGTCGTTCATCGTTGCTGACACGCCAGGCCACGAACAATACACGCGGAATATGGCCACCGGAGCATCCAACTCCGACGCCGCCGTCATTCTGATCGATGCGCGCAAGGGCGTCCTGACGCAAACGCGCCGTCATAGCTACATCTGTTCGCTTCTGGGTATCCGTCATGTCATTGTCGCCGTAAATAAGATCGACCTGGTCGATTTTTCAGGTGAGCGTTTCCACCACATCGTTGGTGACTACCTGGGATTTGCGCAGGCGCTGGGTTTCACGTCGATAGCCACGATTCCTGTTTCGGCTCGCTTCGGTGACAACGTCACCCAGCGTTCCGGTCACATGTGTTGGTATGACGGACCCACGCTCCTCGAGCACCTCGAGACGCTGGATGTCGAGCAGGCGCTCGACGGCAAGCCGTTCCGCTTCCCGGTGCAATGGGTCAACCGCCCGAATCTGGATTTCCGCGGATTCTCGGGCACGTTGGTATCCGGCTCCGTAAAGCCCGGGGACCGTGTGGTCGTTGCTGCGTCCGGTAAGGAGTCGAAAGTTACGCGCATCGTTACCGCCGACGGCGACTTACCCGAGGCGCACGCTGGCGATGCAGTGACGCTTACGTTTGCCGACGAAATCGATGTTGCGCGTGGTGATGTCATCGCCCACGCAGACAGCCGTCCGGACGTCGTCGATCAGTTCGCCGCGCATGTGCTATGGATGGCCGAAGACGAGATGCTCCCCGGGCGATCGTACTTGATGCGCATCGGCACGAAGTTCGTTCCAGCGCGCATCACCAGCCTCAAGCATAAAGTTGACATCAACACGCTCGATCACACTGCAGCGAAGACGTTGGCGCTCAATGAGATCGGGCTATGCAATCTGTCTGCCTCCACACCGGTTGCATTCGATCCGTATTCCGATAACAGGGCAACAGGCGCGTTCATCCTCGTGGACCGTTTCACGAACGCTACGGCCGGTGCCGGCATGATTACGTTCGGGTTGCGCCGGGCGACGAACATTCATCGACAGAGTGTGCTGGTCGATAAGGCTTCGCGGTTGCGCATGCACGGTCATCGCCCCGCGATCCTCTGGTTCACCGGGTTATCGGGTTCAGGGAAGAGCACCATTGCCAGCGTCGTCGAACGCGAACTGCACGCCCGTGGCGCGCATACCTACATGCTCGACGGCGACAACGTTCGTCATGGCTTGAACCGCGACCTCGGTTTCACGGACGCTGACCGCGTCGAGAACATCCGCCGCGTGGGGGAAGTGGCCAAATTGTTTGTGGACGCAGGACTTCTGGTCCTGTGCTCCTTTATCTCGCCGTTCCGCGCAGAGCGGCGGATGGTGCGAGAGCTCGTCGACGCTGAAGAGTTCGTGGAGATCTTTGTCGACACGCCGCTCGAAGAATGCATGCGGCGCGATCCCAAGGGGCTCTACGCCCGCGCCAAGGAAGGCAAGATCAAGAATTTCACGGGCATCGATTCGCCCTATGAGGCTCCGGAGAACGCTGAGATTGTCATAGACTCTCGCCAAGGCAACGCCGAGACGGCAGCTCAGCGAATTCTCGCGGCGCTTGCGGAGCGGCGGATAGTCGGCTAGTAACCGTGTTGGAAGGCGACGTCAGGTCTCACACGCGAGCGTGACTACGTGGTCCGCGAGGGTGAGAGACGCCGTGAGGCCGGGCGACTCGATGCCGAAAAGATTTACCAGGCCGGGGACGCCGTGAGCCGCAGGGCCATCGATGCGAAAATCCGCGGCTGGTTCTGTTGGAGCACTGATCTTCGGGCGGACGCCGGCGTAGGCGGGTTGCAGAGCGCCATCGGGTAGGGCGGGCCAGTACTCACGGATGGCGGCGTAAAAGCGGTCGGCGCGCCGCGGATCCACGTCGTAGTTGGGCTCATCAATCCACTGCACGTCGGGTCCGAATCGTACACGGCCGGCCAGATCCAAGGTGAGATGTACGCCTAAGCCGCCGTGCTCCGGGATCGGGTACACCAGGTGGCTGAAGGGCGAGCGTCCGGCGAGTCCGAAGTAGGTGCCCTTGGCGAAGTAGGGTGTTGGGATTCGCGCTGCCGGAAATCCGTGGGTCGAACGCGCGACTTGTGGGGCGTACAACCCGGCGCAATTGATGACGATGCGAGCACACAACTGAGGCTCCTCATCGTTGATACCCAGCAACACGCCTGCCGCCTCCAAGTACATCGCGGTCACTCGACTGTTGCAAACCAGCGTGGCACCCAGACTCTGCGCTTGCCCCAGCAATGCCAGCATGTATCCGTGTGAATCGATGATTCCCGTCAAGGGTGAATGCAGCGCACCGACACAGGATAATTCATTCTCCAGGCTCACAGCCGCCTCGCGGCCAAGTAACGCCAGTGAAACATTGTTGGCCTGCGCCGCGGTGCGCAAGCGCTCCAATTCCGGCAATTGGGCTTCCGATGTGGCCACGATGAGCTTGCCGCAGCGTCGGTGCTCGATCCCGTATCGCTCGCAGAAGTGATACAGCTGCTCTCGGCCAGTGACACACAATTGCGCCTTGAGCGAGCCGCGCGGGTAATAGATTCCCGCGTGCACCACCTCGCTGTTGCGCGAGCTCGCCCCGGTTCCAAATTGTCCGCAGGCTTCCAGGATCAGGGTTTCACGGCCGCGAATCGCTAGAGCACGTGCGACCGCGAGTCCTACGACTCCCGCGCCAATGACGACGGCATCCACGGTGTCCATCGAGACGCAGTGTAGCGATTCGAATATGATCGCGCGCAGCTCCCGCAGTCATGCTTCCAGGAGAAGTCAGTGTCCGCTGTGAAATACCGTCTCGATGGGAATGTAGCCGTCCTGGAAATCGACAATCCTCCCGTCAATGCCACGAGTATTCAGGTGCGGGAAGGACTGGCTGAGGCGCTGAAGGATGCGGGCGCGGATCCCGCGGTAGCGGCACTCGTGCTTACAGGATCCAACGGCTTGTTTCTGGCAGGCGCCGATATCAACGAAATCGCCTCCGGTCTAGCTAACAAATTCCCCATGCTGCGTGATTTGCAGGTCCAGATGGAGGCGCTTCCGAAGCCCCTCATCGCGGCGATCCAGGGTCTGGCATTGGGCGGCGGGTTCGAGATTGCATTGGCGTGCCATTGGCGCGTCGCCGCAAAGAACGCAAAGGTTGGGTTGCCCGAGGTCAAGCTCGGCCTTCTGCCGGGAGCGGGCGGTACACAGCGGTTTACTCGCCTGGCAGGTCCGGCGGCGGCATTGGATGCGATTACCTCTGGTGCGCAGATTCCCGCAAGCCGTGCTCTGGAGCTGGGTTTGATTGACACTTTGGCCGATGACGTGCTGGCTGAGGCTATCGCGTTCGCACGCCAGGCTGCGGAGGACCAACGGCCACTACGGCTGGCGAGCAACGTCAGCGAAAAGATCACGGGAGTGGACTCCGCGCTGTTCACGGCTTTCAGAAGGAAGCTCGAGGGCAAGGCCCGGGGTCAGCTTGCGCCCTGGAGAATCATTGACTGCATCGAAGCGGCATGCACTCGGCCAAAGGACGAGGCATTCCAGCTCGAACGTGAGTGGTACAACGAGTGTCGCAATAGTGAGCAGCGAAAGGCTCTGGTGCACCTGTTCTTCGCGGAGCGCGAGGCTCGCAAAATTCCGGACGTGCCCTCTGACACCAAGCCGCTGGCTATCCGCAGCGCAGCCATCATTGGGGCAGGCACCATGGGTGGCGGCATAGCGATGAATTTCGCCAATGCCGGTATTCCGGTGCAACTGTTGGAGTTGGGCCGGGAGGCCCTGGAGCGCGGCCTGGGTTTGATGAAGAAGAACTACGCGGCATCCGTGGCACGCGGCAGTCTGACGCAGGATGCCATGAACCGTGCATTGTCGCTCGTCCAGGGAGTCACCGAGTACGAGGCGCTTGCCGGGGCTGACATAGTCATTGAGGCAGTGTTTGAGGACATGCAGGTGAAGAAGGATGTTTTCACCCGCCTCGACGCTGCCTGTGGGCCACAGGCCATTCTCGCGACCAATACGTCGTCGCTGGATATTGACGTGATCGCCGAGGTTACCTCGCGGCCGCAGAATGTCATCGGGACGCATTTTTTCAGTCCTGCAAACGTCATGAAGCTGCTGGAGAACGTGCGCGGCAAGCACAGTTCGCCGCAGACGATCGCGACCGCCATGTCGCTGGGGAAGCTGCTTGGCAAGGTGGCCGTGCTGGCCGGTAACTGTGATGGCTTCATCGGCAACCGGATGCTGCAATTCTATTCCGGCGAAGCCGAATTTCTGCTGGAAGAGGGCGCGACGCCCGAGCAGATCGACAGGGTCATGGAGAGCTTCGGGTTCGCGATGGGGCCGCTCGCGGTTCGCGACCTCGCGGGCAATGATGTTGGCTACCTGATCCGCAAGAGCCGCAGCATCCCGGATGACGAGCGGTTCTCTCCCATCCTGCAGCGCGTGTTTGAAGCGGGGCGGCTGGGGCAGAAGAGCGGCAAGGGCTTCTACCGCTACGACGGCCGGACCCGTATCCCGGATCCGGAAATCATGACCCTCATCGAGGGCGTGTCCCGCGAGCTCGGCATCACGCGGCGCGCGATTGCGGATGAGGAAATCCAGAGCAGGTTGTTGCACCCGTTGGTGAACGAGGGTGCGAAGATCGTCGCGGAAGGAATTGCCATTCGCGCAAGCGACGTTGACATCGTGTACGTCAACGGCTACGGATTTCCGTCATACAAAGGCGGGCCGATGTTCTGGGCGCAGGAAACCGGCTTCGATAAGGTCGTCGCAACCATGCGCAAGCTTGCTCCAACACATGGACAGCGGTGGCGCCCGGCTCCCTCGTTGGAGCGCCTGGCCTGACCTCATGCCACAGGCAAGCGCGTCGTGTACTTCTTCGTACGCAGGACGAAGCTGGTATTCACGGCGCGGACCGCTTTGAGCTGCAGCACGTGGGACGACATGAACCGCTCGTAGGCCTCCATGCTGGCCGCGACGATTCGTAACAGGTAGTCGTTCGGCCCGCTCATGGAGTGGCACTCGAGGATCTCCGGCCTCTCGTTCACCAGCTGATCGAACTCCCGGATTGTCTCCGGGTGGTGGTTCTCGAGCGAAACCAGCGTGTATGCGAGGATCGGCAACCCCACGGCCGGTCCGTCCAGCAGCGTGGCATAGCCGCTGATGAACCCTTCCTCCTCGAGCCGGCGCAGGCGCCGCCAGCACGGCGCCGCAGACAACCCGATGCGCTTGGCCAGCTCCTGGTTCGAGACCCTGGCATCTCCCTGCAGCTCATCGAGTATCCGGCGATCGACGCGGTCCAGCGATTTGGACATGGCTAAATCCCAAATAACGGCAATAACCTTGCCAAGGTGAGCACAGAATAGGCAATCACCGCAAGCTTATTGCCCTTAGCAGAGCATAAACTGTGCGCAGCACGGAAATTGTGCGTGCGGAAACCAGCGGAGCTAGACAATGGTGGCACCGGCCGTCGCGATCACCGCCCATCGTTCCCAAGGTCACGCGCCCGACTGGAAGCGGGTTGCCTACCTGCTGCACCTGTCCCGTGCTCTCGATGACATCGAGGAATCCAAGCTCCTGCCGGAGCGCAAGGTGCTGTATCAGTTTTCAGCACGCGGCCACGACTTTGCCCAGATTCTGCTCGGGCTGCACCTGACCGATCCGCACGACGGCGTGACTGTCTACTACCGCTCGCGGCCTCTTATGTTGGCGTTAGGTGTTGATCTGGAGGATGCTGCAGCCGGTCCACTGGCTCGTTCTGGTTCCTTCAGCGGCGGTCGCGATATTGGCGTGGTCTTCAACATGCCCGGCCGCGGAGGAGCTACCGTGTTGCCTTCCTGCGGCGGAGTAGGCGCTCAATACACTCCGGCGGCCGGCTGGGCCCAGGCAATCCGGTTCCGGCGGGAGGTACTGGGTGAGGCTGCGTACAACCGCAGTATTGCCGTTGTACTGGGCGGCGATGCATCCGTTGCAACAAACGGTTTCTGGTCCGCGCTCACGATTGCAACTACGCAACGTCTGCCGATGTTGTTCTATATTGAAGACAACGGTTACGGCATTTCCGTGTCGTCGCAACAGCAGACGCCGGGCGGCAACATTGCGGCCAACCTGCGCTCGTTCTCGGGCCTGACGATTCTCGAAGGGGATGGCACCGATCCGCGCGCCGCCGCGGACTTGACGCAGAGCGCGGTCGAGCTGGTACGCGACGAGCGGGCTCCCGTTCTGTTGCGGTTGACCGTACCGCGATTGTCCGGGCATTCCGGGCAGGACACTCAGGCTTATAAATCGCCGGAGATCGTTGCCAAGGAGCGTGCGCGGGACCCTTTGGGCCGTCTGCATCGTTTTTTGGTCCCGGGTGTTTTCGCTGAGTCAGAGTGGGCGCAACTGGCTGATCGGGCCCGCCGGGATGTCGGTGCCGCGGTCGAGAGGGCTTTGGCGCGGCCTCAACCTGATGCCGGGCGCCTGACGAGCCACGTGTTCAGCGAAGTCCAGACTGATGGCTCGCCTGAGCTGCAAACGCAGGGCGGTCTGATGCCGGATGGGCACGTATTTCCCGCATCGACAACGACCGCTCATCCGGAAGCCACGCGCATCAACATGCTCACGGCGATCCGGCGCACCCTGGACGTCGAGTTGACCTCCAACAAGAAGATGGTCGTGTTTGGCGAGGACGTGGGTCCCAAGGGAGGTGTGCACGGGGCCACGCTGGGGTTGCAGGAGAAGTATGGACCGGCCCGCGTTTTCGATACGAGCTTGTCGGAGGAGGGCATCATCGGCCGCGCCGTGGGGATGGCGGTGGCAGGCCTGCTGCCGGTCGCGGAGATCCAGTTTCGCAAGTATGCCGATCCGGCAGCGGAACAGCTCAACGATTGCGGGACGATGCGCTGGCGAACACATAACCGGTTTGCCGCTCCCATGGTTGTTCGTATGCCGGGCGGCTTCTTCAAGTGCGGCGATCCCTGGCACAGTCAGACCAACGAGGTGGCGTGGGTGCACGGAGTTGGTTGGCGCGTAGCCGTTCCTTCCAACGCGGAGGACGCAGTAGGCCTATTGCGCACTGCGCTGCGCGGTAACGATCCAACCATCTACTTCGAGCACCGGGCAATGCTCGATGGGGCATGGGCGCGCCGTCCCTATCCGGGCGATGACTTCGTCGTGCCATTCGGTGTTGCGCGTACGGTCCGCTCTGGCAGCGAACTCACCATTGTTACCTGGGGAGCTATGGTGGAACGCTGTGAGCAGGCCGCAGCAGCGTCCGGGGTGGACGCCGAGGTGTTGGATCTTCGCACCCTGTCTCCCTGGGACAAGACGGCGGTGCTGGCATCAGTCAATAAGACGCGCCGCTGTCTCATCGTGCACGAGGACAACCTCACTGCGGGATTCGGTGCGGAAATTGCGGCAGTGCTGGCAAAGGATGCATTCTTCAGCCTGGATGCCCCCATCGAGCGCTTGACCATGCCTGACATTCCGAGCCCGCACAGCCCGGTTCTGCTGGATGTCGCAGTGCCCAATGTCGAGCGGATCACACGCACGATTCAGCAACTTGCGAGCATCTGAATGAGCAGCGAAGTGCAGATCCGAGCTCCCGCCGAGCAGACCGAAGGCACCCGCTCGCAGATTTTGCGATGGCTGAAGTCGGTCGGTGACACCGTCACCGAGAATGAGCCCCTCATCGAGATAGAGACCGACAAGGTGACCGTCGAGATCGCCTCGCCGGGGTCTGGGACCTTACGGGAGATCCTCAAACAGGAGCAGGACGAAATCGGGCCTGGGGACCTGCTGGGGAGAATTGAGGGGGGCGCTTTTGCTGGCAATGGACGTGATGGCGCGGCCTCGGGTTCCAGCGTGGCCTCGGGTGCCGGCGGGGCCTCGGGTGCCGGCGCGGCCTCGGGTGGTGGGCCGGCCTCGGGTGCTGGCGTGGCCTCGGGTGGCGGCCCGGCCTCGAGTGGTGGCCCGGCCTCGGGTGGCGGTCCGGCCTCGGGTGGCGGCCTCGCTTTGGGCGCGGGCCTGTCCCTAGGTTCGGGTCTGACTGCCGCTGCGAGATCCGCTCCTGCAGATGGCTCTCCTTCTGCATCCCGGGCTCTCCTTAGCCCTGCGGTGCGGCGACTGCTGGCTGAGAGGGGGCTGGATGCCTCCGAGGTCCGCGGTACGGGGCAGGGCGGCCGCGTTACGGTTGAGGACGTCCTGAACCATGGCGCTGCGAATGTTGGGTCCGCCCGCGTTTCCGCCGCTAAGGCCGCCCACGCGACCGGCACCCCTTCCGCCGTCGCACCGCGCGAGGACCACACCGGTGTCGTCGCTGGGGCAGCCACGACTTATGCCGTTGGCGCAACCGCCGCTGCGCCCAGCCATCACATTCCGCACACCGCTACCCGCAAGCGCATTGCTGAGCACATGGTGCAAAGCCTGCTGCACACGGCTCCGCATGTGACAACGGTGTTCGAGGCCGATCTGACCGCGGTGCTGGAGCACCGGCAGAGAAATAAGGATGACTTCGCCCGCCGAGGTGCGCCTCTCACGTTGACGGCATACTTCCTTCAGGCCGCTGTCGCGGCGATTCGCGCCGTACCAGAAGCCAACAGTCGCTGGACAGACTCGGCGCTGGAAGTCTTCGATTCCATGCACATAGGTATCGCGACCGCGCTCGATACGGGCCTGATAGTGCCAGTACTGAGGGACGTGCACTCCCGCGATCTCTTTGAGACAGCACAAGGTCTCGAGGATCTCGTCTCACGCGCTCGTGAAGGTCGTCTGTCACCTGCTGACGTACGCGGCGGCACCTTCACCATCTCCAATCACGGCGTCAGCGGAAGTCTTGTTGCAACGCCCATAATTATTAATCAGCCGCAATCGGCTATTTTAGGCGTTGGCAAACTCGAGAAGCGCCCGGTCGTCGGGTCCGAGAATGGAGAAGACCGCATCGTGATCCGCCCGCGTTGTTATGTCACGCTGACCATCGACCATAGGGTGATGGACGGACACCAGGCGAATCTGTTCCTGCAGACATTCGTGGAGCGGCTGGCCACTTCGCATTCGTAGTGCGATGATCCCCGGCTATGTCTACCCAACATAGCATCGGAACATCCGACTTGGAGGACATCGAGCGCGCCAGCCAGGACGAGCTGCGCTCGCTGCAACTGGAGCGGCTCAAGTGGTCGCTACGCCACACCTATCAGAACGTGGCGCCGTACCGGCGCAAGTGTGAGCTTACCGGTATTCACCCGGAAGACCTGAAGTCGCTGGACGACCTGCGACACTTCCCGTTCACGACGAAGGAGGACCTACGCGCAAGCTACCCGTTTGGCATGTTCGCCGTGCCACGCGACGAGGTCGTCCGGATTCATGCATCGAGCGGAACGACCGGAAAGCCCACGGTGGTTGGGTACACGGCACGCGATATCGATACCTGGGCCGATCTGGTTGCGCGATCCATCCGGGCGGCGGGCGGCCGCCCCGGTGACATGGTTCATATCGCCTATGGATACGGTTTGTTTACAGGGGGACTAGGCGCGCATTACGGAGCCGAACGCCTGGGTTGTGTCGTGGTTCCGATGTCGGGTGGGCAGACTGCCAAGCAAGTACAGCTCATCTGCGACTTCGAGCCCGACATCATCATGGTGACGCCCTCGTACATGTTGGCCATCGCAGAGGAGTTCGTCCGCCAGGGGTTGGATCCGGCGGCCTGCTCGCTGCGCATCGGCATTTTCGGCGCTGAGCCCTGGACCGAGGCCATGCGTGTTGAAATTGAACGGCGCATGGGTATCGACGCAGCAGACATCTACGGCCTCTCGGAGGTGATGGGTCCCGGGGTGGCCAGCGAATGCATAGAGACCCGGGACGGGCCCGTCATCTGGGAGGATCATTTCTATCCCGAGGTCATCGATCCGCGGTCGGGTCACGTTCTGGAGGACGGTGCCGAAGGCGAGCTGGTGTTCACTTCGCTCACCAAGGAAGCATTGCCCATCATCCGGTATCGGACGCGCGACCTGACGCGGCTGTTGCCGCCAACGGCGCGCTCAATGCGCCGGATGGCGCGCATTACCGGCCGCTCGGATGACATGTTGATCATTCGCGGTGTCAACGTGTTCCCGAGCCAGATCGAAGAGTTGCTGCTGACGCTGCAGGGATTGACGCCGAACTACGTCCTCGAAGTAAGCAGGGAGTCGCATCTCGACACCCTCACTGTGAATGTCGAATGTGCCCAGCATCTTGGCAGCGATGCGGCTGCCCGCGAGCGGCTCGGTCAACAGCTGCAATACAACATCAAGGAGAGAATCGGTGTGACTGCACGGATCAGTGTGGCCAGCCCGGGATCTCTGGAGCGTTCGGCCGGCAAGGCAAAGCGCGTGATCGACAAGCGGCAGCTGCGTATCTAGCGGCGAATGCCACCAAACCTGGCGTAGGCCGAAGCGTCAGCCGGCGGCAAGGCCTGTTCGAGCGTACTCGCGGTGCCGGTCAGAAACTCCTCGGCCGCGGCGAATATCTTGGCATACAGGCGGGCACACAACTCGTAAGCGCTCGCGCCCACCCAGTCGTTCGGCAGGAGCGCGGGCGGCAGCAGCGGATCCCGCAAGTGGATCTTGCGATATTCGTGAATGAGCAGGGTGCGAATGACGAACGCCGATTCGGGACTCAACCCATCGCCTGAAGCGGCCGCTGCGGCGGCAAACGAATCGACAAACCGCCGGTAGCGCCGCGCCAGCTCACCCAAGTCCCATCCTGCGCCGACCACGGCCCGGTCAACCTCAAGGTCGCCGCTCGAGCTTTTGAGCAGCAGCGCATCGCGTGCTCCATCGAGGTTGCGTACCCATTCACGGGCCTGTTCGAGATTGCTGTTGGGATGCGCAAAGACGCCGGGGCTCGGCTGTCCAAACCCAAGCCACCGCAGTGCCTCTCGCACGCTTTCGCGGTGCTTGCTGCCGTTGGAGGGCAGTATCAGGAGGGTCCACTGGCCGTCCCAGGAAGCAGGTCCTTTGCCGTAGATGCGTTGTGTAGCTTCGGCAAAGCGGTGCTGACCACGGGGCGTCAGCCGGTACTCACTGCGCCGTCCGTCCCGCCGTGCCACCAGCCAATCATCCTGCGCGAGCCGCGCGACCGAAGTACGCACCAGCCGCTCGGTGAGCCCGAAGGAAGCCGCCAGCTGGATGAGGCTCCCCAGGGTTACGACACCGCCCCGCGGCGCTATGGAATCTCCAAAGACGGTCACGAGGAGTGAGCCGCCGCGAATGGGCCGCTGGCTGCGGAACCGGCGCAGGAGGCCCTGAGTGGCTGCAGTGGTGGGATTCACGCGCACAATTGTGACACAGAAAATATTGCCTGGAACAGATTTCTGTGTCACATTGCAAACCTTGAATTCCTTCGCTGCGGGGGCTCATGTACACACAGGGACTCGATTCGCTGGGGAAAGACTGCGTGCACACCGCCACCGGCGATACCGCTGCGCTCGAGGCACGCTTCCAGGCCAAGGTGGATGCGGACGAGAAGATCGAGCCCAAGGACTGGATGCCCGATGCCTATCGACAGACACTCATCCGCCAGATCTCCCAGCACGCCCACTCGGAAATTGTGGGGATGCTGCCGGAGGGCAACTGGATTACGCGCGCACCAACGTTGCGGCGCAAGGCAGTCCTCATCGCCAAGGTCCAGGATGAAGGCGGGCACGGAATGTACCTGTACAGCGCCGCTGAAACTTTGGGTATCGAGCGTGAGCAGATGTTGGAGCAGTTGCTCGCCGGGACGGCGAAATATTCCAGCATATTCAACTACCCAACTCTGACCTGGGCGGATATCGGGGCCATCGGCTGGCTGGTGGACGGTGCCGCCATCATGAATCAGATTCCCATCTGCCGGTGCTCGTATGGCCCGTATGCCCGTGCCATGGTGCGAATCTGCAAGGAGGAGAGCTTTCACCAGCGGCAAGGGTTCGAGATCATGTTGGCGCTGACGCGCGGCACGCCGGAGCAACACGCGATGGCCCAGGATGCGTTGAACCGCTGGTGGTGGCCGTCGATCATGATGTTTGGTCCGAGCGACACCGAATCGAAGCATACGGCGCAGTCGATGCGCTGGAAGATCAAGCGCTTCACCAACGATGAGCTGCGTCAGAAGTTCATCGACATCACCGCGCCCCAGGCGCAGTTCCTGGGGTTGCAAATCCCCGATCCACAACTGGAGTGGGACGAGCCTACCCAGCACTTCAAGTTTGGTCAGATCGACTGGAGTGAATTTCAGGCGGTGCTGAAGGGGAACGGGCCGTGCAATCGGGAGCGGCTCGAGGCCCGGCGCAGCGCTCACGAGAACGGGCGTTGGGTGCGGGAAGCGGCCGCTGCCTATGCTGAAAAACACCGGGAGCGCCAAGCTCGCGCCCGGGCACAACGCGCGGCGTGAAGCCGGCCTGATTAAGGACGGAGAGCCCGGATGTCCAACGACTGGCCTTTATACGAAGTTTTCATCCGCTCGCGCTCGGGGCTCGAGCACCGGCATGTTGGTAGCTTGCATGCCGCCGATGCCGCAATGGCGGTGGAGCATGCGCGCGATGTATACACGCGGCGCCAGGAAGGCGTGAGTATCTGGGTGGTGCGATCGAGTGACATCGTCGCATCCGACCCGAACGATGCCGATGCACTGTTCGAGCCGGCACGCGACAAGGTGTACCGACATCCAACGTTTTACGCGATTCCTGACGAGGTGAAGAACCTGTGAGCGCTGGGAGTCAGTCGATCACACCGGGCTCGGTGCAGAGCGCGCACTGCCGCTATTTGCTCCGGCTGGGCGATACGAGCCTCGTCCTGGGTCAGCGGCTCGCCGAATGGGTTGGGCATTCGCCGGCGCTGGAGGAGGATCTTGGCCTGGCCAATCTCTCGCTCGACCTCATCGGGCAGGCTCGGCTGCTGTTGAGTTATGCCGGCGAGCTCGAGGGACAGGGACGTGGCGAAGATGCGTTGGCATTCCTGCGTGATGCGCCGGCGTTCCTCAATCTGACACTGGCCGAGCAGCCGAACGGGGACTTCGGGCGGACGATCGTCAGGCAGTGCCTGCTGGATGCCTGGCAACTTGAAGTCTATGCGGCGTTGGCCGATTCCACTGACGCGCGGCTCGCCAGTATCGCGGCCAAGGCGATCAAGGAAACCCGCTATCACTGGCGCTTCAGCTCCGGATGGCTCGTGCGGCTGGGGGACGGGACCGAGGAAAGTCACCGCCGTGTGCAGGAGCCATTGAACGAGCTCTGGCGGTTCACCACCGAGCTGTTTGCTGCCGATGAGGTGGAGGAAGAGGTTGCCGCGGCGGGTATTGCGCCCCGGTTGACTGAATTGCAGCCCCGTTGGTCGGCTCGAATAGACGAAGTGTTGCAGGAGGCGACGCTGGTTCGCCCTGCGGCAATTCCATACCAGTGGCATGGCAAACGCGGGGTGCATACGGAGCATCTGGGGCACATGCTCGCCGAGATGCAGCACTTGCAGCGCACTTATCCGGGGGCACAGTGGTAGCCGGGCGGCAAGCGTCGGCAACCCGTGTTCCTGGCCACGAGTCGGCGCGAGTCTCCGATCGAGAACGTCGGGTTTGGACCCTTCTGAGCTCGGTACCCGATCCTGAGATACCGGTCCTGAGCGTCGTTGACCTGGGAATCGTGCGCCATGTGCGTTGGTCCGGCGGCGAAGACCGCCCATCGGTCCTGCACGTCGGTATCACACCGACCTATTCCGGTTGCCCTGCGACCGAAGTCATCCGGCACTCGATCGAAACAGCGCTCGATCAGGAAGGCTACATTGATGCCATCGTCGAGGACGTACTGTCCCCCCCGTGGAGCAGTGATTGGTTGACGGAGGAGGGGCGGCGAAAACTCCAGTCATTTGGCATTGCACCGCCCGAGAAGGCCGTGTCGAGTCCGCGTCATTTGTTTTGCGCGCCGGCCGTCACGTGTCCGCGATGCGCAAGCAGGGCAACCGAGCGCGTAAGTGAATTCGGTTCGACCCCGTGCAAGGCGCACTACCGATGCACTTCATGCCTCGAGCCCTTTGACTATTTCAAGTGCCTGTAGATCAGCATGCTCAAGTTTCACTCATTGCGAATCGCCGAGCTGCAACCGGATGCGCAAGACGCCGTCGCCGTCGCGTTGGATGTGCCGCGGGAGCTGCAGCCGGAGTATGTAGGTCTGCCCGGTCAACATGTCGTGTTGAGGGCTGAGCTCGATGGCGAGGAGACGCGGCGAACGTACTCGCTGATCAATACCCCAGGCGAGTGGCCGCTGCGTATCGTGGCGCGCGTTCACGAAAACGGAAGAATGTCGCAATACTTGGCCCAGCATGCGAAAGTGGGTGGGCAGATCGACGTTTTACCTCCCAATGGAAGTCTCACACCGCGCCTGGCTGCCGCTGCGGGTGCGCGCTCCGTGCGGACCTATGTTGGATTTGCGTCCGGCTGTGGCATCACCCCCGTGTTCTGCGTGGCGAAGACAATACTGCAGGCCGACGCGGCGAATCGATTCATTCTGTTCTACGGCAACAGCAGTACCGGGCGTGTCATGTGCCTGGAGGACCTGCTGGCCTTGAAGGATCGCTACCTGGACCGCCTGGCGTTGCATTTCGTGATGAGCCGCGAGCCGCAGGAAGTGGAGTTGTACAACGGGCGGGTAGATGCGGCGCGGGTGCGCGAGCTCGCGCGGACGCTGTTCAAACCGGACCAGGTCGCGGAGTATTTCGTGTGCGGCCCGGGAGACATGATTGAGCAGGTATCGGGTGCGCTTCGGGAGTTGAATGTCAGCGCCGAGCGGATTCATGGCGAGCACTTTACTGTCGCCACCGGCGCTCACGCAGCCGCCGCAACCGCCGATGGCACCAGCACCAGCACCGGCACTCTGGCCGGGCGCGCAGGCGCCCACGGAGGTGCCGCAACCGCCGATAGCACCGGCACCGGCACTCTGGCCCGCGCCCACGGGGGCGCCGCAACCTCAACTACGGGGACTACCACGGATTCCGCGCAAGTGACCGTCCTGATGGACGGCCGCCGGCGCACCTTCACCATGCGCATGAACGATGACACGGTCCTTGACGCTGCCATGCACGCGGGTCTCGAGTTGCCGTTCTCCTGCCGCGCAGGTGTGTGCTCAACGTGCCGCACGAAGGTCGTCTCAGGTGAAGTTGAAATGGCACAGAACTACGCGCTCGAGGACTGGGAACTGGAGCAGGGCTATGTGCTCGCGTGCCAGTCGCGGGTCAAAACACCGACGCTCGAGCTCGACTACGACGAGAAGTGAAATATGACCTACCAGCATATCCTGTTAGACATCGCCGGAGGCGTCGCCCGACTCACGTTCAACCGGCCCGACCGGTTGAATAGCTTTAACACCTTGATGCACGCTGAAATGCGAGAGGCCTTGGGGCGTGTCGCCGGCGGCGACGCCAGGGTCCTGGTCGTCACGGGTTCAGGCCGCGGGTTCTGTGCCGGCCAGGATCTCGGCGATCGCGCGGTTGCGCCTGGTGGGGCGGCGGCCGATCTCGGCGAGTCCATCGAAAAGAACTACAAGCCCCTCGTGTTGGCACTGCGCTCGCTACAGATGCCGGTAATCGCGGCAGTCAACGGCGTTGCGGCGGGCGCGGGCGCGAACATCGCCCTGGCATGCGACATTGTCATCGCTGCGCGCTCGGCTAGTTTCGTTCAGGCGTTCTCCAAGCTGGGACTGGTGCCCGATTCAGGCGGAACCTGGTATCTCCCGAGGCTCGTCGGAAACGCACGTGCGTTGGGGCTCACGTTGCTCGGCGACAAGTTGCCCGCGGAGCAGGCGGCTCAATGGGGACTGATCTGGCGGTGCGTAGAAGACGCGGAATTGTCCACGGTAGTGGACGGGCTTGCGACGCAACTCGCCGGTGCGCCCACGCGCGGGCTGGCGCGCACCAAGCAAGCCTTGTACGAAGGCTGGGGACGTACCCTGGAACAGCAGCTCGATATCGAGCGTGATTATCAACGCGAGTTGGGCTACACGGCCGATTACGCAGAAGGCGTCGCGGCATTCACCCAGAAGCGGCCTCCGCAGTTTACGGGCCGTTGAGCTTTGAGTATGGCGCCTGATGCCCAACATCTCGCTGAGCGCGCGGCCGAAGCACTGTTCGCACGCGACATGGCCTCCAGAATGCTTGGCATCCACGTCGTGGGCGTGAAACCCGGCCATGCGCGACTCGCCATGACCGTGCGTCCTGACATGGTGAACGGCCACCGCATCTGTCACGGCGGTTTGATATTCACCCTCGCCGACAGCGCCTTCGCAGCCTCGTGCAACTCGCATAACGAAAACACCGTCGCTGCGGCAGCATCCATCGACTTTCTCGCGCCGGCCTTCGAGGGCGACGAACTCTCGGCCGAGGCCAACGAGCTGTGGCGCGCCGGCCGCAGTGGCCTCTACGAGATCACAGTTACCAACCAACGCGGGGAGCGGATTGCTCTGTTCCGCGGGCGTTCGCACCGCACCGGCGGTCCGGTTACAACGGAGTAGCGCAATGCAACTACAAAGCTTCGCAGCCGGCAAATGGCAAGCTGGAACCCGCAACCTTGTGGCACTTCGTGACGCGACCACGGGCGCGGTAATAGCCAATTCATCTGCCGATGGCCTCAACTATCGCGCCATGCTCGAACACGCGCGCAAGGTTGGTGGTCCCAACCTGCGCAAGCTCACGTTCCACGAGCGCGCTGGCCTTCTCAAGGCGCTTGCCAAGCGTCTAGGTGACTTCAAGGACGAGTTTTATAACCTCTCATATTCAACGGGCGCGACCAGGAGTGACTCGTGGATCGACATCGACGGCGGCGTGAGTACGTTGTTCGTGTATGCGAGCAAAGGCGCGCGCGAGCTGCCCAACAGCCACGTCTATGTCGATGGCAATGTCGAAGGGCTGTCCAAGACCGGCACCTTTGTAGGGCAGCACATCTACCTGCCCCTTGAAGGGGCGGCCGTCCACATCAATGCATTCAACTTTCCCGTATGGGGAATGCTCGAAAAACTGGCACCCGCGCTATTGGCCGGCGTACCGTCCATCGTCAAGCCGGCCACCGCCACTTCTTACCTCACGGAGCAAGTGGTCAGACGCATCGTAGAGTCAGGAATTCTCCCCGAAGGTGCCATCCAACTGATCTGCGGTGGTGTGGGTGACTTGTTCGATCACCTCGATTGTCAGGACGTCGTATCGTTCACCGGCTCCGCCTCGACCGCGCAGAAGCTCAGGCAGCATCCAGCAATCATTGCGAATTCGGTGCGCTTCACTGCCGAGACAGATTCTCTGAACTCGTCTGTGCTCGGGCCGGATGCCGTGGCGGGCGCGCCGGAGCTCGACCTCTTCGTGCGGGAGGTTGTGCGCGAGATGACGGCCAAGGCCGGGCAGAAGTGCACAGCCATTCGCAAGGCGATCGTGCCTCAGTCGCTGGTTCCCGATGTTCTGGATGCTCTCCGCGCTGCGCTGGGAAAGGTGATCGTCGGCGATCCCCGCCTGGAGCAAGTCAAGATGGGCCCACTGGCCTCACTGGGACAGCGCCGCGAAGTGCGCGAGCAGCTCTCGAAGCTCCAGCGCGAAGCTGAGATCGTGTATGGAAATGGGCGCGATGCGGAAGTAGCCGGTGCCGATGCGGACAAGGGCGCATTCATGGCGCCGACCCTGCTGCTATGCCGCGATACGGCGTCCGCGCGTGAAATACATTCGGTGGAAGCGTTTGGTCCGGTTTGTACCGTAGTCCCCTATGGCGATGTTGATTCGGCCGTTACGCTGGCACGTCGTGGAGGAGGGAGCCTCGCTGGTTCTGTGTTCACGGCTGACGACGCGGTGGCGGCCCGGCTGGTTCTGGGGCTCGCTCCGTTTCATGGCCGTGTGCTCGTGATCAACCGAGACTGCGCGAAAGAGTCCACGGGGCATGGCTCGCCCTTGCCTCACCTGGTTCATGGTGGCCCGGGCCGCGCCGGTGGTGGCGAGGAGTTGGGCGGCATTCGCGGCGTGTTGCACTACATGCAGCGCACTGCGGTCCAGGGCACTCCGGGTGTCATAGCGGCCGTCACGGGCCGATGGGTAAAAGGAGCGCCACAACTCGATCCCGGTGTCCATCCGTTCCGCAAGCCGTTCGGCGCGCTGCAGATCGGGGACACATTCAACTCCGCGGAGCGTGAAGTCACGATCGCGGACATTGAGCAGTTTGCCGAACTCTCCGGAGACAAGTTCTACGCCCACATGGACGAGGCGGCGGCACGCCGAAACCCCTTGTTCGGCGGGCGCGTTGCCCACGGGTACTTCCTGGTTTCCGCGGCTGCCGGCCTGTTCGTGGACCCTCCCTACGGCCCGGTGCTGGCCAACTATGGTATCGACGGCCTGAGATTCACCAAGCCGGTCAAGCCCGGCGATCGCATCAAGGTGCGGCTCACGTGCAAGGAGAAGACGCTGCGCGCCGACAAGGGCTTCGGGGAGGTCCGCTGGGACACCGAAGTCACTAATCAGAACGGCGAGGCCGTAGCGAGCTACGATGTACTGACGATGGTCAGCGAGAAAAGCGTCCCCGACGCTTGAAGCGAACCCAATGCCAGCAGAAGCCACTGCAACCATCCCGCTCCAGATCTATGCGGAGCGCTTCCCCCATCTCGCCTTTGCTCAACCGGCACCCGGTGTACTCGAGATCGTCATCTCGAATCCAGCACGCCTCAATGCCGCTGACGCCCACATGCACCGCGATCTGGCGTTGGTGTGGCGGGAGATCGACCTGGACGACTCAGTGGGCGCGGTCCTGGTCCGTGGCGACGGTGATCATTTCTCGTCCGGCGGAGATTTCTCGCTCATCGAGCAGATGATCAGCGATGAGGCCACACTCATACGCGTTTGGAAGGAAGCGAGCGATCTCGTTTACAACCTGATCAATTGCTCGAAGCCGGTGGTGTCCGCGATTCGCGGCACAGCCGTGGGGGCAGGGCTTGCCGTCGCGCTACTCGCAGATATCTCGATAGCCGGCCGCGACGTCAAGATCATCGACGGTCACACCCGGCTCGGCGTCGCCGCCGGCGACCACTCGGTCATCATTTGGCCCCTCCTGTGCGGCCTCGCCAAGGCACGCTACTACCTGCTGACGAACGAACCTCTGACCGGCGAGGAGGCCGAACGAATCGGGCTGGTAGCGCGCTGCGTTCCGAACGACGAGGTCTACCCGGCCGCTCTCGCTGTCGCGCAAAAGCTGTCGCAAAACAGCCCTACCGCGATCCGCTGGACGAAACACGCCCTGAACAACTGGCTGCGCCTGGCCGGCCCCAGCTTCGATGCCTCGCTGGCCCTGGAATTCCTGGGCTTCAGGCTGAGCGACGCCAAGTCGGCCCTGGAAGCCATCCGGAACCGCAAAAAAAATCCACCCTGACGCGCCTACCCACCAGTTGCGGTTCTACCAACCCGAAACGCATGCCCTCGTGTAGACACCGCCTTAACCAACACCCAAACTCCCGTTCCCGGGGTCAATCCCAACGCCGCCACGGCAGTGCGCGTCACCCGTGAGAGCACACTGGCCCCGCCAACATCCACAGTCACCAATACCGCATCTTCCGCGTCGTCCACGAGAGCAACCACGACGCCCCGAAGCTCATTCCGTACACTCAACCCGCGCGGTGCCTCCACAGCCAGGATGATATCCCGCGCCAGCAATTGCACCCGGACACGCTCCCCAACGCCTACACCCCGGACCCCGACACTCAACACTCCAGTGCCTACCCGCAAATCCGCCATACTCCCGGCCGCATCCACCGCGGTAACCATTCCATCAAGCACGGCCCCGACTGAATCTGCCCCCACGATGTCACGTAGGGCGGGCACCAGGCTGACTTCGTTCAGCGCCCCCTGAGCAAGGACACGCCCCGCATCCATCAGCACGACATGCGTGGCCAGCCGCAACACCTCGTCGAACTGATGGCTGACATACACCATTGGAATAGACAAGTGGTCGCGTAACCTCTCCAGGTACGGCAGCACTTCGTCCCGCCGGGCGGCATCCAACGCCGCCAGTGGCTCGTCCAGCAACAGCAACCTCGGCTGCGACAGCAACGCCCGCCCGAGGGAGACCCGTTGCCTTTCACCACCGGAGAGTTGGTTGGGCCGCCTCTGCAGCAGCCGCTCCAGCCCCAGCAACGACACAATAGCTTCCAGCTCAATCCGCTGATGGCCTGTTGGCGAGGCATGGTCACGTTGGACGGCGTTTGCTGCCCGCGTCATCCCGTAGCGCAAATTGCGCAGCACGCTCATGTGGGGGAACAACCGCCCATCCTGGAACACGTACCCAATGCGTCGCCGTTCCGGGGGCGTATCTTCCAACGCCTCCCCATCCAACTCGATGCGCGCCTCATCAGCGGCGAGCAACCCCGAGATGATGTTGATAGTCGTGGTTTTGCCGCAGCCTGAGCGGCCAAACAATGCAACCACGCCCGGTGTCGGCGCCTCGAAGTTGGCATCCAACATGAAGCCATCCCGCCGTTTGACGACCCTGACCTTCAGCATCGTGGCACTGCCTCAATCGCCACTCAGCGCCCCACCAGACTGCGAGCCCGGCGGGCCAGTATCTCCGCAAGCAGCAACCCGATGAGTCCGAGCGCGAACGACAGGATGGCCAGTCTCAGCGCCTGGTCATCGCCACCGGGGGATTGAATTGCCGTGTACAGCGCCAGAGGAATGGTGCGGGTCACCCCAGGTACGTTTGCAGCGAAGGTGATCACCGCGCCGAATTCACCGAGGCCAGCAGCGAACGCGGTGACCGCACCTGCGATCAAACCCGGCAGCATCAACGGCAGCGTGATCGTGACAAACCGATCAAGTGGTTTGGCCCCCAGCGTTCGCGCAGCCGCCTCGAGTCCCGGATCCACGTTCTCCAGCGAAAGCCGGATGGCTCTCACCATCAGAGGGAAGGCCATGACAGCCGTCGCGAGTGCGGCGCCCGCCGTCGTGAAGGCGAGCTGGATCCCAAAGTGATGGTGTAGCCAGCCGCCGATGGGCCCGTGATTGCCGAAAAGGAGCAGCAGCACGTAACCGATGGCCACGGGCGGCAGAACCAACGGAAGGTGAACGAGTGCATCGAGCAACCACCGGCCAGCAAATCGTCCGCGGGTAAGAAGCCAGGCGACGACGACAGCAAGTGGCAAGCTGAAGAGTACGCTGCGCGCGGCAACCTCCAGACTGAGGCGTAGAGCGTCGAGCTCAGCAGGACTCAAGTGCATGGTTACGGTACGCGGCGTAGGCTTTAGTTTGACGGCGGGCCGCACTGTCGCACGGATGATTACCGGTGTGCACGCCCCAATATACCGGAGGCACGGGGCGCCTCGGGCACCGACCCGAGCAGCCGCCGGGTGACCGCGGCCTGGCGCATTGGGGCCGGCACAGGCTGGCGCATCGGTGCCGGCACAGCCTGGGGACCTCCCACGCGGCACTCACTTGACTCCCCACCATTCGCCCTCACTTCCGTTGAACGCTTCTTATGGGAGGTTGGGCGGGGCCCACAAACGCACATGAGCATTGATCGCCATTTTGGCTGGATGTGGACCCAGGCGTGCGAGCTCTTGGACCGAGCCGATCGCATGCAGCGCCAGTTCGTCCGCTACGTGGGACCGAGCGCGGATGCAGCCGTCTGGGAACCACCCGTGGACATCCAGGAGACACCGCATGGGCTGCAATTTGTATTTGCCCTTCCCGGTGTCAACCCGGAGCACATCGACATCAGCCTGGAGCCGAACGCACTCACCGTGAGGGCGATACGTCCGGCGCGGCTCGGTAGTTCGGATTCAGTGGTCCGTCGCATGGAAATTCCACACGGACACTTTGTACGACGAATCGCATTGGCCGGTACACGTTTCCGGCTCGGCGACACCCGTTACTTGAACGGCTGTCTTGAGGTCCGGCTCGTGAGAGCGGGCTCAGGCGCCCCCGGCGAAAATCGAGGACAAGAGTAAAGTCATGGCCGATACACACACTGCAGATTCAGCTTCGCATGGCGAGTCGCCGGTTCTGCCTGGCGACGTGGTTCCGATCATTGCCATGCGCAATGTGGCGCTCCTTCCGGGCACCGTGGTCCCCATCACGCTCGGCCGCGAAGAGAGCCTGGCCGCCGCCCAGGAAGCCGTGCGCAGCGGAAAGAAGATCGGACTGCTGTTGCAGCACGATCCCGCCGTCGAAAAGCCAACATCACATGATCTCAACCAGATCGGCGTGCTCGCCAGCGTCGTCCGCTATGTGACGGCGCCGGACGGAACACATCACCTCGTTGCGCAGGGCGAAGGGCGCTTCCGCGTCAACGAGTTTGCTCACGAACGGCCGTACTTCGCGGCGCGCGTCGAGCTGATTCCGGAGACCAACACAACCGGCCCGCAGGTTGAAGCCCGGGCGGAAGTGCTCAAGGCCCGCGCGGTCGAAGCCCTGTCGCTCTTGCCACAGGTTCCGGCCGAGCTGGCTCGCACCATTCAGTCCATTGATTCTCCGAGCCGCCTCGCGGATCTGATCGTGAGCTTCATGGACGTGAAGGCGCAGGAGAAACAGGACATGATCGAGACTGTGGACCTGCAGGAGCGCCTGGATAAGGTGCTCAAGCTGCTGGCCAATCGCCTCGAAGTTCTGAAGATCACCCGCGACATCACGGAGCAGACCCAGACCGCGCTCGGCGAGCGCCAGCGCGAAGCAGTGTTGCGCGAGCAGATGCGCCAACTGCAGAAAGAGCTTGGTGACGATGAAAGTTCGGACATCGAGATCAAAGAGCTCGAGGAAGCCATCGAGAAGGCGGGAATGACAACCGAAGTAGCCGAGCACGCTCGTAAAGAGCTGAAGCGGCTACAGCGTATGAACGAGGCCAGTCCCGAGTATGGGATGGTCCGCAGTTATCTCGACTCGCTCGTGGCACTTCCATGGTCAAAAACCGACGTCGAGGACATCGACATCGAGCGAGCGCGCCGCATCCTGGACGAGGATCACTACGGTCTCGACAAGGTCAAGCGCCGCATTCTCGAGTATCTCGCCGTGCGCAAGCTGAACCCGCAGGGCCGCAGCCCGATCCTGTGCTTCGTCGGACCGCCCGGCGTGGGCAAGACCTCGCTGGGTCAGAGCATCGCACGTGCCCTGGGATTGAAGTTCCAGCGCGCAAGCCTCGGCGGCGTGCATGATGAGGCGGAAATCCGCGGTCACCGGCGGACCTACATCGGCGCGCTGCCGGGCAACATCATCCAGGGATTGCGCAAGGCAGGCACGCGCAACCCGGTGTTCATGCTCGACGAAATCGACAAGTTGAATGCAAGCTACCAGGGCGACCCGGCTTCGGCGTTGCTGGAAGTGCTCGATCCTGAGCAGAACACCACGTTCCGCGACAACTACATCGGGCAGCCGTTCGATCTGAGCCGGGTGCTGTTCATAGCGACCGCCAACGTCCTGGAAACGATTCCTGGGCCGCTGCGCGACCGCATGGAAATCATCCAACTGACCGGGTACACGGAAGAGGAGAAGCTGCAGATTGCGCGGCGTTATCTCGTGCAGCGCCAGCTGAAGGCCAACGGGCTCGAGGGGGCGCAAGTCGAGATTACCGAAGCGGCACTCAAGCGGGTGATCCATGAGTACACGCGCGAGTCGGGCTGCCGGAACCTCGAACGGGAGATCGGCGCGCTGCTGCGCCGCGCGGCAATGCGGATCGCGGAAGGGAAAACCACCACGGTCAAGATAGATGCAGCCGACGTGCCGGATATTCTCGGACCGACGCGCTTCGAAAACGAGGTGGCACAGCGCACCTCGGTGCCCGGAGTGGCAACCGGACTTGCCTGGACGCCTGTCGGCGGCGACATTCTGTTTGTCGAGTCGGCCAAGCTGCCCGGTAACGGTAAGCTGATACTGACGGGACAGCTCGGCGATGTCATGAAGGAGAGTGCCCAGGCAGCGCTCAGCCTCGTAAAGGCGCAGGCGCACGAGTTTGGCATCGATCCGAAGCAGTTCGATCAGAGCGACATCCACGTGCACGTGCCCGCTGGAGCGATTCCCAAAGACGGTCCGAGTGCTGGCGTCGCGATGTTCATCTCGCTTACTTCCTTGCTGAGGGGTAAGGCAGTGCGGCCCGATGTCGCGATGACGGGCGAGATCAGCCTGCGAGGGCTCGTCCTGCCGGTCGGCGGTATCAAGGAGAAGATGATCGCAGCAGCGCGGGCGGGTATCCGGAAGGTGATATTGCCGGCGCGTAACAAGCGCGATCTCGAGGACATTCCGCAGAGCGCGAAGTCACTTCTCGAGTTCGTGTGGGTGGAGCACGTCTCAGAGGCGTTGGAAGTTGCCTTGGGATCGGGCACCGCGGCGGATAAGCCCGCCGGTAAGGTGCAGAAGGAGCGCGAGAGTCCGCAGCATGAGGCTGCGTGAGGTTGGCTGCTCGCCGCACTAGCGGCGAGCAGGAGGCTCTACCCGAAGGCTGTCTTGTTGGCCGGGCGGTGGTCACTCACTGTTGAAGTGCCATCGCCTGCCTCTTGGCCGGCCTCTTGCATTACGTCGTCCTGGAGCATGCCTTCGGATGCCGCAGGGTCAACCCTGTAGGCAGCGACGACACGGTTGCCCTCGGCGCAAACCTGCGGGATTGCCCCGGCTCCAAACAAGTCCTGCCGCGTGTTCTGCAGCCACCGCTCGATATGCACCGTGAAGCGCGCGATGGCTTCAGCGCGTAATGCATCCGGCGCGCTGTTGCCTAGCGCTTTTTCCTTGGCCGCAGACAGGTGATACCACCACTGCAGACGATCCAAGCGGCCGTCCGACCGTACGTAGGGCAGAGTGATGGAGAATCGACGTCCGTTGCGTGTCGGAGTCGTTTCTGCGAATGCAAAGTAGTCCTGGAGTGCGCGCGGCAGGTCAATGCTTGCCATTTATTATTCCGGGATCGACCTGCCCTGAATCCTACCACGACGCGCTAGGCTACCAGCGCTTTGTCTAGGGTGATCGGCGGCCTCGAAACCGGTTGCCCGGCGTGCGGCGCCAGGCCTTTCTGCTCCAGCCACTCCCGATTGAACAACCGCGACTGATATTTCGCACCACCGTCGCACAATACGGTGACGATCGTGTGCCCGCGGCCCAGTTCCAGTGCAACACGCACGGCCGCTGCCACATTGATCCCGCTCGTGCTGCCCAGGAAGAGGCCTTCCTCGCGCAGCAGCCGATAGACAAACCGGACCGTGTCGGCATCTTCGACGTGAATGGCATCATCGATCGGCGCATCTTTCAGATTCGCGGTGATCCGCGCGATACCGATACCCTCGGTGATCGAGCCCGAGCCGGTTGACTTGAGGGTGCCGTTGCGAACGTATTCAAACAGGCTGCTGCCCGGGGGATCCACGAGCACCGTGCGAATCGCCCGGCGCCGGGACTTCAGATACTCGGAGACACCCGCAAACGTGCCTCCGGTGCCGGAAGCGGCCGTAAACGCATCGACGCGTCCGTTGGTCTGTGTCCAGATTTCCGGCCCCGTGCTCTGCAGGTGCGCTTGCCGATTGACGGTGTTGTCGAACTGATTCGCCCAGACCGCATTCGGCAGCGACGCGGCAAGACGCTGCGCGACTTTCTGATACTGGTTGGGATTGCTGTAGGGGACGGTGGGCACCTTGTGCACTTCCGCTCCCAAGGTTTCGAGCAACTGGTATTTCTCAGGCGACTGGTTGTCGGGCATCACGATGACGCAGCGGTAGCCACGGGCATTGCACACATGTGCCAAGCCGATTCCGGTGTTGCCGGCCGTGCCTTCGACGACAATGCCCTTGGGCGGCAGCGCTCCGCTTTTCTCGGCCGCCAGGACGATGGCGCGCGCGGCGCGGTCCTTGACCGAGCCACCCGGGTTCATGAACTCCGCCTTGCCGAGAATCTCGCAGCCCGTCTCGTCACTGACCCCGCGCAGCCTGATGAGAGGCGTATTGCCTACCGCGCCGGAGAATCCATCCGAAATACTCATGCCATGGCCTCGAGTTCAGAACCGATCACGGAATCCGCGGCCGCCAAAGTAGTGACGTCGCCTACGATCAACAACGCGGGTGGCGCAACATTCGCCGCTTGCGCGATGCCTGCGATCGTCTCGAGAGTTCCTCGCAACGTGCGCTGCTCCGGCAGCGTGGCGCGCTCGACTACCGCGGCAGGATGATCGGCAGCCGCTCCGGCGGCCCGCAACTTTGCAACAATCTGTGGCAAGTGACCAACACCCATGTAGAACACGACGGTCTGGCGTGCACCGGCGAGCGAATGCCAGTCCAACGCTTCATCGTCCAGAACATGCCCGGTGACGAAGGTAACGCTCTGGGCCAACTTGCGGTGAGTCAGAGGAATGTTCGCCGCCGCCGCCGCGCCGAGCGCCGCGGTGATTCCAGGCACCACGAGGTAGGGGATGCCATGCGCGGCGAGAACCTCGATCTCCTCACCACCACGGCCGAAGATAAAGGGATCGCCACCCTTCAATCGGGCGACACGTAGCCCAAGGCGTGCATAGTGAACGAGCAGCTCGTTGATCTTCTCTTGCGAGGTGTGATTTCCAGGCTGCTTGCCGACGAAGACACGCTCCGCATCGCGACGCGCGCGCTCCAGCACAGCAGCAGGAACCAACCGGTCATACAGGATCACATCCGCCTGCTGAAGTAATTGCAACGCACGAAGCGTGAGCAGGTCAGGGTCCCCCGGCCCGGCACCGATGAGATAACACTCACCCAACCCGCGGCCGCCTGTAGCAGTTGATCGCGTCAGCTGGCTCGTCCGCAACTCGCGCTCGAAGTCCTTGCCAGCTTCCGCCTCGTCTCCCGCGAAAACACGCGCGCCAACGATACCGCTGACCACTCTTTCCCAGAACGACCGACGCGCAGCGGCCCGCAGCGCACGCTTCACAGCCTTACGCCTCTCGCCCATGAACCGCGCCAAGGCACCGAGCCTTGCGGGAAGCAGGGCTTCCACCTGCTCGCGTACGCTTCGCGCGAGGACGGGCGCCTGTCCACCGGAGCTGATGGCAATCAGAATCGGCGAGCGATCCACGATTGCAGGGAAGATAAACGTCGAAGCGGCCGGATCATCCACCACGTTCACGGGGATGCGCTGCTCTCGAGCGGCAGCCGATACGGCTGCGTTGACCTCAGTCAACCCGGTGGCAGCGACGACAGCGACGGCGCCGTTGACGTGTGACGGGGAGAAGGATGCCTGGATATGTTGGAGCTCGCCTTTTGCGGCAAGCCCGCGCAGCTCGTCGCGCAGTTCCGGCGCAACGACCGTAATACGCGCGCCCGTCCTTCGCAGTAGCTCAACCTTGCGCGCGGCTACCCGTCCACCACCAACGACGACTACTTGCCGCTCTTGCAGCTGGAGGAAAACGGGCAGGTAGTCCATGCGATTGGGTTCATCTGCGAGGCGAGGGTTGTCTCTGAGGCGCGTGCCTCTCAGGCCTGTGCCGCTACCTGACGAATTCTCGGATGTAAGCCGCATTCACGGGACTCGGGTTGTTCCCACCACCAGCGTCCCGCGCGCTTACTCTCGCCGGGTTGTATAGCGCGCGTGCACGGTTGACAGCCGATGCTGGGGAACTGGCGATCGTGCAGCAGATTGTACGGCAGCTTGCGGGCCCGGATGTACTGCCAGATATGCTCTTCGGTCCATTCCAGCAACGGACTTACCTTGTGCAAGCCGTAATCCGTGTCCCACTCGACCGGCTTGGCCTGGGCGCGTGTCGCGGATTGCTCACGGCGCACGCCCGTCACCCATGCACCATAACCTGCGATTGCCCGCTTGAACGGCTCGACCTTACGGATCCGGCAGCACGCCATACGCGCTTCCAGGCTGTGGTAGAAGCCGTTTACGCCTTGATCGGCCACCAGGGCTTCCAGGGCCTGCGCATCGGGGTGAACGACCCTGATCTTGCGCTTGTAACGCCGCTGCAACTTCTCGAGTACCTCGTAGGTCTCTTCGTGCAGGCGGCCTGTGTCGATGCTGAAGATGTCAATCGCGGGAACGTGTGTCCAGATAATGTCCGTCAGCACCATTGCTTCGGCGCCGAGGCTATTCGAATAAACGACCCGGCCGTATTCCTGCACCGCGGCGGCAAGCTGCTCGCGGACGGAAATGGCCTTCTGTTCGAGCTCGAGTGTCAGCAGTTCTCCCATAGTGTGGTGGACTATAGACACAGGCCGTCCACGCCAGAACGAAGCATTTCTTCTGAAGGACTCCATCCCGGTTATAAACGGGTTACCGGTCGATCACAGGCGGGTGCCGCGGCTCCTGTGAGCGGCTCGCCGTGACGTGCAAGGTTGCGCTAGTCTTGCGGGATGAAGCTGCATCAGTTGCGTTATCTCGCCGCCGTCGCCCAATGTGGGCTCAACATCACGGCAGCCGCCCAAAAACTGCATACCTCGCAACCCGGCGTGAGCAAGCAGATCAAGCTGCTCGAGGACGAGCTCGGGTTTCAGATATTCGTGCGCGAGGGCCGCAATTTGACGCGCATAACCCCTGCTGGACAACAGGTCATCGATCGGGCCCTGCGGATCCTCCAGGAAGCACAGAGCATTCGCGACCTGTCCACAGAGCTGCGCGACGAGGGCAGGGGAAGCCTTTCCATCGGCACCACCCACACACAGGCGCGCTATGTTCTGCCCGACGTCATCCGTGAATTCAGAGGGCGATACCCGAATGTCCGGCTGAATCTGCACCAGGGCACCTCTGAGCAGATTGCGGAGATGGTGGCGCACGACCGGATCGATTGTGCTATCGCCACGGGCTCGGAGCAGCTGTTCACCGATCTGACGCTCCTCCCGTGCTATCACTGGCACCGCACAGTCGTGGTGCTGCGCGACCATCCCCTGGCAAGCAGCGGGCGGCTCACGCTCAAGGCGCTGGCCGCCTATCCGATCGTCACGTACACGTTCAGCTTTGCCGGGCCTTCATCGCTGCAGGAGGCGTTCGCGAAGGCAGGACTGACAGCGAACGTCGCTATCACGGCGCGTGATTCGGACGTGATCAAAGTGTACGTGCGCCTTGGCCTGGGCGTGGGAATAGTCGCTCATATGGCCATCGACGAAGAAGACACGGACCTGAAGGCGATCGATGCGTCTCACCTGTTTGCCGCACACACCACCTGGATCGGATTCAGGCGCGGCACGCTGTTGCGCAAGTACATGTACGAGTTTGCGCAGTTACTGGCGCCGCATCTGGATCGGCGCCTGATCGACCGTGCGCATCGCGCTGCGACCGCGGAGGAGGTTGCCGGGCTGTTTGAAGGGATCGAGCTGCCCGAGCGCTGAGTCAAGGTCGAAAGGCGCGTTAACCAAGGCCCTCAACCGGCCGCGCGATACCGCTGTTGCCTGATCGATGGCACCGGCTCGGCCGGCTGGTAAGCCACGCTGTAGCGCTCCAGGGCGGCCAAAGCTGCCTCGACCTTCTGTCCCGGCGCGAGCTCGAACGAATCAAAGCCGCAACGTGACAGGATGAAGAGCAGATCCTGTTTCACAGCAGCGCCCACCGCCCGCAGCTCGCCTTTGAATTGCAGCCTGGAGCGTAGTAACCGTCCTTGCGAATATCCCCGACCCTCACCCGGCGTTGGGAACTCAGCCGCAACGAGAGAAAGCCGCTGAATGTCTTCAGCGAGGTCCTCAACCGCGTCCGCGGGCGAGAGCCGCACGCCGAGCCGCCCCGGATACGCGCGCCACTTCGCTATGTGAGTACGGAAGTCCGCAAAGGGCACAACCAGGGCCGCATTGGCGGCCTCGTCCGCACCGTCTTCGCCCGCGTAGCGCCAGTCATCCGTTACGAGTTCACGCCGCCTTAGAATGTGCCGCATAGGCGCGCTCCTTGAAAGGTTTCACGCCGACGCGGCGGAATGTCTCGATGAAACGTTCGCCGTCTTCGCGCTCCGCGCGATAGACCTCGACAATGCGCTCGATGGTCGATGCGACTTCGGCTTGCGGCACCGAGGGCCCGATTACTTCACCCAGTGCGGTAAAGCCGTTGACCGAGCCGCCGAGCGTGATCTGGTACCACTCCTCGCCATGCTTATCGACACCGAGGATCCCGATGTGTCCCACGTGGTGGTGTCCGCAGGCATTCATACAACCTGACATCTTGATCTCGATGTCACCCAGATCGTAGAGGTAGTCCAGATCGTCGAACTGCGCCTGGATCTGCTTGGCGACATTGAGCGTGCCGGCATTCGCGAGGCTGCAGAAATCCAGGCCCGGGCACGCAATCATGTCCGTGAGCGTGCCGATGTTGGGCATTGCCAGGCCCAACCCGCGCAGCTCCTTCCAGACCGCGTACAGATCGCTTTGCCGTACGTCACCGAGCAGCAGGTTCTGATTGTGGGTGACACGAATCAGTCCGAAGCTCACGCGGTCGGCGAGGGCAGCGACTGCTTCCATCTGTCCCGAGCTCATGTCGCCGGGATTCTGACCGTGTGCCTTCAGACAGACGAAGGCTGCGCGATAGCCCGGCACCCGATGCGGCCGCGTGTTGTAGCGATACCAGGCCTGGAACTCCGGCTCCCGGCCCGCGCACGTATCGATGTTCTGTAGTGTTTCATAGGCCGGGGGCTGGAAGAACGAGCGCACCCGCTCGACTTGCGCTGCCTCGAGCACCGGGCCCGCATCACGGGCCGCCTGCCATTCGGTTTCTACCTGGTCGCGGAATCGGGCGATGCCCATCGCCTTCACGAGGATCTTGATCCGCGCCTTGTGAATGTTGTCCCGGCGGCCATTGCGGTTGTACACGCGCAGGATGGCATCGAGATACGACAGCAGATCCGGCAGTGGCAGAAACTCACGGATGACCTGGCCGATCATAGGAGCGCGCCCGAGCCCGCCACCGACGAGTACCTGGAAGCCAATGTTGCCTTGCGCGTCGCGCCGCAGATGCAGGCCGACGTCGTGCACTTCGGAGGCCGCGCGATCGGCAGGGGAGCCCGTCACGGCAATCTTGAACTTGCGTGGCAGGTAGGTGAATTCAGGATGCAGGTTGGCCCACTGGCGGATGATCTCGCAGTACGGGCGCGGGTCGTCGATCTCGTCCTCGGCTATGCCCGCGAGGTGGTCTGCCGTCACGTTGCGGATGCAGTTGCCGCTGGTCTGAATTGCATGCATCTGCACGCTGGCCAGGTGTTCGAGAATGTCAGGGACTTCCTCGAGCTTCGGCCAGTTGAGCTGCAGATTCTGCCGGGTGGTGAAATGACCGAAGCTGCGGTCGTAGCGGCGGGTGATCTCAGCTAGCTTGCGCAACTGGCGCGAGGCGAGCAGACCGTAGGGAATCGCAATGCGCAACATCGGCGCGTGGCGCTGGATGTAGAGTCCGTTGCGCAGGCGCAGACCCTTGAACTCGTCTTCCGACAGCTCGCCCGCAAGAAAACGCCGCGTCTGATCCCGAAACTCGGATACGCGCTGATCTACGAACGCCTGGTCGAGCTGATCATACTGGTACATGCCATGGACTATATGCCGCGCGCCAGGGTGGCCCGAAATACCCTTTGGTTGTGTGTTCGGCGCCGCTGGTTATGAGCGGGTTACAAGCCCGGGGCGGGGCGGTAAGCTCAGTCCCTTACTCGTAAAGGGGGACTCGATGCCGGGGCTTTATTTCGAAGAATTTCAGGTGGGACAGCACTTCCGGCACGCGGTTCACAGAACCGTCACGGAGACCGACAACGTGCTCTTCAGCACCCTGACCATGAACCCGGCAGCCCTCCACCTCGATGCGGAATATTGCAAGACGACGCCGTACGGCCAACCCGTCGTCAACAGCGTGTTCACGCTTGGGCTGCTGGTCGGGCTGTCGGTCTACGACACCACCTTTGGCACGACTCTGGGAAATCTCGGCTGGGAAGAAGTGAAGTTTCCCCGCCCGGTACTGGTTGGAGACACGCTGCGCGCCGAGACCACGGTAGTGGCAAAGCGGGCAAGTCAGTCGCGCCAGGACTCGGGAATTCTGACTTTCGAGCACCGCGCCTATAACCAGCGCAACGAGGAAGTCGCTTCCTGTAAACGCGCTGCCTTGATGATGAAGAGGCCCGCAGCGTGAGCAACACAACGTCCCTGTTACGGTCCTTGCTCTTTGTGCCTGGGGACAGCGAGCGCAAGCAGGCCAAGGCCCTCGGATCCGGCGCCGATGCGTTGATTCTGGATCTGGAGGACTCCGTCGCGGCGGCGCAGCTGCCGGCAGCCAGGCAGCGCGTGCGCGAGCTGCTGCAGTCACAGACTGATCGATCCCGACAGCAGTTGTGGGTGCGCGTGAATGCACTCTCGAGTGGAATCCTGCTGCAGGATCTCGTCGCCGTCTTCCCGGGAGCGCCGAATGGCATCGTGCTGCCGAAGGCCGCATCGGCCGCCGATGTAGCCGAGGCCGCTCACTACCTCACCGCGCTCGAGGTCCGGGAAGGCCAGGTGCCCGGCTCGACGAGGCTCGTTGTCATCGCCACTGAAACACCCGAGGCGTTGCTGAATCTGAACAGCTACGGCCCGGTGCTTGCGGCCGATCCGCGAACCCGCGCGCGCCTGGCGGGTCTGACCTGGGGCTCCGAAGATCTGTCTGCTGCCATGGGCGTTACTCACAAAACCGATCGCCAGGGCTCGCTGACCTTTACCTTCCAGCTCGCACGCTCGCTGTGCGTCGTCAGTGCGACGGCCCTCGGCGTGCAGGCGATCGATGGCGTGTACCTCGATTTCCGCGACACAGAGGGATTGAAGCGCGACATTGAGAGCGCGCGCCGCGACGGCTTCAGCGCGAAGCTCGCGATCCACCCGGACCAGGTGGGACCCATCAACGAGGCCTTCATTCCGGGTCCCGCCGAAGTGGAATGGGCGAAGCGTATTGTCGCGGCATTCGCCGCATCACCGGATGCGGGCGTCATGAGTCTGGATGGCCAGATGATCGACAAGCCGCACCTGGTGCAGGCGCGCCGTATCCTCGATCTGACCGCGCGGGGAGAATGACTTTATGAAACTCAGAATCAAGGGCAGTTCACTGCGGCTTCGCCTCACACAGGGCGAGGTGCGGAGCCTCGAGGCCGAGGGCGAGGTGGCGGAGCAAGTGCAGTTCGGGGGCGGAGCGAGACTGACGTACCGCCTGCGTACCGACACTCAGAATCCGCAAATTTCAGCCACTTATGGTGATAACGTCATTGATATTCGAGTCCCGCGGGAAGCGGCTCTCACCTGGTCACGCACCGACCAGGTAACGCTCTCTCACGCCCAGGGTGGGGATGATGCGCGGCTGCAGATTGTCATTGAGAAGGACTGGAACTGCCTGGCCCCGCGCGCCAACGAGGATGAGTCTGACAACTTCCCGCACCCGGACACCGGGACGGGCAAGGCCTGCTGAGGACTCGCGAGCTGCCCCGAGCTCGAGGCCCTAAGTCTCGGCCGGGGGCGGCGAGTTGAACTTCTCCCAGAGCTGCTGCTGCTGCTCACTGTCCCCCGCCGCCTGCTCCGGGCATTCCAGGCGCAAGTGCCGATCGGCCAGCGGCGAGCCGGCGAGGTGGCAGAAGTGCGGATATTCGGAGGCCGGCGCGCGGAACGGCTCGAAATGCAGGCACCGCACGCACATCCGCGAAACCGGGAGCGCACCTGTCTCCTGCAACCCCCGAAGCATCTTCATCGCTGATCTATAAAAGATTTCCTGCTCGGAGGCCGTCAGCGCCCCGAATGCGTCCTGCAAAGGATCTGGCAAAGACGCCAGATGACTAACGGAACTTTGCCCCTCGTTCGTCAACATCAAGGCCAGCGCACGGCGATCAACGTCACTGCGGCGTTTCTGGACCAGGCCTTTGGATTCCAGCGCACCGACACTGTCAGATGCCGTCGCGGGGGTAACGCCTAGCTCTCGGGCCAGGGCGGACAGGGTGAGGCTCTCACGCCGTGAGGCGACCACGTCGAGTATCCGACGTTGGGTGGGAGTCAGCCGCTGAACCGCCCACTGGTCCCAGGAGCTGGTGTGGGCAAGGTGAGCGAGACGCCGCAGAGCACTCGCAAGCGCTTGCGGGAGGGATAGTGAAAGCGGGTTGAATTCCAACATAGAAACTATATTAGAACTTCGCCGTAACCCCGTCAAGTAGAAGGATTTTTTACCTCTCGAAACCCAATTTCAGGAGGTCTTCAGGCGTGTCTATATCCAGCGCAGCGCTGGCCATCGGAACCCGCACTACGCGGTCCGGATTCCGCTGCAGCAGGGCCCGAGCGCCCGTGTCGCCGCGGAGGGATTGCAGATCGGGGAAGGTTGAGCGGGGAAAGATTGCGGGGACGCCAGTGGTTGCGCCGTATCGGGCTGCGGCGATGTAGTCGGGTTGCCGGCGCCACGCGCTGACGAGCCGCTTGAGGTCCTCGGCTGTTACTGCGGGCTGATCGACGAGCGTGAGGAGGACCGCCGTGCAGCTGGACGGCAGCCGCGCCACGCCCGCTCGTATGGAACTGGCCAGACCTTCGCGCCAGTCCCGGTTGATGATCACCGCCGATTGCGAATGCTTCAGCAGGGGAGTGAGCTCGGCAGCCCGGGCGCCGAGAACCACGCTCACCGCTGTGCCCGCAACCTCTGCCGCCCGGGCGACTGCTGTATGCAATAGCGGCCGTCCAGCCACGCGAACCAACTGCTTGGCGGAGCCAAATCGGCTCGAGGCACCGGCCGCGAGAACGATGGCGTGTAAACCATCTCCCGGATCGGCGGCTTCGGTCACGGCACCGTCGCCTTGACACGGCCGTAATAGGCACGCTCCGTGTAAATCGAGTCGGCGTCGATCCTGGAGATGGTCCGCCACTCAGACACCGGCAGATTGCGGCTGAGCAGCTGTTCCAGTGAGCCGAAGTGCGTCGTGGCCTGGTCGTTGAAGGCGCGCAGGAACCCGCGCCAGCGATCCACAGGCGCATCGGGGCCGGGGGGGCTCGAATTCCAGGCAAGCCGCGTCGCCGCGAACGCAAAGTAGTCCGCGCAAGCCGCTCCGAAATCGGAGCGTCCCGCGAAAGTCCCGGTCTCCAGCGCGGCCGCGCACGCGTCCGCCACTTCCGCGAAGTGCTGCCGCTCCGTGGCCAGCTGGCTTTGGATGATCTGTATTTCGTTCATGCGTTCCTGGACATCTGAAGGGCGCGTCCGTCACCGACGTACACGAAAGCGTGAATCTCGGAGACGATGGCTAGAGCTATCGATTCAGGTGATCGGCCGCCGATAGGCAACCCGACTGGCGCATGCAAGCGCCCGCGGATCTTGTCCGCGTCGGATGCAAGGTCGGCCAGCAGGCGCTCGCGGCGCACGGCGGGGCCCAGCAGGCCGATATACGGAATACTCGTCGCAGCCAGCGCCCGCAGGTAACTCAGGTCCGAGGGCAGGTGATGACTCATCACCACGGCAGCCGAGAAATGCGAGGGGTCCACCGCTCGGAGCAAGTCTTCCGGGCGGGCCTGCACAACTCGCTCCGCGGACGGGAAATGTGCCGCGGCGGCATAGGCGGGCCGATGATCAACCAACGTGACTTTCCAGTTCAGGCGCGCCGCAAAATCAACAACCGGCGCGGCATCCGGTCCCGCACCCAGCAGCAGGATCCTGGGCGGCAGAGACAGTGGCATGGCAAACACTCGCCAACGGGGCGATGTGGTTTCAAACCAACCTGCGCGTCCCGTCCGGGCCGCTTCGTGCAGAGCCGCCTCAACACCGGGATGAGCGGCGCTTCCCTTGATGGCGACCGTGCCCACGGGCGAGTCCACCCGTTCGGACTCCACGACAACTGCGACCGCGGAAGCCTCGTAGGCAGCATGACAGCGGACCAGATGTAGCAGCGGTTGCCAGTCGGTGTCCGGGCCCACCGGAAGCAGAAGAATGTGCATGGCGCCTTCGCAGCCAAGCCCCAATCCCCAGATGAGGTCGTCGCCGCCGCGCATGTCGTAACTGACGAGACGGGGCTTCCCGGTGTCGATCACCTTTCGCGCGTACTCACCCAGGTCGCCTTCCAGACAGCCTCCGGAGAGCAATCCCGCCGAATCGCCGTTGGCGGCGATGAGCATCAGCGCACCGGGTTTGCGGTACGTCGATCCCGCTGTATCCACGAGCAGGCCCAAAGCGACTGTTCGGCCAGCGGCTCGCTCGCGTTCGAACAGGGGAAGAAGAGGACCGAGTAAGGATTCCACCCGCACAATTATGCCAGCCCCGGGCGGCGGGACGGAGTTCTCAAAAGGAGGACGCACAAGCACCACACAATCGGTAAGCAGACATTGCGTGCACCGGGGCGCGTCAGTAGAGTCGCATCGCTTTTTCTTCTAAAGCTCTAATTCTTCTGGCTCAATTCGATGGCTACCAACCAAGCTCCGGCCGAACCCTGGGTCGTACACAAGTTCGGAGGGTCGAGCGTCGCCGACGCCGACTGCTTCCGCCGCGTGGCGACCATTCTCGACTCCCTGCCCGCATCGCGGCTGGGCATCGTTCTATCCGCCTGCCGCGGCGTTACGGATGCGCTCCTGCGCCTCGTGGCCCTGGCGGAGCGGCAGGACGACAGCTATAGGGGCGAGATTGCTTCGTTGCGCGTACGGCATGCAGCCATCGCGGAAACGCTGCTCACTTCTCAGTCGGCGCGCCTGTACCTGGCGGCCTTCGATCGGGACTGCCACGACCTCGAAGGCATCCTGCACACCGTCAAGCTGACTCGCTCGGCCGCCCAGAATGTCAGCGACCTGATCGCCGGCTATGGCGAAATCTGGTCCACCAAGCTGTTTCATCGCTTCATGGAGGAGCGCGCGGGGCGCAAGGGGCCGTTTCAGTGGATTGATGCCCGCAAGGCCGTCGTCGTCGAATGGGGACCGCTGGGTCCTGGCATCCAGTGGGCTGAGTCGCGCGCGAAGCTGCAGGAGCTCGTGCCCGCCAATTTCGCCGGCACCCTGATCATCACCGGCTTCATTGCCTCCGACCGGCGCGGTGTGCAAACCACCCTCGGGCGCAATGGCAGCGATTTCTCCGCCTCCATCTTCGGGGCGCTGCTGGATTCCAACGAGATTCACATCTGGACGGATGTCGATGGCGTGCTGTCGGCCGACCCGCGGCGGGTGCCTGATGCCACGGTCATCGATTCTCTTTCCTACAACGAGGCGATGGAGCTGGCGTATTTCGGCGCGAAGGTCATTCACCCACAGACCATGGCGCCGGCCGTCGGCAGCGGCATTCCCATCTGGATTCGCAACACGTTTGCCCCGGAGAAGATTGGCACGTTGATCTGCGCCAAGCCGCAATCGAGCTTGCCGGTCAAGGGCATCACGAGCATCGAGAAGGTGGCGCTCATCAACCTCGAAGGCGCGGGCATGATCGGCGTGCCGGGTACGGCGAATCGCCTGTTCGGTGCTCTGCGGGAAGAGGGCATCTCGGTGATCCTCATCTCCCAGGGCAGCTCCGAGCATTCCATCTGCTGCGCGATTCCGCAGGATCAGGCGGAGCGCGCCGCCTCGGTAGTACGGCAGGCGTTTGAGCGCGAGCTGAAAGAAGGGCAGATCCAGGACGTGGACGTCGCTCCGGACCTGGCAATTCTCGCGGCGGTCGGTGATGGCATGGCGGGCACACCAGGTGTGGCTGCGAAAGTGTTCAATGCGCTGGGCAGCACGAGTGTCAACATTCGCGCAATCGCGCAGGGCGCTTCAGAACGCAACATTTCGGTGGTGGTGGACGGTAAGCATGCAACTCGCGCTCTACGGGCGGTGCATGCAGGCCTGTACCTGTCTTCGCACACCATCTCGGTCGGAGTGATCGGTCCGGGCACGGTGGGCCGGGTGTTGCTCAATCAGCTCGCCTCGCAGAGCGCGCGTCTGCTGCGCGATGCCAAGCTGGATTTCCGGGTCCGCGGCATCATGAGCTCCAAGCGCATGTTGCTCGCCGAAAGCGGCGTGCCACTGGAGAGCTGGAAGGCGCAATTCGATGTGAATTCGGTGGAGGCGGACTTCGGAGGCTTCATGGAGCACGTGCGCGTGGACTATCTGCCGCACACCGTGATCATCGATTGCACGGCCAGCGCCGACATCGCGAAACGCTATCCCGACTGGCTCGCCGCCGGGATTCACGTCATCACCCCGAACAAGAAAGCCAACAGCGCCGACCTGCCGTTCTATCGCCGCCTGCGCGAGGCGCGCCGGACGGGCGCTGCGCACTACTTGTACGAGACCACCGTGGGTGCCGGCCTGCCGGTCGTGCAGACCCTGCGCGACCTGCGCGAGACCGGCGATGAGATCACGAGCGTCGAGGGAATCTTCTCCGGCACGCTCGCTTATATTTTCAACACCTACGATGGCCGCAAGTCTTTCTCTGACATCGTGCGCGATGCGCGGCAGCGCGGTTACACGGAGCCGGATCCGCGCGATGACCTGTCGGGGATGGATGTAGCCCGCAAGCTCATCATTCTCGGCCGCGAGATGGGCCTGGACCTGGAGATGGCCGACGTCGAGGTGGAGAGTCTCGTGCCCGCCGGGCTCGAGACAGGCTCCATCGAGGACTTCATGGCGCGGCTGCCGCAACACGATGCGAGCATGAATGACCGGCTGCAGACCGCGCGCTCCCGGGGCAAAGTGTTGCGTTATGTCGGACGCCTGACAGCCGATGGCAAGGCAACCGTCGGCGTAGTCGAGTTGGATGCCCGGCATGCGTTCGCCAACATAGCGCTGACTGACAACGTGGTGCGCTTCGCCACGCGGCGGTATTGCGACAATCCGCTCATCGTGCAGGGACCGGGCGCAGGTCCCGAGGTTACCGCGGGCGGAGTGTTTGCGGACCTGCTGCGGCTGGCCGCCTACCTGGGTGCGCGGCTGTGAGCGTTGCCACCTCGAGCGGCGCGGCGGGATCGGCGCGCATACCTGTTGCGGGCCTGGACCGGGCGACGGCGTTCGCACCCGCGTCCGTCGGCAACGTCGCGATCGGTTTCGACATCCTGGGATTCGCTGTGGATGCCCTCGGTGACCGGGTGACAGTCGCGAAGCGGGAGGAGCCCGGCGTCGGCATCACTCGTGTGCAGGGCATTGCGGGCGAGCTGCCCAAAGATCCCCGGCGCAACACGGCCGGCCAGGCGCTGCTCGCCATGCAGGAGGCCCTGAAGCTGCCCTTTGGATTCACCCTGGAAATCGACAAGGGCATTCCACTGGGCTCGGGTCTCGGCGGCTCGGCCGCCTCGGCCGTCGGCGCTGTCGTCGCAGCCAACGCGTTGCTCCCCGAGCCGTGCGGCAAGCTCGAGCTGCTCAAGTTCGCGATGCAGGGTGAAGCGGTGGCCAGCGGCTCTCTGCACGTGGACAACATCTCCCCGTCGCTGTTCGGCGGGTTGGTGCTGACGGTGGGAATCGATCATCCGCGCGTCAAACAGATTCCGGTGCCGCCCGATGTCCGGGCGGTCATCCTGCATCCGCACATGTTCCTATCGACCAAGCAGGCGCGCGCCATTCTCAAGCGTACCGTGGAGCTGTCCGATTTCGTTTGGCAGACCGCCAATCTCGCCGGGTTCATCTCCGGTTGCTACACGAATGATCTGGACATGATCCGTGCCTCGTTGGAGGACGTCGTCATCGAGCCGCAGCGCCAAGCCCTGATTCCAGGGTTTCAGGATGTGCGCCGCGCAGCGATGGAGGCCGGCGCTCTCGGCTGCTCGATCTCCGGTGCCGGTCCCACGACCTTCGCCTGGGCACGGGAGTCGAATGCCGCGGCCGTGCGCGATGCCATGCGCGGCGAGTTCGAGCGTAAGTCGATCCAACTCGATCAATGGATCGTCGCAATCGAATCGGCGGGCGCGCGGGTGATCGAATCGTGAGCGGTGAGTTCGCCGCAGGTCCGGCCGCGGTCCATTACCAGAGCACGCGCGGCTCTTCATCGTCCGTCAGCTTCTCCCAGGCTCTGCTGCAGGGCCTTGCGCCTGATGGGGGACTCTATGTCCCCAGTTCCTGGCCGCGCGCGGATGTGGAAGCACTGGCCCGTAAACCGACGTTGCCGGCCCTTGCGGCGCAGCTGCTGGCCCCCTTTGTAGCCGGCGATCCCATCGCCCCGCAGTTGCCGCAAATCACGGCCGAGGCATTCAACTTTGAAGCGCCGCTCGTACCGTTGGACACGGACGGACGCCTGGCAGTCCTCGAGTTGTTTCATGGCCCGACGGCCGCCTTCAAGGATTTCGGCGCCCGTTTTCTGGCAGCTAACTTCGCGCGGCTGCGCGGGCCGGATTCACGGCCCGGTGCGCGCCCACTGACTATCCTGGTCGCCACGTCCGGAGATACAGGTGGCGCCGTGGCGGCTGCCTTTCACGGCCGGCCGGGTATCGAGGTCGGTGTGTTGTTCCCCAAGGGATTGGTGTCGCCGACCCAGGAGCGGCAACTTACGTGTTGGGGTGGCAACGTAAAGTCATTTGCGGTGCATGGCACGTTCGATGACTGCCAGCGGCTCGTCAAACAGGCCTTCGTCGATCCCCAGCTGCGCGAGCAGACCGAGCTGTCGTCGGCAAACAGCATCAACCTGGGCCGCCTGCTGCCGCAAGCGGTGTATTATGCTTCCAGCAGTTTGCAGATCTGGCAAAAATACGGCGAGCCCGCTTCCTACGTGATTCCCAGCGGCAACCTGGGGAATGCGGCCGCCTGTATCTGGGCGCGCAAGCTCGGACTTCCGATCGGCGAGGTCGTGCTGGCGCACAATGCTAATCAAACTGTGACGGATTTCCTCCACACGGGCGAATGGCGGCCGCGGCCGAGCATAGCAACACTGGCTTCTGCCATGGACGTCGGCAATCCGAGCAATATGGAACGTCTGCGGGCACTCTTTCCGGAATTGGCCAACCTGCGCACTGCAGTCAGTGCTGAAAGTGTGGATGATGCGGCGATTCGTGAGCGCATCCGACAGGGGTTCGAGCGTTATGGTCAGATCTGGTGTCCGCACACGGCGACGGCGGCAGAAGTCTACGAGCGACTCGTCGCCGGGAAACGTCCTGGCAGGTGGGTGATCGTGTCGACCGCGCATCCGGCTAAATTTTCTGAGATCGTCGCGCCGCTGATCGGCCGCAAGGTGCCTGTCCCCGAGACACTGGCGAAGTTGTTCGCGCGCCGGGCAGAATTCACCGCGATCGACCCTGATCTATCCTCGTTGCGTGCTGCGCTGAGCGTCGGGAGGGCGTAGTGGAGGAGTTGGAGAAGCTTCCGCCCACCGCTTGGGGGCTGATTGCGGCTGCGGCCATTCTAGGATTCGCGGCCGCGTGGATCTGGAGATGGTATCGGCAGTACCGTATGCGGGCCGCGTTGCGCACGGCGGTCACTGCTGCGGGGTCGGATCACCTCGTTGACATGCTCGTGCCTGATGGCATGGGCGGCGGTTTCCACGTCGATTTCCTGCTGCTGACGACGCGTGGCATCCTCGTCATCGATCTGCGCGACGTGCAGGGGAATATTTTCGGCGGCGATCAGATGGCGGAGTGGACCGTGATGGATGGGCCGCGCCGGTTTACGTTCACCAATCCACAGAGCGCGTTGTATGACCGCATTGCTGCGGTGCGCGGGGTTGCCGGCGAGGTGCCGGTCGAGGGACGCATCGTATTTACGCGCCGCGGGAAGTTTCCGAAGGGATTGCCCAAGTTTACTTTGATGGTCGACTCGCTGAACGCTGAGTTCCCGGGGGGCGAGCACGAGGCCGTCACGCACTTCGCGGAAGGGTGGTCCAAGGTCAAGAAGGCCGTGACCCCGAGCTACATGGCCCACATGCGGTAGCGTGATCCGCCAACACCAACGACACACAGGCTGTCAGTTTCTTCGCGTACTCGACGTGCAGAAACTCGTTCGGGCCGTGCGCATTTGAATGCGGTCCCAACACACCGGTGATGAAGAACTGCGTCTGCGGGTACTTCGCGCCTAACATCGCCATGAAGGGGATCGAGCCGCCACAGCCGATGTGGATGGCGTCCTTGCCGTAAATCCGGCGGGAGGCGCGCGTGATGGATTCATCCAACCACGGAGCAAGGGCGGGAGCGTTCCAGCCCGCAGTCGCGGCAGCATCCTCGAAACCAACCTGCGCACCGTAGGGCGGATTGCGCTCGAGAGTTTCCTTGACCGCTCTGGCAGCAACAGCCGCATCGGTCGTCGGCGCGAGGCGCAGCGAAAGTTTGAACACGAGCTCCGGTAGCAACACGTTGCCCGCCGATGCGAGCGCGGGCAGGCCATCAGCGCCCGTAACGGCAACGGTCGCACGCCAGGTCGTGTTGATCAGCAGCTCCACGGGATCGTTGGACAGGGGCTGTACCCCGGTTGCGAACGGGATTTTTCCTGCAACGGTCGAGCCAAGGACTTGGGCGGCAGCGGTAATCTGCGCCCGGCGGTCCTTCGGTATCGTCACTTGCAGCTCATCGATCAGGACATCGCCCGTGACTGCATTCTCCAGGCGCGCCATGAGTTGCTCGACGATGCGGAATGGTGTGGGCGCAATCCCCGTGGCCATCCCCGAGTGCACGCCTTCATTGAGTACGCGCACGCGCAGGTTGCCCGTGAGATTTCCGCGCAGCGAGGTCGTGCACCAGACCTGGTCATAGTTACCGCATTCCGCATCGAGGCAGATCACGAGCGACGGCTCTGCAACCTCATCCCCCAGCGCCTCCAGATGGGCGGGCAGATCGACGCTGCCGCTTTCCTCGCAGGCTTCGATCAGCAGCACACAGCGGGCCAGCGGCACTTTCTGGGCTTTGAGGGCGGCGATGGCCGTCAGCGAGCTGAAAACGGCGTAGCCGTCATCCGCGCCCCCACGGCCGTAGAGCTTGCCGTCGCGCATGACAGGCTCCCAGGGGCTGAGGCCCGGCAGCCAGCCGGTGAACTCGGGTTGTTTGTCGAGATGCCCGTACAGAAGCACGCAGCCGGGCAGCTCACCCGGCACGTCAACAAAGAGCAGCGGTGTCTTGCCCGGGAGGCGGCGCACCTGCACCCGCATTCCGGGCAGCGGCTGCGCGCGGCACCACTCGGCCATGAGAGTGATCGCGGCCTCCATGTGCCCGTGGTGTTCCCACTGTGCGTCGAACAGCGGGGATTTGTTCGGAATCCGAATGTACGCGCTGAGCCGCTCGACAATGGAGTCGTCCCAGACCTTGTCGATCGCTGTTCTCAAGAGCTCAATATTCATCGTTCCAGTATAGCGCCGGTATCGATTATTGCTGCGGGAAGGCCGAACAGCCGCCGCGTGGCCTCCGAACTGCTACGCGCAAGCTCTTCCACCGTCGTGCCGCGAGCCCGCGCAACAGTCGCCGCGATATGCGGCAGATACGCGGGCTCGTTGCGCCGCGACTCGGGCTTCGTGGGCAGGTCGCGCGGCAGCAGGTACGGGCCGTCCGTCTCGAGCAGCAACCGATCCGCTGGAATCTCCCTCATGAGCGGCAGCAGGTGCGAGCCGCGGCGCTCGTCGCAGATCCACCCGGTGATCCCGATGGCCAGATCCATCTCCAGGTAGGCAGTGAGCTCCTCGCGAGAGCCGGTAAAGCAGTGAGCAACACCCCCGACCAGTGCTTTGCGGTGCTCGCCCAGGATCGCGGCGAAATCGGCGTGTGCATCACGTTGGTGAAGAAAGACAGGCTTGCCGGCCAGTGCGGCGAGCTCCAGTTGGCGATGGAAGGCCTTCTGTTGGACGGCGCGCGGCGCGAGGTCGCGAAAATAGTCGAGTCCGCATTCGCCCACCGCGACCACTTCCGGCAACGTTGCGAGTTGACGCAGCTGCGCCAACAATTCATCGCTGAGCTCGCTCGCATGGTGCGGATGGACACCCGCGGTGGCGAACAGTACTCCGGAGTGGCTCTGAGCAAGTTCTATGGCCTGGCGCGTGCTCGGGCCGGAGCTGCCGGTTACTATCATCTGGACCACGCCGGCCTGCGCCGCACGTGCAATCACGGCGTCACGATCGCGATCGAAGCTGTCGTGGGCAAGATTGATGCCGATATCGATCAGGGAACTGGCTATCATGTGTGAAGGACATTCTACAGACGCAAGTGCCCGATGCTCTCTCCTGCCTCATGTCTGGCTCGTGGTCTGGCCATTGGACTGGCCATGGGACTTGTTATCCTGCCGCTGGGCGCCCGGGGCGCGCAGACGCAGACGAATTGGCTCGACGTCGAAAGCCGGATCCAGTATGGCTTTTACACCGAGGATGCCCGCTCGCTCGCGGGGGTCATGGAGTTGCTCGTTCCCACGGAGGGCGAGAGCGCTTCCAAGAGCTATTACGCCGGCCTTGCCAACTACCGGCTGACGCAACTGATGCTCGCGAAAGACCGAAGCCGTGCCAAGGAGACCGCCGCGGAGTGCGTGCACAGCCTCGACCGCGCCCTGAAGATCAACAAGGACTTTGCCGATGCGCTGGCGCTGCAGTCGGCGTGTCTGGATATGTTGACGACGCTCGAGGCCTGGCGGACACCGTTCGCCGCCTCCAAGAGCGGCGCGCAGATTGAGAAGGCACGGCACCTGGCACCCAGGAATCCGCGCGTTCTACTACTGGATGCAGTGGCAGTGTATGACCGGCTCAAGGGTTCCGCCGCCGAGAAGGACCGCGCCTTGAACGGCTTCAGGAAGGCCACGGCCGCATTCGAGGTCGAGCGGCAGGAAACCGAGCATGCGCCCGGATGGGGGGCAGCCGAAGCCTACGTCTATCTGGGCCGGTGTTACCTCGATCGGGGCGCAACGCTGGATGCGCGCGATGCGCTGGAACGAGCGCTGCTGATTGCGCCCGAGTTCGCCGAGGCGCGCCGCTTGATGGCAAAGATCACTACAGGATGAGGCTCAAAGAGCTTGGCTACTCCGCAACCAAACAGTCCGCCACCCGGTGCTCCTGAGAAGGGCGCGTTGCTTCATCAGCTGCGGATCGACCGCGGCCTGCGCGAGGAGGTCACGGAAGTGCGCCGCTGGCCGTGGATCGTCGGCGGCGCGCTCGTGCTCGTTCTGATTGGCGTCGGCGTGTGGCTGATGAAATCCAGGCACGCGGACATCGTCGTGCACACCGCCATGGCGCAGCCAATGGTCAGCGGCGGACCTTCGACGTCTGTGCTGGATGCGACAGGTTATGTCACAGCGCGCCGCGAGGCGACGGTGTCAGCGCAGATCACCGGCAAGTTGAGCGAGGTGTTGATCGAGGAAGGCGATCATGTGCAGGTGGGACAGGTGTTAGGCCGCCTGGACGACACTTCCCAGCGGGCGGCACTGGCGCAGGCGGAAGCACAACTTCACTCGGCGCAAGCCTTGCTCGTGCAATTTCAGGCACAGCTGGCCCAGGACCAGCGCGACGTCAAGCGGGCCGAAGATCTCGTCCTGCGCAAGCTCGTTTCGGAGCAGGCGGTCGAACAGGCGCGCACCCTGGTAGATACCCAGAGCGCGCAGCTCGAACAGCAGCGCAAACAGATCGATCTTGCTGCCGCCAACGTCCGCTCGGCCCAGGTGCAACTCGACTACTGCACCGTGCGTGCACCGTTCACGGGCGTCGTGATCGCCAAAGCGGCCCAGGTTGGCGAGATCGTATCGCCGCTTTCGGCCGGCGGCGGCTTCACGCGCACGGGTATCGGCACGCTGGTGGACATGGACTCACTCGAGATCGAGGTGGATGTCAACGAGGCGTACATCAACAGGGTGCAACCCAAGCAGCCGGTGGCCTCCGTGTTGAATGCATATCCCGACTGGAAGATTCCGTCCCACGTTATTGCTATCATTCCGACCGCAGACCGCTCGAAGGCAACGGTGAAAGTCCGGATCGGACTCGATCTGAAGGACGACCGGATTGTCCCTGACATGGGCGTGCGGGTGTCGTTCCTCGAGGAGCAGAAGCATGTCGAGCAGGATGCGCGTCCACCTCGCGGTGTGCTGGTGCCCACGGCAGCCTTGCGCCGGGAAGGGACGACGGACACGTTGTTTGTCCTGAAGGACGGCAAGGCACAGCGCCGGACAGTCACGCTGGGCGGTGCTTTCGGCAATTCGCGCCAGGTCGAGTCCGGGGTGAGTCCGGGCGAGGCCGTGATCGTCGATGCGCCCGCCGAACTGAAGGATGATGCGGCGGTCAGCGCCGCCAGTCCCTAAAACAATTTTTCAAGCAGTTGAGGCAAGCCATGTCCGAATCCATGGTTGAGATACGGAGCGTCACGAAGACCTACGAGCGTGGCAAGCAGAAGGTCGAAGTCTTGCACGGACTCAGTCTCGAGATTCCCAAGGGTGACTTCGTCGCGCTCATGGGCCCGTCGGGCTCCGGTAAGACTACATTGCTCAACCTGATCGGCGGGCTCGACCAGCCGACCTCGGGCGAGATCAGCGTCGGCGGCAAGCGGATCGACGAGCTATCGAGCGGCCAGCTGGCCAACTGGCGTGCGCACAACGTCGGCTTCGTGTTTCAGTTCTACAACCTGATGCCGGTGTTGACCGCCGAAGCGAACGTCGAATTGCCGCTGTTGCTGACCCGCTTACCGGCAGCCCAGCGCAAGAAGAACGTTGCCGTTGCTCTGCAGGTGGTGGGTCTCGCTGACCGTGCGCGGCACAAGCCGAGGGAGCTCTCGGGCGGCCAGGAGCAGCGCGTCGCGATTGCACGCGCGCTCGTATCGGATCCGCAGCTGCTGGTCTGCGATGAGCCCACGGGCGACCTCGACCGCAAAACGGCCGATGAGATCCTGGGACTGTTGCAGGTGTTGAACCGCGAGCACGGCAAGACCATCGTGATGGTCACGCATGATCCGAAGGCGGCCGAGTTTGCCCGGCGCACCCTGCACCTGGAAAAGGGCCAGCTGCTCGAGCAGGGTGCTTTGCATGCGACGCAGGGGCAGCCTGCGAGGGATGCGCTGGAATTACGGTGAGCAGGCGAATGCCTGCGCAATAGGAACCACCCATGACTAAAACCGGTTTCGTCGTTGCGAACCTGTTTCGCAAGAAGA